>Ga0209172_10000432_pt1 | contig 117213 bp, 108 predicted proteins | sample LarsenN4metaG_FD_184113 | JGI IMG/M metagenome (GOLD analysis project Ga0209172, IMG submission 184113) | Hot spring sediment bacterial and archeal communities from British Columbia, Canada, to study Microbial Dark Matter (Phase II) - Larsen... ... | reverse complement strand
GCGCCCCACCCGCGCCGCTGTCCCTGCCCAACGGGCTGACGATCTGGGTGCAGGTGGCGCGTGCCGGTTCGGGCCCTGCGGCCCATGCCGAGGGCGGTGTCGACGAGCACGCTGCGGTGGGCGAGGCTGCCGCGCCGGAGGCTGCCTCGTCGGTCACGGCCGCTGCTGCCGCCCCCTTGCTGCAGCCGTCGGGTGCCGCATCGGCGGCAACGGGCTCGTCGGCGGCCGCCGCCCTGCCATCGCCCACGCTCGAGCAGCACACGCGGCAGACGATCCGCCGCGTCGTCGACGAGTGCGGCGGCAACCTCTCGGCGGCTGCACGCCGGCTCGGGGTTTCGCGCGGGCTGCTCTATCGCAGGCTGCGCGCCTGAGCGGCGTGCAGCGGGCCGCCGCTCAGGGCGCCGCGTTCGGGAAGAAGAGCGTCTCGCCGCCGACCTTGTAGCCCGCGATGGCGCTCTGCCCGGCGGGCGACACGACCCAGTCGGCGAACTGCTGCGCCAGCGCCGCCTTCACGTGCGGGTGCTTCGCCGGGTTCACCACCATCACGCCGTACTGGTTGAAGAGGGTCTTGTCGCCCTCGACGAGGATGGTGAGGTCGCCGCGGTTCTTGAACGCCAGCCAGGTGCCGCGGTCGGTGAGCACGTAGGCGTTGGTGGCCGAGCCCATGTTCAGCGCCGGACCCATGCCGCAGCCGCATTCGCGGTAACCGGCCGGCTTGGCCGTGGCCAGGTCGATCTTCGCGGCCTTCCACAGCCGCAACTCGGCCGCGTGCGTGCCGCTCTTGTCGCCGCGGGAGATGAACGGCTGCCCGCCGGCGGCGAGCTTCTTCAGCGCCGCGGCGATGTCGCTGCCTTTGGCGCCGGCCGGATCGGCCTTCGGGCCGACGAGCACGAAGTCGTTGAACATGACGTTGCGGCGCGCGGTCGAGAAGCCGTCGGCGACGAACTTCTCCTCGGCCGCCGTGTCGTGCACGAAGACGATGTCGGCGTCACCCCGGCGGCCGGTGTCCAGCGCCTGGCCGGTGCCCACCGCGACGACGCGCACGTCGATGCCCGTGGCCTGCTTGAAGGCGGGCAGCATGTGGCCGAAGAGGCCCGACTGCTCGGTGCTGGTGGTGCTGGCCATCACGATGAATCGCTCCTGCGCGGCCGCGGGGACGGCTCCGAACGCGGCGCAGGCGGCGGCAAGCACCAGGAAGGCACCGAGCATGCGTCGGCCCGGCGCGCGCCGGGGCCGCGCGGGGGCAAGGTGGGAGTTCGGGGTCCGGTTCAGGTCGTCCAAGGGAGTTCTCCTCTGAGGAATTGGCGGGCTGGTTCGGGAAGTTCGTCGCCGCGGAAGAAGCGGTCCACCGGCAGGTCGGCCAGAACGCGGCCCGCCTCCAGGTAGGCCACGCGCGTGGCCAGGCGCTTGGCCTGGCCGAGGTTGTGGGTGCTCATCACGAGCGTGACGCCGTCGTCGGCGAACTCGGCGATCAGCGACTCGACCTCGCGCTTGGCGCCGGGGTCGAGGCTCGCCGTCGGCTCGTCCAGGAAGAGCACGTCCGGCGCCAGCGCCCAGGCGCGCGCGAGCGCCAGGCGCTGCTGCTGCCCGCCCGAGAGCGTGCGGGCGCGGCGGGCGGCGAGGCTCGCCAGGCCCACGCGCTCGAGCGCGCGATGGCAGCGCGCGGCGCGCGCCGGGCCGTCCATGCCGGGTGGCCGCTGCAGCCAGAGCCCGACGAGAACGTTCCAGCGCACGCTGAAGTTCAGCAGGAAGGGGCGCTGGTACAGCATCGCGAAGCGGCACGGCCGCGTCTCGCCGCTCTCCGCCGTGAGCGCATGCGCGACACGTTCGCCCTGCACGCCCCCCGCGCCGGGCAGGCCGTGCAGCAGGCGCAGCAGCGTCGTCTTGCCCGACCCGTTGGCGCCCACCAGCGCCAGCCGGTCGCCGCGGCGCAGCGTCAGGTCGACACCCTGCAGCGCCTGCTGCGGGCCGTACCGGACGCCGGCATTGCGCAGCGTCACGAGCGGCGGCCGCAGGCTCGCCAGGGCGCTCCTCGCGGCGCCTTGCAGTTCCTTCATCGTCTCAGGCCCACGCCTCGGCGGGTGCGCCGCGGCCCTGCTGGCGCCACTGGAGGAGCCCGATCACCGCGTTGAGCACCGCCACCACCGACAGCAGCACGATCCCCAGCGCCAGCGCGAGCGGCAGGTCACCCTTGCTCGTCTCCAGCGCGATGGTGGTCGTCATCACGCGCGTGACGCCGTCGATGTTGCCGCCGACGATCATTACCGCTCCCACCTCGGCGATGGCACGGCCGAAGGCGGTGAGGAGCACGGTGAGCACGCCATACCGCTCGTGCGCCAGCAGCAGCGCGGCACGAGTCAAGGGCCCCGCGCCCAGCGAGCTCAGCTGGTCACCGCCTTCGGCCAGGGCCGAGAGAACGAGCCGCCGGGCCAGCGCCGCCACCAGGGGCACGACGAGCAGGCTCTGCGCGATCACCATCGCCGTCGGCGTGAAGAGCAGGCCCCACTCGCCCAGCGGCCCGGCGCGCGAAAGCAGCAGGTAGACCACGAGGCCCAGCACCACCGACGGCATCGCCAGCATCGTGTTGAGCGCGCCCACGAGCACCGCATGGCCCGGGAATCGCGCCACCGCCAGCCAGGCGCCGAAGCCGAGCCCGAGCGAAGCGCCGATCAGCGTGGCCGTGCCGCTGACCTGCATCGACAGCAGCACCGTCTGGACGAGGCGGGGTTCGACTTCGACGATGAGGGAGGCGGCGGTGGCGAGGCTGGCGGCGAAGTCGGACATCGGCGTGCGGCGCGGAACGGCGCGCGGATTGTCACGAGGCAGGGCGCCCCTGGCGATATGTCTGTGCATGCATACGTGAGCGCGGCCATCAGCGTCGGCATCACGGGACCGCGCGGCCCGGCCGCGACTTGCCCAGGCGGCGGCCAGGCGATGCGACCGCCTGGTGAAGGCGGCCGAAAGAGGCGCGAAAGGCCGGCGCAAGCGGCCGCTAAGTGACCGCTAAGTGCGGCTGCCGAGACTCCCCTTCACAGGGATCCCCCTGTCACCGGCCTCCACGGCATCCCACGCGGTGCAGCGAAGGCCGAGTTCACCATCAAGTTCACGGAGGTTCCTATGAGTATCGAATGGGGTGGTCTCCCCTTCACGAGCGCCATGTCCGCCGAGGTCGTGGACCTGGGCCAGCCGCCGGCCGACGTGCTGGTGGCCAGCCAGCCGTGCCGCATCGACATCCGCTGGGAGGTGCCCGCACCGATCGCGGCGCTGATCAATGCGGGACACCAGTTCCGGGTTCGCGCCTACGCCGAAAGCGTCGGCCCGGGCCAGGAGCGGCAGGTCGGCGGCACGGACTTCGTGCCGGGCGTCCCGGGCCAGACGGTCTACAACCACTCGATGAACGTCGCCGGCGGCACGCTGCTGGGCGAAGGGCAGGCCGATGCGAGCGGGCAGCCGGTGTCGGGGCTGTACAAGGTGGCCTGCGTGCTGCAGCTGATGAACGGGACGGCCACGCGCATCTCGGGCTTCGGCGAGTACACGCGCCACGTGATGTTCCGCGCGCCCTGATCGGCGCGGCGCGCCGAGGCGGTGCCGGACCTGGAGCCCCGGGCGCCGGGGCCGGCGCCGCGGGTGGCGCGCCTTCGTCTCCGCGCCGGAGCCGTGGCGCCATGCCACGAGGCTCCGGCCCCTTCATCCGTCTGCGGCGCACCTTGCCCCGCAGGCCGACCGACGGACGGGAGCGTCACGATGGGTCCCCGCGAGCTTCACGTCATGCGCGCCGTGCTGGACGAGGACCGCCAGACCATGCGCTACACGTGCATCGCCTGCGACCGCTGCGTCGAGGACGGGCCCGACGGCCTGCGCGTGCTGAGCCGGGGCGATCCCGACGCCGTTCACCAGGGCGGCAGCCTGATGGCCGTGGGGCTGGAGCTGGAGGCCGACCGGCCGCCGACCCCGCCCACGCTGCATTGACTGCGCGACCTCCCGCGCTACGCCGGTGCCGCTGCCTCAGGCCGCGAGGCGCGCGGCGATGCTCCGGTACAGCGCCGTCGTCTCCTCGCTGGGCCCGAGGCCGAACTGCTCGCGCAGCTGCTGCACGCACTGCCGGTACTGCCGCTCGGCCAGGCGGATCTGGCCGAGGCCGGCGTAGCAGCGCATCATGCGCCGGTGGACGGCCTCGTTGCAGCCGTCGATCCCGAGCAGCCGGTGGCCGTGCTGCAGGCAGCCGTGCCAGTCCCGGTCGGCCTCGCGCAGTGCCGACAGCCGCTCGAGCGCGTGCGCGAGCCGGTCGCGCAGCGCCTGCGCCTCGGGCGCGAGCGCGGCCTCCCATTCGCCCTCCTCGAGCAGGTCGCGGTGGTAGAGCGACAGTGCCGCCTCGTACTCGAGCGCTGCCTTCGTCGCGTGGCCGGCCCCTTCCTCGCGACGCCCGGCCTCGGCATGGTGGACGAACTGCTCGGTGTCCAGCCACGCCTCGCCCGGCGTCACGAGCTGGTAGCCCTCGTCGCCCAGATGCACGCGGGCGGCGCTGCCCAGCGCCCGACGCAGCCGGTGCAGTGCCACGTGCAGGTTGTTGCGCGCGCTGTCGGTGTCCGCGCCCGGCCAGAACAGCGCGGCCAGTCGCGCGCGCGAGATCGGCCGGCGACGCTGCAGCAGCAGGAGCTTCAGCAGCGCACGCACGCGGCCGTGCGGCAGCGCGGGCAGCGTCTCGCCGCCCTGCCAGACGCGGAAGCCGTCGAGCATCCTCACGGTCAGCGAGGGCGCCTGGAGCAGCGCGCCGCGCCAGGCCAGGGCCGGCGCGTCGGGCTCGATGCCGGCCCGGTCGAAGCGCGCGGCCGCGTGCGGCATCGCGATCGCGTACCCACCTCGATCGTCGGTTGGCGCCGTCATTCCACCGTTGTGCATGTCTGTCCCCCTGGTCCCGCCGGCCACGCGCGGCTCGTTCGACGGGCCGCGAAAGTCTAGGCAGGCGGGCGGACGAAGCCCTGTGCGCCAGCGCACAGGGCGCGGTCGATGCGGCAGGGGCCGCGCCTCGTCCGTGGTCGTGCGGCCCGAGAACCCGGGCGAAGCCACGCCCGGGCAGGGTCCGTCGGTTCAGGCGTTGGACGCGAGGCCCTCGATGCGTTCGGCGAGAAGGCGCAGGTCCTCGATCACGATGACCTCGCGTTCGCGGTCGCGCTCGGCATCGTGCTCGCGCATGCGCTGGATGAGGCCCTGGCGGGCGAGCTCGCCCATCTCGCGCGCCACCTGCTCGCGGTAGCTGCTGATGCGCGTGGCCAGGTCGTTGTGGCTGGGCGTCGGCCGCAGAACGACCCGCGCGCCGCCCGCGGCTTCGCCGCTCGCAGCCAGGCGCAGCAGCTCGGCGCAGAGCCTTTGCTGCACCGACAGCGTCGAGAGCTCGTAGACGCGATCGGTGAGCGAGCGCGCGGTGCTGGCCAGGTGCTGCAGCATGCGCTCGCAGATGGGCCAGTGCCGGCGCAGCAGCGCCCTCAGGTCGGCCGGACGCAGCCTGGCCAGCAACGACTCCTGCAGCGCCACCACCGTGGCCGAGCGCGGCCGCCCATCGAGCGCGGCCATCTCGCCGATGGTCTCGCCGACGCCCAGGTCGCGGAAGCTCACCTCGCGTCCGCCCGGCGAGAGGGCCACCACGCGCAGGCGTCCGCCGAGCACGAAGCTGCAGTCGTGCTCGACGTCGGCCCGAGAGATCACCGTCTGACGTGCCCGCACGCGCTGGAACCGGCAGGCCTGGGCGACCTCGAGCAGCACGTCGTCCCCGACGCCGTGCAGCAGCGTGACCCTGCGCAGCCCGGTCAGGGCCGTGATCGCCGGGGGCGTCGTGTGCTCGAGGTCGGTCGCGACCATCGTGGAGGGCTGGCGGGCGGGTCCAGGCTGGCACGGCAGCCCGGGCCGGAGGCCGGTTGGTCCGAGGGGGCGCGAGTCTGTCACCGTGCACTGCCGATGACCATCCCGAGCACGGCCTGCAGGCCGGGTGCCGTCAGCGCGGCGTCATTCGCCCGGAGGAAGAGGCTGCGCTAAAACCGCGGCGTGGGCACTTCGGGGAAGACACGCGGCGCGACGCCGGTCGAGCGCCAGGCGACGCGCGGCGAGACCGAGCGCTGGCTGGCCCTGTCCCTGCGCACGGTGCACCTGGCCGGCGTGGTCGCGCTCGGAGCGGCCCTGATGGGCGCGCCGGTCGCCCGCGGCCCGGCCGGGCTCGTCGTCGTCGCCAGTGGAGCCGTGCTCTTCTTGCAGGACCTGCGCGCCGGCCGCATCGGTGCCGGAGAGCTGGCCGGTGCCGTCGTGCTCGCCAAGCTGCTGGCGGTGGCCTGGGCCGCCTGGGCCGAGGCGCACGCGGTGCCGGTGTTCTGGGCGCTGCTCGTCGTCTCGTCGCTGTCGTCGCATGCGCCACGGCGATGGCGGCACTGGGCCCCCGGCCGCCGGAGCGGCGCGGGCTGAATCGTGGCCGGCGCGAATTGCTTCCGCGGACCCGGTGTCGATGCGACGGCCGCTCGGCTCAGATTCGCTGCAGCAGCGTGCGCCAGCCCGGCCACTGCGCGCGCGCCAGGGTGAACTTGCGTGCCGCGCCGCGCCGTTCTTCGCCTGCGGAGAGGGCCCGAACGAATGCGACCGGGTCCTCGACCCAGGTGCCGCCGAGCACGTGCACGCCGCGCGCGAAGAGCACGTCGGGCAGGCCGCCGACGGTCGGCCCGACCAGCGCCACGCGCTCGGCGCCGCGCGTGTGCTCGAGCACCGCGTCGAGCGTGTCGTTGAGCAGCATCGTGCCGGTGGCCAGCACCTTGTTGCACTGGCGCAGCGCGCCGGTGTCGAGCGTGACCTCGTACCCTTCGTGCCGCCCGGCGAGCTCGGCGCGCAACTCGACGACGGTGATGCGGGCACCGCTGGCCAACAGGCGCGGCATCAGCGGGCCGAAGAGGCCGACGAGGCCGAGGTGGTCGCCGGGCCCGGGATGCAGGTCGCCGATCGAGTCGCCGGCGGGCGGGGGCGACCAGCCGGCGCGGGTCATCAGGCTCACGCCCAGCGCCTGGGCGGCCGCCCATCCGAGCGTGCGTGGCACGCCAGCGGGTCCGGTCATGTGCCGCGCCACCTCCAGCGCCGTGCGGCCGATGAAGGCCGCGCCGTCGCCGGCGCGCAGGCGTGGCAGCGTGTCGCCCAGCAGCACGTAGGCGAGTCCGACGGCGCCATCGTCGAGCTCGAGGGCCGCGAACTCGCCGCGGCGCGAGCCATCGGCCGGTGGCGGCGGGACGTGCATCGCGCGCACGCGCGGCTGGCCGAGCGCGTCGGCCACCGGCTCGAGCAGGGCGAGGGTCTCGTCGCCGAAGCGGCTCATCGCGACGTTCCTCCGTCGGCTCGTTGGCCGCGTTCCCCGCCGTTCGGGCCGCGGCCGGTGTCGGCGCCGGCGGCATCTGCGCGCGCGCTGCCGTGATGGCGCGCGGCGCGCGCCGAGAGCGCATTCGGGAAGTACAGGGCCGTCAGGCTCCGGCTGTGCACCGGGGTTGCCAGCAGCGTCTCGGCGCGCGCTGCCGCGGCGTCATCCACCTCGAGATGGCGCCGCCAGTCCCGCACCCAGTGGATCTGGTCGCAGATCTCCATCATGCCCATGGTCTCGCGGTCGCCGACGAGAACGCCGTGCACGGCCAGCCCGAGCGTGGCGCGTGCCTCGTCCAGCCGGGCCAGCGTCGCGGGCACGCAGCCGAACTCGCCGTCGCTGACCACGACGATGTCGGCGCTGCACCAGGCGGCCTCGTGCACGCGCCCGAGGGCGTGCTCGATCGGCGTCTGGATGTCGGTGCCGCCGTCGAAGGCCTGCCCCATCAGCGCGAGCAGCGCGTCCAGCCCGCCCGGCCCGGCCAGGTCACGCTCCACCACTTCGCCGGCTCCGCCGAAGGCCACGACGACGCACCCGCGCCGCGCCGCACGCGCGGCGCGCACGGCCGAGATGACCACCGCCTTGGCGATGTTCTCGGGCGCGCCGCGCATCGAGCCCGAGGTGTCCAGGCAGAGCACGAGCGGACCGCGTTCCAGCGGCTCGGGCGGCGCCTCGTCGGCCGGGGCCTGCCTCGGGGCCGTGGCGTCGGGCCGCCAGTCGATGAGGCGCGCCTCGGTGTCGTGGGCCAGCAGGCGGCCCTCCGCGTGCCGGGCGCGCCAGAGCCGCCGCCCGACGGGGTGACGCAGCAGCATCGCCTCGGCCGGCAGCATGCGGTCGACGCTGGCGGCGAAGCGGATGCCGGTGAGCTCGCCCTGCGCGCCGGCGATGCGCGTCTCCACCGGCCGCAGCGGCACGCGTGCGGCCGCGCCGCCGGGCCGCCGCGCCCGGCGCGGCGGCGTGCCGGGTCGCGGCTGGCTGCGGCCGATGCGACGCAGGAGCTCGGAAAGGGCCGGCAACTGCTCCAGGCGCTCGGCGGCGCGGCGCGCCACCTGCCACTCGCGGCTGCGCAACTGCCCGGCAAGCCGGTCCCATCGCAGGTGCGCGGCATCGGCGAGGTCGCGCAACAGCACGAGTTCGTCCTCGAGGCCGGCGGTCTCGACGCGCCAGGCGGCGCGGAACTCCTCCGTCACCTGCGCGATGGCGGTCGCGCGAGACTGCCGCGGCTGCAGGTCGTTCAGCCGGTCGAGATGCCACAGCAGCGTGCGCAGCACCTGCTCGGCCAGCGCCGGCACGCCGTGCGCCAGCGCCGGCAGGCCGAGGCTGGCCACCACGGCGCGCAGCGGCTCGGCGGCGTCGGCCTCGCCGAAGTCGAACGAAGGTGCCGGCAGGGCGCCGGCAGCCAGCGCCTCGAGCCACGCCGCGGCGTGCGCCAGCCGCGCCTCGCGCGAGCCGGCCGCGGTGACCAGGGTGCCCAGCCACACATCTCGCGGCAGCGTCGCCAGCCGGTCGTACGGGGCGTCGTAGGGCCCGGCCGGCTCGCTGCCCGCCGCGCTGTCAGGCTGGGCTGGCATCGGCATCTTCGTAGGCGACGGGGGCGGGGTCGTCGCCGGCGATGTGTTCGTCCACCGGCAATCCGGCGAAGCCGGCGCGGGCGGCCTGCAGCCGCGCCGCGAACGTGGAGAGAAGGTCGATCACCGCGTCGTGGCGTCCGAGCCAGCGCTGCACCAGGGGCGCCGGCAGCCACAGACGCGCCTGGGTGGCGGCGAGCAGGTCGGCTCGTGCCGCCTCGGCCTGCGCCAGCGCGGCCGCCACCTGCGCCTCGATCTCGCGCACCTGGCCGACGCGAGCCTGCACGTGCCGGGCCCCCCAGCGCTTGCGCAGCCGGGCCTCCAGCCGCTCGGAGACGATGCGCTGCATGCCGCCCCCCGCGGTGGCCGTGTCGCCGTCGCCGTCGCCGGCGTCGGCGCGCGCGAGGCCGATGGCCCGCGCCAGCGCCAGCTTGCCCGCCCCGTCCTCCGCGGAATCGCCGCCTTCGGCAGGCATCCGTTCCTCGATGCCCAGTTGCTTCTCGAACGCGGCCACGGCCCGCTCGAGCCAGGGCGCCGTGGCTGGCGGGGCCTCGAGCACGTGCTCTTCGAACCAGGCCGCGAGCGCGGGCACGTCGGCCGGAGACGGGCTGGCCACGTAGGGCGCGATCCAGAGGTCGAGTGCGTCGAGCGTGCCGCGGCCCTCGGTCGCTGCCGCCACGCGGGCGAGGCCGACCACCTGCCGCCAGCGCCGGTCGGACAGGCCCGTGCCGCGCGCGGCGAGCCACGCGCGCAACGAGGTGCACGCGGCGGTGAACGCCTCGCCCAGCGCCACGCGCCCGGCGGCCGTGGCCACCGCCTCGCGCTCGCCGGCCGTCAGCGGGGCGGGCGGCGCCGCCGGGGCACGGTCGTCGGGCAGGGCCAGCAACCGGGCAAACGCGGCGTCGCCGACCGGCGCCACCGGCACGCGCACGAGGAAGCGGTCGTAGAACGCGTGCAGCGCCTCGTCGGTGGGCACCTCGTTGCTGGCCGCCACCACGGCCACCAGCGGCACCGGCAGGCGCTCGGTGCCGTTGTCGAACTGGCGCTCGTTCAGCAGCGTGAGCAGCGCGTTCAGGATGGCCGAGTTGGCCTTGAAGACCTCGTCGAGGAAGGCGATGCCGGCCGTGGGCAGGAAGCCCTCGGTCAGGCGCTCGTAGCGGTCGTGCTCGAGCGCCTTCAGCGACAGCGGGCCGAAGAGCTCCTCCGGCGTCGAGAAGCGGGTGAGCAGCCGCTCGAAGTAGTGCACATCGGCGAACGCCCCGTGCAGGCGGCGCGCGAGCGCGCTCTTCGCGGTGCCGGGCGGGCCGATCAGCAGCACGTGTTCGCCGGCCAGCGCGGCCAGCAGCGCGAGGTGGACGGCCTCGTCGCGCTCGAGCAGGTTCTCGCCCAGGGCAGCGAGCAGGTCGCGCAGCCGGCTCGTGGCGGGCCATGCCGAGGAAGCCGGGGACGGAGGGGCCGCCATGTCGTTCATGCGCGCATTCTGGCGCGCGCCCCGGGCGCGGGCCTTGAAGTGGGTCAGGCGGCGTGGAGCAGATCGCGCAGCCTGCGCCGCAGCAGCTTGCCGGTGGGCAGGCGCGGCAGCTCGTCGACGAGCACGATGCGATCGGGCCGCTTGACGCGGCCGAGCACGGCCCGGCAATGGTCGGCCACCTGCCCGGCCAGCGCGGCGCGCGCGGCCGCGTCGAGGCCGGGCGCCGGCACGACGGCGGCCACCGGCCGCTCTCCGAAGCGCTCGTCGGGCACGCCGACGACGGCGCATTCGGCCACGCCGGGCACCGCGGCGATGGCCGCCTCGATCTCCTGCGGGTACACGTTGACGCCGCCGGAGATGATCTTGTCGTCGGCGCGGTCGGTGAGGAACAGATAGCCGTCCGCGTCGACATGCCCGATGTCGCCGAGCGTCTGCCGCCCGCCAGGCAGCGTGCGTGCCGCGGTCTTCTCCGGTGCCCGGTGGTACGCGAAGGGCGCGAGGCCGGAGAAGCAGACGAGACCAGTGCGGCCGGCCGGCAGGTCCTCCCCGTCGACGCCCACGATGTGCAACCGTCCCCGGTGTGCGCGGCCGACGCTGCCCGGCCGGGCCAGCCACTCCCGCGAGCCGATCAGCGTGAGCCCGATGCCCTCGCTGCCGGCGTAGTACTCGAGCAGGATCGGGCCCCACCACTCGAGCATGCGCCGCTTCAGCGGCACCGGGCACGGCGCGGCGGCGTGGATGGCGCAGCGGTGCGCCGGCGCCGAGAAGCGCGCGCGGCGCTCATCGGGCAGGGCGAGCAGCCGCTGGAACATCGCCGGCACCCACTGGCTGATCGTGACGGCCTCGCGCTCGATGGTGTCCAGCGCCGCGGCGGCGTCGAACCTCGGCAGCATGCACACGGTGCCGCCGCCGGCCGTGACGGCGAGCGCGAAGCGCAGCGCGGCGGCGTGGTACAGCGGCGCCGTCGAGAGGTAGCGCACCTGGGGTCCGCCGAGGTCGAACAGCGCCAGCAGGTCGCCGGCGAACGGCGGCGTGCCGCGGTAGTCGGCCGGCGGCAGCGGCCGCCACACGCCCTTCGGCGCGCCGGTCGTGCCCGAGGTGTAGAGCATCAGGGCGCCGGGGCATTCATCGGCAGCGGGGGCGGGCGACGCCTCGGCGAGCAACGGCTCCACCGGGTCGAAGCCCTCGATGCCCGCGGCCGGCTCGATGCGGTCCGGGCCCGGTCGCGCCTGCAGCGAGAGCCAGTGCGGGCCCGGGCGAACGAGCCCCGGCAGTGGTGCGGCCTGCGCGGCGCAGGCGGTGTCCACGAGCACGACGCGTGCGCCGCAGTCCTCGACGAGGTAGCGCAGCTCGCCCGGGGTGAGCGCGGTGCTCATCGGCGTCAGGTACGCGCCGCAGCGCCAGGCGGCCCACGCCACGGCCAGGGCCTCGGGACGGTTGCCGAGGAGCGTCGCCACGTGGTCGCCCCGCCGGACGCCGAGGCGGCGCCACACCGCGGCGAGCCGGTTGGCCCACGCCTCCAGTTCGGCGTAGCTCGTGCGCGAGCCGTCGCAGACGACGGCCGCGCGCTCGGGGGCGGCCGTCGCGTGGCGCCGCAGGTCGAAGACGGCTTCGGCGTTCACCGACGTGCGCCCGGCGGGGGAGGGCGATCGGAGGCCGGGCGCATGCGGCGAGGCGTCGGCGGGGGCTCGATGGCGTGCCCGGGGTGGTGCGGCGCCGCCGCTAGCCGACGCTGCGCTGCTGCTTCTCCTTCTCGGCGCGCCCGCGCACGAGCGCCTTGGCCTCGGCCCAGTCCTCGGGCGTCAGGCGGCCGAGCGCGGCGAAGGTGCTCGGCGCGGCGAGGTGATGGCCGCCGTCGATGGCGATGGTCTGGCCGGTGAGGTAGTCGCAGCCGTCGGCCTGCAGGAACGTGAGCAGGTTGCACAGCTCGGGCATGCGGCCGAAGCGGCCCATCGGCACCTCGTCGGCGCTGGCGGCGCCGACGTTGGCCTTCGGGATCGGCGCCAGTTTCTCCCACGCGCTCTCGGTGGGGAAGGGGCCGGGTGCGACGGCGTTGACGCGGATGCCGTGCCGGCCCCATTCGACGGCCAGCGACATCGTCATCGCGTGCACGGCCGTCTTGGCCATCGTGCTCGGCAGCACGTAGGCCGAGCCGGTCCAGACCCAGGTGACGAGCATGCTCACCACCGAGCCCGGCAGGCCGGCGGCGATCCAGCGCTTGCCGCAGGCGAGCGTCGCGAAGAGGGCCCCGTCCATCACCGTGCTGCGCACGGCCGCGAAGCCGCGCGGGCTGATCTCGGCCGACGGGGCGATGAAGTTGGCCGCGGCGTTGTTGACGAGGCCGGTGAGCGGCCCGCCGGCCCAGATGCGGTCGACCATCGCCTCGATCTGCTCGGCCTCGCGCACGTCGCAGACGTGGTGCTCGGCCGTGCCGCCGTGCAGCGCGGCGGCGCGAAGCTCGGCCACCGCCGCGGCGAGCACGGCCTCGCGGCGGCCGCAGATGTGCACGCTGGCGCCATGCGCGACGAAGTGGCGCGCGAGCTCCTTGCCGAGCCCGGTGCCGCCCCCGGTGACGAGGATGCGCTTGCCGGCGAGCACGTCGGGGCGGAAGGTGGAGGGCGGGGTCATCGCGGCTCCTCGTTCAGGCCGGGTTGACGCCCGCCGCGGCAGCGTGCGCGGCCGCCGCCTTCTTGGGCCGGTGCTGGGCGAAGAGGTGCCGGCCGATGATGTGCTTCATCACCTCGATCGAGCCGCCGGCGATCTTGACCACGCGCGCGTCGGCATAGGCACGGGCGATCGGGTATTCCCACATGTAGCCCCAGCCGCCGAAGAGCTGCAGGCATTCGTCGACCACCTTGCAGTGCAGGTTCGAGAGCCACATCTTCGCCATCGCCGCGTCGACCGCGTCGAGCTCGCCCTTCATGAAGTTGGCGATGCACTTGTCGGTGAACTGGCGGCCGATGACGGCCTCGGTCTTGAGCTCGGCGAGCTTGAACTGCGTCGCCTGCATCTCGCCGATCGTGGTGCCGAAGGCCTTGCGCTGCGCCGTGTACTCGACCGTGTAGTCGATGACCGTCTCGGCCACGGTGGCCGAGCGGATGGTCTGGGCCAGCCGCTCCTGCGCGAGCTTGGTCATCATCAGCTCGAAGCCGCGGCCTTCCTCGCCCAGCATGGCCGAGGCCGGCACGCGCAGGTCGTCGAAGAAGAGCTCGCTCGTGTCCTGCGCCTTCATGCCGACCTTGCGCAGGTTCTTGCCGCGCCGGAAGCCGGGCAGGCTCGCGTCGACGAGGAACAGCGTCACGCCCTTGGCGCCGGCCTCGCTGTCGGTCTTGGTGGCGAGGACGATCAGGTCGCACAGCTGCCCGTTGCTGATGAAGACCTTCTGGCCGTTGATGACGTAGTGGTCGCCCTGGCGCACGGCGCGCGTCCTGATCGCCTTGAGGTCCGAGCCGGCATGCGGCTCGGTCATGCCGAGCGAGCCGATGGCCTCGCCGCGGACCATCTTCGGCAGCCACTGCCGCTTCTGTGCCTCGGTGCCGAAGCTGGCGATGTAGGTGGCGACGAGGTCGCAGTGGATCATGAAGCCCGGGCCGGTGAAGCCCGAGCGCGCCATCTCCTCGAAGACGACGACGTCGAAGAGGTAGTCGGCCCCGGCGCCGCCGTAGAGCTCGGGCACGGTGCAGCACAGCAGGCCGGCGGCGCCGGCCTTGAGCCACAGGTCGCGGGGCACCATGCCCTCGGCCTCCCAGCGGTCGTGGTGCGGCGCGATCTCGCGCTCGATGAAGCGCCGCACCGTCTCGCGGAAGGCTTCGTGGTCGTCGTTGAACAGTTCCCGCTTGAACAAGGATGGTCTCCCGCGGTGGCCGCTTCGGGCCCGGTGGCAGGGTCGTCAGGGTGGGCCCGGGTCAGTAGGACTTCGGCAGGTCGAGCACCTTCTCGGCGATGAACGAGAGGATCAGCTGCTCGGTCACCGGCGCGATGCGCGTGATGGTCACCTCGCGCAGCAGGCGCTCGACGTGGTACTCCTTCGCGTAGCCGAAGCCGCCGTGCGTGAGCACGGCCTGCAGCGCCGCGTCGTGCCCGGCGCGCGCGCCGAGGAACTTGGCCGTGTTCGCCTCGGCGCCGCAGGGCTGGCCCTGGTCGTAGAGCCAGGCGCCCTTCAGCACCATGTTCCAGGCCGCCTCCAGCGCCATCCAGCGCTCGGCCAGCGGGTGCTGGATGGCCTGGTTCTGGCCGATCGGGCGGTCGAAGACGACGCGCTCGCGGGCGTAGCGCGTGGCCCGGCGCAGCGCATCCTGGCCGATCGCGATGGCCTCGGCGGCGACGAGCAGCCGCTCGGGGTTGAGGCTGTGCAGGATGGTCGGGAAGCCCTTGCCCTCGGTGCCGACCAGGTCGGCCTCGGGCACGAAGAGGCCGTCGATGAAGAGGGCGTTGCTGTCCACCGCCTTGCGGCCCATCTTCGGGATGCGGCGCACCTCGATGCGGCTGCGGTCGAGGTCGGTGTAGAAGAGGCTGATGCCGTCGGTGGGGCGCTTGCAGTCCTCCAGCTTCGTCGTGCGCGTCAGCAGCATGATCTTGTTGGCCACCTGCGCCGTGCTCGTCCACACCTTCTGGCCGTGCACCAGGTAGCCGCCGTCGACCTTCTTCGCGAAGGTCTTGATGGCGGTCGTGTTGAGGCCGGCGTCGGGCTCGGTGAAGCCGAAGGCGCACTGGTCCTGCCCCTGCACGAGGCGCGGCAGCCAGCGCCGGCGCTGCTCGGGCGTGCCGACGACGACGATCGGGTGCGGGCCGAACAGGTTGATGTGCACCGTGCTCGCGGCGGCCATGCCGCCGCCGTGGCTGGCCACCTCGTGCATCATGATCGCCGCCTCGGTGACGCCGAGGCCGGCGCCGCCGTACTCGGGCGGCATCGTGATGCCGAGCCAGCCGGCCTCGGCCATCGCGCGGTGGAACTCGCGCGGGAACTCGCCGTCCTCGTCGCGCGCGAGCCAGTACTCGTCGTCGAAGCGGCGCACGACGGCGTTCACGCCCTCGCGGATGGCGCGCTGGTCCTCGCTGAGCGAGAAGTCCATCGGCGCTTCAGCCTTCGAGGCCGAGCGTGCGCCGGGCCTGGGTGAGGTGGGGCTTGTCGATCATCACGCCGTCCAGGCTCAGCGCACCTGCATCGGGCTGCGCGGCGAAGGCCTCGACGATGCGGCGCGCGCGCGCGAGCTCGGCCTCGCTCGGCGAGTAGGCCTCGTTGATGACGGCGACCTGGTCGGGGTGGATCGCGAGGCGCCCTCGGAAACCGCGCCGGCGCGAGGCGCGGCAGGCGGCGGCCAGCCCGGCGGCGTCCCTGAAGTCGGCGTGCAGCGTGTCGAGCGCCGGCACGCCGGCGGCGGCCGCCCCGGCCAGGCACAGCGATGCCGCCCACTCGTACAGCGGCGAGTACCGTCCGTCCTCGTCGCGGTTGGACACGGCACCGATCGCGGTGGACAGATCCTCGGCGCCCCAGGTCATGCCCGCCAGGCGCGGCAGCACCGCCCCGACGAAGCTGCCCATCGAGAGCATCGCCTCGGCCGTCTCGGTGGCCACCGGCACGATGCGCACGCTGCCTGCCGCGATGCCGGCACGCGCCTCGAGCGCGTCGAGGCCGTGCGACAGGCGGGCGATGTCGGCCGCGCCCCGGATCTTCGGCAGCATGATGCCGGCCAGGCCGGGCACCACCACGGCCGCCAGGTCGGCCATCGCGAAGGCCGTGTCCAGCGGGTTGATGCGCACGTAGACCCGCGGCCCGATGTGCGCCGCGCGCTCGGCGATGAAGCGCGCCGCCATCTCGCGCGCCAGCGGCTTGCGCGACTCGGCCACGGCGTCCTCGAGGTCGAGGATCAGCGCGTCGGCCGGGCTCGCCTCGCCCTTGGCGAGCTTTCGTTCGCTGTCGGCCGGCACGAAGAGCATCGAGCGCAGGGTCTGGGGTCGCATGGCGGGGCCTCCGTCGTCAGGCCGCGGGGCGGCGGAGCATCAGCGCCTGACGCAGCGTGGTGCAGACCTCCTCGTCGCGCTGGTTGAAGCCCTGGTGAAGGAAGGTCACGATGCCGGCGTTGGGCCGGCTCCTGCTGGCCCGCACCTCCTTGACCGTGGTGCGCACGTGGATCGTGTCGCCGTGGAACACCGGGCCCGGGAAGCGGGTCTCGGTCATGCCGAGGTTGGCCACCGTGGTGCCGAGCGTCGTGTCCTGCACCGACAGGCCGATGACGAGGCCGAGCGTGAAGATGCTGTTGACGAGCGGCCGGCCGAACTCGGTGCCCTTGCAGTACTCGGCGTCGATGTGCAGCGCCGCCGGGTTGTAGGTGGCGCCGTTGAACCACACGTTGTCGGCCTCGGTCACGGTGCGGCGGATCTCGTGCTCGAACACCTGTCCCACGTGAAACTGCTCGAACCACAGGCCCGCCATCGTGCTGCTCCTTCGTCGCTGGCGCCGGTCGCAGCGCCTTGGGCACGGGCCACCGCGGCACCGGCCGCCCGCCGCCATTTCGTACGCATGTGTACTATAACAGCCGGCCCATCGCCGCAACAGGGGACGATCCTGGGTGCGGGCCGTGCGCATCGTCGCGGGGCCCCCGCTCAACGCGTTCGCGCCGGCATGCCGGGCAGGTCCAGCGCGTGGTCGCTGGCCGTGTCGGGCAGCAGCGGCCCGCGCCGGAAGACGCCGCTGGCGCGCATCACCAGCGCACCATCGGCGTGGATGAGGCCCTGAGAGAAGACGAGCGTGCGCGTCACCCGCAGGATCTGTGCCTCGCCCTGCACCCAGCTGCCCATCGGGGCCGGGCCGACGAAGTCGGTCTGCAGGCTGATGGTCGGCAGGAAGGTGCGCGGGATGTCGGTCTGGTACTGCGCGGCGGAGGAGATCAGCACGTCGGCGAAGGTGGCGAGCATGCCGCCGTGGCAGGTCTGGCCCGGGTTGGCGTGGTGGGGCAGCACGCGAAAGCCGAGCTGCAGCCGGCCTTCCCCGGCCGGGCCGGCGACGTGCCAGCGGCCGTAGAGCGGGCCGTTGTGCGTGGTGAAGACGCCGCCGATCGACACGGGCACGAAGCCCGCCGGCGCGCTCACAGGGCCCGCCGCAGCGCCTGCCACGCCTCGGCCAGCGCCGCGCGGTGCGCGGGCGCGGCGATGCCGATCAGCGCCTGGGCGCGGGACTCGATGTCGAGGCCGCGCAGTTGCGCGACGCCGTGCTCCGTGGCGATCGCATCGGCCTGCAGGCGCGGTAGCGTGCAGAGCGCCCCGCTGCCGAGTGCCGGCACGATGCGCGTGACGGTGCCGCCGCGGGCGGTGGCCGGCAGGCAGATGAGCAGGCGACCCCCGGGCGAGGCGAGGGCGCCCTGCGCGAAGGCGGGCAGCCCGCCGGCGCCGGCCTGCAGCACGCCGGCGGCCCGCTCGGCATTGACCTGGCCGAAGAGGTCGACCTCCACGGCGCTGTTGATGGCCACGAAGCGCGGCAGGGCGCCCAGCACTGCCGGGTCGTGCGTGTGCCGGACGTCGGTCAGCCACAGGTTCGGCAGCGCGCCGGCGAACGCGTGCAGGGCTTCGTCGCCCAGCACGACCCCCGAGGTGATGCGCGCGTCGCGATCGAGCGCGCCGCCCTCCCACAGCGTGCGCAGCGCGCCCGAGACCATGCCGCCGTGGATGCGCAGCCGCCGGTGCCCGGCGAGCGCGCCGGCGAGAGCCACCGGCACCGAGCCGATGCCGAACTGCAGCGTGTCGCCGTCGCGCACGAGACCGGCGACGTGCGCGCCGATGCGCGACTCGACCTCGCCGCAGACGGGCTCGGCCCAGGTCAGCGGGGTTCGCGCCGCCTCGACGGCGATGTCGATCTCGGAGACGTGGACGCGAAAGCTGCTGGCGATGCGCGGCAGGCGCGGGTTCAGGTGCGCCACGCGCCGCCTCGCCCGCGGCCAGACGAGGGGCATGAAGTCGACTGCCAGCCCCGGATGGCACCAGCCGTCGGCGTCCGGCGGCGTGAGCTGCGCGATCGCCACGTCGAACGGCGGTGCCTCGAGCAGGTGGCGTGCCAGCGCGCGGTAGTCCAGCGCGAGCAGGCGCGCGCGTCCCTCGGCCAGCCCCCGCCGCACGGAGGGCGACATGAAGACCGCCTCGACACGGGCCCCGGCATGCACTGCCAGGAAGTCGGTGCGGTCGATGCCCGGGAACATCGCGCCGCAGAAGGTGACCTCGCGCGCGCGCTCGGGCTGCGCCGCGAGCTCCTCGGCCAGCAGCGCCGATTCGCCCGACATCGTCGGCACGAAGACCCGCTGGCCCGGCGCGAGCAGGTCCGTCAGGCGCTTCATCGCGGGCCCGGCGAACGGTTCGATGCCGCCCAGCACAGCGGCCCGCCGCTCCAGGCCGGCGAGACACCGGCCAGGCAGGCCGCCACGTCGAGGAAGGCGGGGTCGCCGGCACCCGGCGCGGCCGCCAGCGCTGCCGCGAGCGCCGCCTGCCGTTCGAGCGGCAGCGGGCGCAACTGCTGCAGCACCGACCGTGGACCGGGCGTGTGCCACGGCAGCGCCCACAGCCTCGTGACGAAAGCCGCGATCGCGGCCGGCGTGCCCGCCGGCGCGTCGGCCGCGCGCGCCGCCGCGCCGGCCCCGCCGGCGGCGACGATCTCGACGACGCGCCCGTAAGGCCCCGCCGGGGCGAGCACGAGCTGCACGTCGTCGGCCGCCGCGGGCGGCTCGTCGAGCACGCGCAGCGACACCGCGTGGCGGCCTCCGGCGGCATCGACGAGCACGAGCGAGTCGGGCGCCAGCCCCGGCGACTCGGACTGCGGCACCTTGAGCCGGCCCAGCGCATCGGCCCAGGCGGCGCGGGCCGGGCTCAGCACGCCTCGCTCCACCGCGGTCACGGCCGCGCCGGCCGGCGGCGCGAGCTCGCGCTCGGCGCGCAGCCGCTCGAGGAACAGCGTGCGGATCATCCGCCCGGCCACGGGGCTGAACATCAGGCGCAGGAAGTTGTTCATCTCGACCGCGGTCGCGGCGGCCAGCGGCAGGTGGGCGCCCTGCAGCACGCTGTCGCAGATCGCGGCGTAGGCCGGGTAGAGGCCGTACCGCTCGGCATCGATGCCGTGGCGGGCGGCCACCGCGCGCGCCGCGGCCTCGCCGGCCGGCGGGACCTCGGCCTGCCCGAGGCGGCCGTACTTGGCGACCGGGTCGTACGGCGTGCCGTGCATCGAGCGGGCCACCGCGCAGGCGCGGTCGAGCAGCGCACCCGCGGGCACGGCCGCATCGAAGATGCCGAGCGCCACCGCCTCGGCCGGCGCGATCGATCGGCCGCTGAGCAGGAGCTCCATCGCGGCCTCGAAGGGCGCCAGCCGGGGCAGCCGCTGCGTGCCGCCGGCGCCCGGCAGCAGCCCCCAGCGCACCTCGGGCACGCCGAGCTGGACGCGGGGATCTTCGGCGACGATCCGCCTGCGGCAGGCCAGCGCCAGCTCGAGGCCGCCGCCGAGCGCGATGCCGTTGACCGCGGCCACCCAGGGCTTGCGGCTGGCCTCGAGGCGCACGAACTGGCGCCCGAGCCGGCCGCAGGTGGCGAACATCTCGTCGTGCGTCGCCGTGCGCGCCTGCTCGGTGTAGCCGCGCACCATCGCGAGGTCCGCTCCGGCCAGGAAGGTCGGCTTGCCCGAAGTGACGACGACGCTGTGGATGGCCTCGTCGCGTTCGACACGGTCCATCAGCGCGTCGAGCGCGTCCATGAGGCCGGCCGAGAACACGTTCATCGTGCGGCCGGGCATGTCGATGCGGGCGACCAGCACGCCATCCTCGGCCAGCGTGGTGCCGATGCACTGCTCGGGGATGTCGCTCATCGGGCGTGCCGCATTTGATCCGCGGGCGGGGACCCGCCGGTCACCCGGCGAACTTCTTGAAGTCGGGCTTGCGGCGCTCGTTGAACGCCTTCACCCCTTCCTTGCTCTCGTCGGTCTGGTAGAAGTGCTTGACCGTCTGGATGCCCTGGAAGCTGATGCCGCGGATGTTCTCGCTGTCGGCGTTGAAGCTGCGCTTGGCGATCGTGAGCGCGGTGGGGCTCATCTCGTTGATCATCGCGCACCACTTGTCGACCTCGGCGTCGAGCTGGTCGTGCGGCACGACCTTGTTGACGAGGCCCATCTCCCTGGCTTCCTGGGCGCTGTAGCGCTGGCAGGTGAACCACATCTCGCGCGCCTTCTTCTCGCCGACGATGCGGGCGAGGTAGGCCGTGCCCCAGCCCGGGTCGACCGAGCCGACCTTGGGGCCGACCTGGCCGAAGGTGGCCCTGTCGCTGGCCAGCGTGATGTCGCAGATCGTCGCGAAGACGTTGCCGCCGCCGATCGCGAAGCCCTGCACGCGCGCGATGCTCACCTTGCGCAGGTCGCGCAGCGCCGTCTGCATCTCCTCGATCGGCATGCCGACGGTGCCGCGCGGGCCGTACAGGCCGCTCTCGTTGTGGTGCACCTTCTGGTCGCCGCCGGTGCAGAAGGCCTTGTCGCCTGCGCCGGTGAGCACCATCACGTTGGCGCTGCGCTCCTCGTCGGCGCGGTGCAGCGCGTCGATCAGCTCCTCGAGCGTCTGGTTGCGGAAGGCGTTGTAGACCTCCGGCCGGTTGATCGTGATGCGCACGACGCCGTCGCGCACTTCGTAGAGGATGTCCTTGTAGGTCGTGCTCATGGGGGTTGTCGAGTCGGACAGGGGTGTTCAGCCGTGCATCGTGAGGCCGCCGGAGACGCTGATCGTCTGCCCGGTCATGAAGGCCGCATCGTCGCTGGCAAGGAAGGCGACGAGACCGGTGACGTCGTCGGGCAGGCCGATGCGGCCCAGTGGCACGCCCTTGACCATCGCGTCTCGGATCTTCTGGCCCTGCTCGCCGGTGCCGGCGAAGGCGGCCATCGCCGGGGTGTCGGTGGGGCCGGGACAGACGGTGTTCACCGTCACCTGGCTGCGTGCCAGCTCGCGCGCCAGCGCCTTCGCGAACGCGATCGTCGCGCCCTTGCAGCCGGAGTAGACGACCTCGCCGGTGGAACCCACGCGCCCGGCGTCGCTGGCGATGTTGACGATGCGGCCGGCCTTGCGCGCCGCCATGCCCTGCGCGACGGCATGCGTCATGTGCAGCGGGCCGAACCAGTTGATGGCCGTCACCTTCTTCCAGAAGGCCTCGTCGGTCTTGAGGAACGGCATCGGCGTGTCCCAGCCGGCGTTGTTGACGAGGATGTCCGTGCCGCGGCCGGTGGCGGCCTCGAAGGCGGACACAGCCGCCGCGACGGCGCCGTAGTCGGTGATGTCGCAGCGGTGCGCCGCAGCCTGGCCGCCGGCCGCCTCGACGAGGCGCACCGTCTCGGCGGCGCCGTCCGGGTTGATGTCGAACACGCCGACGAGCACGCCCTCGGCAGCCAGGCGCAGGGCGATGGCACGGCCGATGCCGCTGCCCGCGCCCGTGACGATCGCGATCTTGCCTTTCAGTCCTCGCATGGGAAACGGCCTCCGGTGGTCGCGCGCCCGGGTCGCATGCGGGTTTCAACCGTTGCCACCGAGGCGCGGAATGGCCACATTCGTGTCGTGGCACATGATACGCTAGCGAACGATATAGGGTCGGCGCGGCGTCAGCCAGCCCCGCGAGGGTTTTCCCCGGGCCGCGGGAGGGAGGCTGCGGCAGCGCGTCCGGTGCGCGCGGGCACCGGTGCGTGTTCGCGCGGCATCCCTGCCGCATTCGTGGGGCGTTCGCAGCGCAGTCGTGAGGCATTCGTGAGAGGAGCATCGGCGCAATGACAGGTGCAGCGCCGCCGGCGGCGGCATGGGACGGCACCGGCCCGCCCCCGGTGAACACCGTTCGCCTGCGCGAATGGCTGGCACGCTCGCGCGGCCTCGCGCTGGCCGACTACGAGGCGCTGCGCCGCTGGTCGGTGAGCGACATCGGCGCGTTCTGGCAGGCGATGTGGGAGTACTTCGACCTGCATTCGCCGACACCCTTCGCGCAGGTGCTCGGGAGCCGGCAGATGCCGGGCGCGCGCTGGTTCGAGGGCGCGCAGCTCAACTATGCGTGGCAGGCGCGGCGGCATGCGCGCGCGGCCGACGCGGCCGGCGTGCCCGCCATCGTGTTCCGCAACGAGCGCCTGATGGCGGAGGGCCGCACGCTCGAGGTCGGCTGGGGCGAGCTGATGGACCAGGCGGCGGCGCTGGCCGCGTCGCTGCGCGCGCTCGGCGTGCAGCGCGGCGACCGCGTCGCGGCGTACCTGCCCAACATCCCGGAGGCCGTGGTGGCCTTCCTGGCCTGCGCGTCGCTCGGGGCGATCCGGAGCCTGACCGCGCCGGACATGGGCGTGGGCACGGTTCGCGACCGCTTCCGGCAGATCGAGCCGAGGGTCCTCATCGCCAGCGACGGCACCGTCTACGCAGGCAAGACGGTCGACCGGCGCGCGCTGGTGCGCGACCTGCTCGCCGAGCTGCCGACCGTCGAGACCCTCGTGCTCGTGCCCTATCTCGAGCGCGCCGGGGCCAGCGCGATCGGCGGGTTCGACGCGGCCGGGCTGCGCGCACGGGTGCGTCCCTGGGGCGAACTGCTCGCCGGCGCGGCCCGCGCCGAGCCCGAGGCGGTGCCGTTCGACCATCCGCTGTGGATCGTCTACAGCAGCGGCACCACCGGGCTGCCCAAGCCCATCGTGCACGGGCATGGCGGCATCGTGCTCGAGATGCTGAAGGGCCAGACCTTCCACCTGAACCTGCAGCCCAGCGTCGCGGCCGGCCGCGACACCCGCGAGCGCCACCTCTGGTACAGCAGCACCGGCTGGGTGATGTGGAACCTGGCCGTCTCGGTGCTGCTGGGCGGCACCACGGCCTGCATCTACGAGGGCCACCCCGGCCACCCCGGGCCCGACACGCTGTGGCGCTTCGCCGAAGCCACGGGCGCCACCTTCTTCGGCGCGGGGGCGGCCTACTACACCGGGTGCCTGAAGGCCGGCGTCTCCCCGCGCAGCCGCATCGACGTGTCGCGCATGCGGGCGCTGGGCTCCACCGGATCGCCGCTGCCGCCCGAGGCCTACGAGTGGGGCACGCGCGAGGTGCGTCCCGACCTGTGGTGGGCGGTGATCTCCGGCGGCACCGACATCGCCGGCGCCTTCCTGGCCGGCTCGCCCGAGTTGCCGACCGTGCCCGGGGAGATGCAGGCGCGCGCTCTGGCCGCCGACGTGCAGGCGTGGGACGAGCAGGGGCGCCCGCTCGAAGACGAGGTCGGCGAGCTCGTCTGCACGCAGCCGATGCCCTCGATGCCGCTCTTCTTCTGGGGCGACGCCGACGGCCGGCGCTACCGCGACAGCTACTTCGACATGTACCCCGGCGTCTGGCGGCATGGCGACTGGCTGCGCATCACGCCGGGCGGCGGCGCCGTCGTGTACGGCCGCAGCGACGCCACGCTCAACCGGCACGGCCATCGCCTGGGCACCAGCGAGCTGTACCGCGTCGTCGAGGCGATGCCCGAGGTGCTCGACAGCCTCGTCGTCGACATCGAGTATCTCGGCCGGCCGAGCTTCATGCCGCTGTTCGTCGTGCTGCGCGAGGGCCGGGTCCTCGACGAGGCCCTGCGCGACGCGATGCGCCGCGGCATCCGCGAGCAGCTCTCGCCGCGCTTCGTGCCCGACGAGATCGTGCAGGTGGCCGAAGTGCCGCGCACGCTCACGGGCAAGAAGCAGGAGCTGCCGGTCAAGAAGCTGATGCTCGGCCGCGCGCTCGCCGAGGTGGTGAACAAGGACGCCTGCGCCAACCCGCAGGCCTTCGACTGGTACGCGCAATACGCGTCCGCCGTCGCGGCGCGCGAGGCCGCCGGGGCGGCGAAAGGGCAGGGATGAACCGCTTGCTGGAAGGGAAGGTGGCGCTCGTCACCGGGGGCGGCCGGGGTGTGGGGCGCGGCATCGCGCTGGCGCTGGCGGCGGCGGGGGCGCGGGTCGTGGTCAACGACCTCGGCGCCACGCTCGACGGCCAGGCCAGTGCCGAGCAGCCGGCGCACGAGGTGGTGGCCGCCATCCGGGCCGCCGGTGGCGAGGCCGTCACCGACGGCGGCTCCGTGGCCGACTGGGGCCAGGCGCACAAGATGGTCGAGCGGGCGCTGGAGGCCTTCGGGCGCATCGACATCGTCGTCAACAACGCGGGCATCCTGCGTGACGCGATGTTCCACCGCATGAGCGAGGACGAGTTCGACAGCGTCGTCGCCGTGCACCTGAAGGGCAGCTTCAACGTCAGCCGCGCCGCGGCGCCGCACTTCAAGGCCCAGGGCAGCGGCGTCTACGTGCACATGACGAGCACCTCGGGCCTGATCGGCAACTACGGCCAGGCCAACTACAGCGCCGCCAAGATGGGCATCGCGGCGCTGTCCAAGTCGATCGCGCTGGACATGCAGAAGTTCGGCGTGCGCTCCAATGCCGTCGCCCCTTTCGCCTGGACGCGCATGATCGACTCCATCCCGGCCGACACGCCGGAGCAGAAGAAGCGCGTCGAGGGCCTGAAGAAGCTGGTGCCCGAGAAGGTGGCGCCGTTCGTGGTGGCCCTGTGCGCGGACGCGGCGCGCGACGTGACGGGCCAGATCTTCGGCGTGCGCAACAACGAGATCATCCTCTTCAGCCAGCCGCGGCCGGTGCGCAACGCGCATCGCGGCGAGGGCTGGACCCCCGAGGGCGTGCTCGAGACCGCGCTGCCGATGCTGCGCGCGGGCTTCCACGGGCTGGAGCGCTCGGGCGACGTGTTCACCTGGGATCCGACATGAGCCGCACCGTCACGCCAAGAGGAGCCCCGGCGCCCACGAAGGGCCGGGGAGAGTCGAGGACCGAAGCGAACGGGGCCGCCGCGCGCAAGCCCGCCACGCGGGAGGTGGTGCCGTCCGAGCCCGCTGCCGGCGAGCCGCACAGCATCGACTGGGAGCTGCGCCTGGGCTTCCTGATCCACGACGTCTCGCGCCTGCGGCGCAGCGCCTTCGACCGCTGCCTGAAGCCGCTGAACGTGACACGGTCGCAGTGGTGGGTGCTGGCCTACCTCTCGCGCGAGGACGGCATGACGCAGTCGCAACTGGCCGAGGAACTGGACCTCGGCAAGGTGGCGGTGGGCGGCCTCATCGACCGCCTCGAGAAGAGCGGCCTCGTGCGCCGGGAGGCCGACGCCGAGGACCGCCGCGTCAACCGCGTCTTCCTCGAGCCCAAGAGCAAGCAGCTGATCGCCCGCATGCGCAAGGTGAGCCACCGCATGAACGAGCGCATCCTGCAGGGCATTGCCGACGACCGGCTCGAGGCGAGCGCGGCGACGCTGGATGCGATGAAGCGCAACATCCTCGCCTACCTGCAGGAGACGCCGGCCTGAGGACCGCAGGCAGGTCCACCGGCGACCTCGCGCCGCGCACCCCGGGCGGCAGGATCCATTGCGCCAGGCTGCGCGAGCCGGTCGCTGCCGCCGACGGCCCCGGCGCCAGAAGGGGCGTTGTGCGCTGGCGGGCCACGGTGGCGGCCGCGGACGGGAAAACACCGACGTACGGCACCACATAGTACAGTAGCGTACGGTTTGCGAGGCGGACGGACGCCGTCGCCGAGGAACCACCCTTCCAGACCATGCTCGCGCCGCTGCCCAGTCCCGCAGCCCCGGCCGACGGCCAGCCCGCCGGCACGGCCGGTCTGGCGCTGGCGGTCGACGGCGTCGACCTCCGCTTCGGCGGCATCACGGCCCTGCGCGGCGTGAGCTTCGAGGCCGCCCCCGGCCAGGTGACCGCGGTCATCGGGCCCAACGGGGCCGGCAAGACGAGCGTGTTCAACACCATCTCGGGCTTCTACCGGCCGGCGGCCGGCCGCATCCGGCTCGGGGAGGTCGACATTACCGACGCCCCCGTGCACCGGCGTGCCGGCATGGGCCTGGCGCGCACGTTCCAGAACATCGCGCTGTTCCGCGGCCTCTCGGTGCTGGAGAACATCAAGCTCGGCGGCCACCACCTGATGCGTGCGGGCGTGCTGTCGGCACTGGCCTACGGCCGCAAGGCGCGCGACGAGGAACTGGCCCTGCGCGCCGAGATCGAGGAGCGGGTCATCGAGTTCCTCGAGATCGACCACATCCGGCACCGCTCGGTCGACGTGCTCAGCTACGGCCTGCAGAAGCGGGTGGAGCTGGCGCGCGCGCTGGCGATGCGCCCGCGCGTGCTGCTGCTCGACGAGCCCGTCGCCGGCATGAACCGCGAAGAGACCGAGGACATGGCCCGCTTCATCCTCGACGTGCAGGAGGAGTGGGGCGTGACCGTGCTGCTCGTCGAGCACGACATGGGCATGGTGATGGACATCTCCAGCCACGTCGTGGTGCTGAACTTCGGCCAGGTCATCGCCAGCGGGGCGCCGGCCGAGGTGCGGCGGCACCCGCTCGTGGTCGAGGCCTACCTGGGCGCCGATGCCGGCGCCGAAGCGCCGGCGGAGCCGGCGGTCTCATGAGCGAGTTCCTCGAGTACGCGCTGCTCGGCCTGCTCTCGGGCGGCGTCACCGCGCTCGTGGCGCTGAGCTTCGTGCTCATCTACAAGGGCACCGGGGTCGTCAACTTCGCCGTCGGCGAGGTGATGATGCTCGGCGCCTACCTCTACTACGCCGGCGCGGTGACGTTCGGCCTGCCGCCGTGGGCGGCCTTCGTGATCGCGCTGGGGGTCATCGGCCTGCTCGCCGTGCTCGTCGAGCGCGCGGTGCTGCGGCCGCTGTCGGGCCAGCCGACCGTCGCCGTGCTGATGGCCACCATCGGCATGGCCAGCATCATCCACGGCGGGGTCGAGGCGGTGTGGGGCGGCGACACCTACACGCCGCCGACGCTGTTGCCGCGCACGCCGCTGCTGATGGGCGACATCCTGATCCCGGGCACCGTGCTCGGCAACTTCGCCGTGGCCGCGCTGCTGATCGGCGGCTTCCTCGCCTTCTTCCGCTACTCGCGCACCGGCATCGCGCTGCGCGCCACCGCGAGCGACCCGGTCACCGCCTCCACGCTCGGCATCAACATCAACTACGCACAGCGCCTGACCTGGGTGCTGAGCGGCCTCGTCGGCACCGTGGCCGGCGTGCTCATCGCCAGCTCGGCCGGGCTGTCGCCGCTGCTCGCGTCGGCCGCGCTGGCGGTGTTCGCGGCGATCATCCTCGGCGGCATGGACAGCGTGCTCGGCGCCATCGTCGCCAGCCTCATCGTCGGCCTCGTCGAGGCGCTCGGCGCAGGCTACCTCGGCGGCAAGTCGCGCGACGTCGTGCCGTACGTGGTGGTGCTGGCGATCCTCGTCGTGCGGCCGTACGGCATGTTCGGCAGCCGCTCCATCGAGCGGCTCTGAGGCGGAAGGGGCCACCGGTGCGCACGGGCGTCTTCCACGAGACCTTCGCCGCCGAGGAGCGGCTGTGGGACTCGGCCACGCAGCGGCGGTGGATGGCCGCCTTCGCGCTGGCCCTGTTCACGCTGCCGCTGTGGGGCAGCGACTACATGCTGGCGATGGCCTGCATCGTCGGCATCCACACCATCGCGACGCTCGGCCTGAACATCACCACCGGCAACGCCGGGCTCATCTCGCTGGCGCACGGGGCGTTCCTGGGCGTGGGCTGCTACACGGTGGCCTGGCTCGGCAAGCTCGGCGTGCCGTTCTACCTCACGCTGCCGGCCGCCGGGCTGCTGACGGCGGCGCTGGGCGTGCTCGTGGGCCTGCCCAGCCTGCGGGTGAAGGGCATCTACCTCGCGGTGGCGACACTCGCGGCGCACTTCATCCTGACGTTCGTCTTCCGCGAGTGGGAGCCCGTGACCGGCGGCGTGCCGGGCACGAACATCCCGCGCGCGCAGCTCCTCGGCTTCACCTTCATCGGCGACCGGCGCAACTTCTACCTCATCTTCGTCATCGCGTTCGCGGCCGCCATCGCCACGCGCAACCTGGCGCGCACGCACATCGGGCGCGCGTTCGTGGCCGTGCGCGAGCGGGACTTCTCGGCCGAGATCCTGGGCGTGCGTCTGCTGACCACCAAGCTGCTCGCCTTCGGCCTCGGCGCCTTCTACGCCGGCGTCGCCGGGGGCCTGCTCGGCTACTTCTACGGCGCCATCACGCCAGAGTACTTCGTGCTCACGCTGTCGGTCTTCTACCTCGCGGCCATCATCGTCGGCGGGCTCGGCACCGTGCTCGGCAGCATCCTCGGGGCGCTGTTCATGACCTTCGTGCCCGAGGTGCTGCGCCTCGTCGCGCACGCGAGCTCGCAATGGTTCCCTGGCGTCGCCGGGCTGCTGCTGCCGATGGGGCAGGTGGTCTTCGGCGCGCTGATCATCGGCTTCCTCGTGTTCGAGCCGCACGGCCTGGCGGCGATCTGGGCGCGCGTGCGGCGCGCCTTTCATCTCTGGCCATTCAAGACCTGACCTTCGCCCCCACGAAACCAACCCGAGCGACCCGCTCGCCCCATCGCAGGAGACGCAACCATGGCATCCATCCTCCGCCGCAAGCTCGTGCAGTCGATCGGCGCCGCCGCGACACTGGGCCCGTTCGCGATCGGCTCGTCGCAGGCGCAGGCCCACAAGGGCGACATCGTCATCGGCGCCGCGCAGCCGATCACCGGCGTGTTCAGCTTCGCCGGCGTGGCCATGAACATGGGGCTGAACGACTACTGCGCCTGGCGCAACAGCAAGGGCGGCGTCATGGGCCGCAAGCTCAGGTACGTGTCCGAGGACTCGGGCTTCAAGCTCGACCAGAGCGTGGCGATCTTCAAGAAGATCATGGCGGCGGAGAAGCCCAGCTTCTTCTATGGCGAGAGCACGCAGTGGGTGAAGGCGATCACGCAGGACGCCGTCGCTGCCGGCACCGTGATGACCAGCTCCACGTCGCTCGCCTCGGTGGTCGCCGACCCGGTGAACGTGCCGCAGCACTTCGTGCCCGGGCCGACCTACCCGCGCCTGCACGAGATCCTGATGGAGTACATCGCCAAGACCTACGGCGCGAACAAGCCCCGCATCGCGTACGTCTATGCCGACACCGAGTTCGGCCGCGACGGCATCCCGGGCGGCAAGGCACGCGCGCAGAAGCTCGGCCTGCCCATCGTCGAGGAGATCGTCACCAAGCAGGCGGGCATCGACGTGGCGCCCGAGGTCGCCAAGCTGCGCCGCGCGCGCCCCGACATCATCATCTTCCAGGGCTACATCCTCGCGCCGATGCCCGAGTTCGTGCGCCAGCTCGGCGAGGCGGGCCTGAAGCCGCAGATCATGGGCACCGCGTGGGGCCTGGACAGGCCGGCCTACGACGCCCTGGGCAAGCTCGGCGTCAACCTCGCGGGCGCCAGCATGTACCGCTACGGCCACGAGACCGACAGCGACATGATCAACCAGATGCGCGAGTACCTGGCCAAGAACCGGCCGGACGTGAAATCGATCTCGCCGTTCTTCATCTCCAGCTGGCTGTCGGGCATGGTCTTCGCGGCCGTCGCCGAGAGCTGCATCAAGGCCAACAAGCCGCTCACGCTGCCCCACATGAAGGCGGCGCTCGAGAGCATGAAGCAATGGGACTCGGGCGGCATCTTCGGCCAGCTTGCCGACCTCTCGGGCCACCAGGTGCCGCTCGGCCGCATCTACGCCTACGACCCGGCCAAGCAGGCGATGGAGCCTGCCTCCGGCTGGATCAAGGTGTGAATGTCGCCCGGCCCCGACGCGCCTGCGGCGCCTCCCCCTCGCGGAGGCAGCGCCAGCAGGCCGGCAGAGCCGGATCCGCGGCAGCTGCCCGGCTGAGCCTGACTTCCACCTTCTCATGACCTCCGCGCTCGCCATCGAGAACCTCGAGGTCGTCTACAACCACAGCGTGCAGGCGCTGCGGGGGATGTCGATCGACGTGCCCGAGGGACGCATCGTCGCCCTGCTGGGCAGCAACGGCGCCGGCAAGACGACGACGCTGAAGGCCGCCGGCGGCGTGCTCGGCTACGAGAACGGGCGCGTGGCTTCCGGGCGCATCCGCTACTTCGGCGAGGACATCGTCGGGCGCGTCGCCTACCAGCTGGCGCGCGAGGGCCTGGCGCACGTGCGCGAGGGGCGGCACATATTCGGCGACCTCACGGTGGAGGAGAACCTCGTCGCGGCGGGCAACGCGCTCGCCGGACGCGGCAGCTACGACATCGAGCCGGTGTTCGGCTACTTCCCGCGCCTGCAGGAGCGACGGCGGCAGGTGGCGGGCTACCTCTCCGGCGGCGAGCAGCAGATGCTGGCGATCGGCCGCGCGCTCGTCGGCCGGCCGCGCCTGATGCTGCTGGACGAGCCCTCGCTCGGCCTGGCGCCGCTGGTGGTGAAGGACATCTTCTCGATCATCGAGCGCATCAATCGCGAGCAGGGCGTCGCGATGCTGCTCGTCGAGCAGAACGCGCAGGTGGCGCTGCGCGTGGCCCATCAGGGCTACATCATGGAGAACGGCCGCATCGTGATCGACGGCCCGACCGAGAAGCTGCTCGGAGACCCCGACGTGCAGCGCTTCTACCTCGGCGCCGGCGACAGCGGCGAGGGCCACGTGAACTACCGCGACGTGAAGCACTACAAGCGGCGCAAGAGGTGGCTGTCTTGATCTCCCCCGAAGCGACCTTCGGTCGCCTCCCCCCAGGAGGCGCTGCTGGCGGCCCGGCGAAGCCGCTTCGGCCGCGGCCGCCGGGCGGCCCCGAGGCAAACAGGCCATGAGTCCCCCCGATCCGCAACAGCTTCCGCTGCCGCAGCAGCTGGTGCACTGGGCGCGCCACGTGCCCGACGGCACGGCGCTGCGCCAGAAGGACCACGGCGTCTGGAAGCCCGTGAGCTGGAAGCAGTACGAGGCGCGTTCACGCTGGTTCGGGCTCGGCCTCGTGAAGCTCGGCCTCAAGCCGGGCGAGCGCGTGGCCGTGCTCAGCGAGAACTGCGAGGAGTGGGCCTTCGCGCAGCTGGGCACGTCGCTCGTCGGCGGCATCACCGCCGGCGTCTACCCGACCTCGCCGGCGCACGAGGTGCACTACCTGCTCGAGCTGGCCGAGGCGCCCATCGTCGTCTGCGAGGATCAGGAGCAGGTCGACAAGGTGCTCGAGGTGCGCGACCGCCTGCCGCACCTGCACACGCTGGTCGTGATCGACCCGCGCGGCCTGCGCCGCTACGACCGCACCGGGCTGCACGACTTCACCGACGTGCAGGCGCTCGGCCGGCGCTTCGAGGCGGAGGAGCCCGATGCCGCGCGCGCGGCGCTGGAGTTCAAGCCCGGCGGGCCGGCACCCGACGACGTCGGCCTCATCGTCTTCACCAGTGGCAGCACAGGCCGGCCGAAGGCGGCGATGATGACCTGGCGCGGGCTCGGCGCCGCCGCGCGCGGCCTGAACAGCATGCTCGCCTGCAGGCAGGGCGACCAGCTCGTGTCGTACCTGCCGCTGTGCCACATGGCCGAGCAGATGTTCTCGATCCACATCCCGCTCTCGGTGGGCGCGACGGTGAACTTCGCCGAGAGCCTGCGCACGGTGCAGGAGGACCTGCGCGAGCTGTCGCCGCACATCTTCTTCGGCGTGCCCCGCATCTGGGAGAAGTTCCACGCCGCGATCCAGACGAAGCTGCGCGAGGCGGGCGGGCTGCGCCTGGCACTCTACGAGCGGGCGATGGCCTCGTTCGGCGACGTGGCGCAGCGGCCGCGCGCCACCTGGACCCCGGGCGAGCGGCTGCGCTGGGCGTTCTGGTACGTGCTGATCCTGCGCGCGCTGCTCAACTACGTCGGCCTGCGGCGCTGTCGCGTCGCCATCTCGTCGGGCGCGCCGATCGCGCCGGAGATCCTGCGGTTCTTCCGCGTGCTCGGCGTGCCGATCCGCGAGGCCTACGGCCTGACGGAGGCGAGCGGGGCCACGACGATGCAGCCGAGCGACGCCTCGCCGGTGGGCACCGTGGGCGTGCCGTACCCGGGCATCGAGGTGAAGCTGGCCGACGACGGCGAGATCCTCGTGCACGGCGACGTGGTGTTCCGCGGCTACTACAAGAACGAGGCGGCCACGCGCGACGCGATCGACGCCGAGGGCTGGCTGCACACCGGCGACGTGGCGCGCTGGGAGGAGACGCCGGGCGGCGCGGCGCCGCGAGAGCTGCGCATCGTCGACCGCAAGAAGGACATCATGATCACCGCCGGCGGCAAGAACATCACGCCGAGCGAGATCGAGAACGCGCTGCGCTTCTCGCCCTACATCAAGGAGGCGATCGTCGTTGCCGACCGCCGCCGCTTCGTCAGCGCGCTGATCCAGATCGAGTTCGAGAGCACCAGCAACTGGGCCGAGCGGCAGGGCCTGACGTACACGAACTTCAGGAGCCTGGCCGAGCTGCCGCAGGTGCGCGAGCTCGTGCAGCGCGAGGTCGACGCGGTGAACGCGCGCATGCCGCAGGTGCAGCAGGTGCGGAAGTTCCACCTGCTGACCAAGGAGCTCGACCACGACGACGGCGAGGTCACCGCGACGATGAAGGTGCGCCGCGCCAGCATCAACCAGAAATACGCCGAGGTCATCGAGGCGCTGTACAGCTGAGCGCGCGGCACCGGCCGCGGCGCCCCTTGCGCACGGGAGACGCCCATGCCCCAGCCCGGACCGGCCGCCCAGCCCGCCTCGCACCTGGTCGAGCGGCCGGAGGCCGGCATCGGCGTGCTGCGCCTGAACCGGCCGGCCGCGCTGAACGCGCTCACGGACGACAGCGTCGCCGAGCTCTCGGCGGCGCTCGACGCGCTGGCGCGCGACGCGTCACTGCGTGCGCTCATCCTCACCGGCGCCGGCCGCGCGTTCTGCGCCGGCTTCGACCTCGGCCTGGCCGACGCGGCTCCGCGGCAGGACGAGCTCGGCGAGGCGGCCGCGTGGACGGCGCGGCAGGAGGCCTTTGCGGGGCTGGTGACGCGGCTGCGCGCATTGCGCGCGCCGGTCATCGCTGCCGTCAACGGCGCGGCCAACGGGGCCGGTCTCGGCCTGGCGCTGGCCTGCGAGGTGCGGCTGGCGGCGACGTCGGCCGCCTTCAACGCGGCATTCGTCAAGGTCGGCATGAGCAGCTGCGACATCGGCGTCAGCTGGCTGCTGCCGCGCGCGGTGGGCACGAGCCGCGCCTTCGAGATGATGCTCACCGGCCGCATGGTGGGCGGCGAGGAGGCCGCGCGCATCGGGCTGGTCTCGGCCACCGTGCCGGACGCCGAGCTGATGCCGCGCGCGCTGGCCCTGGCGCGCGAGATGGCGGCCCACGACGCCTTCGCGGTGTGGATGACCAAGCGCGGTGCCTGGGCCAACCTGGAGTCGCCGAGCCTGCCGGCGGCGATGGAGCTGGAGAATCGCACGCAGATCCTGGCGCGCAGCACCGGCGAGCTGGCGCGCGCGGCGCGCCGCTTCAAGGCAAAGGCGCGCAAGAGGTAGCGCGCCGTGTCCCGACCTTCGGAGGAGAACGCATGGACCTGCAACTGCGCGGCAAGCGCGCCCTGGTGACCGGCGGCAGCCGCGGCATCGGCCGCGCGGTGGCAAGCGTGCTGGCGGAGGAGGGCGCCGCCGTGGCGCTGCTGGCACGGGATGCCTCGCGGCTGGCGACGGCAGCCGCCGAGCTGGCTGCGGCGACCGGCGCGCGCGTGATCGGTGTCGCCGCCGACACGACGAACGATGCCGCCGTGAGGAGCGCGGTCGCCGACGCCGTGCGCGGGCTCGGCGGCCCGATCGACATCCTCGTCAACGCCGCCGCCGAGCCGGCCGGCTTCGCGGCGCCGCCGAAGCTCGAAGAGATCGAGGCCGGCTACTTCCACGCGGAGCTGGACACGAAGGTGATGGGCTACATCCGCTGCGCGCGCGAGGTCGTGCCCGCGATGCGCGCCGCCGGCTGGGGCCGCATCGTCAACATCAGCGGCCTCGCGTCGCGCCAGACCGGCAACGCGGTGGGCAGCATGCGCAACATCGCGGTCGCGGCACTGACCAAGAACATGGCCGACGAGCTGGGGCCGGCCGGCATCCAGGTGACGGTGGTGCATCCCGGCCTCACGCGCACCGAGCGCACGGCGCCGCTCGTCGCGGCGCGGGCCCGGGCCAGCGGCCGCAGCGAGGCGGACATCGAGGCCGAGATGGCAGCAACGAACTCGATCCGCCACCTCGTCACGGCCGAGGAGGTGGCCTGGGTGGTGGCCTTCCTGTGCTCGCCGCGCTCGCGCGCGATCAACGGCGATGTCATCGCGGCGGGCGGTGGCGCGCCGCGCGCGATCCATTACTGAGCACCACCGAGCACTGCTGGGCGGGCCTCGGGCCGCGCGCGCCGGCGCTCGATCTCGCAGGCGGCCGAAGCCGCGGTCGAGGAGCTGCACGGCGCGTTCGGGAACGCGCGCGCCTGCATGCCTGCCGATCAGGGCCGACGACGGCCGGACCCTCCTGCGCGTCGCCCGCCCCCCCGCCGGTCCGGCGACGGGGTCGCGTGCGCTCAGCGGTAGTAGACCGCGGTCTCGCCGAGGTGTTCGCGGGCGCGCGCCAGCTCCTGCCGGGCCACGGTGCGCAGGTGCACCTCGTCGGGCCCGTCGAGGAAGCGCATCGCGCGGCCCCAGGTCCACAGCCACGCCAGCGGCGTGTCGGGCGTCAGGCCCATGGCGCCGAAGATCTGCATCGCGCGGTCGACGACGCGCGTCTGCAGCTGCGCGGCGACGAGCTTGATCGCCGCCACGTCCACGCGTGCCGCGGCGTTGCCGTGCCGGTCCATCAGCCAGGCCGCGCGCAGAACGAGCAGGCGTGCCTGGTCGATCTCGACGCGCGAGTGCGCGATCCAGTCCTGCACGTTGGCGTGCTCGGCCAGCGCCTTGCCGAAGGTGCGGCGCGACAGGGCGCGCTCGCACATCAGGTCGAGCGCCAGCTCGCACTGGCCGATGGTGCGCATGCAGTGGTGCACGCGCCCGGGCCCGAGCCTCGCCTGCGCCAGCGCGAAGCCCTGGCCCTCGGCGCCGAGCAGGTGGTCGGCCGGCACGCGCACGTCGCGGAACAGCAGCTCGCAGTGCCCCTCGGGGAAGGCATGCTGCATGATCGGCACGTTGCGCACGATCTCCAGGCCCGGCGTGTCCATCGGCACCAGCACGATCGAGTGGCGCGCGTGCGGCTCGGCGTTCTCGTCCGAGATGCCCATCACCACCGCCAGCCGGCAGTTGGGGTGGCTGGCCCCGGTGATGAACCACTTGCGGCCGTTGACGACGTAGTCGTCGCCGTCGCGGCGGATGCTGGTGCGGATGTTGGTGGCGTCGGACGAGGCGACGTCCGGCTCGCTCATCGCGAAGCAGGAGCGGATCTCGCCCTCCAGCAGCGGCACGAGCCAGCGTGCCCGCTGCGCCGGCGTGGCGAAGAGGTGCAGCAGTTCGATGTTGCCGGTGTCGGGTGCGCTGCAGTTGAATACCTCGGCCGACCACGGCACGCGGCCCATGATCTCGGCCAGCGGCGCGTAGTCGAGGTTGGACAGGCGCGTGCCCGGCTCGTCCTCGCGCAGGCCGGGCAGGAACAGGTTCCACAGCGCCTCTTCGCGCGCCTGGCGCTTCAGCTTCTCGACCAGCGCCAGCGGGTAGGCGCCGGCCTCGGCCTGGCGGTGCCACTCGGCGTTGGCCGGCAGCACGTGATGCTTCATGAAGCTGTGCAGGCACCCCTGCATCACGCCGCACAGCTCGCTGACCTCGAAATCCATCGCCTTCCGGCTCCTGCCGACCCGGGCGGACGGCGCCACGCGAAGGCTCGCACGAAGGGCCGCGTGCGGGTCTGCCCTGGATCAAGCGCGGACCCCGGGCGCACGCCGTGCGCGCTGCCCGCACCCTGGCGGCGCCTTGAGCCGACGCAACGCGACGCCCCCACGGGCCCCTATCTTGAGTGCCTCTCAACGACAACGAAACGGAGTGCGTCATGCGGGTAGGTGAACATCGGGCCTTCCGGTGGGGGGCGTGGGGTGTGGGGGCCGCGCTGCTCGCGGCGGGGTGTGCGGCGCCGGAACCGCGCATCGAGCGCTACCGGCCCGTGCTGCCGGGCTCGACCACCACGATGTCCGTCACGAGCACCGGCAGCTACGGCTCGGGCACGACGCAGGTGACGACGACGATCGACCAGCGAAACTGGGAGGGCCGCACGGTCATCTCGCAGGAATCGGCGGCCGGCGCGATGCTGCTCGACCCCGCAGACGGGTCGCGACTGGGGTTCGTGGGCCCGAACGGCGAGACGCAGTGGACGCTGAAACCCCCGGTCGGCTTCCGCTACCCCATGGAGGTGGGCAAGCGCTGGGTCGCCGAGTCGACGCTGACCCTGACCGGACCGCAAGGCACGCGCGCGTGGCCCGTGCGCAGCGAATGGAGCGTGGAAGCCCTGGAGGAAGTGACCGTGCCAGCGGGGCGGTTCAAGGCCCTGCGCGTCACCGTCAACGACACGATGGGCGGCCAGCCCTGGAACGCCGACACCTACTGGGTCGAACCGGTGCAGGAGTTCACCGTGAAGGTGTTGCTCAATCGCCTGCCCACGCACCCCGCCGGGGCCGGCAGCCGGGAATCGTTGCTGGTGTCGAAGTCGATCCGGCGTTGAGCGCCCGCCGCATGGTCTGAGGCCAGGACATCGTCCTTCCTGACCTTCGGCAGCAGGGCGGCCAGGCTGCCGGCCGCGGACGGAACATCGTCGATCGCGGCACCCCGTCGGCACCTGTGGCGCGCGCGACGGCAAGGACGTGAGCGCCGGCGCGATCGAGCGCCGGGCGTGTACGCCGCGGTGCGGGAACGCCCGTAGGCAACGAGATCGTGCGCTAGCGTATTATCTGCGGCCAGGAGAAGCGCATGGTCTTGAACGAGGATCAACGGGCCCTGCAGGAGAGCGCGCGGCGCTTCGCGCGCGAGCGCCTGCTGCCGGGCTACCAGCCGCGCGACCGCCACGGCGTGCTCGAGCGCGAACTCGTCGCCGAGATGGGCCGCCTCGGCTTCCTCGGCATGGACCTGCCCGAGGCGCTCGGCGGCCTGGGCGCGGATGCGGTGACCACCGGCGTCGTCGCCGAGGCACTGGCCTACGGCGACTTCAACGTCAGCGCGGTGCCCGTGGGCATCTCGCTCAACGGCGCCATCCTGATGCGGCATGCGTCCGAGGCGGTCAAGCGCGAATGGGTGCCGCGCATGTGCCGCGGCGAGGCGGTGGTGGCGATCTGCCTCACCGAGCCGCGCGGCGGGTCGGACGCCAGCCGGCTCCAGCTGAAGGCGCGCCGGGTGAGTGGCGCGGGCGGCGCCGATGGCGACCACTACGTCCTCAACGGCGAGAAGACGAGCATCACCTTCTCCGACCGTGCCGATGCCTACCTCGTGTTCGCGCGCACCGGTGCGCCGGAGTCGGGTGCGCGCGGCGTCAGCGCGTTCTTCATCCCCTATGCCGACGGCATCGGCATCAGCCGCACGAAGTTCGACGACGTCGGCAGCGCCGTCATCGGGCGCGGCTCGGTGTTCTTCGACGACGTCAGGGTGCCGGCCAGCCACCGCCTCGGCGCCGAGGGCGAGGGCTTCACGCAGGTGATGCAGGGCTTCGACTACAGCCGCGCGCTGATCGGGCTGCAGTGCGTGGGCGCCGCGCAGGCGTCGCTCGACGAAGCCTGGGCCTATGCAAAGGAGCGCGAGGCGTTCGGCCGCCCGATCGGGCAGTTCCAGGGCGTGAGCTTCCCGCTCGCGGAGTACGAGTCGCACATCGCGGCGGTGCGGCAGCTGTGCTACCACGCGCTACAGTTGCGCGATGCCGGCCTGCCGCACACCGCGGAGGCGGCGATGTGCAAGTGGATGGGCCCCAAGACGGCGTTCGACACCATCCACCAGTGCCTGCTGACCTTCGGCCACTACGGCTGGAGCAAGGACCTGCCGCACCAGCAGCGCCTGCGCGACGTGATGGGCCTGGAGATCGGCGACGGCACGGCGCAGGTGATGAAGCTCATCGTCGCGCGCGAACGCATCGGCCGCGCGGCCGTCCAGTACTGAGGAGCGTGCCATGCCCTACCGGTCGATCTTCCGTGCCGGCCTCTTCGCCGGCCAGACCGTCATCGTCACCGGCGGCGGCAGCGGCATCGGCCGCTGCACGGCGCACGAGCTGGCGTCGCTCGGCGCGCACGTGGCGCTGGTCGGGCGCACGCCCGAGAAGCTCGAGGCCGTGCGCGCCGAGATCGCCGAGGATGGCGGCAGCGCCAGCACCCACCCGTGCGACATCCGCGACGAGGCGGCCGTGGCGGCCACCATCGACGCGGTGCTGGCCCACCCGGCCAGCGGCGGGCGCCTGCACGGCCTTGTCAACAACGCCGGCGGGCAGTACCGCGCCGCCTTCGAGACGATCAGCACCAAGGGCTTCGAGGCCGTGGTGCGCAACAACCTCACCGGCACCTTCATCTTCATGCGCGAGGCCTACAACCGCAGCATGAGGCAGCACGGCGGCGCCATCGTCAACGTGATCGCCGACATCTGGTACGGCTGGCCCGACTTCACGCACAGCGGCGCCTCGCGCGGCGGCGTGCTGACGATGAGCCAGACCGCCGCCTGCGAGTGGGCCACGAGCGGCGTTCGCATCAACTGCGTGGCCCCCGGCGGCGTCGCCTCCAGCGGCTTCGACCGCTACCCGCCCGAGCAGCAGCCGAAGATCCTGGAGTTCCCGAAGCACGTGCCGCTGCAGCGCTACGGCACCGAGTCGGAGGTGTCGGGCGCCATCGTGTACCTGCTCTCGCCGGCGGCGGCCTACGTCACCGGCGACTGCATCCGCGTCGACGGCGGCACCGTCAACCACAAGAGCGCCTACTGGACCCTGGCGCGCACGAGTCGCAGCGAGCCGTTCAACGGGTTCCACCGCTCGGTGACGCCGGAACTGCTCCGGCGCGCGCCCTGACGAACTCGGAGGCATCGCCCGCCCCATGAGCACCGTGCCGCCCCAGCAGCGCTGGTTCGACGACTACGAGGAAGGCGAGACCTTCGAGTTCGGCGACCACCTCGTGACCGAGCAGGAGATCACCGAGTTCGCGCGCCGCTACGACCCGCAGCCCTTCCACCTCGATGCCGCCGCGGCGGCGGCATCGCACTTCGGCGGCATCGTCGGCAGCGGCTGGATGAGCTGCGCGATCCTGATGCGCCTGCTGTGCGACCACTTCATCTCGCGCGTGTCGTCGATGGGCTCGCCCGGCGTCGACCAGGTGCGCTGGCTGAGGCCGGTGCGGCCCGGCGACCGCCTGCGGGCCCGCGTGCGCGTGCGCGCGGTGCGCGCGTCGCAGACGCGCCCCGACCGCGGCATCGTCAGCGCCGAACACGAGCTCGTGAACCAGCGCGACGAGGTCGTGATGACGATGAGCGGCAACGGCTTCTACCTTCGCCGGCCGTCGCCGCCCGCGCCCGGCGGGCACGGCGCCGGGGCCGCATGACGACTCGGCGGCGCGGCGGGCAGGGACCGAAGGCATGAGTGCGACGGGCCGCCCCGGCGGCGGGGATCGGGGCGTGCGGGGCGTGCGGGGCGAAGGCGCCGGGCCCGGCGGGCCGCCGCAGGCGCCGGCCGCGCTCGCGGCCATCGGCGACGACGCGACGCTCGCGCGCAAGGTGGCGCACTACCTATCTGCGCAGACCGGTGCCACGGTCGAGGTGAGCGGCCTGCGCCGGTTTCCGGTCGGCTTCTCGTGGCTCACCTACGGGTTCACCGCGCGCGGCCTCCCGGGGGCGGCGCCCGAGCAGGCGCTCATCCTGCGCCTGGGGTCCGATGCCGGCCTGTTCGCGCCCTACACGGCGTGGCCCCAGGTGTGGGCCCTGCAGTCGCTCGAGGGCACCGCGGTGCCGGTGCCGCGTGCCTGCTGGGCCGGCGACGACCCGGCGGTGCTCGGGGCACCGTTCATGTTCTGCGAGAAGGTGGCCGGGGCGGCGGTGGTGCCCTGGGTGTCGCCGAGCGCGCCGCCGCTGCCCGACGGCTACCGGATCGCGCTCGGCGACCAGTTCACCGACGCGCTGGCGGCGCTGCACGGCCTCGACTGGCGAGGCCGGCCGATCGCGCGCCTCGAGGCCGCCGCCGCCCCCGTCACCACCGCCAACGCCGCGCACCGCGTCATCGCCGATTGGGGCGCGCTCATCGAACGCTGGGCCATGCGTCCGTATCCGCTCGCGCAATGGGGCCTGCGCTGGCTGGAGCGCAACGCGCCCGCGGCCCCGCGCGTGGCCGTGGTCCACGGCGACTACCGCACCGGCAACTTCCTCGAGCAGGGCGGGCGCATCACCGCCATCCTCGACTGGGAGCTCGTGCACCTGGGCGACCCGCACGAGGACCTGGCCTGGGTGAGCCTGCCGATGTACATGGGCGGCAGCCCCTACCTGTGCCGGCTGCTCGAGCCGGCGTACTTCTTCGGGCGCTATGCCGCGCGGTCCGGCATCGCCGTCTCGATGGAGTCGGTGCACTACTACCAGGTCTTCTCGCTGCTCAAGCTGGCGGCCACGCACATGGCCGCGGCGCGCTGCTTCGAGGAAGGGCGCAGCAACGACATGCGCATGCCGGCCATGGGCAGCCAGGTCGCCACCTGCCTGAGGCAGATGGAGCGCGAGATCCGCCAGGGGCCGCGCCCGCCCGCCGGGGCCGGCGGCGGAAAGGGGTGACATCGCGATGAACAACAGCTTCGCTCGCCTGATCGACGGCACCTGTGCCACGCTGCGTGCCGAGGTGCTGCCGCGCATCGACGACGAGTACGCGCGCAGCCAGGTGTGGGGTGTCATCAACCTGCTGAACACGCTGAAGGTGCGCGCCGACTGGTCGGCCGGCTTCCTGCTGCAGCAGCTCGAGGCCCAGCGCCTGGCCCTGGCCGGTGCGGCGGAGGCGCTGCGCGGGACGCCCGGCCTGCCCGACGAGGCGCCGCCCGCGGTGCCGCAGGTGCCCGCCACCGCCGAGTTGCTGGCCGCGCGCGACCAGGGCAACCGGCTGATCGGCCGCCTGCTCGAGTGGCTGGCCGACCCGCCCCCGGGTCTCGATGCCGCCGCGCTGGCGCAGGCCCAGGCGGCGCTGCTCGGCGCGATGCGCGCCGAGGTGGAGATCGAGCTCAAGCACTCGCCGAGGCCGCTGTTCGCGCAGATGTCGGGCGCAGTCGAGGGGTGAGACGCGCTGCCGGCGGCCCGCCCCCGCGGGGCCGGGCCCGGCATCATCGACCCAGGCTGCGGCGACCTCGACGCCGTGCCTCGGCGGGCGCTGGTGTTCCAGCTTCCAGGGCGCAGCGCCGCCGGCGCGGAGCCGGAGAATCGGCTTGCCGGGCCGGAATCCGCCCCGACCCGCCACCCCCCACCATCCCCCGACCGACCGACCGACCGGAAGGACTGACCCGTGCCCGATCGCCGATCCGCCGCCAAGCCGGCCCCTGAACCCGCCATGGCCGCCGCCCCCGACCTCTCGGCCTTTGCCATCACGCGCAAGTGGCCGGCGCAGCACCCCGATCGCCTGCAGCTCTATTCGCTGCCCACGCCCAACGGCGTGAAGGTGTCGATCATGCTCGAGGAGACCGGGCTGCCCTACGAGGCGCACCGCGTCGCCTTCGACCGCAACGACCAGTTCTCGCCGGAGTTCCTGTCGCTCAACCCGAACAACAAGATCCCGGCCATCCTGGACCCTCATGGCCCCGGCGGCAAGCCGCTGGCGTTGTGGGAGTCGGGTGCCATCCTCGTGTACCTCGCCGGCAAGACCGGCTGGGGGCTGCCCGCCGACGACGCCGCGCGCTACGAGACGCTGCAGTGGCTGATGTGGCAGATGGGCGGGGTCGGGCCGATGTTCGGCCAGGTGGGGTTCTTCCACAAGTTCGCCGGCAGGGAGTACGAGGACAAGCGCCCGCGCGACCGCTACGTGGCGGAGGCGCGGCGGCTGCTCAAGGTGCTCGACGGGCGCCTCGCGGGCCGCGCGTGGATCATGGGCGACGAGATCACCGTCGCCGACATCGCGACCTTCCCCTGGGTGCGCAACCTCGTCGGCTTCTACGGCGCGGGCGATCTCGTCGGCTTTGCCGACTTCCCCGAGGTGGCGCGCGGGCTGCGGGCGTTCGTCGAGCGTCCGGCGGTGATGCGCGGCCTGCTGGTGCCGGCGGCACCGCCCTCGACCTGAGGCGGACGGCGACCGGCGCGTCGGCGCCTCGGCGTCGCGCGCCCGGGGGTGCGGCCTTCGCTCCGCCTCAGATCGGCGGGTGCGCCTGCACGGCGGCGTATTTCTCGTAGCCCTTGCCGACGCCGTACTCGATGATCCCGTAGCCGACGTCGTCGCCGTCGCGGACCTCGATCCACTGGTCGGCCAGCGTGCGCACCTTCCGCCGCACGGCCGCATCGGTCAGGTCCCAGGTGTCGTGCGCGGTGAAGAGCGTGCCCTTGTCGTCGCCGTGGAACCAGCCATCCAGGCCGCCGTAGAGCCCGCCCTTCAGGTAGTAGCGCACCGGCAGCGTGCGCACCTGCACCGTGCGCCGGCTCCCGTCGCCGAAGGCGAGCTCGAACGTCGCCGCCTTCATGCTCTGGCCGTGCGCGTCGTCGTGCCACTCGACCTCGTGCTGCACGTCGACGAGCCGGTGCCGCCCCGAGACCTTGCCCCCGAGCGCGAACACCTCCTCGCCGCTGAGGTAGATCTTGTCGCCGGGCGCGCGCTCCTTGAAGAAGATCACCAGGCCGCGCGGGCCGCGTGCCGAGTGCGGGAACTGCGCGGTCGTCCAGCAGTAGAAGAAGGGCGGGTAGAAGGTGAGCGGCGGCGCCGTCTCGTCGGTGCGCATCTCGCCGCGCACGCCCCAGCTGTGGTCGCGCTGGCCGAGCCAGCCGCCGACGTCGTGGCGCTGGCCGTCCACCTTCAGCCAGCCGGTGTAGCGGCCCATCTGCTGCGCGCGGTACATGTGCTCGGTGATGCGGCCCTCGCGCCGGCGCAGGTGTGCAGCCTCCTCGTGCGGGTTGAGCGTGCCGTGGAACTCGATCTCGAAGCTCAGGCCCGAGCCGTTGTCGGCGAGCGTGAGCGCGTGCCGCTTCAGCCCCTCGACGACGTGGAACGCCAGCGGCCCGACGGTCGTGGTGAGCGGGCCGGGTCCGCCGGCGGCGCGCAGGCGCCGGCTGGCACGGAAGTTCCACTGCCGGCCCGGCACCGCCACGCCGGCGAAGGCGTCCATCACGTTGCGGTTGGGGTGGTAGCCGAGGCCGAGGTCGAACAGGATCTCGCAGCCCGCGCCTCGCGACGCGGGGTGGCCGGTGTACCAGAGCCGTTCCATCCAGGCCGGATCGCTGTTGTCGATCTGGTCGAAGGTGGTGGGCAACTGGTGGCCGATGAGGTCGTCTTGCGGCGTGAGCATGGGGCGTGTGGGCGCGTGCGCCGGGGCGGGGTGATCCCCGGGCCGGGCCCGATGGCCCGAATTCGTACGGTAGCGTACAGTCGGCGCCGACCCCTGTCCATCGGGGGTGTGCGAAGGGACCCGATGCTGAACACCGCCTCGATCCGGATCGAGCGGCGCGGCGGGCTCGCCGTGCTGAGCCTGCTGCAGGCCGACCGCGGCAACCCGATCGACGACGCCTTCACCGCCGACTTCAAGCAGGCCGCCGCGGTGCTGTGGGATGCCGGCACGCCGGCGGCCGGCGGCTGGCTGCGCGCCGTGCTGATGCGTGCCGAGGGGCCGAACTTCAGCTACGGCGGCGACCTCAAGAGCTTCGGGCCCGTGCGCGGCGAGCTCGGCCCGCTGGTGCGGCGCTGGACGGGCGACCTGCACATGGGCCTGCAGCGCTTCTGGCAGCTGCCGGTGCCGGTGGTGGCGGCGGTGCAGGGCTTCGCGATGGGCGGCGGCCTGGCGGTGATGGCCGGCTGCGACCTCGTCATCGCCGGCCGCGGCGCGCGCTTCGGTTCCGCGTTCGCGCAGATCGGGTTCAGCTGCGACAGCGGCACCAGCGTCACGCTGAGCGCGCGCATGGGGCTGGCCCGCGCTCGCCGCTTCGTGCTGCTGGCCGAGATGCTCGACGCCGCGCAGGCGCAGCAGGCCGGCCTCGTCGACCAGGTGGTGGCCGACGACCAGGTGCAGGCCGAGGCGCTGGCGCTCGCCGAACGCCTGGCCGCCGGCCCGACGCTGGCCTACGGCGAGATCAAGCGCCTGTTCCGCCAGATGGGCGGGGCCACGCTTGCCGCGCAGCTCGAGGACGAGGCGCTCACCCTGGCGCGCGTGTCCGCCAGTGCCGACGCGGGCGAAGGCATCGGCTCGATGCTCGAGCGGCGCAACCCGGTCTTCAAGGGCTGCTAGGCCGCGCGGGGCCGCGATGGCCGACGAGTCGCGACCGGACCGCGCAGCGGGCGCGCGGCAGGCGGGCGGCGCGGCGCCGCCGTCTGCCGCCATTCCGGCGGCGGCCTGCGAGACCCTGCGCATCGAGCGCGTCGCCGACCCCGGCTTCGCGATCGTGACGCTGGACCGGCCCGCGAAGCTGAACACGCTGTCGATCCGACTGCGCCAGGAGCTCGCCGCCGCGGTGGCGGCGCTCGAGGCCGACCCGGCCATCCACGTGCTCATCGTCACCGGGGCCGGGCGCGCGTTCACTGCCGGGCTCGACCTCGACGAGTGGGCCGTGCCTGGCATGACCCCGGCCGCCGCCATCGAGCACGACGCGGTCGCCGCGCTGCGCCAGTTCACCGGGCCGGTGATCGGCGCGATCAACGGGCTGTGCATCACCGGCGGCCTCGAGATGGCGCTCGCCTGCGATCTTCTGCTGGCCAGCCGCGAGGCGCGCTTTGCCGACACGCACGCAAAGGTCGGGCTGCTGCCGGGCTGGGGCGGCTCGGTGCGCATGATCCGGCGCATCGGCCTGCACCGCGCGAAGGAACTGGCGCTGACCGGCCGCTTCCTCGACGCCGACGAGGCGTTGGCGTGGGGCCTCGTGAACCGCGTCGTGCCGGCGGAGCAACTGCTCGACGAGGCGAGAGCGCTGGCGCGTGAGGTGCTCGCCAACCCCGCCGACGGTGTCGCGCGCTACAAGCGGCTGCTCGACGAGGAGGCCGGCCTCGCCGAGGCCGAAGCCTTCGCGCACGAGCGCTCGGTCTCGCGGGCGGCCAATGCCGGTGTCACGCGCGAGGAGATCGAGGCGCGGCTGGCGCGGCTTCGCGGGCGTGGCGGCAAGGGGCCGTCCCGGTGATGCGCGCCGGGCCGCGCCGCCGGGTCGCGGAACTCGGGCCGCGCGGCCTGCCACGCTGCGCGTGAGGATCGCGGCACGTTGCCGCCGGCGCGGCGGCCTGGCCGGCGGCCGTCGGCTCGCGAGGCCGGCGAAAATGCGCGGCGCGCCGCAACCTGCCCGCGCCGCGCCCCGCACCGGCCGCCCTGAAATGACCCTGCTCACCCGCGAGAACCTCGGCGACGGCAACTTCCACAGGCGCCTGGGCATTCCCGCCCACCTGCAATGGAGCGAGGCGCAGCTCGCGCAGTCGCTCGCCGACACCTGGGCGCAGCACCCCGGCGGGCCGACCTGGGTCTTCGGCTACGGCTCGCTGATGTGGAACCCGCTCATCGCCTTCGAGGCGCAGCAGAGGGCCACCGTGCAGGGCTGGCACCGCAGCTTCTGCATGCGCACGGTCACCGGCCGCGGCAGCGCCGAGGCGCCCGGGCGCATGCTCTCGCTGCAGCCGGGCGGCTGCGTGCAGGGGGTGGCGTACCGGCTCGCCGAGGCCGACGCCCTGGCCGAGCTGAAGCTGCTGTGGACGCGCGAGATGCCCAGCGGCGCCTACGAGCCGCGCTGGGTGGATGCGGCGCTCGCCGACGGCACGCCGGTGCGCGCGATCACGTTCGTGGCCAACAGGACCCATCCCCAGCACGAGCCGGACGATGCGGCCGGAACGGTGGCGCGCCTGGCGGCCGTGGCCGTGGGCCTGTTCGGGCCCAACGCCGAGTACGTTCGCTCGCTGGCCCGTGCGCTGCACGAGCACGGGCTGCAGGACGCGTACGTCGACGAGGTCGTCCGGCAGCTCGACGTGCGCCAGGCCACCCCCTAGCGCGGGGCCCCGCCGAACACGCCGGCCGTCCTCAGCGTGCCGATCGCGGCCGGGTCGAGGCCGAGCACGTCGCGCAGCACCTCCTCGCCGTGTTCGCCGACCGCGGGCACCCGCTCGCCGATGGCCGAGCCGGCCGCCGACATGCGCCACGGCGCGTTGACGCCGCTGAAGCTGCCGGCCGCGTCGCTCACCGTCGCGAACACGCCGCGCTCGCGCAGCGCGGCATCCTGCAGACAGTCGGCCGGCTCGTTGTAGCGCGCGCAGGGCACGCCGGCGGCCTCCAGCAGGCGCACCACCTCGGCGATCGGTCGCTCGCGCGTCCAGCGTTCGACCTCGGCCATCATCGCCGGCCAGTTCGCGCTGCGTGCCGGCAGCGTCGCGAAGCGCGGGTCCTCGCGCAGCGCGGGCAGCTGCGTCACCTCGGCCAGCGCCTGGAAGTTGCGTTCGGTGATGGGCGCGATCAGCACGTCGCCGTCGCTCGCGGCCACCGGGCCGTAGATCGGCCGTGGCGCCTTGAGCGGGAACTGCGCCTCCTGCAGCTCGTAGACGAGCAGGTTGAGCATCGAGTCCATCAGCGCCACGTCAATGACCTGGCCTTCGCCGGTGCGCGCGCGCTGCACGAGCGCGGCCTGGATGGCCGCGAACGCGTACAGGCCGCCCAGCAGGTCGGCCACGAAGGTGGCCGTGGGCACGGGCCGGCCGCCGGCCTCGCCGCCGGCGGCCCAGCGCGCCAGCGTGCGCTCGAAGCCGCTCTCGGCCTGCACCAGCATCGCGTAGGCGGCGCGTTCGGCGTTGGCGCCCGCCTGCCCGTAGCCCGAGACCGAGCAGTAGACGAGGCGCGGATTGATCGCGCGCAGCGTCTCCGCGCCGAGACCGAGCCGCTGCATCACGCCCGGGCGGAAGTTCTCGATCACCACGTCGGCCCGGGCGGCCAGGCGCTTGACCAGCGCCACCGCCTCGGGGTGCTTCAGGTCGAGCGCGAGGCTGCGCTTGCCGGCGTTCAGCTGGCCGAAGTAGGTGCTGTGCCGCCGCCCCTCGGCGTCGGCGCGCAACGGATGCCGCAGGCGCATGTCGTCGCCCTCGGGCGGCTCGATCTTGACGACGTCGGCGCCGAGGTCGGCCAGCAGGCGCGCGCCGTACGGGCCGGCCAGCATGATCGAGAAGTCGAGCACCCGAACGCCGGCCAGCGCCCGCGCGGCGCCGGTGGCGGGGGTGGCGGTCGCTGCGGCGTCGCTGGTGGGGGCGGGGCGGTCCATTCCGCGATGCTGCACGATGGGCCGCGCGTGCGGCAGCGCGAGCGTGGCACCGGGCGCACACCTCCTGTGCCGGCGGGTGACCTTGGCCCGGCGGCGGGGCGGACGTAGGCTGCGCCACCGTCAACACCACCACTCCGCGCGGCCGCCGAGGCGGCGCGCGCGGGACCCGAGCGCATGGCATTCACCGAGGAACAGATCGCCTTCCGCGACAGCGTGCGCAAGATGGCCGAGAAGCACGTGGCGCCGATCGCCGCCGAGGTCGACGCGACCGACCGCTTCCCGCGCGAGCTGGTCGAGCTCTTCGGCCAGATGGGCCTGATGCAGCTGTGGGTGCCCGAGAGGTACGGCGGCCCCGAGGGCAACCTGACGATGGTGTGCATCGCGCGCGAGGAGATCTCGCGCTTCAGCCCGCCGATCGCCAGCATCGCCGGGCTGAACACGATGTTCATCATGCCGCTGCTGCACTTCGGCAGCGAGGCGCAGCGGGAGCGCTTCCTGCCCGTCATCGCCCGCGGCGGCGTGGTCACCGCCATCGCGATGAGCGAGCCGCAGGCCGGAAGCGATGTCAGCGCGATGACCACCCGGGCCGTGCGCGACGGCGACAGCTACGTCATCAACGGCCGCAAGCAGTGGTGCAGCTACGGCTGCGAGGCCGACTTCATCGTGCTGATGGCCCGGACCGACGGGGCGGAACGCGGTGCCCGGGGCATCAGCGCCTTCGTGCTCGAGCCGAAGAAGATGAAGGGCATCACCTTCGGCCGGCACGAGCGAAAGATGGGCTGGCGCGGCGCGCCGAACACGCCCATCTTCCTGGACAACGTGCGCGTGCCGGTGGAGAACCTCGTCGGCGAGGAGGGCAAGGGCTTCACCGCCAGCATGCGCGCGCTGGACCTGAACCGGCCGACCATCGGCGCACAGGCCGTGGGGCTGGCGCAGGGCGCGCTCGACGCGGCGGTGGCCTACGCGAAGGAACGCCGGCAGTTCCGCCAGCCGATCGCCGAGTTCCAGGGCGTGCAGTTCATGCTCGCGGACATGGCGATGAACATCGAGGCGGCGCGCGCGCTCGTCTACGAATGCGCGCGCGCCGGCGATGCCGGCGACTGGCCGCGCCTGAACACGCTGGCGAGCATGGCCAAGTGCTTCGGGAGCGACATGGCGATGAAGGTGGCCACCGATGCGGTGCAGGTCTTCGGCGGCTACGGCTACACGCAGGACTACCCGGTCGAGCGCCTGATGCGCGACGCCAAGCTGACGCAGATCTTCGAAGGCACGAACCAGATCCAGCGCCTCGTCATCGCGCGCGAGTTGCTGAAGTAGCGGCTCGGGGCCATGCCGGATCGACATGCCCGGCGAATGCCGCCGATGATCGCGCCCACCGACCGACCCTGACAACGACGGAGACACCCCCGATGAAGCGCCGCCTGCTCTGCCTCGCCGCCAGCCTGCTGCTGCCCGCCGCCGCCTGGGCGCAGGGATTCCCGAGCCGCCCGGTCCAGATCCTCGTGCCGTATCCGGCCGGCGGCACCACCGACGTGATGGCGCGAGCGCTGCAGGAGCCGCTGGCCAAGGCGCTCGGCCAGCCGGTGGTGGTCGAGAACAAGAGCGGCGCCTCGGGCGTGCTGGCCGCGCGCGAGGTGGCGCGCGGCAAGCCCGACGGCCACACGCTGCTGTTCATCAACAGCGGCATCGTCGCCGTGACGCCGCACGTGCAGAAGGACGCCGGCTTCGACGGCGTGAAGGACTTCGCCCCGGTGGCCATGGTCACCTCGGCGCCGCTCTTCGTGCTCGTGCCGGGCACGGCGCCGGCCAACGACCTGAAGGGCTGGCTCGAGTGGGCGAGGAAGCAGCCCGCCGGGCTGCCGTTCGCCTCGGCGGGGGTCGGCTCGTTCGGGCACCTGACGAGCGAGCTCTTCGCCAAGTCGGCGGGGCTGAAGATGACGCACATCCCCTACCGGGGCCAGGCGCCGACGACGCAGGCCGCGCTCACCGGCGAAGTGGCGCTGCTGATCACGAGCATGAGCGGCGCGATGCGCGAGCACATCAGCGCCGGCAAGCTCAAGCTGCTGGGCGTGACGAGCGCCGGCGCGCAGGCGCAGAGCCCCGGCGTGCCGCCGGTGGCGAGCGCGCTGCCGGGCTTCGCGGCCGAGACCTGGTTCGGCTTCATCACCACCGCGGGCACGCCGCCGGAGGTGATCGCGCGGCTGAACCGCGAGATCAACGCCATCCTCGCGAGCCCCGAGATCCAGGAGAAGATGAAGGCGCTCGGCCAGCAGGTGGTGACCATGACACCCGCCCAGCTCGGCGCGCTGATCGCCGAGGACAACGCACGCTGGGGCCAGGTCGTGCGCGACAACAACATCAGCAACCAGTGAGCCCCCGCGCCGGGTGGCGGCGCCGCGCTGCACCGCCGCCCGTGATTGCCGCACCCCGCCCTCGCATCGCCATTCCGCAGCACCTCGACCGATGAGCCGTTACGCCCGCTACCAGGACCTCAAGATCGAGGTGGCCGACCGGGTCGCCACCGTCACCCTCAACCGGCCGGAGGCGCGCAACGCCATCAACCAGCGGCTGATCCGCGAGCTGCGCACGATCTGGGACGACCTCGCCGACGACCCGGCCGTCAACGCCGTGCTGCTCACCGGCGCAGGCCAGTGGTTCAGCGTCGGCGGCGACGTGAAGGCGATGAGCGAGCGCCCGGGCGGCGACGTGCTCGAGGAGGGCGAGGTGCATGACCCGATGGTCAGCCGCCGTCTCGTCAACCGCCTGCTCGAGCTGGACAAGCCCATCATCGCGGCCATCAACGGCGACTGCATCGGCCTCGCGGCAACGACGGCGCTGCTGTGCGACGTCACGGTGATGAGCGCCGATGCACGCATCGGCGACAGCCACGTCAACAAGGTCGGGCTGGTGGCCGGCGACGGCGGCACCGTCATCTGGCCGCTGCTGGTCGGCGTCAACAAGGCCAAGGAGTTCCTGATGCGCGGCACGCTGCTGAAGGGGCCGGAGGCCGAGCGCATCGGCCTCGTCAACCACTGCGTGCCGGCCGCCGAGGTGCTGGCCAGGGCGCGCGCGATCGCGCAGGAACTGGCCGACGGGCCGGCCTGGGCGATCCGCTGGACGAAGCTGTCGATCAACCAGATCGTCAAGGAGCGCGTCAACCACCTGCTGGAGGCGAGCATGGCGCTGGAGCAGGTGACCTTCGAGACCGCCGACCACAAGGAGGCCACGCGCGCCTTCAAGGAGAAGCGCAAGCCGAGGTTCGGCAGCGCCTGAGGGGCCGCGGCGCGGCCCGTCGCTCAAGGCCGGATCAGGAACTTCTCGCCGGTGGCGCGCCGCCCGTAGGCGGCGATCGCCTCGGCGCCGAGCGCGCCCGCCAGGCTCACCTCGTGGCTGTAGTGGCTGGCGAAGGTGGTCTTCAGCTCGTCGGCGACGCGCTGCTTCAGGCGCTGTGCCGTGGCCGCGCCGGCCTTCTGCAGGAACGGGAACAGCAGCCACCCGCCCATGCCCCAGGCCATGCCGAACGAGCGCCGGAAGCTCGTCGGCGACGGATCGAGCATGCCGTACAGGTAGACCTGCTTGTGCGTGCTGGTGCCGTAGCGGCTGTATGCGGCGGCCTTGCGCAGCAGGGCTGCCTCCATGCACGCGAGGATCTGGCCGGCGAGCGTGCCGCCGCCGGTGGCGTCGAAGCCGATCGTCGCGCCGGTGGCCGCGATCGCGTCGGTGAGGCGGGCCTCGAAGTCGGCCACGCTGCTGTCGCACACGTGCTCGGCGCCCTGGCCGCGCAGCAGCGCCGCCTGCTCGGGCCTGCGCACGATGTTGACGAGGCCGATGCCGTCCTTCAGGCAGATGCGGTTGAGCATCTGGCCGAGGTTGGACGCCGCCGCCGTGTGCACGAGGGCGGAGTGACCTTCGGCCCGCATCGTCTCGACCATGCCGAGCGCGGTGAGCGGGTTGACGAAGCACGAGGCCCCGTCGACCGCGCTCGCATCGGCCGGCAGCGGCAGGCAGGCCTCGGCGCGCAGCGCGCGGAACTGCGCGTGCATCTCGCCGCCGATGCCGGCCACGCGCCGGCCGAGCAGCGCCTGTGCCTGCGGTGACGAGCCGGCCGCGACCACCGTGCCGGCCCCTTCGTTGCCGACCGGCAGCGACTGACCGACGCGCCCGGCCATCGCCTTCATCGCCGCCGGCGGCACCGGTGCGCGCACCACCGGCCGCTCGGGCGTGCCTCCGTGCCGTGCCTGCGAGAGGTCGGCGGCGCCGAAGAGCAGGCCGATGTCGGACGGATTGATGGGCGTGGCCTCGACGCGGATCAGCACCTCGTCGGCGCCGGGCGTGGGCACCGGTACCTCCTGCAGGCTCAGCTCGAGCTCGCCGGCGGCGGTGACGAGCGAGCGCAGTTGCAGCATCGTGGCGGGCAGCGGGGTCATCGCGGGGCTCTCCTCGGCATGGGTTCACTCGAAGCCGACCACGGCGTGCGGCACGTACGGCGCCTCGAGCGCGCGCATCTCGTCCTCGCCGAGCTTCAGCGACAGCGCCGCGATCGCGTCGTCGAGCTGCGAGGGCCTGGAGACGCCGACGATCGGCGCCGTGACACCGGGCTGGGCCAGCAGCCAGGCCAGGGCCACCTGCGCGCGCGGGGCGCCGCGGGCGGCGCTGACGGTGGCCAGCGCCTCGGCCACGCGCGCGTCGGCCGCCTCGGTGTGCTTGAACAGGTCGGCGCCGAAGGCGTCGGTGGCGATGCGCGGCGTCGCCTCGCCCCAGGGGCGGGCCAGCCGGCCGCGCGCCAGCGGGCTCCAGGGGATGAGGCCGACGCCCTGGTCCCGGCACAGCGGGACCATCTCGCGCTCCTCCTCGCGGTAGATCAGGCTCCACTCCGGCTGCATGCTGACGAAGCGCGTCCAGCCGTGGCGCTCGGCGACGTGCTGCGCCTTCGCGAACTGCCACGCGTGCATCGACGAGGCGCCGATGTAGCGCGCCTTGCCGGCCTTGACGATGTCGTGCAGCGCCTCCATCGTCTCCTCGATCGGCGTGTCGGGGTCGGCGCGGTGGATCTGGTAGAGGTCCACGTAGTCCATGCCGAGCCGCGCGAGGCTGTCGTCGATCTGCTGGAAGAGGGCCTTGCGCGAGAGCCCGCCGAGGTTCGGCCCGCGGCGGTTGGCGAAGCGGCCCTTCGTCGCGATGACGATCTCGTCGCGGCGCGCGAACTCGCGCAGCGCGCGGCCGACGATCTCCTCCGAGGTGCCGTCGGAGTAGATGTTGGCGGTGTCGAAGAAGTTGATGCCGGCCTCGATGGCCTGGCGGATGAGCGGGCGGCTGGCCTCCTCGCCGAGGGTCCACGGATGGGTGCCGCGCTCGGGCACGCCGTAGGTCATGCAGCCCAGGCAGATGCGAGAGACGGAAAGGCCGGTGCGGCCGAGGCGGGTGAACTGCATGGGAGGTCCGATCCTGCGGGTGGTGCGGTCTGCGGGGTGCGTGGAGGCGATACTTTACGGACTCGGGGCGGTGGTGCATGCTTTGCGCCCCTCGACGCGAGCCCCTCCCGGAGACCGAAGGCATGAAGCTGTACTACCACCCCGCCTCCACCACCAGCCGCCCGCTGATGATGTTCATCGCCGACAACGGCATCGCCGCCGAGATGCAGCTGGTCGACCTCTTCACCGGCGAGCACTACGGCGAGGTCTACACCGCCGTCAACCCGAACCGCCTCGTGCCCGTGCTGGAAGACGGCGACTTCCGGCTCACGGAGAGCTCGGCGATCCTGAAGTACCTGGCCGACAAGATCGACTCGCCCGCCTACCCGAAGGGCCTGCGCGAGCGCGCGCGCGTCAACGAGATGATGGACTGGATCAACACGCAGCTCTGCCGCGACCTCGCCTACAGCACCGTGTACGCGCAGATCTTCCCGCACCACAAGCGCCCCACCGAAGAGGGCCAGCGCGTCACGGTGGAGTGGGGCCGCGAGCGCGCGAGGGCCTGGCTGAAGGTGCTCGACGAGAAGCTGCTCGGCCCCGACAAGGCCTACCTGTGCGGCGCCGAGATCACGATTGCCGACTACTACGGCGCCTCGTTCGTGCACCTGGCCGAGGTGATCGGCTCCGACCTCTCGGCCTACCCGAACGTGAACCGCTGGCTCGGGCGCATGAAGAAGCGCTCGACCTGGGACAAGGTGTACGAGGCGATCAACGGCTTCGCGAGCCAGCTGCCCAAGGGCCAGCTGGCGACGGTGTAGCCGCGCGCGCAGCCGCCCGGAGGCCGCCATGATCAAGGGCCTGCACCACAACGCCTACCGCTGCCGCGACTCCGAGGAGACGCGCCGCTTCTACGAGGGCTTCCTCGGGCTGCCGCTCGTGAGCACGCTCGAGATCAGGGAGACCAAGAGCGGGCGCAAGACCGAGACGCTGCACACCTTCTACCGCATGGCCGACGGCTCGTGCCTCGCGTTCTTCGAGGCGCCGGACATGCCCTTCGAGTTCAAGCCGCAGCACGACTACGACCTGCACATCGCGCTCGAGGTCGACCGGCCGACGCTGGACGCGATGTTCGCCAGGGGCAAGGCCAGCGGCGTGGAGACGCGTGGCGTCTCCAACCACGGCTTCATCGACTCGATCTACTTCCGCGACCCGAACGGCTACGTCATCGAGCTCACCTGCAAGCGCGAGGGGCACGACGCCGCGATGAACGCCGAGCTGAACGACGCACGCGGCAAGCTCGACCGCTGGACCGCCGCCAAGGCCGCGCGCGCCCCGGCCTGAACGGATCGGGGCGCCGCGCGCGGCCGCACCTGGCCGAGCGCGATGCGTCCCGCGCAGGCCGCCGGCGGCGCGCGGGCCGTTTCAGTCGACCTGGGCCGGCACCTCGCGCGGCGGCGCCGGGCTCGAGAACTGCGCCAGCGCGACGCCCGCGAGCGTGACCGCCGCGCCGAAGAGCTTGACGGCGCTGAACGTCTCGCCGGTGAAGAGCCAGCCGCCGATGCCGGCCACCAGCGGCATCAGGTACATCAGCGGCGCGGTGCGGCCGACGCCGCGGCGCTCGTTCACCCAGCCCCAGACGAGCCAGCCCAGGAAGGCCGAGACGATCGAGGCCCAGAAGAGCAGGAACCAGTGCAGCGTGTCCATGCGCTCCCAGGGCGCCTGCGCCGCAGGCCAGGCGCACATCAGCACCAGCGGCACGCTGCCGGCCAGCGTGGCGTAGGCCATCACGGTGACGCTGCCGTGCCGCTGGATCAGCGGCTTGGTCATCACGGTGTAGTAGCTGAAGAGCGACGCCGAGAACAGGACGACCAGGTCGCCGCCGGTGGCGGCCCACTGTCGGCCGAGGAGCTTGTCGGACAGGAACACGAGCACGCCCGTGCAGGCCACGGCCACGCCCAGCACCTGCCCGCGCGCCAGCCGCTCGATGCGCGCCAGGTGCAGGATGACGAGCGTGAAGACCGGCCCGCAGGCGAGGATGAGCGCGCTGGAGAACGCCGTGGACCAGTGGATGCCGTAGGTGACGAGGCCCACGTGCAGCGTGTGGCCGAGCACGCCCAGCCCGGCCAGGCGCCACGCGTCGGCGCGCGGCACGCGCGGCCAGCGACCGCGCGTGACGGCCAGCAGCAGCGCCGCTGCGCAGGCCGGCATCAGCAGGTAGCGCACGAACAGGAAGCCCGAAGGCGCGACGACCGAGAACACGGCCTTCTGGACGGCGAAGTTCATGCCCCAGACGCCCACGGTCAGCACGCCGGCCAGCAGGGCCAGGTCCTGCGCGCTGGCCTGGCGGGCGGCCGCGGCCGCGGCCGGGGCCTGCGTCGTCGAGGTGGTGGTCATGCGCTCATTCTGCCGCCGGCGCCCGCCGCGTCCGCGGGCCGACGCCCGCGCCGGCGCCTTGCCGCGGCGTGCTCCGCTAGCGTGGCAGCCCGAGCCCGCGCTGCGCGATCAGGCTGCGCTGGATCTCGTTGGTGCCGATGCTGATGACCCACATCAGCGAGTGGCGCAGGTTCTGCTCGTAGCGGCCGTGGCGCAGGGCACCCGGCGCGCCCTGCGAGAGCGCGGCGCGCGGGCCGAGCAGGTCGAGCGCGGCCTCGCCGAAGCGCTCCATCAGCTCGCCGCTGAAGACCTTGCTGATCGCGCCCATCTCGGGCGGCGTCGTGCCGCTCTCGGCCAGCTCGGCGCAGTGGATCATCAGCTGCCGGCCGACCTCGATCTCCGCGGCCAGCGCGCCGACGCGGTCGCGCACCAGCGCGTCGCGGCGCAGCGCGGGTTCGGCGCGGAGGTCGCGGCACAGCAGGTCGAAGGCGTGCGCCACCTTGAGCACGATGCCGCCGCCGACCTGGCCACGCTCGTTGGCCAGCGCATCGGTCAGCACCTTCCAGCCGCCGTTGACCGGGCCGACGAGGTTCCCGGCCGGAACGCGCACGTCGTCGTAGAAGCTGTTGGCGAAGCTGCCGTCGTACATCGTGCGCGCGGGCTTCACGGTGATGCCCGGCGTGTCCATCGGCACGATGAACATGCTGATGCCGGCGTGCGGCGTGCGCCGGTTCACCTCGGGGTCGCGCTCGGTGCGCGCGGCGAGGAACATGTACTTGCCCCAGTAGGTGGTGGTCCAGATCTTCTGGCCGTTGATCACCCACTCGCGGCCGTCGTCGCTCGGCACGGCGCTCGTGCGCAGTGCCGCGAGGTCGCTGCCCGCGTCGGGCTCGCTGTAGCCCATGCCGTGCATCGCCTCGCCGCGCAGGATCTCGGGCAGGTAGCGCGCCCGCTGCTCCGGCGTGCCGTGCATCAGGAGCGCGTTCGCCTGCACCGACGCGCCGTAGCGCGGCACCTCGGCGCGCTCCATCACCTCCATGAAGGCGAGCTGCTCGCGCGGGCTGCGGCCCTGGCCACCGTGCTCCTTGGGCCAGCCGAGGCCGATCCAGCCGGTGCGGCCGAGATCGCGCGCGAACCCGGGGTCGAACTCGCGCTCGTGGAACGGCCGGCGGTCGAACGCCGCCTTGCGCTCGCCGCTCCAGTGCTCGCGCAGCCACTCGCGCACCTCGTCGCGCAGCGCGTTGCCCGCCGGACCGAGGTCGTACTCGGGCAGCGTGCCGGCGTCGTCGTCCAGCAGGGCCGCGGCCAGCTCCGCGCGCGCGCCGCCGGCGCCACCCAGCGCCACCAGATCCAGGTGCACGCGCCGGAAGTGGCGGGGCGCCTCGTGCTCCTCGGCGTAGCCGATGGCGCCGAACGCGTGCTGGTTCTCCAGCGCCACCTGGCGCAGCGCCTGCGCGCCGAAGGCCCAGGCCGCCGACGCGAAGTAGGGCGCGTCGGCCTGTCCGAGGTCGAAGGCGGCGGCGGCGTGACCCAGGGTCAGGCGCACGCCTTCGAGGGCGATCAGGTTGTTGGCGAGCTTGTGCTGCACGGCCTGGAAGCGGCCGATCGGCTGGCCGAACTGGCGGCGCTCCTTGGCGTAGGCCACTGCCAGCTCGAAAGCCCGGCGTGCCGCTCCATGGGCCCGCGCGAGCCACAGCAGCCGCGGCAGGTGCGGCAGGGCGATGCGGGCGGCCGGAGCGAGAGCGAACGTGCGGGCGGGGGCGTTGTGCAGTCGCAGCTCCGACCACGCGGCGCCGGGCGCGAGCCCCATCGCGCGCGCCGGATGGCACTGCGCGCCGCCGCCCGTGAGCTCGATGCACGCCAGCGCCTCGGGCACGTCGCCCGCCATGGCCAGGACGTGCGTCGCGTGCGGCGCGGCGTCGACGAAGGGCAGGGTGCCGCTGGCCAGTTGGCCGTCCAGGCGAAGGGTGCCCCAGCGTGGAGGGTCGTCGTGCGGGCCCGCGGCCGGCCCGGCGGAGGCGGGTGCCCGCGCGGACACCGGGGCCTGCAGCGACGGCCACGGCGGCGCGACCGCGACGCGCGTGCCGGCGCTGCCCGCCGCCGCCGCGACTTCAGTCGGGTGCGTGCCATGCACGCCGGCCAGCCACCGACGGGCGCCGGCGTCGCCCTGGCCGAAGCGGCCGAGCAGCAGGTTGGCGAGCAGCGCGCCGGCCAGCGGCGCCGGGCAGGCCGCGCGCCCCATCTCCTCCATCACGAGCACGGCCTCGCGCACGCCGCCTTCGGCCGCATCGAACCCGAGCGTCGCCAGGCCCTGGCGCACCAGCCCCTGCCACAGCGTGGCGACGGCCATCCGGTCGTCGCTGCGCTCCACGGCGCCGGCCACCGGCCAGTGTTCCGCCAGGAAACCGCGCACCGACTCGCGCAGCAGCGTGCGCTCCTCGGCGCCGGGCAGTGCGGCGGGGTCGAACGCGGGCAACGTCACGGGCCGAGCACCCCCTGCGCGCGCAGGCGGTGGAGCTCGGCCTCGCCGAGCGCCAGCCGCTCGTGCAGCACCTCGGCGCCGTGCTCGCCCAGCCGGGCCAGCCGCGGCCGCGCACGCGTCGGCGTGCGGCTCAGGCGGAAGGGCAGGTTCGCGCACTTGAAGGCGCCGTCGCCCTCGCCGAGCTCGGCCAGGAACCCGCGCCCGGCCAGCTGCGGGTCGGCCATGGCCTCGGCCACGCTGCGGTAGCGCGAGCAGGGCACGCCGGCGGCCATCAGCACCGCCTCGCACTCGGCCCCGGTGCGCTGCAGGGTCCAGCCCTCGATCAGCTCGAGCAGCGCGCCCCAGTTCGCCTCCTTCGCGGCCACGGTCGCGAAGCGCGGGTCGGCCTTGGCCTCGGGGTGCCCGATGACGTCGAACAGCACCTCCTGGTTCTTCGGTGTCACGGCGGCCACCATCACCCAGCCGTCCCGGGCGCGCACCGGCTCGTAGACCTGGCGGCGACGCTCGGGCGGGAACTGGGCCGCCTGCATCTCGTAGATGAGCATCGACAGCACCGAGTCCATCAGCGAGACGTCGATGTGCTGGCCGCGGCCGCTCCGCTCGCGCTCGTAGAGGGCCATCTGGATGGCGCCGAAGGCGTAGCTCGCGCCCAGCACGTCGGCCAGGAAGATGCCGTTGTTGGCCGGACGGCTGCGGTCACGCTGGTACTCCAGGTGCGCGGCCTCGTAGCCGGAAGCGGCGTGGATCACCGGCGCGTAGGCCGGCGCACCCGCCCGCGGGCCCTCCTGGCCGAAGCCCGAGATCGAGGCATAGACGAGCCGCGGGTTGGCCTCGGCCAGCGTGGCGTAGTCCAGGCCCAGGCGCTTCATGACGCCGGGTCGGAAGTTCTCCACCACCACGTCGGCCTGCAGCGCGAGCCGGCGCGCCAGCGCCTTGCCTTCGTCGGTGCCGAGGTCGAGCACGACGCTGCGCTTGCCGCAGTTCATGCTCGCGTAGTAGGTGCTGATGCCGCCGCGGAACGGCTCGCGGTGGCGAACGACGTCTCCCTCGGGCGGCTCGACCTTGATCACGTCGGCGCCGGCGTCGGCGAGCATGCGCGTGCACATGGGGCCGCTCATCACGATCGTGAAGTCGAGCACCGTGAGGCCGGCCAGGGCGTCGGCGGGTGCGCCGGCGAGTGCGGCGCCGCCCGCCGGGCCGGCCGCCGGGGCGGCATCGCGATCGTCGGCAGTGTCGGGCTCGGGCAGCTCCCTGGCGTTCATGAGGTCGTGGCGGGGGCGCGAGGCAGCCGCGGGCTTCGGGGCCGCCAGCATCGCCGGGCGGGCCGGGCCTCGCAAGCAAGGCCGTCACCAAGCACTTGTGCGGCGGCGGCACAGGCCGGGCGCCGCGCCGCGGCTCAGCGATCGCCGAGCTGCTGCTGTGCGTGGTCCAGGAAGGCGCGCACGCGCGCGCTCAGGTGCCGCTTGCTCGCGAAGACGGCGTAGATCGGCTCGCGGTCGAGCGCGTGATCGTCGAGCACGGTGACGAGCAGGCCCGCCTTCAGCTCGGCGTCGATGTGGTAGTCGGCCAGGCGCGCGAGGCCGAGGCCCTCCATGGCCAGCGTGCACAGCACGTCGCCGTTGTTGGCCGCGGCCAGCGCCTTGGGCTCGTGCGTGACGATCGCGTCGGCCGCGGCACCCGCGCTTCCGGCGGCGGCCGCCTTGAACGGCCAGCGGCTGCGGAACGAACCGGGCAGGAAGTTGAGGCATCGGTGCCCGGAGAGATCCTCCGGCGTCCTGGGCGTGCCCGCCTGCGCCAGGTAGGCCGGCGCGGCGCACAGGTACCAGCGCGCGGTGGTCACGCGCCGGGCCACGAGCGTGGAGTCGGGGATGTTGCCGCTCTGGAACGAGATGTCGATCTGCTGCTCGAAGATGTCCGGCGGCGTGGCCGCGACGACGATCTCTACGCGCACCAGCGGGTTGGCGCGCAGGAACTCGGGCAGCAGCGGCGCGAGGCGCCGCCGCGCGAAGGCCGCCGTGGAGCTGATGCGCAGCACGCCGGTGGCCTCGGTGGCCGTGGGGCTCACCGAGGCCTCGGCCTCCTCGAGGGCGGTCATCACCTTCTGCGCCGCCGCGAGGAACTGCTCGCCCTCCTGCGTGAGCTGCAGCACGCGCGAGGTGCGATGGAACAGGCGCACGCCGAGCCGGTTCTCCAGGCGCTGGATCACCTTGCTGATGGTCGAAGGGTCGAGGTCCAGGCTTCGTGCCGCGGCGGAGAAGCTCTCCACCTCCGACACGCGGAGGAAGAAGGCGAGCTCGCGGATGCGGTCGTTCATGCCCGGCAGTCTATCCGGGTGGCCCCGCACGCCGGCCGTGCAGGCGCGGTGCTAGAGTCGAATCGATTTCCAGACATCTCCATGTAATTCGGCGCCGGCCGCCGCCGCGGCCGGCGGACACTGCAAGGAGCAAGCGATGAAGACATGGCGTCGCCGCGACGTGACGAAGGGCGCGGTCGCGCTGGCCGCCGGCCTGGCGGCTCCACACGCGCTGGCACAGGGGCAGCCCGCGGCCGCGATCGCGGCGGACTGGCCCGCCAGGCCCGTCAAGCTGATCGTGCCGTTCGCCCCCGGCGGGCCCACCGACACCGTGGCCCGCCTGCTCGCCGAGCGCATGCAGGCGCTGTGGAAGCAGCCGGTGGTCATCGACTACAAGCCCGGCGGGGGCACGATGGTGGGCACGCAGTTCGTCGCCACGTCGCCACCCGACGGCTACACGCTCGGCATGGCGATCAGCGCGCACATGATCAACCCGGCGCTGCAGCCGAAGATGCCCTACGACACCGTGCGCGACCTGGCCGGCGTCTCGCAGCTGGCGCTCGGGCACTTCGGGCTCTTCGCGCACCCGTCGTTCCCGGCCGGCAACATCGCCGAGCTCGTCGCGCACGTCAGGAAGAACCCGGGCAAGGTCAGCTACGCGACACCCGGCGTCGGCACCGGCACGCACCTGGCCGGCGAGATGCTCAATCACATGGCCGGGCTCGACATGGTGCACGTGCCGTACAAGGGCAGCGCGCCGGCGCAGCAGGACGTGATCGGCGGCCGCGTGCCGCTGCTGTTCGACGTGCTGTTCTCGTCGATGCCGTTCGTCAAGGACGGGCGGCTGAAGGTGCTGGCGCTCTCGAGCCCGAAGCGCGCCGCCGCGAGCCCGGAGATCCCGCTCATCGCCGAGGCGGTGCCCGGCTTCTCGGCGATGAGCATCATCGGCGTCATCACGGCCTCGGGCGTGCCCGCGGAGTTGCGGCGTCGCATCGGCGCGGACATCGCGCGTGGCGTCAGGTCGCCCGAGCTGAACGACCGCATGGTCTCGCTCGGCATGGAGCCGGTGGGCTCGAGCGCCGACGAGTACGACGCGCTGATCCGCAGCGAGATCGAGAAGTGGGCGGGCGTCGTGAAGCGCGCGGGGATCAAGCTGGAATGAGGCACCCCGCGAAGCGCCTGCATCGCCTTCCGCCGGCGCGCACGGTCGGCGGCCCGGTGGAGGCGAACCCGCGCCGGCCGGCCGTCCGCTGGTGCAGCGGGGCCGCATGAGCGAGCACTGCGGCATCGTCGTGGTCGGCGGCGGCCTGGCGGGCCTGCACGCCGCCGCGCGTGCGGCGCAGCTCGGCCACGCCACCGTCGCCTTCACCGGCCCGGCGCCGGGCGGGCTGCTGCTCAGCATCGAGTCGGTGCAGGGCGTGCCCGGCCATCCGCAGGGCGTCCCGGGCTACGACCTCGGACCGATGGCGCAGGAAGCCGCGATGGACGCCGGCGCCCGCTGCCTGGCCGAGGAAGCCACGCGCATCGAGCGCAGCGCCGACGGCTGGCGCGTCACCGGCGAAACGACCGCCGTCCTGGCGCGTGCCGTCGTGCTCGCGATGGGCAGCCGGCTGCGTGCGCTGGGCGTGCCCGGCGAGGAGCGACTGTCCGGCAAGGGCGTGAGCCACTGCGCGAGCTGCGACGGTCCGATGCTGCGCGGCCGCGCCGTGGCCGTGGTGGGCGGCGGCGATGCGGCCTGCCAGGAGGCGCTGACGCTGGCCGCCTTCGCCGAGCGGGTGCACCTGCTGGTGCGCGGCGGCGCGCTGCGCGCCCGGCCGGCGTGGCGCGAGCGCGTGGCGCAGCAGCCGAGGATCGACGTGCGCTTCGGCGCGGTGGTCGAGGAGATCGTCGGCGACGGCGTCGTGAGCGCCGTGCGGCTGGCCGGCGGCGAGCGGCTGCCGGTGGACGCCGTGTTCGTCTATGCCGGCCTCGTGCCGGCCGACGCGCTGCTGCGCGACGGCGCCGGCGACCTCGTCGCGCTGGCGGCCGACGGCCACGTGCTCGTCGACGACGGATTGCACGCGTCCGCGCCGGGCGCCTTCGCCGCCGGCACGCTGCGCGCGGGCCACGATGGCCAGGCCGCACTGGCAATCGCCGACGGCGTGGCCGCCGCCGAGTCGGCGCACCGCTTCCTGCAGTCGGGCGCATGGCCGGCTGCGTCCCCGGGTTCCCCTTCCACCCCCACCCCCGCTGAAAGGACCCCTGCATGAGTGCTGCCCTGCTCACCGTGCACGACCCGCGCGGCTTCCCGCCCAAGGTCACGGCCAAGCGGCTCGCGCCGCGCCTCGAAGCCCTGGACGGCAAGCTGATCCACCTGGTCGATTGCCTCTTCGACAACTCGGAAGTGTTCATGCAGCAGCTGCAAGGCTGGTTCGCCGAGCACATGCCCACGGTGCGCACCGAGATCGTCAAGCCGCGCGAGAGCTGGGTCGACGACCCGGCGATGCGCAAGCGGGTCGTCGAGGAAGCGGACGCCGCGGTCTTCGCCGTCGGTCTCTGAAGCACTTGCTGCCCGACGGTCGCCGGGCTCGCAATGGCTGTCGAGGCCGACGGGGTTCCCACCGTCGCCGTCCACACGCACGTCTTCGCCCGCCTCGCGCGCAATGCCGCGCGCGTCAACGGCACGCCGACGCTGCGCCAGGCCTTCGTGCCGCAACCCGTGGTCGGGCAGTCGGCGGCGCAGCTGCGCGCCTACATCGAGGGCATCGACCCGGTCAACCAGCGCCCGTTCATCCAGGAGGTGATCGAGGGGCTGACGCGCCCGCTCAGCGAGGAGGACCTCGCCGGCGTCTCGTTCGACCGCACCACGCCGCGGCTCCTGGAGCCCGCCACCGAGGAGGACCTGCGCCGGCGATTCGAGGAGGAGCGCTGGACCGACTACCTGCCCATCGTGCTGCCCACCGAGGAGCGCGTGGCCGCGATGTTGAAGGGCACGAGCCGCGGCCCCGACGAGGTCGTGGGCCGCATGCGGCCCACCAACTACCGCGAGTTCTGGGAGTACACGGTCGAGAAGGTCGCGGTCAACGCGGTGATGGCGGGGGCGAGGCCGGAGTACTTCCCGGTGATCCTCGCGATGGCGGCCAGCGGCATGACGGCGCGCCAGAGCAGCACCACGAGCTGGGCCGCTCCGGCGATCGTCAACGGGCCGATCCGGCAGCAGATCGGCATGCACTGCGGCATCGGCGCGCTCGGACCCTACAGCCACGCCAACGTGGCCATCGGGCGCGCACACGCGTTGCTGAGCCAGAACCTGCAGGGCGGCTCGGTCGTGGGCGACACCTACATGGGATCGATCGGCAACGCCTACAACTACGCCTGCACGTGGGCCGAGAACGAGGAGCGCAGCCCCTGGGAGCCGCTGCACGTTCAGCACGGCTTCAAGCCCGAGGACAGCGTCGTCACCGTCTTCCTGGGGGGCTGGTACACGATCAGCGGCTACGGCCCGCGCGAGACCTGGGAGCAGCGCTTCCGCCACGCGCTGGCGGCCTGCGAGCCCTACAGCCCGCCGATCGTGCTGCTCGACCCGAGCGTGGCGCGCGGCTTCGTCGACAAGGGCTTCGCGAGGAAGCAGCAGCTCATCGACTGGCTGGCCGGGAACGCACAGGTCACCGCGCGCGAGTACTGGGACGACCCGTGGACGCAGACGCTGATCAAGCCGCATGCGGTGGCGGGCGTCGAGCCGTGGGCGTCGATGTGGAAGGCGGCGCCCGACGCGATGGTGCGCAAGTACCGCGCGCAGGACATCAGCGTGGTGGTGCTGGGCGGCGAGACGCAGTCGGCCTGGAAGATGGTCGGCGGCAACTTCGCGCGCGCGAAGATGGTGAAGGTGGACGACTGGCGGTGACGCGCTCGCCGTCCCCCGCTGGGCTGCCCGCGGTCGGGGTGTGCTCGAGATGCGCGAGAGTTGCGCCACCGGAGCGGCCGGCGACGCAACCCGTGAGGGCCGCACCGGCAACCGCGGACGTTGACGCCGACGACGTGCGCGGGGCCGCGCGGGCCGGGGCGCGGGCGCAACCCATCGCCTGGCCCGGCCTGGCCTGGCTTGCGGCGCGATCACCGGCCGTGGATCGCTCGGGAGCTCGAGCCAGGTGGCGACCGCCATGGCGACCGGTGCGCGCGCACCGGTCCCGGTCTGGCGCGCAGGTTCAAGACGCGGCCGTGGCGGCGCCGCACACTGGACCGCACGACCCCACCGGAGAGCCCCGATGAAGCTCGACATCAACGGCCAGGCGCTCACCGTCCCGGACGCGTGGCAGGACGAGACGCTGCTCGTCGTCCTGCGTGAACCGCTCGGCCTGGTCGGTGCCAAGTTCGGCTGCGGCGCGGGCCTGTGCGGGGCCTGCACCGTGCTGGTCGACGGCGCGCCGACCCGCAGCTGCACGCTGCCCGTGCGCGACGTGGGCACGCGGGTGATCGAGACCGTCGAGGGCCTGGCCACCGCCGGCCGCCTGCATCCCGTGCAGGCCGCCTGGCTCGACGAATCGGTGCCGCAGTGCGGGTACTGCCAGGCCGGCCAGATCATGAGCACGGTCGCGCTGCTGCGCCGCGTGCCGCGCCCCACGGACGCGCAGATCGACGAGGCGCTGGCCGGCAACCTGTGCCGCTGCGGCACGCAGCAACGCATCCGTCGCGCCGTCCGGCGTGCGGCAGGGGTCGGCTCATGAGCGGGGCCGACGCCACCATCCGCCGGCGCACCCTGTTGCGAGCCGGTGCCGCCGGCCTGACGGTGCCGTTCCTCGCCGGCTGCGCGCTGCCGGTGATCCCGAAGCGCCCGCGCCCGGACCTCCGTGTCGCGATGGGCTGGATCCGCTTCGCGGGCGGCCGATACACCCTGCTCATCCCGCGCGTCGAGATGGGGCAGAACATCGTCACCGCGCTGAAGCAGGTGGCCTGCGAGGAGCTGGGCATCGGGTGGGACCGGCTCGACGCGGTGTTGCCGAACACGGCGCAGATCGCCCGCGTGCGCGCCACCGTCGGCAGCGAGTCCGTCAGGGACTTCGCGCTGCCATTGGCGCAGGCCTGCGCCACCTTGCGCGAGGCGCTGGCCCGCGGCCTGAAGCAGGGCGAGCTGGAGGCAGTCGAGCGTCCCGCGACGGCCCTGCGCTCGCTGTCGGCGAAGGCCGGGCTGCAGCATGTCGGCCGGGGCGTGCACATCGAGCAGGGGCTCGCGCTCGTGCAGGGGCAGGCCCTCTTCGCGGCCGACGTGCGCCGGCCCGGCCTGCTCTACGGCCGGGTGCTGCGCGCGCCAGCCTCGCCCGAGCTGCACAGCATCGCCGAGTCGCTCGACGAAGCGGCTGCCCGGGCGGTGCCCGGGTTCGTGGCGCTCGTGCGCGACGACCTGCTGACCCACGGCGAAAGCGCGGGCGTCGGCATCGTCGCCCGCACACCGGGCGCGCTGGACCGCATCGAGTCCGCGCTGGCCTTGCAGTGGCGCATCGACGGTTCGTTCGCGCAGCGAGACATCGACGACGCGGTCGACATCGACCGCCGACTCGCGCGGTCCGGCCGCCGTGCCAGGCAGGTCCACGATGACCGCATCGCCGCCGACGGGCCGTGGGACGTGGACCTGCGGCTGGACGTGCCCCTGGCGGCCCACGCCCCCATCGAGCCCCGAGCCGCGGTGGCCGAGTTCACGGCCGACGGGCGGCTCGAACTGTGGGTGGGCACGCAGGACGTGTTCTACCAGCGCGACGTCGTGGCCCGGCGGCTCGGCCTGGACGAGGACAGGATCGTCGTGCACGGCCAGCGCGTGGGCGGCGGTTTCGGCGGCAAGACGACCTGCACCGTGGAGCTGGAGGCGGCCGTGCTGGCGCGTGCCGCCCGGGCCCCCGTCAAGGTGCAGTGGACACGCGCGCAGGAGTTCCGGCAGCCGTTCCACCGGCCGCCGTCCAGCCACCGCATCCGCGCGCGGCTGAAGGACGGCCGCATCGACCAATGGTGGCACAGCTTCGCCAGCAGCCACATCCTCTTCACCAGCGCCGTGGTGCCGCCCTGGCTGCAGCGGATCACCGACCTCGTCGGCGACGACGGCGTGGCGCGTGGCGCGGCGCTCTCGTACCGGGCAGCGGCCCGTCGCACCGAGTTCGACCTCGTGCGGCTGCCGGTCTTCACCGGCCCGTGGCGAGGGCTGGGCGCCGGGCCCAACGGGTTCGCGATCGAGTCGGCCATCGACGAGTGCGCCCGCAGCGCGGGCCTGGACCCGGTGCGCTTCCGCCGCGACAACGCCGAGGATCCGCGCCTGGTGCGGGTGCTGGAGCGCGCGGCCGGGGCAGCCGGGTGGGGTGCTGCGCCGGTGCCGGCGGCCGCGCCGTCCGCCGGCCGCCGCACGGGGCGCGGCGTGGCGTGCGGCATCTACAAGGCGATGAGCTACGCCGCGGTGATCGCCGATGTCGAGATCGATGTCGCCGGCGGCACGATCCGGGTCACGCGCCTGGTCTGCGCGCACGATTGCGGTCGGGTCATCAACCCCGACCAGGTGCGCGCGCAATGCGAGGGCAACCTGGTCTGGGGCCTGGGCATGGCCCTGATCGAGCGCCTGCCCGTCGCCGGTTCGCAGGTGGCCGCAGCCACGTTCGCCGACTCGCCGATCCCGCGCATGGCCGACGTGCCGCCGATGCAGGTGATGCTGGTCGACGAAGGCGAGGCGCCCACCGGGGCCGGGGAGACGGCCATCGTCGCAGCGGCGGCGGCGATCGCCAACGCGGTGCGCGACGCCAGCGGCGTGCGGCCGCGGCGGTTGCCGATCTCGCCGGGGGACCTGGGCCCGGGTGCGGCGATCCGATGAGCGGTGCCGGTGGCAGCGTGCGGACCCGCGGGGGCCATGACGGGCTGCGGCCGGGCCGGCTATCTTCGGAGCCAAGGGAGGCTGGCGCCGGCCCAGTCGCCCCACGAGGGGTCGACCGGCGGCCCGGCCCCCAAAGCCGCCGTGCCGTGACCGACTTCGCCAGCGCCGCGATGATCCGTGTGCTCTCCCAGGGCATGCGTGAGCGCGGCCTCGATCCCGGCCGCCTGGCCCACGACGCGGGCGAGGCGCGCGTCGCCCTGCGGCTCAAGCAGGGCCTGGTGCGGGCCGCGGTGGAGCAGGGCGGCCTCGGCTGCCTGCCGCTGCTGGGGCGCGGCCTGCGCCGGCTGACGCACGAGCCTACCCACCAGGCGCTGGCGTCCGCACGCGACGCGCACGACCTCTTCGAGCGGTGGCAGCGGCTGGAGCGGTACATCCACTCGCGCCATCGATGCGTGGTCGAGTCCTGCGGCGCGGAAGAAGCGCGCCTCCGGCATGTCTCGATCATGCGCGGTGCAGCCCCGTCGGCCGCCGAGGACCTGGTGGTCGCCGGCGTCCTGGCGGCCCTGCTCGAGGCCATCGGGCTGCAGCTGGTGAGGGTCTGGACCGGTGGCGCGATGGCCTACCCCGATCCGCACGGCCCGGACCTGCAGCAGGCGGCAGCGAGCGGGACGACTTCGAGCTGGTGCATTCGCTGGGAGGGCACCGGGGGTCGTGTCCCCGTCGTCCCGGCCGAAGGCCCGGCGCTCCAGACCGGCGCGGACCCGGCGTGGCCCGAGGTTGCGCGTGCGGCCTATCGGCGCATCGCGCGCGACCTGACCCGGCCGGTGGCCCTGCGCGAGCTGGCGGTCGATCTCGACCTGCCGTGGCGAACGCTGCAGCGCCGGCTGCGCGAGGCGGGGCTGAGCTACTCGCGCCTGCTCGCGGAGGCCCGCTGCCGCAACGGCGCGTGGCGCCTGCTGCACACGGCCGACCCGATCGCCGAGATCGGCTTCCTCAGCGGGTTCTCGGACCAGTCGCACTTCACGAGGGAGATGCAGCGCCGCGTCGGCATGCCGCCGGCGGCGTATCGCGCCGCGTTCGCCTCCGTCGGCAACCGTGCCCGCCGGCGCGGGGCGTGAGGCAGGCAGCCGGCGGCCTGCCGCCGGTGCATCGTGATCGGCGGGGCGCGGGCGGGGGCCGGCGCGCACCACTCGCGAACCGGGCCCGGGCCCGCGATCCGCGATCGTCCCTCCGGCAGAATCGCTGCCCCCGATCCCGCCGACGGAGTCCCGATGCCCCTGGAGCCCGCCCAACGCCCGCTCCCCGGCCTGCGCCAGGTGCTTGCCGACTCCGGCGGCCTCTACCTCGCCAACGCGTTCATCGGCTTCATCTTCGCGGCCTCGGGGCCGGTGGCCATCATCCTGGCGGTCGGTGCGCGCGGGGGCTTGAGCGAGGCGGACCTCGCCTCGTGGATCTTCGGCTCGTTCTTCCTGAACGGGCTCGTCACGCTGCTCTTCTGCACCCTCTACCGGCAGCCGCTCGTCTTCTTCTGGACGATCCCGGGCACCGTGCTGGTGGGCCCGGCGCTCGGGCACCTCAGCTGGCCCGAGGTGGTGGGTGCCTTCCACGCCACCGGCGCGCTGATGCTCGTGCTGGGGCTGTCGGGCTGGGTGCGGCGCGCGATGCAGGCGGTGCCGATGCCCATCGTGATGGGCATGGTGGCGGGCGTGTTCCTGCGCTTCGGCCTCGGCCTCGTGCACTCGGTGCGCGACGACTTCTGGATCGCCGCGCCGATGGTGGCCGTCTTCATCGCGCTCAGCGCCTCGGCGACGTGGCAGCGGCGGCTGCCGCCGCTGATCGGCGCGCTCATCGTCGGCGCGATCGCGATCGCGCTGCTCGGCCGGTTCCAGTCCGGGGGCGTGCCGACGCACGTGCTGGCGAACCCGAACCTCGTGGCGCCGGTCTTCTCGTGGCGCGCGCTGGTGGAACTGGTGGTGCCGCTGGCCATCACCGTGCTCGTCGTGCAGAACGGGCAGGGCGTCGCGGTGCTGAATGCCGCCGGCCACCAGCCGCCGGTCAACGCCATCACCGTAGCCTGCGGCGCGGGCTCGATGCTCGCCGCGCTGGTGGGCACGGTGTCCACCTGCCTCACCGGCCCGGTCAACGCGATCATCTCCTCGGCCGGCGAGCGGGACCGGCACTACACCGCGGGCGTGGCCGTGGGCGTGCTGGCGCTGGCCTTCGGGCTCTTCGCGCCGGTGTTCACGCGGCTGATGCTGGCCACGCCGCCGGCCTTCATCGCCGCGCTGGCGGGGCTGGCGATGCTGCGCGTGCTGCAGACGGCCTTCAACGTGTCGTTCCGCGACCGCTTCACGCTCGGCGCGCTCGTCACCTTCCTCGTCACCGTGGCCGACGTGCCGATCTTCAACATCGGCGCGCCGTTCTGGGGGCTGGTGATCGGCTACGCAGTCTCGCGGCTGCTGGAGCGCAAGGACTTCGTGCCGCCCGCCGCGGGCGCCTGAGGCGCCCGATCGCGCCGCAGCGGCCGGGCCCGGCCTCAGCAGGCGATGACGTAGCTGCCCTGCACGATGCGGTAGCGGCCGGCCTGCCCGGGCGGCAGCGGGATGCGTTCGTAGTTGTTCGAGAGGCCGCGCTCGCGCCAGTCTGGGATCGCGCGGTAGGCCGGTCGGCTGCCCGGAAGGCCCGGCTCGACGCCGCCGATCACCGGGTTCAGCCCGAGCCGCTCGTTGCCGCTGTCCTCCGACACGCGGAGCCGCACCACCTGCCCGCGCTGCACGACCAGGCCCGGGGGCAGGATGGCGAAGCTGCTCCAGGTGGCGTCCACCGACGGCGAGCACGACACCAGCACCAGGCGCCCGGCCGCCACGGCCGCGTCGTCGATGCCCGCGGCGCGCAGGCGCGCGGCATCGAGGTTCAGGCGCGTGCTGTAGCCGCGGTGGCCGCTCAGGTCGCGCGCGGCGAGCAAGGCATCCACGCCGACCCAGGCCTCGCCGCCCACCGGCGGGCCCGAGGCGCAGCCGGCACCCAGGGCACAGAGGCCGGCCGCGATGAACAGCCGGCGAGCGGCACTCGGTGTCATCGGGCCATGTTAGCGGCGGGCACCGCGGCGGGTGCCGGCCGCATGCAGGGCCGGATGCAAGGCCCGCACGCAAGGCCCGCATGGAAGGCCCGCATGCAAGGCCCGCCGTCGAGGTCCGCCGGGCAGGGCCGAGCCCGATCCGGCGGCGCCCGCCGTGACCCGGCCAGGCCGTCAGCGATCGAAGAAGACGACCGCGCTGCCTGCCGCCACGTAGACCCGCTTGCCGAACACGGCCAGCGCCTGCGGCTCGCCGATCATCGCCGGCAGCGGGCCGAGCGCGGTGGTGGTGACGTTCAGGCTGCCGGCCACGGTCTCGGGGGCGCGGTAGCCGCCCGCCCCGTCGGGCAGCAGCAACTGGACGATGCCGCTTCCGGTACTGGAGACATAGATGCTGCCATTGGGCAGCACCGCGATGCCGGTCTGGCTGCCGATGGGCGGCGTCGCCACCGTCGTGACGACACCGCCTGCCGTGATGCGACGCAGGGCCGACGTGTCGGCGACGAAGACGACGCCGTCCGTGTCGACCGCGACGCCGATGCCGCCGGCGATGAAGGTGAAGTTCGCGAAGTTGAACTTCGCCGCCGCGCCGATGCCGTCGTCCGTGCCTTGCGAACCTCCGGCCACCGTCGTGACGACGCCGGCCGGCGTGACGCGGCGGATCGCGTAGTTGCCGGTGTCGGCGACGTACAGATTCCCCGCCGCATCGACGGCCAGGCCGCGCGGGGCGCGGAAGCGCGCCGCGCCGCCGGTGCCGTTCACCGAGCCCGCGAGCTCCACCGAGCCTGCCAGCGTGGTGACGGTGCCGCTCGGGGTGATGCGGCGGATCGCGTGGCGGTCGGTGACGAACACGTTGCCGCTCGCATCGCACGCGATGGCCTGCAGGAAGCTGAAGCGGGCGGCGGCGCCGGTGCCGTCGACCGGCGCGCCGCCATCGTCGCTGCCGGCGATCGTCGTGACGACCCCGAGCGGCGACACGCGTCGCACGGTGATCCTGTCGGCCACGTAGACGTTGCCGACCCCGTCCACCGCGACGCCGCGCGCGAAGCCGAACCTCGCATCGATGCCGGTGCCGTCGACGGTCCTGGACTGCACGAGGCCGGCGAAGGTGCTGACCTGCGCCTCGGGGCCGATGCGCCTGACGAGCGAGTCCTCGAAGTTCGTGTCGATGGCGTAGAGGACTCCATCGCTGCCGAAGACCAGCGAGCTCGGGCCGGAGAACCGGGCGGCAACGCCGGTGCCGTCGATGGAGGCGCCGGGGCCGTCGGTGCCTGCGAAGGTGGACACCACGCCGGCAGGCGTGAGGCGCCGGATCGTCGTGCTGCTGGCGATGTATGCGTTGCCTGCCGAGTCGATGGCGACACCGGCCGGGGAGTTGAACGTGGCCGCCAGCGCCGGGCCGTCCGCCGCGCCGAAGTTGCCCACGCTCCCCGCGATGGTCGTGACCGTGCCGCCGGGCGTGACGCGGCGGATCGTGTGGCTCCCGGTGTCGGCGACGATCAAGGTGCCGTCGCGATCGAGGGCGATCCCTCCGGGCAGGTTGAACCTTGCTGCCGCACCGGTACCGTCCGTGCTGCCCGGGATCCCCGTGGTGCCCGCCACGGTGGTGACTGCGCCCGCGGCCGAGATGCGGCGCACGGTGTGGTTGTTGGTGTCGGTCAGGTAGGCGTTGCCCGCGGCGTCGATGGCAAGCTGGCCCTCCGTGCCGAACCGGGCTGCCGTGCCCGCGCCGTCCGCCGATCCGGGCTGGCCGGAGCGACCGGCCAGCGTCGTGGTGACGCCGGAAGCGGTGACTCGACGGATCGCGCCGCCGTCCACGGCCAGCAGGTTGCCCGCGGAGTCGGCCACGAGCCCGCGCAGGGCGCTGAAGCGGGCCTCCGACGCGGTGCCGTCGTTCGTGCCTGCGGCCGCCATGCTGCCCGCGATCGTCGTCACGATGCCCAGCGGCGTGATGCGCCTGATCGCGGTGCGGGTGGCGACGAAGACGTTGCCGGCCGCATCTCGTGCGAGCCCGCCGATCGAACCGAAGTTGACCCGGTCGGCCAGGCCGTCCTGCGTGGACGGGCCGATCGGGACACCGGCCAGCAGGCGCAGCGACTTCACGCGCGCGCAGCGCACGAGGATGTTGTTCACCGGCGCGGTGCCGACCGTGCCGCGGCCGTTCACCACGTCGCACTGGAGCGCGAACTGCGCCATCGGATCGTTGGCAATCCTGACGTCGTAGGAGGCGCCGGCGGGAAGCGCGGCATCGAACCGGAACGTCGCGTCCAGGCCGAGCCCGTCCGCGTTCGCGTCGACGCGCTTGCGGTCCAGGCCGTTGCGCAACTCGACGAAGCCCTCGTCGAGGCCGGCGACCTGGCCGCCCACCGCGTAGGTCGGGGCGTTGCGGGCGGTCGTGTCCGCGCCGCTGCCGGAGCCGCCGCAGGCGGCGGCAAGCAGCGCGCCGGCGAGCGCCGCGGCGCCGAGCGGCCCGGCGGGCCTGCCGGGCTGCCGCCGCGATGGGTTCGAGAAGAAGCGCTCGATGAACGGGTGTTCGCACATGGTCGGGCATCCCCTGCGTCAAGCCTTCGCGAAGCGTGGCGGCCCGCTGCGCCGCGGGCCGGGCTACAGCGTCGGCACTATCACGTTCTCGCGGCGCTGCCGCTGCTGTTCGCGCTCGCGCCGCTCGCGCTCGAGCCGCTCGCGTTCCGCGGCGCGCCGGCGCTCCTCCTCCAACTGCTCGACGCTGACCAGCTGCGGGCAGCCGTTGAAGCAGAACTCGCCGGCGAAGGTGCCGTACAGGGAGGGCGACTGGCGCTGCCGGTAGCGCCGCTCGGTGTCGTCACCCACCGCCTGGATGACGTTCTTGACGACCTGGTCGACGTGCAGCTGCGGGCGCTGCATCTGTGCCAGCAGATGCTTCGTCAGCGGCCCGTTGCGCTCGCCGTCGCCATCGAACGCGTAGGCGCCCGCACCCGTCGCGAACAGCACCAGCGTGTTGCGCGGCGCGTCGCGTACCGCGGCGATGCCGTAGCTGGCGAATCGCCCGCTGCTGCGCACCGTGGCGAGCATCGATCGCATCACGCCGCGGCCGGCCTCGGCGCGCTGGGCTGCCACGGCGCTCGCGGAGGTCCCCCGGGCGGGCGCTGGCTGGCCGCGCCGGCCTTCGGGGTCGTCGCGGCACGCGTCGAGCACGATGAACTGGAATCCGGCGCGCGCGCGATCGGCCACCTGGAACAGCTCGGACAGGCGCACGAACTGCGGCAGCCAGCCCCGCGGGTCGGCGGCGCTCGCCTGGGTCGGGATCAGGTAGTTCTCTCCTGCCACCTGCAGCGCATGGCCGCCGAAGTACAGCACCGTGTTCGCGCCGGCCGGTGCCGATGCCACGAAGGCCTCCACCGCCTCGACGAAGGCCTTGCGCGTGGGCACGTCGGCGAGGCAGGTGGTGCGGAATCGCAGCCGCCTGAGCACGTCGCACATGTCCTCGAGGTCGTGGGCCACGTTCGGCAGGACCGACACCTCGGCGTAGCGCGAGTTGCCGATCACGAGCGCATGCCGCGGGGCCTCGGCGACGGCAGGCGCCGAAGGGGCGCTGGCGGTCTGCGCCGCGACAGCCGCGGCAGACGCGGCTAAGGCGAGCGAGAGTGCGATCGCGCCGGCGCAGCGCGCCCCGGGGGCTGCCCCCACCGCGCGTGCACGCGCCAGGCCGGATGCAGGCATCGTCGGGCTCCTCGGCGCGCCGCCTCAGAACGTCCCCTGCGCCCCGAGCACGAAGCCCTGCGTCGTGTCGACCAGTTCCCCGGTGGTGTTGGGCCGGCGCGTGCCACCGGAAACCACCCCGAGCGTGTAGTTCCGGGTCCCCATGCGCTGGGCGCGGTAGCCGGCCGTCAGCACCAGCGCCTTCACGCCGGGCATCGGCGCCGCGAACGCGCGCGTGAAGCCGGCTTCGACCAACCGGTAGTCGGCGTTGAACTTCGTCTTGCCGTCGGCGTCGGGAAAGGCGGAAGGAAACCGGCCCTTGAGCCGGCCGGCCCCCAGGTTCGAGTAGATCCCCCAGCCGGAGCCGATGGCCGCGCCGGCACCCAGCCCCAGCAGCGGGCCCCGCCACTTGTACTCGTCGGGCCCGAACCGCTGGCTGATCTCCTTGGCGGCGATGGACAGGCTGATCCCCGACGAGAAGACGTAGCCCAGATTGACATCCCTCTCGCGCCGCGAAGCCTGCACGTCGAAACCGCCGGGCGTGGCGGCCTCGTGCAGGCGGTACTTCGTCGTGGTCATCGCGCTCGCCGAGACGAAGGCCGGCCCGTAGCGCACGCTCAGCACGGGGATCGTCGCGAGTTCCTGGCCGCCGCGCAGCGATTCGACGACCTCGTAGCGGTCGTCACCCACCGCGACGCCGGTGGCCGTCGGGCCGACGTTCCAGCTGTCCCATTGCGCCGACCACAGGCGCAAGCCGACGTTGAACAGCAGCGCGGGGCGATCGGCCGTGTCGGCCTGCGCACCGGCGCCCAGGCTCCAGCCCGCGAGGAGGGCGCAGACGAGCCCCTGCGCGGCGATGCCGCGCGGAGGCGCAAGCGTGAAGGGGCAGCGAGTTCGGGGCATGGCCAACCTCCTCGTCGACTCCGCCGGATGCTTCCTGCCGAGCCTCCTCGGCACTCACGCGGCCGTGGTCATGTTGACACAGCCACTGCACGGCTCGATACGGACTTGCACCAGCGGGGCCCTGCCGCCGATCCGATGGCCGAGCCTGTCCCGCATTCCAACCTGTCGAGCGCCGGAGCGCGTCCTCATCCCGGATGAAGGGGTGGCGCGACGACGCACGGCCGCCGGGCCTGCCCGGGCCGGGGCGCGGCCACGGGAGGGTCAGGCGAGCGCGGTGTCAGCGGCCTCCCTAGCGATCGACCATCGACCGGCGCTCGCCGACGAATCGCGTGATGCGCATGCGGTCGAAGTACTCGAGCACCTGGATGGAGAGGTTGCGCCCGATGCCCGAGCGGTCGCGGAAGGGGATCACCTCGAAGCGGCCATCGGGCGCCGCCGCCGCGGTCTCGCGCGCCACCTCCGCCAGCGCCTGCAGCGTGGCGGGCAGGAAGAAGCGGTTCTTCGCGATCTGCACCAGATGCCCGAGCGCGGCGGCGCGCTCGAGGAACGCGGCTGCCTCCGGGAGCGGCTGCTCGAGCAGGGCCGCGAGGTCGCCGAGCGGCGGCGGGCGCAGGCCGTGCGGCTGCATGATCGCCGTCACGCGCTGCAGCAGCACGGCATCGGCCTCGGCGAGGCGGGCGACGTGGCCGGGCAGCCGCCAGACGAACCCGTCGCGCTCGATCACGCCGGCGCGCCGGAGGTGTTCCAGCGCGGCACGGCGCAGCGGCGCGTCGCCGTGCGCGGCCAGCGTGCGATGCACGGCGTCGTCGCTGAGCCCGCGGCTGGCGGGCTGGTCGCGATGGGCCTGCGCGAGCTGGCGCGGCACCTCGTCGAGCAGTGACTGCCACGCGCGCGGGGCCACGAGGCGCAGGCCGGCCGGATGCGCGATGCGCACGGCGTCCGCCTGTGCCGCCAGGGCTTCGAGCGCGTCCGGCGCCAGGTCCCAGTTGAGCGCGAAGGCACGCGCCTCGACGCCGTCGCGCCGGGCGGACAGCAACCCTGCGAGCGCCTGGGCCGGGGTGGCCTCGCAAAGCGCCTGCAGCTCGGCCAGGCGCTGCGGCCGGGCGCGGCCGCGCGCCGGCGGCGATGCATCCAGCACGACGCCGCCGCCGAGCAGCCGGCGCGACGCAGGCTCGCGCAGCACGAAGCGGTCGCCGTGCAGCGCGATCACCGGGCGGTCGAGCAGGAGCTGTGCGAAGCGCGGCGCGACTTCGCCGGCGCGACCGCCGTGGCCCTCGCCGGTGCCGTGGCGTGCGACATCGGCCGCGCGGTCCGGCGGACGGCCCTGCAAGCTGCCTTCCGACCGGCCTTCTGTGCCGCCTCCCGCGTCGCCTTCGGCACCGCGTTGCGGGCCGAGTGCCGTCCGATCGTCGCGCCCGTCGGCCCGGCCGGCGTCGTGCGAGGCGATCTGGATCAGTCGCGCCTGCCGCACCGCGTTGCCGAGGTGCAGCTGCAGCGACGTCCGGAGGGCGGCCTCGCGCGCGGCAGGCAACACTTCGATGCGCCCGCCCGGGGACGCGCCCGGCGCCGGCACCGGGTGCCAGTCCACGTCGAGCCGGCGCGTCGGCACGGCCCGAGGTGGCGCCACGAGCCAGTCGCCGCGTTCGAGCGCCACGCGTTCGCCGGCGCGGGGCGCGACGTTCAGTGCGCAACGCTGGCCGGCGGCCGCCTGCGCCACGGCGCGCCCATGCATCTGCAGCGCACGCACGCGCAGCGTGCCGCCCGAGGGCATCGCGACCAGCTCGGCGCCGACTTCCACGCACCCCGACAGCACCGTGCCGGTGGCGACGAGGCCGACACCGCCGCGCACGAAGAGGCGGTCCACCGCGAGGCGGAACGCGCCGCGCACCGCATCGGCCGCGCCGGGTGGCGGCAGGGCGTCGTGCAGCGTCCGCAGGTGGCTGCGCAGTGCCTCCAGCCCTTCGCCGCGCGGCGCGCAGACCTCGAACGTCTCGGCGCCTTCGATGCCCTGCGCGGCCAGGGCCCGGCGCAGGGCGTCGCGCACCTCGGCCCGGCGATCGGCGCCCGTGCGGTCGCCTTTCGTGAGCACGGGCACGATGCGCGGGCGGTGGAGCGCACGCAGCAGCGCCAGATGCTCGTGCGTCTGCGGCATCGGGCCGTCGTCGGCGGCCACCACGAGCAGCGCGACGTCGGCGGCGGCAATGCCGGCCAGCAGGTGGCGCAGGTAGCGCTCGTGGCCGGGGAGGTCGACGAAGTCGACCACGCGGCCATCGCCGAGGTCGGCGTGCGAGTAGCCGGCCTCGATCGTCATGCCGCGGCGCTGCTCTTCGGGCAGGCGGTCGGTGCGCTCGCCGGTGAGGGCGGCCACGAGGGTCGACTTGCCGTGGTCGACATGGCCGGCGGTGGCGACGATCATGAGCAGGCCCGGCCCATCGCGCGGATTTTATGGAGATGTCCAGATCGGGCGGGTGGCCACCGGGCTGTGCCCGAGGCCGCGGGTCATGCAGGCGCGGCGCCCGCCGGGGGCTGGCGGCTGGCAGCGGCCGCGTCCGGGCCGATGGCCGCCGCCGTTCCCCGGGCCGCCGCGCCGCCGCGCCGCGGAACGGCGGAGGCGGCCCGGCACAGCAGGTTTGCGGGCGGGTCACGGGCCCCGCGCCGGGCCGGCGCAAGAATGGAGCCGCAACGCGGCCGTCGCCTGCCAGGAGCGGAACCATGCTTTCACGCGAGGACAACGAACGCCTGGTGCGGGTGGGGCCGGGCACGCCGATGGGCACGCTGATGCGGCTCTTCTGGACGCCCTTCCTTCTGTCGCGCGACCTCGTCGCCGACGGCCAGCCGCACCGCGTGCGGCTGCTCGGCGAGGACCTCGTGGCCTTCCGCGACACGAGCGGGCGCGTCGGCCTCGTCGACCATGCCTGCCCGCACCGCGGCGCGCCGATGGTGTTCGCGCGCAACGAGCACGACGGCCTGCGCTGCATGTACCACGGCTGGAAGTTCGGCGTCGACGGCACCTGCCTCGACACGCCGGCCGAGCCGCCGAACTCGCCGCTGTGCCGCCACGTGCGGCTGCCGGCCTACCCGGTGCGCGAGCGCGGCGGCGTGCTGTGGGCCTACCTCGGCCCGGACAAGGAACCGCCGCCGCTGCCCGAGCTGGAGTGGAACCTGGTGCCGGAGTCGCACGTGGCGCTGTCGGCGCGCATCCAGGAGTGCAACTGGCTGCAGGCGCTGGAAGGGGAGATCGATTCGGCGCACGCGGCCATCCTGCATGGCCGCGTCGACGAGGCGGGCACGATCAACCAGTGGCGGCAGGCGGCCGACCTGGCGCCGAAGTTCGAGGTTCAGGCGCACGAGGCCGGCCTGCACATCGCCAGCCGGCGCAAGGTGCCGGGCAGCGGCGATGGGAGCGGCAGCGCTGCCCGCGAGTACGTCCGCGTCAACCAGTACCTGCTGCCCTTCTACACGCTGGTGCCGCCGCAGACGCAGTACCCCGAGCTGAGCGGCCACGCCTGGGTGCCGGTGGACGACGAGCACACGCTGTGCCTCATGTTCAGCTACACGCCGGCGCACCCGCTGTACGAGCGCACGCGCCAGGTGTTCAGGACCGGCGGCAAGGGCGGGCGGGAGACGGGGCATCCCTCGGACCAGGCCTTCGAGGAGCGCCCGGTGACGACGCCGTACCCGCGCTACTGGAGCAAGTACAACCGCGCCAACGCCTACCACTTCAGCTACGAGATGCAGGTGAAGCAGTTCAACAGCGGCATGCCGGGGCTGTGGATCCAGGACGCGGCCTGCCAGTCGGGCGTGATGCCGGTCTACGACCGCACGAAGGAGCACCTGGGCAGCACCGACCTCGGCATCGCGCGCACGCGGCGCTTCCTGCTCGAAGCGCTGCGCAGGCTCGAGGCCGACGGGCAGCGCCCGGCGCCCGCCGCGGCCCCGGCGAGCTTCATGTGGCGGGCGATCTCGATCACCGTCGACGAGGGGGCCGACTGGAAGCAGGCGGGTGCAGGATTCATGCGCGCGCGGCTGGGCGCCGATTTCGGCTACACGCCCTGAGCCCGCCGCCAGAAGGCGCACCGATGCTAGACACGCTGACGCAGGAGTTCCCGAAGCACACGCCACGCCCGGCGGGCGCGCCGCTGGCGCTGCAGGGCGTGCGCGTCGTGGACTTCTCGCACTTCATCGCCGGGCCGCTGGCGACGATGTTCCTCGCCGACCTCGGCGCCGAGGTCATCAAGATCGAGCCGCCGGGCCGCGGCGACGACCTGCGGCGCTACCCGCCGGAGCTGCCGCAGCTGCCCGACCAGGGCGGGCCGTTCCTCTGGGCCAACCGCGGCAAGAAGAGCGTGGCGCTGGACCTCAAGAACCCGGCCGGCGCGGCGCTCGCGCGCGAGCTCGTGGCCCGCGCCGACGTGCTGGTGGAGAACTTCAGCACCGGCGTGATGGAGCGGTTGAGCCTCGGCCGCGAGGCGCTGTGCGCGGCGAACCCGCGGCTCGTCTTCTGCTCCGTCTCGGCCTACGGGCGCGACGGGCCTTTCGCCGACCGCATGGGCTTCGACCCGGTCGTGCAGGCCGAGAGCGGCTTCGTCAGCATGAACGGCTACCCCGACCGCCAGGGCGTGCGCGCCAGCGCCGCGGTGATGGACATGGGCACCGCGATGATGGTGAGCCAGGCCGTGCTGGCCGCGCTCTACGCACGTTCGCAGCACCCGCTGGGGCACGGCCAGTTCGTCGAGGTGGGGCTGTACGAGACGGGCCTGTTCATGACCGGCTGGGCGCCGATGCAGCACCTGCTCACGGGGCGAGAGCCGCAGCGCCACGGCAACACCAGCGTCGACACCTGCCCGAGCGGCGTCTTCAGCGCCAGCGACGCCGACTTCTACATCAACTGCGGCAACGACCGCGTCTGGCACCGCCTGGCCAGCGAGGTGGTGCGGCGCGAGGACCTCGCGAACGATGCCGAGCTCGCCGGCCGCCACGGGCGGCAGGCGCGACGCGACGAGCTCTTCCGCGTGCTCGGCGAGGAGTTCCGCCGCCAGCCCTTCGAGGTGTGGCGCGCCCGCATGCGCGAGGCGGGCGTGCCCTGCGGCATCGTGCGCACCGTCGGGCAGGCGCTGCGCTCCGACGAGACGAGGGCGCGCGGCACGGTGAGCTGGATCGAGCACCCCTCGGCTGGGCCGATCCCGAACATCGCTCCGCCCTGGCACTTCGAGGCCACGCCGGTGGCCGACCCCGTGGCCGCGCCGCGCGTGGGCGAGCACACCGAGGCCGTGCTGCGCGACCTGCTGGCACTGGACGAGGCGCGCATCGCCGGGCTGCGCGCGGCGGGGGCGTTCGGCGGCGCGCGGGCCCCGGGCGGGGCGGGGGCCGCATGAGGGCCGCGCCGGTTCGATCCCGGGCCCCTGCGGCCCGGCCCGGGCCGCTGCCCGCTGCAGCGGCCGCGCGATGACCGAGCGCACGCTGCGTGGCCGCGTGGCCGTGGCCGGCATCGCCGAGACGCGCTACTACAAGCACGGCCAGGCGCCGGTGGCGGAGTTCCGGCTGGCGCTGGAGGCAATCCTCGGCGCGTGCGCCGACGCGGGCCTGCCAGCGAAGTCGATCGACGGCTTCGCTGGCTACAGCAACGACCGCACGGAACCTTCCAGGCTCGCGGCGGCGCTCGGCCTGCCGCGCCTGCGCAGCACGACGATGCAGTGGGGCGGCGGTGGCGGCGGCTGCGCGGCCGCGGTGGCCAACGGCGCGGCAGCCATCGCGGCGGGGCTGGCGGACACCGTGGTCGTCTTCCGCGCGCTGGCCCAGGGCCAGCACGGCCGCTTCGGGCAGGCCCGGCCCGCGGCCACGGCGGGCGCCGAGATGGCCTGGATGGCGCCTTACGGCGTGCTGAGCCCGGCGCAGAAGTACGCGATGAAGGTGCGCCGCTTCATGCACGAGCACGGGGTGGCGCAGGCGGCGCTGCGGGCGGTGGCGCTGGCCTCGTACGCGCACGCGCAGCGCAACCCGCGCGCGGTGATGCACGGCAAGCCGCTGGACGAGGCGAAGTACGACGCATCGCGCTGGATCGTCGAGCCGTTCCACCTCTACGACATCTGCCTGGAGAACGACGGCGCGGCGGCCCTCGTGCTGGTGAGCGCCGAGCGCGCGAAGGACCTGCGCCAGCCGCCGGTCTACCTGCTCGGCGCAGCGGCGGGCAGCGATCACCGCACGTTCGCCCAACCGCACAACGCACCGCACTACGCCAGCGCCAGCTTCGTGAACGTCGCCGCGGAGGTCTTCCGCATGGCGCGTGTCGGCCCGGCCGACATCGGCAGCGTGCAGGCCTACGAGAACTTCACCGGCGGCGTGGTGATGGCGCTGGCCGAGCACGGCTTCTTCGCGCCCGCGGAGGCGAACGACTTCATGCGCCCGGAGAACCTGATCGCGCCCGGCGGGCGGCTGCCGCTCAACACCAGCGGCGGCAACCTGGCCGAGTGCTACATGCACGGCTTCGAGCTCGTGCTGGAGGCGGTGCGGCAGGTGCGCGGGCAGTCCACGGCGCAGGCGGCGCGGCACGACCTCTCGCTCGTGATCGGCGGCCCGCTCGTCAGCCCGGTGAGCAGCCTCGTCGTCGGATCGGAGGCGGCACTGTGAGAATGCGCCACGATGGAACGAGTGGCGCGCCGATGGATCGCCTGGCTGAAGGCGCCGCTGCGGCTGCTGCTGGCGCTCGTCATCCTGTTCGAGGAGTGGGGCTGGCAGCCGCTGCAGGACCTGCTCGCCCGCATCGCGCGCCTGCCGGTGCTGCGCCAGTTCGAGGCGCTGGTCGCGCGCCTGCCGCCCTACGCGGCGCTGGTCGCCTTCTGCCTGCCGGGGCTGGCGCTGCTGCCGGTGAAGATCGGCGCGCTGTGGCTCCTGGCGCAGGGCCAGCGCACGCTCGGCCTGGCCCTGATCGTCGCGGCGAAGATCGTCGGCACGGCCGTCGTGGCGCGCCTCTTCACGCTGACCCGGCCGGCGCTGATGCGGCTGGCCTGGTTCGCGCGGCTGCACGGCCGCTGGGCGGCCTGGAAGGAGGCGCTGCTCGCCTGGGTGCGCGGCTCGGCGCTGTGGCGGGCGCTGCACGCCTGGCGCCTGGGGCTGCGTGCACGGGTGCGGGCCTGGCGTGCTCGCGCCGCGCGGCGGCTGCAGCGTTGGCTCGGCCCCTCCGGCTGATGGCGCCCGGGGTGGCGGCGCGCGCGTTGCGGCAGGCGACACCGCGAGTGAGGCCATGAACGACGGCAAGAGCTGCCTGCCCGCCGGGCTGCCGGCGCCGCTGGACGAGGAGGGCGTCAACGCGCCCCACTGGCAGGGACTGGCGCAGGGCGTGCTGCGCGTGCAGCGCTGCGCCGCCTGCGGCACCTGGCAGTTCGGCGGCGAGTGGATCTGCCACCATTGCCTCGCGTTCGATCCCGCCTGGGTGGAGGTGGCGCCTCGCGGGCGCATCTTCAGCTGGGAGCGCGTCTGGCACCCCGTGCATCCGGCGCTGAAGGAACACGGGCCCTACCTCGTCGTGCTCGTCGAACTGCCGCACGCCGGCGGCGTGCGCATGCTCGGCAACCTGCTCGGCAACCCGATGCAGCCGGTACCGATCGGCGCCGAGGTGTCGGGCGTCTTCGAGCATCATCGCGACAACGATCCGCCTTACTCGCTGCTGCAGTGGCAGCGGGCCTGAGCGGGGCGGCGCGGGCCGATCGGGCCCGGCCGGCCCCGGCTCGGGGCGCCAGACGCATCGAGAGGAGAGCTTTTCACATGCGCGCCGTGTACTACGAACGTGTCGGCCCCGCGGCCGAGGTGCTGCAGCACGCCGAGCTGCCCGACCCCCAGCCCGCCGCCGGCGAGGTGCGCGTGCGTGTCCAGTGGTCGGGCGTCAACCCGTCGGACGTGAAGACGCGCGGCGGCGTGCGCAGCAGGACGCTGCCCTTCGCGCGCATCATCCCCCACAGCGACGGTATGGGCGTCGTCGACCGCGTCGGCGAGGGCGTCGATGCGCGCCGCATCGGCGAACGCGTGTGGCTGTGGAACGCCGCCTGGGGCCGGCCGTTCGGCACCGCGGCCGAGCTCGTCTGCCTGCCGGCGCGCCAGGCCGTGCCGCTGCCCGAGGGCGTCAGCGGCGAGGCCGGCGCGTGCCTGGGCATCCCGGCGCTGACCGCGATGCACGCGGTGCTGACGGCCGGCGGCGTGGCCGGCAAGACGGTGCTCGTGGCCGGCGGCGCCGGCGCCGTGAGCCACTATGCACTGCAGATCGCCAGCCGCATGGGCGTGGGCCGGCTCGTCACCACGGTCAGCAGCGAGGCCAAGGCCGCGCTGGCGCGCGCCGCCGGCGCCGACGTGGTGATCGACTACAAGACCGAGCCGGTGGCCGAGCGGTTGAAGGAGATCACCGGCGGGCGCGGCGTCGACCGCGTGATCGAGCTCGACCTGGCCGCGAACGCGGCGCTGGACTGCGAGGTGCTGCGCACCGGCGGGGAGGTGGTGGCCTACGGCAGCGGCCCGCAGCCGCTGAACCTGCCGTTCCCGGTGCTGCTGGCGAAGAACCTCGAACTGCGCTTTTTCATGGTCTACCACCTCGCAGAGGCCGACCGCGAGCGCGCCACCGCGGCGCTGCAGCGGATGCTGGCGCGCGGCGAACTGCAGCACAACGTCGCGATGCGCCTGCCGCTGGCGAAGATCGCCGAGGCGCACGAGGTGGTGGAGCAGGGCCGCGCGATGGGCAACGTGGTGCTCCAGGTGGCCGGGTCATGAGCCCGCGCGGCCGCCCGGAGGGCGAGTGCCGCAGCGCGCAGCGCGAAGGTTCTCCGATGAGCCCGCGCGGCCGCCCGCCGCGCCGCGACCGGCGCCGCGCGGAGGTGTGCCGATGAGCGCGGCCGGCAACGCCGCGGCGGCCGCCGGGGCCGCCGGGATCGTCGCCCCCGAGCTTCGCCGCACCTGGCTCTTCGGACCCGGCGCCGACGCCACGGCGCACGAGGCGATGCTGGCCAGCGGCGCCGACCTGCTCATCTTCGACCTCGAGGACTCCACGCCGGCCCCGCGCCGGCCCGAGGCTCGTGCACGGCTCGCGGGGCTCGTGGCCCGCTGTCGCGAAGCGGGCATCGTCTCGGCCGTGCGCATCAATGCGCTGGACGGCCCGGGCCCGGAACCGCCCGACGGGCCGGCCGACCTGGCGGCGGCGATGGCCGCGCAGCCCGACGTCATCGTCTACCCGATGGCCGAGACCGCGGCGCAGATGCGCGCGCTCGAGACCGCCGTCGACGAGTGGGAGCGGCGCCTGGCCGCCGCCGGGAAGCCGGGCGCCGTGCCCGGCCGCACCGAGATCCTGCCCGTGTGCGAGACGGCGCTGGGTGTCGTCGACGTGCGCCGGATCGCGGCGGCGAGCCGGCGCATCCGCTGCGCGCTGCTGGGCACCGAGGACCTGGCCAACGACCTGCATGCCGAGCGTGGCGCCGACGGCGTCGAGCTCGACCACGCGCGGCGGCGCTTCGTGCTCGAGTGCCGCGCCGCGGGCATCGAGCCGGTGGATGCGCCGTACACCTTCAGCGACGTCGAAGGCGCCGTGCGCGAGGCCGTCTACGCGCGGCGGCTCGGCTACCGCTGCAAGTCCCTGGTGCTGCCGCAGCACGCCGCCGCCCTCAACGCGGCGCTCACGCCCGGCGCCGCCGAGGTGGCTCGCGCCGAGGCGATGGTGCGCGACTTCGAGGCCGCGCGCGCCCGCGGCGAGGACCGCGTCCTCTTCGAGGGGCTGTGGGTCGAGGTGCCCACCTACCGCAACGCCCGGCGCCTGATCGAGCGGGCAAGGCGCCTGGCGGCAGTGCGGGGCAGCGCACCGCGATGAAGGGGGGCGACGCACCCGCGGCCGGGTCCGCGTCCGCGGCCGGCTCCGCGGCCGGGCCCGCGGTTGCTGGCGCGGTCGTCGGCGCGACCGGGTCGGCCGCCGCACACGCGCCATGCCCTTGCGGCGGCGGCCGGGCCTACGCCGCGTGCTGCGGGCGCTGGCATGCCGGGCCCGAGCGGCTGCAGGCGCCCACGGCCGAGGCGCTGATGCGATCGCGCTACGCCGCCTACGTGCTCGGCCTGCATCCCTACCTGCTCGACACGTGGCATCCGCTGACACGGCCGGCCGCGCTCGAACCCGACCCGCCGGGGCAGCGCTGGCTGGGCCTGGAGGTGAAGCGGCACGTCGCGCAGGACGAGACGCATGCGACGGTCGAGTTCGTCGCGCGCGTCAAGCTCGGCGGCCGCGCGCAGCGTCTGCACGAGTGCAGCCGGTTCGAGCGCGTGGACGGCCGCTGGCTCTATCTCGACGCCGCCGGCTGAGCCCTCTGCCTCGACGACCTCGGGGGTTGCCTCGGAGGGCGTGGCCGCGCACCATCGCCGCCTCCTCAACGACCCCGGTGCCGCGGCCCCGCCGCGCGCCGACGCAGGAATCGGAACATGCCCAAGGTGTACTTCGGCCGCAAAGGCGAACCCGGCTTCGACCTGGAGCTGAGCAACGACCTCATCGCCGTGCGCACTCGCAGCGGCCGCTCGGTGACACGCGCGGCCGGCCCGGTGGCGACGCCGGCGTCGGCCCAGCTGGCCGACGGGCAGCTGGTGCTGGCCTTCCCCGACGCCGGCGTCGAGGTCTACCGCGTGCCGGTCACGCGCGGCGGCCGTTCGCTCGAGTCGCGCAAGGCGGCGCTGAATGCGCTGCCCGACGTGCGCTTCGCCGGCGGCGTGCTCGTCGACCCGGCCACGCGCGCGCCCGTGCTGTACACCGAGAACCTCTTCGTCAAGTTCGCCGACGCCGCCGACACCGACGCCTGCCGCGCCGTGCTGCGCGAGATGGGCCTCACGATCAAGGCCGAGCCCACCTACGCGGGCAATGCGTTCTTCGTCGGCGCGCCGGAGGGCACCGGGCGCAAGGTGTTCGAGATCGCGGAGACGCTGCGCGCGCGCGACGACGTCGAGTACTGCCACCCCGAGCTCGTGCGCGAGCGGCGCAGCAAGCTGATCTTCCCCTCGCAGTGGCACCTGAAGAAGACGAGCGTCGGCGGCGTCACCATCGACCAGAGCGCCAACGTCGAGGCGGCCCATGCGGTGACGCGGGGCGAGGGCATCACGATCGCCGTCATCGACGACGGCGTCGACATCGACCACGCGGAGTTCGGCGGCGCCGGCAAGATCGTCGCCCCGCGCGACGTGACGAGCGGCAGCGCCAACCCGCGCCCGCGCACGAGCCACGAGAACCACGGCACGGCCTGCGCCGGCGTGGCCTGCGCCAACGGCGGCCTCGGCGCGAGCGGCGTCGCGCCGGCGGCGCGCCTGATGCCGATGCGCCTGGCCGCGGGCCTCGGTTCGCATGCCGAGGCCGAGGCGTTCCGGTGGGCGGCCGACCAGGGCGCCGACGTCATCAGCTGCAGCTGGGGGCCGCCCGACGGCGAGTGGTGGAACCCGGACGATCCGGCGCACAACGCGGTCGACCAGCCGCCGGCGCACACGCGCCTGGCCATCGAGTACGCGGCCATGCAGGGGCGCGGCGGCAAGGGTTGCGTGGTGCTGTTCGCGGCCGGCAACGGCAACGAGAGCGTCGACAACGACGGCTACGCCAGCCACGCGATGGTGCTGGCGGTCGCCGCCTGCAACGACCGCGGCAAGCGCTCGATCTACAGCGACTTCGGCAACGCGGTGTGGTGCTGCTTCCCGAGTAACGACTTCGAGCTGCCGGAGCAGAACCATCCCGCGCCGCTGACCGCCGGCATCTGGACCACCGACCGCACCGGCGGCCAGGGCTACAACCCGGGCCGCGTCCAGGACGGCGACGCCGCGGGCCTGTTCACCAACAGCTTCGGCGGCACCTCCAGCGCCTGCCCCGGTGCGGCGGGGGTCGCCGCGCTCGTGCTCGCGGTGAACCCGGCGCTCAGGCGGGAGGAGGTCAAGGACATCCTCAAGCGCGCCGGCGAACGCATCGACCCGCAGGGAGGCCAGTACACGGCCGCCGGCCGCAGCAGGTACTACGGCTGGGGGCGGCTGAACGCGAAGACGGCCGTCGACCTCGCCCGGCCGCAGCCGCGCAACGAGGTGACGGTGAGCCGGCGCTTCGACGCGCCGATCCCCGACCTGCAGACGGTCACCTTCGCGCTCGACGTGCCCGACGCGGAGGTGGCGGGCTCGGTGAGCGTGGCCGTCGACCTGGCGCACAGCTACATCGGCGACCTCGTCGTGACGATCGAGCCGCCGGCGGGCACCGGCGTCGGCCCGGTCGTGCTGCACAACCGCAGCGGCGGCACGCGCAACAGCCTGAAGAAGGTCTACGACAAGGCGACCACGCCCAGGCTCGCGGCGCTGGCCGGCAAGGCCTGCAACGGCCGCTGGACGCTGAAGGTGCGCGATGCCGCGGCCGAGGACAGCGGCACGCTGGCCACCTTCTCGGTGCGCCTCGTCTTCGCGCCGCCGGGCGCGGGGCCGGCGGTGCCGGTCAAGACCGTGCCGGCGAAGAAGTCACCTGCGAAGAAGGCGTCGACGAACGCGGCCGCGAAGAAGGCCCCGACGAAGGCCACGAGAAGGGGCGCGAGGAAGGCCGCAAGGTAGGCGGCGATGCCGGCAACCCGGGCGACCGGCAGGGCAGCCGCGAGCACGGCCGCGGCGAAACGGCGGCGGCAAGGCACGTCGCCGTGACGGCGGCCACCTCCGCGTCGGCCGGGCCCGCCGCGGGCCGGCATCGCGGCGGCTGAGCGCGCGCCGCTACAACCGCCGCCGCAGCGCCTCGAAGAAGAGGTCGGACTGCAGGCGCTCGCCGCGCGTCTGCTCGCCGACGCGCTGCGCGAGCGCGGGAGCCACCGGAGCCAGCGGGCGCCCGGTGGACTGGGCCAGCACCTGCACGAGGCAGGCGCGCTCGAGGTAGTAGAGGTCGTCGTAGGCCCAGGCGATGCGTTCGCCGCAGACGACGACGCCGTGGTTGCCGAGAAAGGCCACGTCGGCCCCGCCCATCGCGCGCGCGATGCGCTCGCCCTCGGAAGCGTCGAGGGCCAGGCCGTTGTAGTGCGCGTCGGCCGCCACGCGGCCGCAGAAGCGCATCGCGTTCTGGCTCAGGCCCGTGTCGAGCGCACGGTCGGCCGTCAGCGTGAGCGCGGTGGCGTAGGGCATGTGCGTGTGCAGGACCACCGCCTTGCCGGCCAGGCGGTGCACGGCGGCGTGGATGAACATCGCCGTCGGCTCCACCTCGTGGCGCCCGGCAAGGCGGCGGCCCGCTGCGTCGACGAGCACGATGTCGTCGGCCTGGACCTCGGCCCAAAGCAGGCCGCGCGGGTTGAGCAGGAATCGGCCGCTGCCGTCGGGCAGCTCGGCGCTGAAGTGGTTGCAGACGCCCTCGGCGAGGCCGTGGTGCGCGGCGGCACGCAGCGCCAGCGCAAGGTCGGCGCGCAGCGCGCGGACCTTGGGATTGTCGTAGTCGAGCATGACGCCGATGGTGCCACGCCCGCGATTCATCCGGCACCGCGGCTGCTGCCGAGGCGCCCGGCGCGGCCCGGGCGCGGGCGGGGCCGGGCCCGATGTTGCAACTGACATGCGGGGCGCCGCGGCGGAAATCGAGCGCGCATCGGCGCGCCCAAGCATCACGCCATGGCGACACGGCCCTCAGACCTCAGGAGACTGCCATGAAGACCCACCAGCAAGCTTCCCGCCCCGCCCGCCACAGCGCCCGCATCGAGGAGCTGGCCGACCTGCTGCTCGACGACGTCGACGATGACGTCGACGGCTTCGACGGCGGCCTGTTGCACGACGTCGGCCTGCAAGGCCGCGGCGGTGCCTTCGACTTCGGCGCCGACGAGTCCTCGGCCGCGTGGCGCTGAAGCGGCCCGGACGACGGCGCGAGTTGCCGGCTGCGCCGCGCCCGTCGGGGCTGGCGCGCCGGCCCGGCCCGATGCTCAGGACTTGATGTCGGCCCGGCGGATGACCGGTCCCCAGAGCTCGAGCTCGTCGCGGATGATCTTCTCGAGCTCGGCCGGCGTGCTGCTGCGCGGCTCGACGTTGCGGTCGATGAAGAGCTTGCGCACCTCGGGCCGCGCCACGGCCTTGACGACGGCCGCGTTGAGCCTGGCGACGATGTCGTCGGGGACGCCGCGCGGCGCGAGCAGACCGAACCAGACGACGCTGCTGAACCCCGGCACGTCCTCGGCGATGGCCGGCAGGCCGGGCAGCACCTCGCTGCGCTGCGGCGTGGCCGCGGCCAGGTAGCGGATGCGGCCGGCCTGCACCATCGCCGCGCCGTCCAGCCCGGTGACGAAGGCCATGTGCACCTGCCCGCCGGCGAACGCGGTGACCATCGGTGCGCCGCCCTGGTAGGGCACGTGCTGCAGCTTCGTGCCGGCACGCTCGTTGAAGTACTCGCCGGTGAGGTGCGAGCTGCTGCCGACGCCGGTGGAGCCGAAGTTCAGGCTCGTGCCCTGCGACCTGGCCCAGGCGATGAAGTCCTTGATCGTCCTGTGCGGGCTGTCGGCGGCGACGGCGAGGATCAGCGGCACCATCGCCACCGTGGAGACCGGCCGGAAGTCCTTCACGACGTCGTACGGCAGCTTGCGCATCAGCGAGGCCGTGGCGCTCGGGCCGCTGTTGCCGAACACGAGCGTGTAGCCGTCCGGCGCCGCCTTGGCCACGCTGTCGGTGCCGAGCGAGCCGGCGGCGCCGGCCTTGTTCTCGACGATCACCGTCTGGCCGAGCGCCTCCTGCATCGGCTGCTGGATCGCGCGCGCGAGCTGGTCGGTGGTGCCGCCGGCCGGGTAGGGCACGACGATGCGGATGGGCTTGCTCGGCCAGGCCTCCTGGGCCGCGGCCGGCAGGCCGGCGCCGGCCGACAGCGCGAGCGCCACGGCGGCGAGAAGGCGGGCCGCAGCGGCCCGGCGCGAGGGGTGGGATGCACGCATGGTTGTCTCCTGGTGGGGTCGTGCCGTGCCGGGTCCGGCCGCGTCACTCGAGCTTCATGACCACGGCCTTGGTCTGAAGGTATTCCTGCAGGTGCTCGGTGCCGCTCTCGCGTCCGAAGCCGCTCATCTTGTAGCCGCCGAAGGGGATCGCCGGGTCCATCACCTGGTAGCAGTTGGCCCACACGGTGCCGGTGCGCAGGCCGCGCGCCACCTTGTGCACGGTGTTGACGTCGCGGCTCCACACGCCGCTGCCCAGGCCGTAGCTCGAGTCGTTGGCACGGCGGATCACCTCGTCCAGCGTGTCGAAGGGCAGCGCGCTGATGACCGGGCCGAAGATCTCCTCGCGCGCGATGCGCATGTCGTCGCGCACGTCGGCGAAGACCGTGGGCTCGACGTAGTACCCGCGCGCCAGCTCGCCGCCGGTCAGGCGGCCGCCGCCGGCGACGGCGCGCGCGCCCTGGGCTCTGCCCAGTTCCAGGTAGCCGGTGACGCGGTCGAGCTGCTCGGCGCTGACCACGGGGCCGAGCTGCGTGCCCGGGTCGAGCGGATCGCCCACCTTCAACGTCCTCGCGAAGGCGGCGACGCGCTGCACGAACTCCTCGTAGATCGGGCGCTGCACGAACAGGCGCGTGCCGGCGCTGCAGATCTGGCCCGAGTTCTGGAACACGGCCATCGCCGCGCCGGGAACGGCCGCCGCGAGGTCGGCATCGGCGAAGACGATGTCCGGCGACTTGCCGCCGAGCTCCATGCTCATGCGCTTCATGTTGCCGGCGGCGGCGCGCACGATCTTCTGGCCGACCTCGGTGCTGCCGGTGAAGGCGATCTTGTCGACGCCCGGGTGCTCGGCGAGCGCGGCCCCGGCATCGCCATGGCCGGTGACGACGTTGAACACGCCGGGCGGCAGGCCGGCCAGCATCGCCAGCTCGGCGATGAACAGCGGCGACAGCGGCGCCTGCTCGGCCGGCTTCAGCACCAGCGTGCAGCCGGTGGCGAGCACCGGGCAGAGCTTCCAGATCGTGAGCCCCGAGGGCCCGTTCCAGGGGTTGATGGCGCCGACGACGCCGACCGGCTCCTTCAGCGTGTAGGCGAAGACGTCGCCAGCGGCGGAGTTGGGAATCGTGTCGCCGCGCACGCTGGTGGCCAGGCCCGCGTAGTAGCGCAGCAGCCCGACCGCGCGGCGGCGGCCGAGCGTGGTGCGCGAGATCGGCCCGCCCATGTCGAGCGTGTCCAGCAGCGCGATCTCGTCGTAGTGCTTCTCGACGAGGTCGGCCAGGCGCAGCATCACCTGCTGGCGCTCGAACGGCTTGAAGCGGCTCCACTCGCCCTCGAAGGCCCGGCGAGCGGCGGCGACGGCGGCATCCACGTCCTCGCGTCCGGCCTGGGCCACGCGGGCCAGCACCTCGCCGGTGCTCGGGCTCGTGCTGTCGAAGGTGCGGCCGCTGGCCGCGGCGCGCGGGGCGCCGTCGATGAAGAGGCCCTTGGTGGCCGGGCCCGCGCCGGTGGCGGCGATGAAGGCGGGGCGCAGGCGCTCGGGGGCGTTCATCGGTACTCCTCGAAGGCGGATGGCGGGTTCAGGCGAGCACGAAGTGGGCGGCGCGCTCGCCGATCATCATCGAAGGCGCGCTGGTGTTGCCGCCGATCAGGTTCGGCATGATCGATGCGTCGGCGACGCGCAGCCCGGCCACGCCGTGCACGCGCAGCTCGGCGTCGACGACGGCCTCGGGGTCGCGGGCCGGCCCCATCCTGCAGGTGCCCACCGGGTGGTAGGTCGTGGCCACCTTGTCGCGGATGAAGCGCTCGAGCGCCGCATCGTCCTGGATGGCGCGGCCGGGCATCAGCTCGGCGCCGGAGAGGCGCGCCAGCGCCGGGCGGGCGACGATGCGACGCGCCTCGCGCAGCGCGCTCGCCAGGGCTTGCACGTCGCGGTCGTCCTCGAGGAAGCGCGGGCGCATCGACGGCCGCGCCGCCGGGTCGGCCGAGCGCAGATCCAGCGTGCCGCGCGTGGCCGGGCGCAGCACCGCCATGTGCAGGAAGTAGCCGTGACGGCGCGGCAACGTGCGCGGGTTGTCCTTCATGCCGACCATGAACGTGTACTGCACGTCGGGCCGGTCGAGGCCCGGGCGCGTGCGGATGAAGCCGCCGGCCTCGGCGGCGTTGCTCGCCAGCATGCCGCGTCGTCCGAAGGCATAACGCAGCGGCGCCAGGGCCACGCGCGGCGCCGTGCGCCACGACAGCGCGTACGACTCCGCGCCCGGGTTCTCCATCGCGATGGAAACCGTCGGGTGGTCCTGCAGGTTGCGGCCGACCCCGGGCAGGTCGTGCCGGACCTCGATGCCGTGCGCGCGCAGCGACCCGGCCGGCCCGATGCCCGACAGCATCAGCAGCTGCGGCGAGTTCACCGTGCCGGCGGCGAGGATCACCTCGCTGCCGGCGTCGACGTCCACGCGGCCGCCCGGCCCGCGCACCGTGATGCCGACCGCGCGCCCGCGCTCGACGCGCACGCGCTCGACCAGCGTGTCGGTCATCACCTTCAGGTTGGGCCGGTACAGGACCGGGTGCAGGAAGGCGCGCGAGCTGCTCCAGCGCACGCCGTGGCGCTGGTTGAGGTCGAAGATGCCGAAACCGTCCTGCGCCGGACCGTTGAAGTCGTCGTTGCGCACGTGCCCGGCCTCGACGGCCGCCTCGACGAAGGCGTGCGCCAGCGGGTTGCTCTCGGCGGGGCGCTGCACGTGCAGCTCGCCATCGCGGCCGTGCCAGGCGGCACGAGTCGCGTCGTGCCGGTCGTAGCACTCGTGGCGCCTGAAGAACGGCAGCACGTCGGCCCAGGCCCAGCCTGGATTGCCGAGCGCGGCCCACTCGTCGTAGTCGAGCGGATGGCCGCGCATGTAGACGGTGCCGTTGACGGAGGTGCAGCCGCCCATCAGCCGGCCGCGCGGGCACGGGATCGTGCGCCCGTTCACCCCGGGCCCGCCGCTGAACTCGTGCATCCAGTTGTAGCGCTCGTGCGGCAGCAGGAAGATGTTGCCGATCGGCAGCGTGGTCCGCAGGCGCGTGGGCAGGGCCCGGTCCGAGGGCCCTGCCTCCACGAGCAGAACGCGGCACGCGGGGTCGGCAGAGAGGCGGTTGGCCAGCACGCAGCCGGCGGCGCCGCCGCCGACGACGATGTAGTCGTAGCCGCGTCCGCTGCCGGTGGCCGCCACGGCCGGGGGGCTGGCCATCAGGCGGGCCGGGGCCCGACGGCCCGGTCGTCGAGGGCACGAAGCGGTGGACGGCTCGAGGGTGCGGGGCTGTGCATCGGAGGGATCGGCGGGCGGCGGCGCCCCGCGGTCGGGGCACGGGCCGGCGGGCCGGATGTCGCCGGCGAGCCCGCCGCGCAGCAAGTGGACACGACGCGGCTCGCCGATGTCACGGGCGGCCGAGGCAAAGCTGCGATGAATCGGGGTCCGGCCTCGCGCGGGCGGCCGCCGGTCAGAGCCCGAAGCGGGCGGGCAGGAAGGGCGCGGGGTCGATCGGCGGCGCCTGCTTCGTCACCGCGGCGGCGAGCAGTTCGGCCGAGCCGGCGGCCGTGGTCCAGCCGAGTTGCCCGTGGCCGGTGTTCAGGTAGAGCCCGCCGAGGCGCGTGGCGCCGATCAGCGGCTTTCCGTCGGCGCACATCGGGCGCAGGCCGGTCCACTCCTGGCGTGGCGCGCGGGCCGCATGGCCGGCGAGCGCCGGATAGACCTCGCACATCAGATGCACGAGGTTGCCGATGCGGGCGGCATCGATCGTGCGGCTCTCGCCGCAGAACTCGGCCGTGCCGGCCACGCGCAGGCGGTCGCCGACCACGGGCACCACGGCAATGTGCAGGTCGTGGTCGACGATGGGCGTGCGCGGTGGCAGCGCGGCCGGGCCGGCCGCCCCGCCTTCGCCCGGGCCGGGCTGGGGCAGCGTGACCGAGTAGCCCTTGGCCGGCCGGATCGGCAGGCGCAGTCCGAGCGGTGCGGCGAGCGCGACGCCACACCACGCCGCGGCCAGCACGACCGCGTCGAACGGCTCGTCGGCGCCGCCGGCCGGGCGCAGCCCGGCCACGCGACCGCGCTGCAGCGTGAGCGCCTCGACGCGCGTGCTCCAGCGGAAGGCCACCCCGCGCGACTCGAGCCGCGCGGCCAGCGCGAGGCAGAAGCGGTAGGCGTCGCCGGCCTCGTCGCCGGTGTTGTGCAGAGCACCCGCCAGCGTGCCGGCGATCGGGGCCAGCGCCGGTTCGAGCGCGACCGCCTCGTCGCGCGACATCTCGCGCGAGGGCACGCCATGCCCGCGCAGCCACTGCGCGCGCTCGCGGCCCTGCGCCAGCGCCGCGGCATCGCGGTAGATGGCCAGCGAACCGCACTGCGCCGCGCCGTACTCGATGCCTTCGTCGCGCAGGCCTCGCATCAGGTGCACGCTGCGCAGGGCCAGCGCGACGTTGGCCAGCGTGTGCGCGCGGTGCCGATCGGGCGCCGACTCGCGCACGAAGCGCCAGCCCCAGCCCAGCAGCGAGGGCAGGGCGCGCGGGCGCAGCAGCACCGGAGAGCGGTCGTTGCCGAGGTTCGCGAGCAGGAAGCGCAGGATGCCCGGCGAGTTCCACGGATCCACGGCGCTCGGGTGCAGCAGCGCGCCGTTGGCGTGGCTCGTCTCCAGCGCGGGACCGGGGTGCGACTCGAAGACGGTGAGGTCGTGCTCGCCCGCCTCCAGCAAGGCGCGCGCCGCGCTCAGGCCGGCCAGGCCGGCTCCGACGATGGCGATCTTCATGGCCGGGCATTGTCGTGGCCGTCCAAGGCCACCGCCTCCGCACGGCGGGCCGACCGGGCCCTCGGGCGCTCAGGCGGCCCGACCGGGCCCTCCGGCGCTCAGGCGGCCCAGTGCAGCACGGCCGACACCGCCGCGGCGGCCGCCAGGCCCGCCAGCAGCGAGGCGGCCACGCGGCCCGCGAACGTGGCCCCCCCGGTGGCTGCGGCGACGGCGATGCGCATCGCCGTGTTGGTGGCCACCGCGAGCAGCATGCCCCAGCGAAGCAGCCAGCCCGGCAGCGCGCCGGCCTCCACCAGCGAGGCCAGCGCGGCGACTGCGGCGTGGGCGTCGGCCAGTGCGGCCAGCGCCGCGCCCGGCAGCGCCGCGCTCGAGCCCATCCAGCGCGTCAGCGCCGCCACGGCGGCCGAGACGCCGATCAGCAGGGCCGCGAGGACGACGGCCTCGCGCAGGCGCAACGGCCCCTCGGTCCGGCGCCGCGGGGCCGGGGCCCGGAGCACCGCGCTCGCCGCAGGCGCCTGCCGGCCACGCCGGCGCAGCGGCCACCACGCCGACAGCGCGGCCACCGCGGCCCCCGCTGCGGCCGGCGCGGCCACCCAGGCGACCGCGGAGGGGGCGAGGGCGCTGGCCACGATGACCGCCAGCACCCAGGTGGCGGCGCCGGACATCGCCGCGCCTGCGGCGCACTCGCGCGCGTGGACGGGCTCGCTGCGCGCGCGCCGGCCCATCGTGGCGACGGTCGCCGTGCTGGAGACGAAGCCGGACAGGAAGCCCAGCAGCAGCAGGCCGCCGCGCGCACCGAGCACGCGCAGCGCGACATGCGCCGCGGCCTGCAGCACGAGCACCAGCACGACGAGCACCGCCAGCGGCCGCAGCGTGATGCCGCCGAGGGCCGGGATGGCTGCCGCCGGCACCAGCGGCAGCGCGATCAACGCCAGCGCCGCCAGCAGCAGCCCGTCGTGCAGTTCGCTGTCGCTGAGCCAATGGGTGGCGAAGCGGTGCAGGCGGTCGCGCGCCGCCAGCAGCAGCGCGAGCCCGGCGCCGCAGGCCGCGCCGAGGGCCGGCGAGCGCACCGCGACGACGCCGATCAGGTAGGTGGCAAAGAGTGCGATCTCGGTCGTCAGCCCGGGATCGGCGCCGGCGGAGGGGCTGCCTCGCTGGCTGCGCGCATAGGCGATCGTCGCCAGCGCGGCGACGAGCAGCGCGCCCGCGACGACGAGGCCGGGAACGTCGACCCACTGCGCGACGCCGCCCGAGGCGGCCACGACGGCAAAGCTGCGCAGGCCCGCGGCCTCCCGGCGCGGGCCGCGGCCCTTGCGCCGTTCGCGCTCGATGCCGATCAGCAACCCGCAGCCCAGGGCCACCGCGAGGCCGACGTTCTGGGGCGGCACGCCATCCATCGGGCGGACGGTAGCGCACCGGGCCGTTGCCATGGCCGGCCGGTCCGGGCGGCAGCACGGCCCGGATTGAGTGCACGCAAGGGCGCGCATGGCGGCGCCTGCCAAGCTCCCGGCATCTGCCTGCTGCGCCAGCCGCCGTCCTCCGATGGATCCCGAGAGCCGCGTCCGGATCGTGCTCGCGGGGGACGTGATGACCGGCCGCGGCATCGATCAGGTGCTGCGCACGCCCGGCAGCCCCGAGCTCTTCGAGGCGCACGCGCGCGACGCGCGCGACTACGTGGTGCTGGCCGAGCGTGTCCACGGACCGGTCGGCCGGGCGCTCGACGGCCGGGCCCTGTGGGGCGATGCGCTCTCCGCCCTCGAGCGATGGAAGCCGCGCTCGCTGATCGTCAACCTCGAGACCGCCGTCACCGCCAGCGGGGAGCCCTGGCCGGGCAAGGGCATCCACTACCGCATGAACCCGTCCAACGTCGAGTGCCTGACCAGCGCCGGTGTCGACGTCTGCACGTTGGCCAACAACCACGTGATGGACTGGGGTGACGCCGGATTGCGCGACACGTTGCGCTCGCTGCGGCTCGCGGGCCTGCATACGGCCGGGGCCGGCGCGCGCGAGGCCGACGCCTGGGCGCCTGCGGTCGTCTCGATCGACGCTCCGGGCGCTTGCGAAGGGGCGCAGCTGCGCGTGCTCTCCATCGCGGTGTCGTCGAGCGGGGTTCCGGCCGAATGGGAAGCGACGCGGACGCGTCCGGGCGTGGCCTGGCTGCCCGGGCTGGGCGAGGAGGCCGCCCTTCGCGCCGCCGCGGCCATCGCCGGCGAAGGCCCGGCCGTGAAGGTGGTGTCGATCCACTGGGGCGCGAACTGGGTGGCGCAGGTGCCGCAGTCGCACCGCCTCTTCGCGCGACGCCTGATCGACCTCGGCGCCGCCGACATCGTGCACGGGCACTCGGCGCACCACCCGCTGCCCGTGGAGGTCTACCGAGGCCGGCTGATCCTCCACGGCTGCGGCGACCTGATCAACGACTACGAGGGGATCCGGGCGCAGGAGCCCTGGCGGAACGACGTCGGCTGCCTGTACTGCGCAGAGTTCGCCGCCGGCCCGGACCCCCGCAACATCGGTCGCCTGGCCGCGCTGGAGGTCGTCGTGCTGCAGCGCCGGCGCTTTCGCCTCGTCGATGCCGACGCGACGGCACGCGCCTGGGCGTGGCAGCAGCTGGGTCGGCACGGGTTCGACGCCGGCACCGCGGCGCCCGGTGCTTAGGGTCCGGCCCGGAGGCCGTTGCGCCGCCCGACGATGCGTGTCCGGCATCGACATGGCCTCTGCAGCGGGGCGCAGGTCGTCGCGGCGCCGCCGGCCCTCGACCGTGGACGGCGCGCGAGCGAGACCGATGCGGCCATTCCCTCGGCGTCACCAGGGTCTGCAACCGGGCGACCCGGGCGACCCACGCGGCGCCGGACTCTCCGGATACGCTCGATCCCCGGGCCGCACGGGCGTCGGGGTGGTGGCGGCGCCGGGCGGCGCGTGCGCCGGTCTTGCGCGCGCTCAAGCAGGTTTCGCCCCATCGGTGCGAAAAGCGCGAGCTTGAACGAAGGGAAGGGTCGGGTCGTGCAGGCGGGTTGGGAGCACTTCGATCACGGCGCCGACATCGGCGTGCGCGGTCATGGACCCACCGAGTCGGCGGCGTTCGAGCAGGCGGCGATGGCGCTGACGGCGGTGATCACCGATCCCGGGGGCGTCGCGGCGCGGCAGTCGGTGCCGCTCGGCTGCGAGGCCGCCGACGACGAGCTGCTGCTGGCCGCCTGGCTGAACGCGCTGGTCTTCGAGATGGCGGTGCGCCGCATGCTCTTCGCCCGCTTCTCGGTCGTGATCGAAGACGCGCCGATGCGCCCCGGCCGCGCACCGAGCCCATGGGAAACGGGCAGCCCGGCCGCGACCCACGTCGACACGCGGGCGGCGGGGCGCCGACAGCTGCGTGCGGTCGCCGAGGGCGAGCCGCTGGACCCGGCGCGGCACCATCCCGCCGTGGAGGTCAAGGGTGCCACGCTGACGGCGCTGCGCGTGGCCCGGGAAGGCGACGGCTGGCTGGCCCAGACCGTGGTGGACGTATGAACCCGGGCGCGTTCGAACGCCGTGGCCCGCGCGAGTGGGTCCTGCCCGCCAGCGGCGCGATGCACGTGCCGGCGGTCTTCGTGGCCGACGAGGCGCTGCTGCGGGCCATGGACGACAAGGTGCGCGAGCAGGCCGCCAACGTCGCGATGCTGCCGGGCATCGTGCGCGCCTCCTACGTGATGCCCGACGCGCATTGGGGCTACGGCTTCCCGATCGGCGGGGTGGCCGCCTTCGACGCCGGGGCCGGTGGCGTCGTCTGCGCCGGCGGCGTGGGCTTCGATGTCTCGTGTGGCGTGCGGTGCCTGCTCACGGCCCTGCGCCGCCCGGACGTGATGGCCGTGCAGCACCGCCTCGCCGATGCGCTGTTCGAGCGCATCCCGGCCGGCGTCGGCAGCACCGGCGCCATCCGCCTGGGCGCAGCCGACATGGACGCCATGCTGGCGGGCGGCGCGCGCTGGGCCGTGCGGCGCGGCTGGGGCCACGAAGGCGACCTGGAGCGCGTGGAGGACCGGGGCCAGGCCCTGCACGCCAAGCCCGGCAAGGTGAGCGAGCACGCCAAGCGGCGCCAGCGCGAGGAGATGGGCACCCTGGGCAGCGGCAACCACTACCTCGAGGTGCAGGAAGTGGCCGAGATCTTCGACGCGCGCGCCGCGGCCGGCTTCGGCCTCGAAGCGGGCGCGGTGGTGGTGATGATCCACTGCGGATCGCGCGGGCTGGGGCACCAGATCGGCACCGAGTTCCTGGCGGAGATGGCCGCCGCCGCGCCACGCTATGGCATCCGCCTGCCCGATCGCGAGCTGGCCTGCGCCCCCATCCTCAGCGACCTGGGCCAGGACTACCTGGGCGCGATGCGCGCCGCCATCAACTGCGCGCTGGCGAACCGCCAGATCCTGACCGCGCTGGTGCGCCAGGTCTTCGCCGACGTGCTGCCACAGGCGGGCGCGATGCCGCTCCTCTACGACGTCTCGCACAACACCTGCAAGGCCGAGCGCCACGCGGTGGACGGCCGCGAGCGGGAGCTGTACGTCCACCGCAAGGGCGCGACCCGTGCCCTGGGCCCGGGCCACCCGGATCTGCCCCCGGCGCTGCGCCCCTTCGGCCAGCCGGTGCTGATCGGCGGCTCGATGGGCACGGGCTCCTACGTGCTGGCCGGCACCGAGCGCGGCGAGGCATTGGCGTTTGCCTCGGCCTGCCACGGGGCCGGGCGGGCGCTGAGCCGGCACCAGGCCTGCCGCCGCTGGCAAGGGCGGCAGGTGATCGACGAACTGGCCGCACGCGGCATCGTGGTGCGCTGCCCCTCGTCGCGCGGCGTGGCCGAAGAGGCGCCCGGCGCCTACAAGGACGTGGACGCGGTGGTCGACGCCGCCGATGCCGCGGGCCTGGCATGCAAGGTGGCACGGCTGGCGCCGCTGGTGTGCATCAAGGGATGAGACCGCGCGCTGGCGCGCCGTTGGAGAAGCGAACCGATGGGGATGGCTGACCCGGCATCGCCAGCGAGCCGGCAGGCGTTTCCGGGGCGGGTCGTCCTGCTCGGCTTCGGCTGCGTCGGCCAGGCCTCGCTGCCGCTGCTGCTGCGGCACCTGACGCTGGAGCCCGGCCGCGTGCTGGCCCTCAGCGCGGATGGGCGCGGCCAGGACGTCGCGCGCCGCTTCGGCGTCCGGCTCGAGCGCCAGCGGGTCACGCCGCGGAACCTGGGCGCGGTGCTCGGCAAGTGCCTGGCGAGCGGCGACTTCCTGGTCAACCTCTCCGTGGACGTGAGCAGCGCCGCGCTGATCGAGTGGTGCCGGGAGCACGGGGTGCTCTATCTGGACACCTGCATCGAACCCTGGGCCGGCGGCTACGTCGACACGACCCTGCCGCTCGCCGAGCGCACGAACTACGCGTTGCGCGAGGCTGCGCTCGCCTTGCGCCGGGAAGGCGCCCCGACGGCCGTGCTGACGCACGGCGCCAACCCGGGGCTGGTGTCGCACTTCCTGAAGCGGGCCTTGCTCGACCTGGCGCCCTGCCCGGCGGTGCCGGCCGAGCGCGCCGGTTGGGCCCGCCTCGCGCAGTCGGCAGGCGTGCGCGTGATCCACATTGCCGAGCGCGACACGCAGGTCAGCCGCCGGCCCAAGGCCGCCGACGAGTTCGTGAACACCTGGTCGGTCGACGGCTTCATCGGCGAGGGCCTGCAGCCGGCGGAACTGGGCTGGGGCTCGCACGAGCGCCGCCTGCCGGGCGACGCGGTGCGCCACGCCTCGGGCTCGCTCGCGGCCATCTACCTGCGCCGCCCGGGGGCTGCCACGCGGGTGCGCAGCTGGACGCCGCTGGCCGGCGCGCAGCTCGGTTTTCTCATCACGCACGGCGAATCGATCTCCATCGCCGACCTGCTGACGCTGGGCAATCCCGCCGTGCCCGAGTACCGCCCCACCGTGCACTATGCCTACCACCCCTGCAACGACGCGGTGCTCTCGATCCACGAGCTGGCCGGGCGGCAATGGGCGCCGCAGACGCGCAGGCGCGTGATGGTCGACGAGATCGAGCCCGGCGGCGTGGATGCGCTGGGCGTGCTGCTGATGGGGCAGCCCGGCGGCGCGTACTGGTACGGCTCGCTGCTGTCGGTCGACGAGGCACGGCGGCTGGCGCCGTGCAACAGCGCCACGAGCCTGCAGGTGGCGGCCGCGGTGATGAGCGGGGTGGTGTGGGCGATACGCCATCCGCGGCGCAGCGTCGTCGAGCCCGACGACATGCCGTTCGACGAGATCCTCGCGCTGGCCCGGCCCTACCTCGGCGAGATGATCGGGGTGCGAACCGACTGGACGCCCCTGCAGGGGCGTCGCACCCTGTTTCCCGACGTCGTGGATGCCGACGACCCCTGGCAGTTCGTGAACTTCCGCGTCGACTGAAGCCGAAGACGCACGCAGCGCAGGCCGGTCGCCGAGGCGGCCGCATGCGCTGCGGCGCCTGTGCCGTCGTGCCTGTGCCGTCGTGCGTGTGCCTTCGTGCGTGTGCCTTCGTGCGTGTGCCGTCGCGCGTCTGCCGTCGCGACGGGCGCTCGCACCGCGGTGTGCCGCCTACTGCCGCGCCGTGCGCTCGCGCCGCTGTTCGCTCTCGATGGCCTGCACCACGGTGCGCATCTGTTCGGCCAGGATCCCGAGCAGGTCGTCCAGCGTGACGAGGCCGAGCAGGGCGCCCTTGCCATCGACCACCGGAAGGCGGCGCAGACCCTTGCGGCGCATGATTCCCAGCAGTTCGGCGAAGGAGTCGGTGTCGCGCGTCGTGACCACTTCGGCGGACATGACATCCCCGACGCGCAGCGTTGCCGGGTCGACGGCCTGGGCGACGATGGCCGTGACGATGTCGCGATCGGTCAGCATGCCCACGACCGCGCGCCCGAAGCCGGCCTCGTCGACGACGACGAGGCAGCCGACGTGCTGCTCGCGCATGCGCCGCGCGGCGGCGAGCACCGGGGTATCGCGTTCGGCAACGACGACGATCCGGTTGCAGATCTCGCCGGCATTCAGGGGTTCGTTCATCGCGGAGGCTCCCGTCGCACAGCCGGGCGGCCGACGGCCCGGCGCTCCGATGCTGCAACCGGGACCGGGCTGCCCATTGAGCGCGCGCAATGGCCATCAGGGCCGACCGGGGGCGGGCGCCTTCAGGCCTTCAGGCCCTCTGCACGCACTTCTCGTACAGCCCGAGCAGGCGCCGTTGCGGGTCGTAGCGCGCCTTCAGCCGGCGGTAGGCATCCCCGGCATAGGCGGCGTCGAACTCCTCGCGCGTGAAGAAGGCGTCCGAGTAGAGGGACTTGATGCCGCCCAGATCCGCCAGCCGGCGTTCGATCCGGCGGTTGAAATGCCCGTGCCCGAGGGGCTGCGCACGCCGGATCACGTCCCAGAAGCCGAAGTTGACGTGCCGCGTGCCACCCGCCAGGGGATAGAGCGTGAACGGCCGTGCGGGATCGGGCGCGCGGATGGGGCAGATCCAGATCGGAAGGATGCCGATCTCGCGCAGCAGGAAGGCGAGAAACGGCTCGGCGTTCGGCATCGGCACGTCCACGTCCTGGATCACCGATTCGGCATGCCGCACGCCGCGCAGCCGATCCCATGCGCGCGAGAGGCCCCAGCGCGCATTGAGGCGCATGATCTTCGTGTAGGTGCGGGAATTGAGCCGCTCTCGCCCCAGCAGGCGCCTCACCCAGGGCCGGTCGGCGCCGACGTTGCGCGAGCACCAGAACCAGTCGGTGTCCCAGCGCCAGATCCAGTCGCGCGTCGCCAGGACATCGTGCGGTCGCTCGCGCAGCGACCGCCAGTACATCTGCAGGTAGCCGTAGTCGCTGGGCGGGGTCGGTGCCGTGTCGACGAAGCGCGCCAGGTTGAGCACCAGGTCGTCGCCGGCAAAGACGACGCCGTCGACGAAGTCCACGCCGGGGTCGTTGCATGCCGCATCGAGCGCGGAGAAGAAGGCCGCCGGGGCATCGAAGCGGCGGTGTTCGACGGCGACGAAGGGCTTGACCGGCAGCGTGCGCATCACGACGCGCAGCGCATAGCCGAGGGTGCCGTAGGAGTTCGGCAGGCCGAGGAAGAGATCGCGGTGCTCGTTGTCCGGCCGGCAGTTGACGACGCGGCCGTCGGGCAGCAGCACGTCGGCCTCGAGCAGCGTGTCGTGCACCAGGCCGTGACGGAAGGAGGTCGCCTCGATGCCCACGCCAGCCACCGCGCCGCCGGCCGTGATGCTCCTGAGCTGCGGCACGACGGCGGGCATCACGCCCTGCGGCAGCGTGGCCTCGAGCAGGGCCTCGTAGCTGACGAGGGCCTCGGTCTCCACCGTCTGCCGTTGCGCATCGACCGCGATCACGTGCACGAAGTCGCGCAGGTCCAGCCGCGGCCTGCGGCTGCGGGCGCGGTCGCGAAAGAGGTTCGAGCTGTCCTTCAGCAGGCCGGGCAGCGCGTCGCTCGTGCGCAGGGCCTCGGCCGCCCTCGCGGCGCGCGCGACGTACTCAGCGCGGGTACAGGAAGCCGCGCCCCATCGGGTAGTTGCTGCTCGTGACATTGCCCTTGCTGAAGACGATCTGGAACAGGTGCGTGTATCCGGCGGGCGAGCGGAACATCTCCGCGCAGCCCACGAGGTAGACGAGCCAGATGCGGCGGAAGCGCTCGTCGAAACGCTGCGGGTCCAGCGCATGGATCTGCGGCCAGTGCGCCTCGAAGCGGCGCGCCCATTCGTCGAGCGTCGGTGCGTAGTGCCGGCGCAGGTTCTCGATGTCCACGACCTCGAGCCCCGAGCGCTCCATCTCGACGATCACCTCGGCCAGCGAAGGAATCCACCCGCCAGGGAAGACGTGCTTGCGGATGAAGAGCTCCGTCTCGTAGCGCCCGACGTGGCCGATGAAGTGCAGCATGCCGAGCCCGCCGGGCCTGAGGCAGCCGGCATGCGCGCGCACCACCTCGGCGAGCTGGTCGCGGCCGGCGTGTTCGAGCACGCCGATGGAGACGACCTTGTCGTAGACGCCGTCCACCGCACGGAAGTCCGCTTCCTGCACCGCCAGGCGCGGGGACATGCCGCGGCGCTCGATCTCCGCGCGCAGCCACCGCACCTGCTCGGTCGTGTTGTTCACGCCGACGCCGATGGCGCCGGTCCGCTCGGCCGCCCGGAACATGAAGCCGCCGAAGCCGCAGCCGATGTCGACGAACCGTTCGCCCGCGGCGAGGCGGATCTTCCGGCAGACATGGTCGATCTTGTTGCGCTGCGCCTCTTCGAGCGTCGCCGTGCCCTCGGGCCAGTAGGCGCACGTGTACATCTTCAGCGGATCGTCCAGCCATAGTCCGTAGAAGGCCTCGGGGAGACCGTAGTGCGCCCGCGCGTTCGCCTTGGCCTGCTCGATGTCGCGGTTGGAGAAGCGCAGCTCGTGCAGGTGGTTCTCCATGCGGCCGAGCATGTCGAACTTCGGATCGAGATCGACGCCGAGGCCCGCGGCCAGCGCGCTGCCCAGCGAACCCTCGATATCGAGCTCGCCGTCGAAGTACGACTCGAGCAGACCCATGTGCCCGCGCATCGCCGCCGCCAGCAGGGCCGCCTCGGTGCGAAAGACGAGGGTGAAGGAGGCGGGCCCGCTTCCGGCCTGGCAGGTCTGGCCGTCGGGCAGGCGAACCGCGAAGGTGACGCCGGCGCGCTCGGCGAGCGTCTCGATGACGCGTTGCAGGACACGGGCTTGCATGCCCCGGATGCTGGCGGTCAACGGCACCGGGGCGCTTGAGCGCGCGCAAGGTGGCGTGGGCGCCCGCGCCCGCACGCCGCGGGGACGCCGCGGGGCCCGCGACCGGCAGCGAACCGCTCGAGCGCGCTTCCCGGAGGGGCGCCCGAACGGCGCCAGATCCACAAGCAACAACGCCTTGCGATCACTCGCAAGGCGTTGATTTCACATGGAAATTTTGGCTCCCCGACCTGGGCTCGAACCAGGGACCTACGGATTAACAGGCCCCGCAAGAACTCCGCGAGCCTCAAGCCTACACCAGAAGACACCGGGCCATTTGCGACAATCTCGACGGATAGGTGGACCCGGTGCACGGAGGGGCTGATGGCGGAGTTGAACGATCTCGGCAACGTGCGTGTGCGATGCCCGGGGTGCAAGGGTGCGTTGTCCACGTACGAGTGGTTGGTGGGCGGCAACCCCGTCGGCGCGGTGACCGGGAAGTCCTTCGTGGAGCACGGCAGCACCTTCTGCCACCAGTACCGCTTCTACAGTTGCGCCGGCTGCGGCCGCGGGGGGATTGCAACCTTGAGGTGCTCCGCGCCGCCGCGCTACCCCGAGCACACAAAGCTCCTGTCTTTTCATCCGGAGGCGAACGCGCGGCAAGAGTTGCCGCCGGCCGTGCCGGCCGGCCTCGAGCATGAGTTTCGAGAAGGCGAGCGCTGTATGGATGCGCGGTGCTGGCGCGCGGCGGCGGCCATGTTCCGGTCAGTGCTCGACAAGGCGCTGCGCGCGAGCGGCTACAAGGTCACTGACAGGACGAGCCTTAAGCAGATGATTGACCTGGCTGCAGCGGATGGCGTCATCACCGCCGCCAGGGCCCGCAGGGCGCACGAAGATGTTCGGGTGTTGGGCAACGACGTGCTTCACGACGAGTGGAGGGCGGTCGACGCGGAGGATGTTTCCGCAGCGGCCGGCTACACGGCGCGGCTCTTGCACGACCTCTACGATGACCGAGCCTCGGTGCTACTCGAGCTCGCCGCGGCGAAACGGACACCGGATGATGCGGCCGCGAATCCGGTGGCCGCGTTGGCTACGCCTGGGGGTGCCACCTCCTGAGCCACCGCGCCGGCATCATCGCCGGCATGGCAAACCTGCACCCACGCAGAGGGGCACGGAGACTCGCGCGCACGCCCCTTATATGATCACGCGGCCCGCCGCCACCTACACCGACGCGCCATCCTTCGGGCCTCGCGGCGGCGTCATGGCGGCGGGCACCTTCACAGGCCTGCCACGTCGCGCGTCGTGACACTCGAGCGTCGGTCGGCCTCGCGCCGTAGGTCCGTCAGGAGCATCCGGCCACCGGCGCCGATGTTGGGCCCGTGGGCCGCGCACTGATGTCGAGGTCTGCGCCCGCATCGTGGCCATTCATCGGGCAGTCACCCCAGGAGTCGGCCCAGGGCAGGACGATGATCGCGGCGTTGTCGATCGGGTCGATGGCGTCAACCTCGAGCCCGCTGCCGTCGCCGCGGCAGCGCACGTGCAGGCCCCGCATCCGCCCGGCCGATGCGCTCCAGCCGATCGCGAGCGCCTCCTGTGTGCCGCCGTTCATCGCCATCACGAAGTCTCGATGCGGCGAACGCCCCTCGGGCGCGCACGCCCACCGGGTACGATTCAGCGGCCCCCGCCATCCACCCCACCGTGCCGCCCTCGCGGGCCTCGCGACGGGGTCGATGCGGTGGGCAACTCGCGACATGGCCACCATGGCAAGGCGGCGAGGCTGTTGGCTGCCAGGGGCGCCACGCCGAACACTGCTGCAGGCCTGCCAGTGGGCCCAGTGGCGGGCACGGTCTCGACGACCACCAGGCGGCCGCGGCTGAGGAGTCTCGAGCATGTGTAGCGGGCCACGTGGTAGCCCACCTGGGCACGCTCAGCCGCTGCTCGAGCTGTAGCGGGCCCCCCGCTTGCAATGGCGGCCAGGATTGCACGCGCGACAGCGCCCCGATCGGACATGGCCGAGGAGCATAAGCCCCGGCCCGGCCGGCGCGCGGGTGACTCGCGCAGACGTCTGCGCGAGCTTGCCTCACGTCGCCTCTACGGGCGGACACCAGTCACGACCGCGAAGGCCTTCGGGTACTGCAGCATGACGTCGCAGCGGGCATGGCACACGAAGCCCATCTGGCCCGTGGTCGCGAACAGCTGGTCGACCTTCTGGATCGAGAGTTGCTCACGCATCATGAACGCCATGTTCGTGAAGTCGCCGAGATAGATCTCGCTGCAGTCCGCAGAGGACCCGACCGAAAGGTCGTTGGGTACCTGGGTGGTGGAGAGCAGCGCCACCGGCTCCAGCATCGCAGGCGTCTGCAGCGGCTGCCCGGTCGAGTCGGCCAGGCCACCGAGCACCACTCGAGAACGCGGCGACATGATCGCCGCAGTCGGCGCCGGCGCGTTGTCCTCCAGGATCAGCTGATAGGCCGACAAGAGGTTGGCAAACTTGGTCGTCGCCAGAGAGGCCCCGTTGGCACCGTTGGCGACGGCGTTGACGCCCAGGCTTGTCGAGTTCAGCACGCCGCGCGGCTCCGGCGCCGTCCCGCTGCCACGCAGGGCGGCGCGGTCGAGCTCTTTGGCGAAGGCCTGGGCGACGGCGATCGTCAACGCCTGCTCGAGATTCGTGGCGTCGGCCAGCAGCTCGCGAGAGACCTTGAAGAAGAAGGCCAGCGAACGCGGAGTGGCCACTGCCGCGCGGAACGTGGGGTCGCTCTCGGCCACGTTGCCGTTCTCCGCGCGCCAGGCCGCGGTCGGAATGTTGTCGATGGCGGCCTGGGTGAAGGACTTGGCGCCCACAGCGACCGGGATGATCCCGGCGCCCGCACTCAGGACCGAGGAGGCGGGCACCAGCGCCTCCAGGACACCTGGCATGACCATCGACGGGACCAGGTACCCGCCCGCCGTGTCGGTGCCTTCGCTCAGCGAGGCACGCACGGCATCCGTCGTTGGCATGCCCGCGACGCCACGAACGAAGTCGGCAAGGGAGACCTTGGGTGCGGAAGCCGCCACGCCAGGCAGCCGGCTGTAGTAGCGACGGATGTCGGCGCTCCCCCTCAGCACGGGGACGGTCGAGCCATCGATCGACCAGGTTGCCGGAGGCCTCGCGCTTGCGGCGGCGTTGGCGCCCTCGGCCTCGATGTCGCGATCGATGGCTTCCACCGCGCCGAGCAGTGTGTCGAGACGATCCGCCTCGGGCTTCGGCATCGGCTTGTTGCCGTACTTGTCGTTCAGGGACGTGCACTCGGCCACGAGGCGGGCGCGTTCTTCGCGGAGGCGGGCAAGGCGAGACATGATTGGCTGCTCCAGAGAGGGTTTGAGGAGCACCTAGGATCTCCCTGGGTCACGCCGCCCGCCAAGCGTCAGCGGGGGTCCTTCTGGGCCAAGGGTGGATCGTTGAGGTCATCCACGCGCGAAGCAATGCGGCGCTGGCGTATCCAGTGGTCAAGGTCCTCACGCGCAATGACTTCGATGCCTTCGGTGATCGAGAAGAACCGAGGGAAGCTCTTGTCCTTCTTGAGCAGGCGGGCAAGCGTGTGGCGGGTGATGCCAAGCTCGAAGGCCACCGCCTGGCGCCGCAGGTACGCGGCGCGCAGCGGCTCCTTCTTCACTGCAGCGGGCCCCGTGCGATCGCGCCGGCCCGCTGAGCCTCGGCACGAAGACGCGCGCTGAGGGCGTTGAGCGCACTCAACGCCACCAGGTGCATGTCGGACACGTGAGCGACGCGCGCGGCGGCCGAACCCTGGGAGCCCGCCAGCAGCTCACGCAAGGCGCGCAGGACGTCGCCGAAGGCCGCTTCGCCGATCGAGGGCAATGGCCCGCCGAGGATCGCAGCGCCGAGCAAGCTTGAGACGACAGCGACGGGCGCGGCGGCACCGGCAGCACCGGCACCCTGAGAGAGCTCGAGGCCGGCCCGCCTCGCGGAGTGACCCGCGGAACTGACCGCGAAGGCGCCCAGCTCACGCCGGCCGTTCTCATCCACGAGGTAAAGCGTTGTCGCCCCCAGCAACGGCAGCGGACCGAACTCAAGGAACAGGCGGGCGCCAGCCTGCAGCGCGCCGCCGAGCGCGACTTGCTGCTCAGGGGGCATGTTGTCGACGATGCCAGCCGACAGGCGGATGGCAGCCGCAGCGAGAGAGCGGAAGTCGTCCTCGACTGAGGCAGTGGCGGCTTGATTCACGGGGGGTGTCCTTTCGACGTTGCTGCGTGTTGAAGCTGGGAGAGCGAGGGGGCCGCAGCGAGGTACCCCCCTCCTCGAAACATGCGCGCGGAAAAATTTGGCTGGGCATCGGTTTCCGGCGGCCACCCGCCAGACTTTTCGACCCCCCCACCCCCATTTCCCGCCGCGCCTTTTCGTGCTTTCAGAGACCACCTCCCCCTGTCCTGCGCCTGCGCGCGCGTCACGCGCGCGCACGCACACGAGGGGGGGAGGGGTGGTCAGGAACAGTGAAAAGCCGCAGCCACTCATTCGGTGCCCCGATCAATGAGCCGAAGTCCGACGACGACGTTTCGGGACTCGACCCGCTTGACGACGACGCCGCGAGCGGCGCCGGTGCTCTCCAGCAGCTCGAGGAAGTGATTGCGGCCGAAGGGGTTGCGGAACCCACACAAGGCCGACCAGCGCCGATAGGCCGTGTAGACGTCGCGCGTGCTGTGCGTTCGCTCATCCGGATCCAGCGCCACCCACTCGTCATCTGCCAGGAACTGCTCGAGCGGGTTGGCCGCGTGCCGCCACCGCCGCATCACCTGCTCGTGCGCCTGGCTCTGGGTGATCCGGCCCGCCCGCACCACGCGCTCGGCGCCCATGAAGGCCTGGCCCAGGATCGCGGGCAGCTCGCTGGCCACGATCTTGTCGAATAGGTCCGGGTCTACTTGGCCGACAGGCACGGTGTTGCGGAACCTGAGCACAGCCCAGCGCCGATAGAAGGCCTCGCCCCGGTCCGTGGTGGCGGGCAGTACGTTGCTCGCGAACCAATGCGCGGCCGTAGGCCGGAAGGTGAACGGGCGGTGTGTTGGGTGCCGGCCGGTCACGAGACTGCCGCCAGTGACGTTCTTGAACGCTGCACCCGGGATCGGCGATTCATCGTGCAACTCGCCCACCAGGTTGATGCGCTTGCCCGCGAGCGTGGCCAAGAAGTAGTCACTGGACCATGCGGCAGGCGACACGGCACAGACGGCCTCGGGTGGGAACACCCGCTCGAGCACGCGTTGCAGGAGTGACTTGCCGCTGCGCTCTCGCCCGAGCATCAGCACCACAACCTGCAGTCGGGGCATGAGCCCGAAGATGGTCGCACCCACGGCCTCCCACCATGCAGATGTCTGCACGTCGGCGTCATCGCCTTCGAAGGCCTGCGAGAGCACCCGATCGAGCAGCGGGCACTCGGCCTCGAACTCCGGACCGAAGGGCAGGGCGAACACCTGGCGGTGCGCCAGTGCAAGCGGCTCGGTCTCGACGGCGCCGTCGTCGCCGATCCGGTGGAACCCTTGCGGCGACACCACGCCCACGGGCGCGTCATCGAAGAACGTGTCCTGAGTGCAGACGTTTGTCATGTGCTCCGCGACCTGGCGGAACTCCGACTGCTTGCACACACCCTTGCGCCCGCCGTGGGCCTGGGCAATGAGCACCTGCAGCCGTTGGTGAGTGGCCGGGCGCCACAAGGCATCGTCACCAGGCAGGTACATGGCCCCGTTCGCATAGACGGGCGTGTGCAACCCGATGGCCAGGCTGTCGCGCATGGCCAGCGCCACGTCATGGTGGGTGAAAGAGTCGGCCGCTTTCTTCGCAGCGGCCTCGGCCTGGCGCTGCCTGGCGCGCGCCACCGCCAGGTCGGCAACCTTGTCATGCTCATCGAGCACTGCGCAGCTCCTCGATGAGGGCAAGGCACCTTGCCCGGGCCACGCCCGCACGCCGCCGGGCCGCTGCGTCCAGGGGCAGGCCGTTGGCGATGTCGGACAACAGCACCCATGCCACGCGCAGCTCGAGCGCGAGCGCGTCGAGGACCTGGCGCGCAGTGAAAGGCCGGGCCTCGCCCTTTCGGCCGGCGCGCAGCGCATCGTCAGGCGGGAACAGATCCTCCATGGCCAGGCCAAGGGCCGACACCACCGATTGCACTGAGCAGCCGCCGAAGCAATGCAGGCCGAGCACGCCTGAATCGAACTCACGCACGCTCAGCGAAGGGCTCCTATCCGGGTGAGCCGGACAGTGAGCCATGCCGCGGCGCTTACCTGTCGACTTGAAACCGGGCACCAGCTCGGCCACGAGATCGAACGGCATCACGATTGCCTCGGCCCCCATGGCCAGGGGAAGTGCAACGGCAGCCCAGGCGGGCGCGGCGGCGGTTTGCGCGGCTTGGCGGGCTTGGTGGGCTGGCCCGGCCGGCTTTGCACGATGACGACGCCCTCGTTGCGCAGCGAGACCACCACGCGCCCGGGGTACACCCAGCGCACGCGGAAGCCCCAGCCTTCAACATGAAAGGTCGCAGTCGTTGCAGGCAGGACCTGCCGCAGTACGGCATCGGCCTGCCTGAGAAGCTCTGCAGGAGAGAGGCGAGGCAGCGCCGCCATCACGCTGCCTGCCTGCTCTTGCCCGCCTCCTGCCCCGCGTGGCGCAGGGCGGCCTCGTGACCAACCTGCAGCACGAATGCGTCGAACAGTTGCTCGCGCGCGTGCCACTGGCCGGTGAGCATCACCAGTGCGCCGGCCCGCACCAGCGCCCCCTTGTTCTGTCGCACGAACCAGTCGAGCGCGCCCTGGGAGGGGAACAGGCGCTCGCGCTCAGCGCTCGAGCGCCGGTAGTCGCCCAGCTTCCAGACGCCTTTCAGCGTCGAAGCAGCCTTCTCGTCTTTGGACATGTGAATCCCCGCAGTTGACGGGCCCCTGGCAGGGCCCCGCAGCGACAACTTGTCGTTGCAGCGAGGATTTCAGCGAAGCGGCGCGCGCCTGGGAATGCGCGCTAAACGCGGCGCTTTGCGTACATGGCGCGGATCGCGGCCTTGGCCTGAGCGACTTCCAGTGGCCCATCTGGGTACTCGGCGAGCCGCGACTCAAGATCGGACGACATGAGGAAGGCCACGACCAATGGATGCTCGGCCTGCATCGCCTTGATCTCGGCCGTGTAGCCGCCCCGGCGGTAGTGCCCTTCGAGGGTAGCTGCGCTGTAGCCCGACACCTGGGCCTCAAGCACGGCCGCGTCTCGAATGGTCGCGCCGCACATGCACAGCCCGAACATGCCCGACAAGGCCGCACGACGGGCCCGCGCCTCTTTGGCCCGCCGCATGGGGTTCGCCTTGCCCCGCTTGTCAAGGCCGAAGGCCTCGTCCAGCGACTTGGCACGCCCGCCCAGATAGAGCGCCAGGGCGTGCGCCAGCCACTCGTGCATCCACCGGGGGACCTCGTCTTTCGCGTCGAACACGGCGCGAGCCAAGCGAAGGCGGGCGATCGGGTCCCGGTCGGTCAGGCCCGCAGCATCGCGCCCACGACGCAGGCCGATGGCGAGGTCAAGGAGTTCTCCGGGCTTGAAGACCTCGGCCACCTTCGGGCGAACGCGCCGCCCCTTCGTCATCGAAGGCCGCCCATGACGCTGTTGACCAGCGCCGCCTTGTGGCTTGTGGCCAGGTGGCTGTAGCGTTTCGTCATGGCCAGCTGGCGGTGGCCGAGCACGTCGGCAATCTCGAGCAGCGTGCGCCCGTTGCGCGCCAGCAGCGAGGCAGCCGAGTGCCGCAGGGTGTGGAAGGTGGCGCCGGCAATGCGCGCCGATTTCAGGGCTTGCAGGTACTTGGGCTCGAACCCGAAGAGCCGATCGGGTCCACGGGCCGAGCGGAACACCAGCGAGCTGGCGCCGGCCGGGCCGAACTTGCGCAGCTCCTCCACCACCGCCGGCGTGAGGGGAAGCACGCGCGCGTCCCCGTTCTTCGTGCGCGCCACGAGGGCCTCGGCGCGCTCGAGGTCGACATCGGCCCACGTGAGCCCGGCCAGCTCGCCCTTGCGGGCGCCCGTGGTCAGCGCCATCAGCACTAGCAGGTACAGGCGCGGCCAGGAGGACGCCCGGCAGGCCTCGAGCAGGCGTCTGCACTCGTCATCGGAAAGGAACCGCGTGCGCGCGTTGTCCTCGGGCCGGCGCTCCACCGATCGGCACGGGTGAACGTAGCCCTTCGGGGCAATGCGCCGCTTGATGGCCCAGGTGATGACCGCGGCCAGGCTCGCGTGGTAGCGGTTCACCGTGGCCGGCGCGATCTTCGTGCCCTTCTTGGCGCGGTAGACGCTGCGCCCCTCGGCGTCCTTGCCGGCGTAGTACCGGCTCGGCCGCTCGGCCAGCGCCTCGAGCGCCGCGTGCACGTGGTCATCGGACAGGTCCTGCAGGGCCACGTGCCCGACCTGGGCGACCCACCAGCCAAGACGCTGCGGGCGCGTCTCGTCTCGGCCGGTGTAGTGCGCCATGTAGAGGTCGACCAGGCGGGCGAGGCTGATGGTGCCCTCGCGCATTGGCAGCGCTGCGCCTGGCGCGTTCATGCGGCCCCCTGGGCGCGCCGTTGGGCGAGCTGCCCGGCCAAGCGCTGCAGCGACTCACGAGGCGTGCCCTGCGTGCCGCCGAGCCAGCCATCGGGCCCGCCGAACAGGTCGGGTTCGCCGCAGGAGGCCGCGCTCATGTCGGCGATGCAGCCGATGGCAGCGATGCAGTCGCGCAGCGGGTCGACCAGGTCGATTTCGCCCTCGCCGATGGCGCGCTCGGCCAGGCCAAGGGCCGCAGCTGCGCGCGAGGCGATGTAGGCCAGCACGACACCGAGGTCGGCGACCTTCGACGCGAGGTCGGCAACCGTCGGGGGTTGCACGGTTTCGGCCACGCTGCCAGGCGTGGCGCAGTCACCGGCGGACTTGAGAACTTGAACCATGAGAAGCTCCAGGTGAATTACGACCCGCCGGATACCGGCGGACTTCACGCGGAGCCCTGCAAAGGCCCGTCACTGCTAGGAAAACTGGCTCCCCGACCTGGGCTCGAACCAGGGACCTACGGATTAACAGTCGGGACATTCGGGGTTTTGCGGGACATCCTGGAATTTCTTGGGACGGAGAGAAAGCCATGTAGATCAATAGGTTACGAAGGAATCTTTGTGCCACGACGTTTCGGTCGATACCATCCGAGCCAGAGATTTTTCGGACACCAGTCGGACACGGAACCCGCAGATGCCGCTCTTGACCGTCAGAGCAGTCGACGCGCACAAGCCACGCGCACAACCCTACAAGCTGACGCTCGACCGAGGGCTGCAACTGCGCATCGCTCCGGACGGTGCACGCACGCTGCTGGTCCGCTACACCGTGAAGGGCTCGCAGCTCGAGCGCCAGTACCGGCTGCCTCAGGAGTACGGCGAAGGGCCTGGGCAGATGAAACTGGCCGCCGCTTGCGCGGAGGCTGCACGCATCCGAGCGCTTGCCCGTGACGGCGTTGATTGGCCAGCCCAAGAGGAGGCGCGACTGCGTGCCGAAGTCGCGGCCCGGGAACTGGCCGATCGGCAAGACGGGTTGACCGTGGAGAAGGCGCTGCGCGAGTACGTCGAGAAGAAGCGTCGCGCCAAGGATGGTCTGCCGCTGAAGGCCCGCACGAAGGCGGACTATCTCGGGATGATCGAGGCCGGTAAGGTGTCCAAGGCTGGAAGGAAGTTCGCCGACGGCAAACTGTTCTCGATCGCGGAGACGCTTCTGTCGAAGCTTACGGCGCAAGACATCCGACGAGTGCACACGGAACTGGCCAAACGGTCTGAGCGGGAGGCCGCCTATGCGATGCAGGTGCTGCGCGCCGTGCTTCGGTGGCACGGCGTTGTCGTTCCCGCCAATCCGCTGGGGCGCGACACAGCTGGTCGTGACCGAATCGTAATCACCGCCTCCACGGGAAACCCGTCGCCGATCCCGCCCGAGCGCCTTGGTGCCTGGTGGCGCGCTTCGGGCGTCGCGCCCTCCCGGGTCGCCGCCGACTACTACCGCTTCCAGTTGCTCACCGGATGCCGGGGTGGCGAGATCCACGGCAACAAGCGCCATGGGTACGAGCCGATCAAGGTCGGCGACGTCGACTGCCAGGGCGGCAAGCTCCTGCTACGAGACACCAAGAACCGCAGCGACCACAAGCTGCTTCTATCGCGACAAGCGCTCGAGATTGCGCAGCGATACTGCACTGGAAGGAAGGCAGAGGATCCGCTCTTCCCGATCGTTGACGCGCGCAAGACACTTGCATGGATCAACGCTAGGGCCGAGACCTCGGTTCAGGGTCATGGTCTGCGCGCAACCTTTGCGAGCATCGCCGAGGAACTGGTTTCCGGCGGTTCGCTGAAGCGCATGCTGAACCATGCAGCCGGAGGCGACGTCACGCTGGGTCACTACGTCGGCAAGAGCGAGGCGCAGTTGCGTGCGGCGTGGCAGACCGTGGCTGACTTCATCGAGGCCACCGCCGCTGTTGACGCAAATCCAAAGCCTTCGCCCTCGGTCCGCAAGAGCGGGCAGCAAGCCCGTCGCCGACGCACAAATGCGTCAACTCCAGGTCGTACAGTCGTCGGCACGGCGCTTTGATGGAGCGCCAACAGGGCGGCAGGTGAGTGTGTCGGCGCATCGACCGACACCGGTCGCTCGACCTGTGAACGCAGCCGACTGAACTCGACCCACAGCCGCCTTCGCAAGCCTGCACAAGCGGACATCCCGTGAAGTGACTCTCCACGGGTTCGTCGGCCGTGGACTGGCAAAGGTGGGGCGTGCAAGTGTCTCTTGCCTGTCGCTACTTGCCGAGATGAGCAGTTCTTTCCGCGGGAGCTTGATGACACCCACCTCGCTGTCGGCATGCCGCCCTCAACACTCAGAAGCCATGGGTCTGACAAAGCACGTTGGAGTACATGCCGCCATCGGCCGGGATGTTGGTCCCGCGGATCCATGCCGAGCCTTGTGAGAGCAGAAACGCGACGACCGGCGCGATGTCGGAAGGACGCCCGGCGCGGTCCATCGTCCTCATGTCTTCTTCCGCGCGCGCGCCCAACGTCTCCAGGAAGTCCTTGAGGATCGGCGTGTCGACCGGACCGGGGCTGACCGAGTTCATTCGGATGCCTCGTTCGCGCCAGGTCCAGCGGTTCTGCATCGTCCAGACGATCAGCGCCTCCTTCGAGAAGAAGTAGCTGCGGGCCCCGACGATTTCATAGGCCTTGCAGAACGCTCCGATGTCACCAAAGTCGAGCGCGCTGCTGGCCTCGACCGCCTCCTTGGCATCAGCCCATCCCAGTCCGGCAAGAGACGCCAGATTCACGATCGATGCACCATCGGCCAACTTGGGAACGAGTCGCGTGGTCAGGTACTTGAGCCCCACGAGGTTGACTGCCAGCACGTCTTCCGGTGGCCGGGTGGGCGGCAACCCTGCGATGTTGGCCAAGCCATGGGCGCCTTTGGGCACCTCGGCCACGAGGTTATCGATCGATGACTTGTCGGCCAAGTCAGCCTGAATGTACTCGCCGACGATCTTGGCTGGTCGATGGATGTCGACCGAGATCACCTTCGCACCCTGTGACGCCACGAGTTTGGCCGTGGCGGCGCCGATCCCCGACGCAGCGCCCGTGACGATGATGGTCTTGTCGTGAAGCATGGCAATGCCTTTCGGTCAAAACGGACAGTGGCGCTGGAGATGTCAGGCGCTGGCGTGGGGACCCAGCTTCAACAGGCGCATGGCGTTGTCCTTCAGGATCAAGGGCTTCACCTTGTCCTTGAAACCGGCCTCGTCGAAGTCCTTCATCCACCGTTCAGGCGTGATGAGCGGATAGTCGCTGCCGAACAGCATGCGGTCCTTCAGCAGTGTGTTGGCGTACTGCACCAGCTGCGCCGGGAAATACTTCGGGCTCCAGCCCGACAGGTCGATCCACACGTTCGGCTTGTGCAGCGCCAGGCTCAGCGCTTCGTCCTGCCACGGCCAGCTCGGGTGCGCGATGACGATCTGGATGTCCGGGAAGTCGATCGCCACGTCCTCCAGCAGCATCGGGTTGCTGTTCTGCAGGCGCAGCCCGCCGCCGCAGCGCATGCCCGAGCCGATGCCCGAGTGGCCGCTGTGGAAGATTGCCGGCAGCTTGTACTCGGCGATCACCTCGTAGAGCGGCCAGGCCATCCTGTCGTACGGCAGGAAGCCCTGCACCGTCGGGTGGAACTTGAAGCCCTTGACGCCGTGCTCCTCGATCAGCTTGCGCGCCTCGCGGGCGCCCATCTTCCCTTTGTACGGGTCGATGCTGCCGAAGCAGATCATCATGTCGCTGTTCTTATTCGCGGCCTCCGCAATCTCCTCGTTCGGAATTCGCCGACGGCCGAGTTGCGCCTCGCTGTCGACCGTGAACATCACCAGGCCGATCTTCTTCTCGCGGTAGTAGGCGATGGTCTCGTCGATCGTCGGCCGGCGGTTCGAACCGAAGTATTTGTCGGCGGCTCGGTCGTACTCTTCGCCGTAGTTGTCGAAGGGGTTCCAGCACGACACTTCGGCATGCGTGTGGATGTCGATGGCAATGAGTTCGTCGGTGTTCATGATGCAGTGGATCCGTTCTGCTGGCTGTCGGCTTCGGCCCAAGGGAGGAGATCAGGGCAGCGCGTGTGCCAGCTGGTGGCCCCTTGAAATGCCTGCGCGACGGCAAGCACGATTGCGTCTGCACCGCCACGCGCCACCAGTTGAATAGCCACCGGCAACCCCTGCTCGTCGAATCCCGCCGGCAGACTGATCGCACAGCCGCCGACGTGATTGACCCATCGCGTGAAGTGCCCGAGCGTCGAGCCGCGTTCCTGGACATCCGCCAGCGGGGGTGCCGTGCACGACACCGTCGGCAACAGCAGGACGTCGAACTCGGACGCCCATCGGGCAAACTCAGACGAAGCAGTTGTTCGGGCCGCAGCGGCGACGGCGACAGCTTGCGGCGCCAGTTGCTTCGCTGCGAGCAAGCGCTCGCGAAGGGCTGGACCGAAGGCGCTTTCGCGCGCCTCGAAGAACGGCTGAAGTTCCTGCCAGGCGGCAGCGGCGATCAACACGCCCGCTTGCTGTGTGAGGGCGGCGAGATCGGGTGCAGCCCACTCTTCCTCGACCTGGAACCCGAGTCGCTCGAAGGTGTCCGAGGCTGACCAGACCGCGTGTCGTACGGCGGGCACCACTTCGACCGGCCAGAGGCTCTCGGGCAGCACGGCGATGCGTGCAT
>Ga0209172_10000431_pt1 | contig 117387 bp, 107 predicted proteins | sample LarsenN4metaG_FD_184113 | JGI IMG/M metagenome (GOLD analysis project Ga0209172, IMG submission 184113) | Hot spring sediment bacterial and archeal communities from British Columbia, Canada, to study Microbial Dark Matter (Phase II) - Larsen... ... | reverse complement strand
GGCGACAACGTGGAGATCGTGGTGGAGCTGATCACCCCGATCGCGATGGACAAGGAGCTGCGCTTCGCCATCCGCGAGGGCGGACGCACCGTCGGCTCCGGCGTCGTCGCCGAGATCATCCAGTAGCCCGGCGAGCGCGCGCCGAACCAGGTGTCACGACATGGCTGAACTGTCCTCCCAGAAGATCCGGATCCGCATGAAGGCGTACGACTTCAAGCTCCTCGACCAGAGCGTCGGGGAGATCGTCGACACCGCGCTGCGGACCGGCGCGCGCGTCGCGGGGCCGATCCCGCTGCCGACCAGCATCAACCGCTGGACGGTGCTGCGCGGGCCGCACATCGACAAGAAGTCGCGCGAGCAGTTCGAGATCCGCACCCACAAACGGCTGATCGACATCCTCGATCCGACGCCGCAGACCGTCGACGCGCTGATGAAGCTCGAGCTCGCGGCCGGCGTCGACGTGGAGATCAAGCTCTAGCCATGGCGACCCTCGATCTCGTGAGACCGGGCGGCGGGCGCGCGGGCAGCGTGGAGCTGGACCCGAGCGTGTTCGAGGCGCAGGTGAAGCCGCACCTGTTCCATGCGGAGGTGCGCCGGCAGCTCGCGCGGCGCCGCGCGGGGACCCACTCGACGAAGAACCGCGCGTTCGTGTCGGGCGGCGGGATCAAGCCGTGGCGCCAGAAGGGAACCGGTCGCGCGCGCCAGGGCTCGATCCGCGCGCCCCAGTGGTCGGGCGGCGGCGTGGTGTTCGGGCCGGTCCCGCGCAGCTACGAGCACGACCTCCCGAAGAAGGTGCGGCGGGCGGCGCTGCGCGGCGCGCTCTCGCTGCGTCTGCGCGAAGGCGCGCTCACGGTGGTGGAGTCGCTCGCGCTCGAGGCGCCCCGGACGAAGCTGCTCGTGGAGGCGCTGCGCGGGCTCGGGCTCGGAGAGGCGTCGGTGCTCCTCGTCGTGGCGGTGGCGGAGCCGACGCTCGCGCTCGCGGCGCGCAACCTCCCCCGCGTCGACGTGCTGCCGGTCGACGGGCTCAACGTCTACGACGTGCTGCGCCACGAGCGGCTCGTGGTGACGGCCGACGCGCTGCCGCGGATCCACGAGCGGCTCGGCGACGCGCGCAAGGAGGTCTCGGCGTGACCCCGCACCAGGTGCTGAAGCGCCCGCTCGTCACGGAGAAGAGCACGATCGCGCGCGAGGAGCGCAACGTCGTGACGTTCGCCGTGGACCCGCGCGCAAACAAGCACGAGATCCAGCGCGCCGTCGAGCAGCTCTTCTCGGTCAAGGTCGTCGACGTGCGCACGATGCGCATGCCGCGCAAGACGCGCCGCACCGGCCGCTTCGTCGGCCTGCGGCCCGAGTGGAAGAAGGCGCTCGTGCGCCTGGCCGAGGGCCAGGCGATCGAGTTCTTCGAGGGAGTGTAGGCCCGCCATGCCCGTTCGGAGCTATCGACCCACGTCGCCCGGCCGGCGGCAGATGAGCGTCTCGACCTTCGAGGAGGTGACGCGCACGCGTCCGGAGCGCTCGCTCGTGGAGGGCCTCTCCCACCGGAGCGGCGGCCGCAACGCCTACGGGCGCGTGACCGTGTGGCACCGCGGCGGCGGCCACAAGCGCCTCTGGCGCAAGGTCGACTTTCGCCGCGAGAAGACGGGCGTGCCCGCCAAGGTCGCCGCGATCGAGTACGACCCGAACCGCTCCGCGCGGATCGCGCTCCTGCACTACCGGGACGGCGAGAAGCGCTACATCCTGGCGCCCCTCGGTCTCAAGGTCGGTGACGAAGTCCTCTCCGGGCCCGAGGCGGAGATCCGGCCGGGGAACACCCTCCCCCTGCTGCACATTCCGCTCGGCACGGTGATCCACGCGATCGAGCTCAAGCCCGGAAAGGGCGCGCAGCTCGCGCGCTCGGCGGGGGTCGGGGCGCAGCTCATGGCCCGTGAGGGCGACTACGCGACGCTGCGCATGCCGAGCGGCGAGAACCGCCTCGTCCACGTGCGCTGCCAGGCCACGATCGGCCAGGTCGGGAACCTCGACCACGAGAACCGCAGCATCGGGAAGGCCGGCCGCTCGCGCTGGCTCGGCCGGCGCCCCAACAACCGCGGCGTCTCGATGAACCCTGTGGACCATCCGATGGGCGGCGGGGAGGGCAAGTCGTCGGGCGGCCGGCATCCCTGCACGCCGTGGGGCAAGCCCACGAAGGGCTACAAGACGCGGAAGAACCGCGCGACGGACAAGTGGATCGTGAAGCGGCGAGGCAAGAGGTAGGTCATGGCACGCTCGCTCAAGAAGGGCCCGTTCGTGGACCCGAGCCTGCAGAAGAAGGTCGAGCAGAGCGCGGCGAGCGGCTCGAAGCAGGTGATTCGCACCTGGTCGCGCCGCTCGATGATCACGCCGGAGATGATCGGCATGACGTTCCACGTGCACAACGGGAAGCTCTTCATGCCGGTGTACGTGACGGAGAACATGGTGGGCCACCGGCTCGGCGAGTTCGCGCCGACCCGGAAGTTCACGGGCCACAGCACGGACAAGAAGGTGAAGAAGTAGCCATGCCGGTTCGGGCCATGCTCCGGGGGTCGCGCATCTCCGCCCGCAAGGCGCGGCTGCTGGCCGACCAGATCCGCGGGAAGGGCGTCGAGGAGGCGCTCGCGATCCTCGACCTTTCGCCGAAGCGGTTCTCGCGGCCGCTGCAGAAGCTCGTGCGCTCGGCGCTCGCGAACGCCGAGGAGCGCAACGCCCGCGACAAGGCGGGCATCGACGTCGACAACCTGTTCGTGAGCCACGTGTCGGTGGACGAGGGCCCCTCGATGTGGCGCATCAGCCCGCGGGCCCAGGGCCGCGCCACGTGGATCCAGAAGCGGACCAGCCACGTGACCGTGGTCCTGGACGAGCGTTAGGAGAGCGCGTGGGACAGAAGGTTCACCCTTACGGGTTCCGGCTCGGCACTCTCTACGGCTGGAAGTCGAACTGGTTCTCGGAGCGGCGCTACGCCGACCAGGTCCACGAGGACCACGAGATCCGGCGTTACATCAAGAAGAAGCTCTATCACGCCGGCATCTCGAAGGTCGTGATCGACCGCACGGGCGACAAGGTCGTGCTGAACATCTACACCGCCCGCCCGGGCATCCTGATCGGCAAGCGCGGCGCCGAGGTCGAGACGCTGCGCAAGGAGCTCGCGCGCTTCACGAGCGGCGAAATCTTCGTCAACATCAAGGAGATCCGGAAGGCGGAGCTCGACGCCCAGCTCGTCGCCGAGAACATCGCGCTCCAGCTCGAGCGGCGCGTCGCGTTCCGGCGCGCCATGAAGAAGGCTCTCACGTCGACGATGAAGTTCGGCGCGAAGGGCATCCGGCTCGAGTGCTCGGGCCGCCTGGGCGGCGCGGAGATGGGCCGGCGCGAGCGCTACCTCGAGGGCCGCGTCCCGCTCCACACGCTGCGGGCGGACATCGACTTCGGCATCGCGGAGGCCCGGACGACCTACGGGGTCATCGGGGTGAAGTGCTGGATCTTCAAGGGCGACGTGCCCGAGCGCGAGGCGCGCCAGCGGGCGCTCTCCGAGCGCGTGCAGGACGAGGTCGCGAGATAGGCCATGCTGCAGCCGAAGAAGGTCAAGCATCGCAAGGTCCAGAAGGGCCGCATGAGGGGCAAGGCCCAGCGCGGGAGCTCCGTCTCGTTCGGCGAGTTCGGGCTGCAGGCGACGGACCGCGCCCGCCTCACCGCGCGCCAGATCGAGGCGGCCCGGATTGCGATGACGCGCTACGTGAAGCGCGGCGGCAAGATCTGGATCCGGATCTTCCCGGACAAGCCGATCACGAAGAAGCCGGCCGAGACCCGCATGGGCAAGGGCAAGGGCAACCCGGAGGACTGGGTCGCCGTCGTGAAGCCCGGCCGGATCCTCTACGAGATGGAAGGGGTGCGCCCCGAGATCGCGCGCGAGGCGTTCCGCCTCGCCGCCCACAAGCTGCCCGTCCCGACGCGCTTCGTGCAGCGGGAGGAGATCGGATGAAGGCGTCCGAGCTGCGCCAGCTCTCCCCCGACGAGCTGCGCTCGAAGTCCCAGGAGCTTCGCGCGGAGCTGTTCGGCGCGCGCATGAAGCACGAGACGGGGCAGCTGGAGAACCGGGCGAGGCTGTCGACGCTGCGCCGCGACATCGCGCGCGTCGAAACGGTCCTCCGCCTGAAGCTGGGAGACTCCCGGTGAGCACGCGTGGACAGCGCAGGACCTTGGTCGGCAAGGTCGTCAGCGACAAGATGGACAAGACGGTCGTCGTGCGCGTGGAGCGCCTCGTGCGCGATCCCCGCTACCAAAAGTACGTGCGACGCTACTCGCAGTTCATGGCGCACGACGAGGAGAATTCCTGCGGCGTCGGCGACCAGGTCCGCATCATCGAGCACCGCCCGCTCTCGAAGCGCAAGCGCTGGAAGGTGCAGGAGATGCTGGCGAAGGCGACGGGGGTCTAGCGCGCGCCATGATCCAGCCGGAGTCCATGCTCGAGGTCGCCGACAACTCGGGCGCGCGGAAGGTCGCCTGCATCCGCGTGCTCGGGGGGACGCGCCGAAAATACGCATCGATCGGAGACATCATCGTCGTGTCGGTGAAGGATGCGATCCCGAATGCGCGCGTGAAGAAGGGCGACGTGCGGCGCGCAGTCGTCGTGCGCACGCGAAAGGGAGTGGCGCGCCCCGACGGCTCCTACATCCGCTTCGACGACAACGCCGCCGTGCTCGTCGACCAGGCGCGCGAGCCGATCGGGACCCGCATCTTCGGTCCCGTGGCGCGCGAGCTGCGGGCGCGCCGCTTCATGAAGATCATCTCGCTGGCGCCCGAGGTGCTGTGATGGTGCCGAGGCTGCTCGAACGCTACCGGAACGACATCCGGCCCCGGCTCTCGAAGGAGTTCGGCTACCAGAACGTCCACCAGGTGCCGACGCTCGAGAAGATCGTGCTGAACGTGGGCCTCGGCGAGGCGACGCAGAACTCGAAGCTCCTCGACCGCGCGGCGGAAGAGCTCGCGATGATCGCCGGGCAGAAGCCGATCGTCCGGCGCGCGCGCAAGTCGGTGGCGAACTTCAAGCTGCGCCAGGGCCAGGCCATCGGCGCGATGGTGACGCTGCGCGGGCACCGGATGTGGGAGTTCCTGGACCGCCTCATCAGCGTCGCGCTCCCGCGCGTGCGCGACTTCCGCGGGACCTCGCCGAAGGCGTTCGACGGGCGCGGCAACTACACCCTCGGGATCCGAGAGCAGATCATCTTCCCCGAGGTGGACTACGACAAGGTGGAGAAGATCACCGGACTCAACGTCACCGTGTGCACCACGGCGCGGACGGACGCCGAGGCGAAGGCGCTGCTCGCCCACCTCGGCATGCCGTTCCGCCAGTAGCACCGACGGAATCGAGACCCAAGTCATGATGACCGACCCGCTCGCCGACCTGCTCACCCGCATCCGGAACGCCTACCAGGCGGGCCACGCGGAGCTCACCTGCCCGTCGTCGAAGATGAAGCTCGCCGTGGCGCGCGTCCTCGTGGGCGAGGGCTTCCTCGAGAGCGCCGACGTGGAGGCGCACGAGGGGAAGGCGCGCCTGCGGATCCGCCTGCGCTACGACGAGGACGGCGTTCCGATCGTCGACGGGCTGCGGCGCGTGAGCCGCCCTGGGCGGCGCGTGTACGTCGGCGTGGCCGACATCCCGCGCGTGCGGAGCGGGCTCGGGACCGCGGTGCTGTCGACGCCGAAAGGGATCCTCTCCGATCGCGCCGCGCGCGACGAGGCGGTGGGCGGCGAAGTGCTCTGCGAGGTCTGGTAGCCATGTCCCGCGTCGGAAAGCGTCCCGTTCCGATCCCGAACGGGGTCACGGTCGAGCGCCAGGGCCGCGACGTCTCGGTGAAGGGCCCGCGCGGCGCGCTCTCGGAGCGGCTGCCCGCCTCCATCGACGTGCGGATCGAGGGCGGCGAGGTGCACCTCGACCGCAAGAACGACCGCCAGCCCACGCGCGCCGCGCACGGGCTGGCGCGGGCGCTCGTCGCGAACATGGTGCGCGGCGTGACCCAGGGCTTCGCGCGCGACCTCGAGATCCAGGGCGTCGGCTACCGCGCGGAGGCGTCCGGCCAGACGCTGAAGCTCTCGCTCGGGTTCTCGCACCCGGTGAGCGTCGCCGTGCCGGCGGGCCTCAAGGTGTCGGTCGCGGAGAACCGGATCCGGATCGAGGGCGCGGACAAGCGCCTCGTGGGGCAGTTCGCCGCGGACGTCCGCGGGCTGCGGCCGCCCGAGCCCTACAAGGGGAAGGGCATCCGCTACGGCGACGAGCAGGTGCGGCGCAAGGTCGGCAAGGCCGGCACCGCCTGAGGTTCGAGATGAAGGGCAGGATCCGAAACCCGAAGCGCGCCAGCCGGCTCGCCCGCAAGGAGCGGGTGAGGCGGTCGTTCGAGCGCTCCGAGAGGCCGCGGCTCACGGTGTTCCGCAGCGCGAAGCACATGTACGCCCAGCTCGTGGACCCCGTCACGGGCCGGACGCTCGGGACCGCCTCGACGCGCTCGCGGGAGGTCGCCGGCGAGCTCGGCGCCACGGGCAACGTCGAGGGCGCGCGCCGCGTCGGACGCGCGATCGCCGAGATCGCGAAGAGTCAGCGCATCGAAGAGGTCGTGTTCAACCGCAACGGGTTCCTCTACCACGGCCGCGTGAAGGCCGTGGCGGACGCGGCCCGCGAAGCCGGACTGAAGTTCTGACATGACGAGACGAGCGAAGCAGCCGAAGCTCAACGCGAACGACTACGAGCTCAGCGACCGCGTGGTCCACATCAACCGCGTCGCCAAGGTGGTGAAGGGCGGCCGGCGCTTCAGCTTCAGCGCGCTGGTCGTCGTCGGCGACGGCAACGGCGTGGTGGGCGTCGGCCTCGGAAAGGCCGGCGAGGTGCCGGAGGCGATCCGAAAGGGCGTCGACCGCGCGCGCAAGAACCTGATGCGCGTGCCCCTCGTGAACGGGACGCTGCCCCACGAGGTGCTCGGCGCGTTCGGCGCCGGGCGGGTGCTGCTGAAGCCGGCCTCCTCGGGGACCGGCGTGATCGCGGGCGGCGGCGTGCGGGCGGTGGTGGAGTCGGCCGGCGTGCGCGACGTCCTCACGAAGACGCTCGGTACGAGCAATCCCCACAACGTCGTGCGCGCCACGATGCAGGCGCTGCGCTCGCTCCGCGACCCGGACGAGCGCCTCGCCGAGCTCGGGCGGGAGATGGCGTCGTGAACGCCCCGCGCAAGCTGAAGGTGACCTACGTGCGCAGCCAGATCGGGTTCGACCGCCGCCAGCGCGCGACGCTGCGCGGCCTCGGCCTGCGGCGGATCCGCCAGAGCGTCGAGCTCGAGGACACGCCCGCCGTGCGCGGGATGATCACCGCCGTGCGCCACCTGCTGCGCGTGGAGGAGGCGTGATGCTGGACCGGCTGTCGCCGCGGCCGGGCGCGCGCCACCGCCCGAAGCGGGTGGGGCGAGGCCCCGGGAGCGGGCACGGGAAGACGAGCGGGCGCGGCGTGAAGGGTCAGGGCAAGCGCTCGGCCGGCGCCCCGACGAAGCTGCGCTTCGAGGGCGGCCAGATGCCGATGGTCCGGCGCCTCCCGAAGCGCGGCTTCCGGCACGAGCGCGACGTCGCGGAGGTGGTGAACCTGCGCGACCTCGCCGGGTTCGGCGAGGGCGCGACGGTGGACGCGGAGGCGCTCCGCGCGCGCGGCCTGATCCGAGGGCGCGGGCGTCCGGTGAAGCTGCTCGCGGAAGGCGAGCCGGCGCGCGGGCTCGTCGTGAAGGTGGACCGGGCGAGCGCCGCGGCGCGCGCCAAGATCGAGGCCGCCGGGGGGCGGGTGGAGACGCCGTGATCGGAGGCGTCCACAACATCGGCCGGATTCCGGAGCTGCAGAAGAGGATCCTCTTCACCTTCGGCATGCTCGCGGTCTACCGCGTCGGCTCGCACATCGTGACGCCGGGGATCGACCCGGACGTCATCCGCGCGACGTTCGACCGGATGTCGGGGACGATCTTCTCCCTCTTCAACGTCTTCTCGGGCGGAGCGCTCGAGCAGCTCTCGATCTTCGCGCTCGGCATCATGCCCTACATCAGCGCGTCGATCATCATGCAGCTCCTCACGATCGTCGTGCCCCAGCTGGAGGCGCTGCGGAAGGAAGGCGAGCAGGGCCAGCGCAAGATCACGCAGTACACGCGCTACGGGACGATCGCGCTCGCCCTGTTCCAGGGCTTCCTGATCGCCTCGGCGCTCGAGGGCGGTCAGTTCGGCGAAGGCGCCGTCGTGAACCCGGGCTGGAGCTTCCGGCTCATGTGCGTCATCACGCTCACGGCCGGCACCGCGTTCATCATGTGGCTCGGTGAGCAGATCACCGAGCGCGGGATCGGGAACGGCATCTCGCTCATCATCTTCGCGGGCATCGTGATCGGGCTCCCGGGCGCGATCGGCCAGCTGATCGAGCTGGTGCGGACGGACCAGTTCTCGCTGCTCCAGGCGATCTTCCTCATCGCCCTCGTCGTGCTCATCACGGGGTTCGTCGTCTTCGTCGAGCGCGGCCAGCGGCGGATCCCGATCCAGCACGCGCGCCGCGTCGTGGGCCGGCGGATGACCCAGGGCGGCACGAGCTACTTCCCGCTGCGCGTGAACACCGCCAACGTGATCCCGCCGATCTTCGCGTCCTCGATCCTCATGTTTCCCGTGACGATCGGCCAGTTCTCGGACTCGCAGGCGGTGAACGCGTTCTTCCAGGACTACCTGTACCCCGGCGGCCTGCTCTACAACGCGGTCTACGTCGCCCTCATCGTCTTCTTCTGCTTCTTCTACACGGCGATCGTGATCAACCCGGTGGACGTGGCGGACAACATCAAGCGCTCGGGCGGGTTCATCCCGGGCATCCGGCCCGGAAGGCGCACGGCCGAGTTCATCGACCACGTGCTCTCGCGGGTCACCGCGATCGGGGCCGTGTACGTGGCCCTCATCTGCCTCGTTCCAGTGATCCTCTCGAACCGCTTCGGCGTGCCGTTCTACTTCGGCGGGACGGCGCTCCTGATCGTGGTGGGCGTCGGGCTCGACCTCATCGGCCAGATCGAGGCGCACCTCGTGACGCGCCACTACGAGGGCTTCATCGGCGGCGGCCGCACGCGCGGGAGGATCGGCCGATGAGCGCGCGGCGGCTCCTCCTCCTCGGCCCGCCGGGCGCCGGCAAGGGCACGCAGGCGGCGCGCCTCGTGGAGAGGCTCGGGATCCCGCAGATCTCGACCGGCGACATGCTGCGCGCGGCGGTCGCGGCGGACACCGAGGTCGGGCGGCGCGCGAAGGAGCACATGGACGCCGGGCGGCTCGTCCCGGACGAGGTCGTGATCGGCGTGGCGGAGGAGCGGCTGCGGCAGCCGGACGCGGGGCGCGGCTTCATCCTCGACGGCTTCCCGCGGACGGCGGGCCAGGCCGCCGCGCTGGACGCGCTGCTCGCGCGGCTGGGCGTGCGCCTCGAGCGCTGCGTGGCGCTGCGCGTCGACGAGGACGAGCTCGTGCAGCGCCTGCTGCGCCGGGCGCAGATCGAAGGGCGCACGGACGACAACGAGGAGGCGATCCGGACGCGCATGCAGGAGTACCGCCGCAAGACGCAGCCGCTGACCGACCACTACCGAGCGGCGGGCGTCCTGGCGGAGGTGGACGGCGAGGGCAGCGTCGACGAGGTCGCGAAGCGGATCGAGGAGGCGCTGGCGTGAAGGTCCGGTCGTCGGTCAGGAAGATGTGCGAGAAGTGCAAGATCATCCGGCGCCGCGGCGTCGTGCGGGTGATCTGCGAGAACCCGAAGCACAAGCAGCGGCAAGGCTAGGAGAGAGGGCGCATGGCGCGCATCGCGGGCATCGACCTTCCGAGGAACAAGCGCATCGAAGTCGCGCTCACGTACATCTACGGCATCGGCCGGTCGCGGGCGCAGGACATCTGCCAGAAGGCCGACGTCCCGGTCGACACGAAGACGGACCAGCTCGGCGAGGGCGAGATCGTGCGCCTGCGCGAGATCATCGAGCGGGACTACCAGGTCGAGGGCGACCTGCGCCGCGAGGTGGCCCAGAACATCAAGCTGCTGATGGACATCGGCTGCTACCGCGGGCTGCGGCACCGGCGCGGCCTCCCGGTGCGCGGGCAGCGCACCCACACGAACGCGCGGACCCGCAAGGGTCCCCGGAAGACGGTCGCGGGCAAGAAGAAGGCCCCGGCCAAGAAGTAGGAGCCCATGGTCAAGAAGGTCGGCAAGAAGAAGGTCAAGAAGAACGTCGCGACGGGTGTGGCCCACATCCAGTCGACGTTCAACAACACCATCGTGACCATCACCGATCCGGCCGGCGGCTCGCTGGCTTGGTCGAGCGCCGGGCAGCAGGGCCTGAAGGGCTCCCGCAAGTCGACGCCCTATGCGGCGCAGCTCGCGGCGGAGGAGTGCGCGCGCAAGGCCATGGAGCACGGCGTGCGCACGGTCTCGGTCTACGTGAAGGGTCCCGGCGCGGGCCGCGAGTCGGCCCTGCGCGCGCTCTCCGCGGTGGGTCTGCGGGTCAGCATGATCCGCGACGTGACCCCCGTCCCCCACAACGGCTGCCGCCCCGCGAAGCGGCGGCGCGTCTAGCGAGGTCTCGCGATGGCTCGATACTCGGGTGCGGTCTGCCGGCTCTGCCGCCGGGAATCGCAGAAGCTCTTCCTGAAGGGCGACCGCTGCTACAGCGAGAAGTGCTCGGTCGACAAGCGCACCTATCCGCCCGGCCAGCACGGCCAGGCGCGCGCCCGCTTCTCGGACTACGGCCTCCAGCTGCGCGAGAAGCAGAAGGTGAAGCGGCTGTACGGCGTGCTCGAGCGGCAGTTCGAGCGCGCGCTCGACGCGGCGACCCGCATGAAGGGCCGCGCCGGCGAGAACCTGCTCGTCCTCCTGGAGCGGCGCCTCGACAACGTCGTCTACCGGATGGGCTTCGCGACCTCGCGCGCCGAGGCGCGCCAGCTCGTCCGCCACGGCCACTTCCTGGTGGACGGGCGCAAGGCCACGATCCCCTCCATGCTGCTCAAGCCGGGCCAGAAGGTCACGCTGCGCGAGCGCTCGCGCGGCATCGCCCGCATCGTGGGCGCGCTCGACACGCTCGAGGGCCGCAGCCTCCCGCAGTGGCTCGAGATCGACAAGGAACGCTTCGAAGGCGTCGTGAAGCAGAACCCCACGCGCGAGGACGTGACGCTGCCGATCGAGGAGCAGCTGATCGTCGAGCTCTACTCGCGCTGATCCCCCGAACGAGAGGATTCCCCGATGCAGCCGGAACTCATCGCCAGAAACTGGCGCGAACTCATCCGCCCGCGGCGGCTCGAGCACGACGAGCCCACCGCCACCGACCGCTACGCGCGGTTCTGGTGCGAGCCGCTCGAGCGCGGCTTCGGCCAGACGCTCGGCAACTCGCTGCGGCGCGTGCTGCTCTCGTCCCTGCAGGGCGCGGCGATCACGTCGGTGCGCATCCAGGGCGTACTGCACGAGTTCTCCACGATCCCGGGCGTGCTCGAGGACGTGAGCGACATCGTGCTCAACCTCAAGGAGGTGCGGCTCCGCATGCACGCGCCCGGGCCTCGGGTGCTGCGGGTGCATCGCTCGGGCGAGGGCATCCTCACCGCGGGCGACCTCGTGAGCGACGACTCCTCGATCGAGGTCATGAACCCCGAGCACAAGATCGCGACGCTCTCCGCCGACGCCGACGTCGACATGGAGCTCACGGTCAACCTCGGGAAGGGCTATCGGCTGGCCGACGCGAACAAGACCGAGGAGATGCCGATCGGGACGATTCCGATCGACTCGATCTTCACACCGGTGCGCCGCGTGAACTACTCGGTGTCGCCGGCCCGCGTGGGGCGCGAGACCGACTTCGACCGGCTCAACCTCGAGGTCTGGACCGACGGCGCGGTGGCGCCGGTCGACGCGGTGGCCTACGCGGCGAAGATCCTGAAGGACCAGCTCTCGATCTTCATCAACTTCGAGGAGCCGGAAGAGATGCCGGCCTCGATGAAGGACGAGGGCGAGCCGCTCAACCCGCACCTCTTCCGCTCGGTGGACGAGCTCGAGCTCTCCGTGCGCTCGGCGAACTGCCTGCAGAACGCCAACATCCGCTACATCGGCGAGCTGGTGCAGCGCAGCGAGGGCGAGATGCTCAAGACGAAGAACTTCGGCCGCAAGTCGCTGAACGAGATCAAGGAGGTGCTCGCCTCGATGGGGCTTTCGCTCGGCATGCGGCTGGACGGCTTCCCGTCGCGCAAGGAGCTCGAGCAGCGCATGCGGGAGCGCGAGGCCTGAGCCATGCGCCACCGGAACCTGCGGGGGAAGCTCGAGCGCCCGACCGGCCACCGGCGGGCGCTGGTGCGCAACCAGGTGACGTCGCTCCTGGCGCACGAGCGCATCGAGACGACCGACGCGAAGGCGAAGGTCCTGCGCCGCGTCGCGGACCGGATGATCACGCTCGGAAAGCGCGGGACGCTGCACGCGCGCCGGCAGGCGCTCGCCGTGATCCGCGACCGCGACGTGGCGGCCAAGGTCTTCGACCAGCTCGCGCAGCGCTACGCGGAGCGGCAGGGCGGCTACACGCGGGTGCTGAAGTCGCGCCAGCGCGTGGGCGACGCGGCGCCCATGTCGATCGTGGAGCTGGTCGACGCCGAAGTGGGGGCGGAGCGCCCGGCGAAGGCGCCCGAGAAGGCCCGGGCCACGCGGGCGCCCAAGGCGCCCGCGGAGAAGCCCGCGCGCGCCGAGCGGCCGCGGCGGAGCGCGCGCGCCGAGAAGGCCGAGCCGAAGCAGGCGGCCGCGAAGAAGGCCGCTGCGAAGAAGAGCGCCGGAAAGGAAGGCGGCGGGAAGGGCGGCCGGGCCGGCGGGACGGCGCGCCGCAAGGCGTCGCGCTCGGCCGACCGCTAGCCGGGTCCGGTGCCGCGCGCGTCGTCGCTCGCGATCGCCGCGGCCGTCGCCGCGGTCGCGCTCCTCGCGGTGCTCGGCTCCGAGCGCGCGCCGGCCCCGCTCGAGGAGGGCGAGCCGGCTCCGGCGCTCGAGCTGCCCCGGCTCGGGGGGGGCTCCCTGCGCCTGGCCGACCTGCGCGGGAGAGCGGTCCTCGTCAACTTCTGGGCGACCTGGTGCAAGCCCTGCGAGGACGAGATGCCGGCGATGCAGCGCCTGTACGACGCGCTGCGCGGCGACGGCTTCGAGCTCCTCGCGGTCTCGGTCGACGTCGGAGACGACGAGGTCGCCGCGTTCCGCGAGCGGCTCGGGCTCGGGTTCCCGATCCTGCGCGATCCCGACCGGCGCGAGGCGACGCGCTGGCAGAGCCTGCGCTTCCCGGAGAGCTGGCTGGTCGATCCCGAGGGCCGCATCGCCGCGCGCTTCATCGGGCCGCGCGACTGGGACGCCCCGGAGTATGCCGACCGGATCCGCGCGCTCCTCGCGCCGCGCGCGCCGTAGCGGGCGCGCCGCACGCCGGATATGCTGGCCGCGCCTCACACGGGGGGACGATGAGGCGCTTCCTGCTGGCGGTCGGCGTCGTCGCCGCCGCGGCGCTCTGGGCGCTCGCGGATCCGAACGCGGGCGTACGCACGTATCGGGAGCTGGGCCGCCAGCTGCGCGGCGCCGAGGCGCGCGCGGACGCGCTCCGCGCCGAGGTGGCCGCGCTCGAAGCCGAGGTGGAGCGCCTGCAGCGCGACCCGCTCGCGATCGAGGCGGCCATCCGCGCCGAGCTCGGCTTCGCGCGCCCGGGCGAGATCGTCGTGCGCGCGGAGCCGCCCGCCAAGCCCGCGAAATCCTTGACGCGCTGAGCGCCCGGGGCGAGCCTCTGCCGCCATGCGCGAGCCGCTCGCCGCCGCGGTCGAGGAGGCCCTCCGGACGCTGTTGCGGGAGCAAGGCGCCGGCGAGGCGCTGCCCGAGTTCGCGCTCGAGGTGCCGCGCCAGAAGCAGCACGGCGACTTCGCGTGCAACGCCGCGCTCGTCCTCGCGAAGCGCCTCGGCCGGCCGCCGCGCGAGCTGGCCGCCCGGCTCGTCCAGCTCCTCACGGCGCGCCCCGGGCTCGTGGCGCGCGCCGAGGTCGCGGGCCCCGGGTTCGTGAACCTCTGGCTCGCCGAGTCGCGCTGGCAGGGCCTCCTGGCGGCCGTCCTGGCGCGGCCCGAGGCGTTCGGCCGGAGCGACGCGCGCAAGGGACAGCGCGTCCAGGTCGAGTTCGTCTCGGCGAACCCCACCGGCCCGCTCAGCATCGGCCACGGGCGCCAGGCGGTGCTCGGCGACTGCATCGCCCGCCTCTACGAGGCGATCGGCGCCCAGGTCACGCGCGAGTACTACTTCAACAACGGCGGGCGCCAGATGCGCGTCCTCGGCCAGTCGGTGAAGGCGCGCTACCTCGAGCTCCTCGGGCGCGCCGCGCCCCCGCCCCGCGAGGCGCTCGAGGATCCCGCGCGCCCGTGGCCCGAGGCCGTGGACGGCCTCCCGGTCGCGTTCCCGCGCGACGGCTACCAGGGCGACTACATCCGCGACATCGCCGCGCGGCTACGCGAGGAGGCCGGAGAGACCCTCGTCGACGAGCCGCCCGAGGGCCGCTTCCGCGCGGAGGCCGAGCGGGTGATCTTCGACGAGATCCGCGCGACGTGCCGGGCGCTCGGGATCGAGTTCGACGTCTACACCAACGAGACCACGCTCTACGAGCAGGGCCGGGTGGAGGAGGCGCTGCGCGACCTGCGCGCGCGCGACGTCGTGTACGACGCGGAGGGCGCCGTCTGGCTGCGCGCGACCGCGCTCGGGCTCGACCGCGATCGCGTGCTCGTGAAGAGCAGCGGCGAGGCGACGTACCTCCTGCCCGACGTCGCATACCACCGCGAGAAGTTCCGCCGCGGCTTCGAGCTCGTGGTCGACGTCCAGGGGGCGGACCACTACGGGCAGTTCCCGTTCGTGCGCGCGGCCGCATCGGCGCTCGGCTGCGACGCCGAGCGCATCCAGCTCGTGATGCACCAGTTCGTGACGCTCACGAGCGGCGGCCAGACCGTGAAGCAGTCGACGCGCCGGGCGACGTTCGTGACGGTCGACGAGGTGCTCGAGCAGATCGGCGCCGACGTCTTCCGCTTCTTCATGATCCAGCGCCGCCCCGAGGCGCACCTCGACTTCGACCTCGACCTCGCGCGCGAGACGGACTGGACGAAGAACCCGGCCTACTACGTGCAGTACGCGCACGCGCGCAGCTGCGGCGTCGAGCGGGAGGCCGAGCGGCGCGGCGTGCGGGCGCCGGACCCGGCGTCGGTGGACGCCGCGCGGCTGGAGCGGCCGGAGGAGATCGAGCTGCTGCGGAAGCTGGCGGAGTTCCCGGAGGTCGTGCTGCGCGCCGCCGAAGCGCACGAGCCGCACCACGTCGCGTACTACCTGCGCGAGCTCGCGGGCCTCTGGAACCCGTACCTTCAGGACGCGCGCAGCCACCGCATCCTCTCGGACGACGCGGGTCTCACCGCGGCGCGGCTCGCGCTCGCCCGCGCGGTGCGCGCGGTGCTCGCGAACGGGCTGGCGCTCCTCGGAATGCGCGCGCCGGAGCGGATGTGAGGGAGCGCGGGCGCGAGCGCGCGGCGGGAGGGTGGCTGGCGACGGTCGCCGGTGCGCTCCTGCTCGTCGTCGTCGGCTTCGGCGTCGGCCTTCTCGCCGGCTCGCTGTTCGAGGAGCCGGAGCTCGTCGCGAAGCAGCTGGCGGGCGAGGCGACCGAGGTGCCGCTCCCCGAGGCCGGGCCGGCGCAGGCGCCCGCGCCCGTGCCCGGGAATGCGCCCCCGGAGCCGGCGCCCGGCGTCGCCGCGGGCGAGGCGACGAAGGACTTCCAGGCGGGCGACGAGGCCGAGGCGGGGGCCGCCGCCGAGGCGGAGCGCGCGCTCGAGGTGGGCGGACCGCGCGCGGCGCCCGCGCCCGAGGAGGTGCCGCACGCCGGCGCGCGTCCCGAGCGCGCGAGGCCCGCCGACGCGGCGCGCGCCCCGGTGGGGGAGGCGCCTTCCGCGAGGCCGCCCGCGGTCTCGGCGCGGCCGCCCGCCGAGCCGCCGCGGGCCCCGGCGCCGGACCCCGAGCCCCCGGCGGCCCGCGAGGGGTTCGCGGTGCAGGTCGGCGCCTTCGGAGAGCGCGCCGCGGCGGACCGGCTCGTCGCGTCGCTCCGGGGCGATCGCTTTCCGGCCTACGTCGCGCTCGGGAAGCCCGGCGAGGCCGCGCGGTTCCGGGTGCGCGTGGGGCCGTTCCGGACGCGCGACGAGGCGTCGCGCCACGCGGGCCGGCTGAAGGAGCGCCGCAAGCTCCCCACCTGGGTGATCCGCGAGGGCGGGACGTGAGCGGCGCCGCGCAGGGCTACCTCGTCACCGGCGCGCGCGGCCAGCTCGGCTCGGCCCTCGTCGCCCGGCTTGCGCAGCGGGGCGAGCGCGTGGTCGCGAAGGGCGCAGAGGAGCTCGACGTCGCGGACGAGCGCGCCCTCGCGCAGGCGCTCGAGCGCGAGCGGCCGGCCGTCGTCCTCAACGCCGCGGCCTACACCGACGTCGACGGCTGCGAGCGCGACGCGGCGCGCGCCGAGGCGGTGAACGCGCGCGCCCCGGCCGTCCTCGCGCGCCTCTGCGCCAGCGCCGGCGCGACGCTCGTCCACGTCTCGACCGACTACGTCTTCGACGGGCTCGCGACGCGTCCGCTGCGCGAGGACGACCCCGTCGGGCCGCTCTCCACGTACGCGCGCAGCAAGCTCGCGGGCGAGCGCGCCGTGCTCGAGGCGTCGTCCGACGTCCTCGTCCTGCGCACCAGCTGGGTGTACGGGCGCGGGCGCAACTTCGTCGCGACGATGGTGGCCCGGGCGCGGGCGCTCCGCGCGGACCCGGCGCTCGGCCCGCTGCGCGTCGTCGACGACCAGCACGGCTCGCCGACCTGGGCGGAGGACCTCGCCGACGGCCTCCTCGCGCTGCTTTCGCGGCGGGCGCGCGGTCTCTATCATCTCGCCAACCGCGGCGTCGCGAGCCGTCTCGAGCTCGCCCGCTTCGCCCTGGACGTCGCGGGCTACGCCGACCTCGAGATCGTCCCCGTGAAGACCGCCGACTTCCCGCTGCCCGCGCAGCGGCCCCTCTACAGCGCCCTGGACTGCGCCCGCGCCGAGCGGCTCGGCGTGGCGCTGCGCCCGTGGCGCGAGGCCGTGCGCGCCTACCTCGCCGGGGAGCCGCTCGCGGGAGCGGCGGCGCGCGGGACCTGACCGTGTCGGCGCCGCCGACGGCCGCCGACGGCCGACCGCTCGCGCGCGTCCTCGTGACCGGAGGCGCGGGCTTCCTCGGCTCGCACCTGTGCCGGCGCCTGCTCGAGGAGGGCTGCGAGGTGCTCGCCTTCGACAACCTCCTCACCGGCCGCATGGACAACCTGGCGCCCCTGCTGGGCCATCCGCGCTTCGCGTTCGAGCACTACGACGTGACGAACCACCTGTACGTCCCGGGGCGCTTGGACGCCATCCTGCACTTCGCCTCGCCGGCGAGCCCCGCCGACTTCGAGCGGCTGCCGATCCCGATCCTGAAGGTCGGCTCGCTCGGGACCCACAAGGCGCTCGGGCTCGCGAAGGCGAAGGGCGCGCGCTTCCTCCTGGCCAGCACGTCCGAATGCTACGGCGACCCGCAGGTCAGCCCGCAGCCGGAGACGTACTGGGGGCACGTGAACCCGGTGGGCGTGCGCGGCGTGTACGACGAGGCCAAGCGCTTCGCCGAGGCGATGGCGATGGCGTACCACCGCGCCCATCGGCTGGACGTCCGCATCGCGCGCATCTTCAACACGTTCGGCCCCAACATGCGGCTCGACGACGGCCGCATGATCCCGAACTTCTTCCGCCAGGCCCTGCGCGCCGAGCCGCTCACCGTCTTCGGCGACGGCGCGCAGACGCGCTCCATCATGTACGTGGACGACCTCGTCGAGGGCGTCTGGCGCCTGCTGCGCTCGCCGTACGTCGGGCCGGTGAACGTCGGCAGCCAGGACGAGATCTCGGTGCTCGACCTCGCCCGCACGATCGTCGAGCTCACCGGGAGCCGCAGCCGGATCGAGTTCGGCCCGCTCCCGCCCGACGACCCGAAGGTGCGCCGCCCCGACACGTCGCTCGCCAAGCGCGAGCTCGGCTGGGAGCCGCGCGTCTCCATCGCGGAGGGGCTCCGCCGCACGCGGGACTGGTTCGCCGCGGCGCTGGCGCAGGCGGAGGCCGGCCCGCGATGAGCGACCCCGCCCGCATCCGCAACTTCTGCATCATCGCCCACATCGACCACGGCAAGAGCACGCTCGCCGACCGCCTGCTCGAGGCGACGGGCTCGCTCTCGGCGCGCGAGCGCCGCGACCAGTTCCTCGACAAGATGGAGCTCGAGCGCGAGCGCGGCATCACGATCAAGGCCCAGACCGCGCGCATGCGCTACGTGGGCGCGGACGGCGGCGAATGGATCCTGAACCTGATCGACACGCCCGGCCACGTGGACTTCTCCTACGAGGTCTCGCGCGCGCTCCAGGCCTGCGAGGGCGCGGTCCTCGTGGTGGACGCCTCGCAGGGCATCGAGGCGCAAACCCTCGCGAACGCGTACCTCGCGGTCGCGGCGGACCTCGCGATCATCCCGGTCGTGAACAAGATCGACCTCCCGGCCGCCGACCCCGCGGGCGCGGCCCGCGAGATCGAGGAGATCCTGGGCTTCGACGCGGCCTCCGTCCTCCCGGTCTCCGCGAAGGAGGGGACGGGGATCCCGGAGCTCCTCGAGCGCGTCGTGCGCGAGGTGCCGCCGCCGCGCGGCGACCCCGCGGCGCCGCTCCGCGCGCTGATCTTCGACGCCTGGTTCGACCCGTACGTCGGCGTCGCCGCGCTCGTGCGCGTGGTGGACGGCTCGATCGTGCGCGGGCAGCGCGTGAAGCTGATGGCCGCGGGCAGCGAGCACGACGTCGACGATCTCCACGTGATCGACCCGCACCCGCGCCGCGTGGAGTCGCTCGGCGCGGGCGAGGTGGGCGTCGTGATCCCGGGGATCAAGAACCTCGACGAGGTGCGGATCGGGGACACCGTCACCCTCGCGCGCGGGGGCGCCGCCGCGCCGCTCCCCGGCTTCCGCGAGGTGAAGCCGATGGTCTTCAGCGGGCTCTACCCGGTCGATCCCGACGGGTACGAGCCGCTCAAGGCCGCGCTGGAGAAGTTGCGGCTCAACGACTCCTCGTTTCGTTACGAGCCCGAGACCAGCGCGGCGCTCGGCTTCGGCTTCCGCTGCGGCTTCCTCGGGTTCCTGCACGGCGAGATCGTGCAGGAGCGCCTCGAGCGCGAGTACGGCTTGAACCTGATCATCACGGCGCCCACGGTGCGCTACCAGGTGGTGCTCCAGTCGGGCGAGATGCTCGAGATCGAGAGCCCGTCGGACCTGCCGGACCCGAGCGAGACCGAGCGGATCGAGGAGCCGTACATCCTCGCGACGATCCACGTGCCGCAGGAGTTCGTGGGCGCGGTGCTGAAGCTGTGCCAGGACCGGCGCGGCGCGCAGCGCGACATGGAGGTGCACGGGCCGCGCGTGCAGGTGCGCTACGAGCTGCCGCTCGCCGAGGTGGTGAGCGACTTCCACGACCGGGTGAAGAGCATCACCCGCGGCTACGGGTCGTACGACTACGACCTGATCGGCTACCGCCCGGGCGACCTCGTGAAGCTCGACATCCTCGTGAACGGCGACCCGGTCGACGCGCTCTCCCTCATCGTGCACCGCGAGAAGGCGCAGGCGCGCGGCGCGGAGCTCGCCCGCAAGCTCAAGGACTTCATTCCCCGCCAGATGTTCGAGGTGGCGATCCAGGCGGCCGTCGGCTCGCGCATCATCGCGCGCACCACGGTGAAGGCGCTGCGCAAGAACGTCACGGCCAAGTGCTACGGCGGCGACATCACGAGAAAGCGCAAGCTGCTCGAGCGCCAGAAGGAAGGGAAGAAGCGGATGAAGCGGGTGGGGCGCGTCGAGATTCCCCAGGAGGCCTTCCTGGCGGCGCTGCGGCTGGGCGACGAGTGAGCCGCCCCGCGGACCGGCGCGCGCCGCGCAAGCGGGCGGACGACGCCGCGGGGGCGGGCGCACGCGCGGCCGCCCCGCCGAGGGAGGCGGCGAAGTCGGAGAAGCGGGGGCTGCTCGACGACCTGCCGACGCTCCTCGTCGCGGTGGCGATCGCCCTCGCCATCCGCACGTTCGTGTTCCAGAGCTTCTACGTGCCCTCCGACTCGATGTTCCCGACGCTCCTCATCGGGGACCACGTGTTCGTCTCGAAGCTCGCCTACGGGCCCCGCATCCCGCTCACCGACGCGAAGCTTCCCGGCTACCGCGAGCCCCGGCGGGGGGACGTGGCGGTGTTCCAGCTCGCACGGGACGGTCGCGGCATCTACCCGCCGGACCAGCGCCCGGAGCTCTCGACGGAGGCCTTCATCAAGCGGCTCGTCGGGCTCCCGGGCGAGACGATCGAGATCCGCGGCGGCGTGGTGCACGTGGACGGGGTGCCGGCGCCGCTCGTGCGGACGGGCGAGACGTTCACCGATCCGCGCGGGCGCCGCTTCGACGTCCTCGAGGAGACGCTCGGAGAGTGCCGCCACCGCGTGCTCGACGACCCGCGCATCCCGCCGATGGACGTCGCGCCGATGCGCGTCGAGGAGAACCGCTACTTCTTCCTCGGCGACAACCGCGACAACTCGTACGACAGCCGCGGCTGGGGCACGGTGAGCGCCAGCGCCGTCGACGGGCCGGCGGGGCTCCTCTACTGGTCGTGGGACTTCACGGGGAGCTGGCTCTCGCTCCTCAACCCCGCCACCTGGGTCCGCAACCTCGCGACCCGCACGCGCTGGGACCGGATGGGCGACTTCGTGCGCTGCCTTCCGCCGGCCGGCGGCTCGCCCGCCGGCGGCTCGGATTGACCCGCCGCGCCCCACCCGGTACGCTCCGGGTGCTTCGCCCCACCTTTTAAGCCCGTCCGGCGAGGCGGGCAAAGGGAGCGCGGGTTGGCGAACGACTCCGCAGTCGAGCCTCACGGCCGGACGGCGCGCGGCGAGCAGGCGCCGCGCGAGCGGGTCGTCCTCGACGACGTCGGCATCCGCCGCGCCCTCGTCCGCATCGCGCACGAGGTGGTCGAGCGCAACGAGGATCTGCACGGCCTCTACGTGGTCGGCATCCCGAACGGCGGCGTCCCGCTCGCGCGCCAGCTCGCGGAGGCGCTGCGCGAGATCACCGGCATCGAGGTCGCCGTCGGCATCCTCGACACGACGCTCTACCGCGACGACCTGACCGGCTCGGGCGAGCGTCCCCCGCTGCGCCGCACCGAGATGCCCTCCGCGGTCGACGACCGCATCGTGGTCCTCGTCGACGACGTCTTCAGCACCGGCCGCACCGTGCGCGCGGCGATGGACGCCCTGATGGACTTCGGGCGGCCGCGCGCGGTGCAGGTCGTGGCCCTCGTCGACCGGGGCCACCGCGAGCTCCCGATCAAGATCGACTACGTCGGCAAGAACATCCCGACCTCGAGGCACGAGCGCGTCGTGCTGCGCGGCCGCGAGGGCAGCCTCGAGGGACCGCTCGAGGTCGTGGTCCACGACGAGGGAGGGCGCGCGCGATGATGGGCCGGGATCTCCTGGGCATCGAGGACCTCGACCGCGAGCACATCGAGCGCATCCTCGAGACCGCGAAGCACATGCAGGAGGTGGGGCGCCGCGACGTGAAGAAGGTTCCGACGCTGCGCGGCCGCACGATCATCAACCTCTTCTTCGAGCCCTCGACCCGCACGCGGACGAGCTTCGAGATCGCGGGGAAGCGGCTCTCTGCCGACGTCGTGAACTTCTCCGCCTCGAGCTCCAGCCTCACCAAGGCCGAGACGATCCTCGATACCGCCAAGACGCTCGACGCGATGGACGCGGACGCCGTCGTGGTGCGCCACAAGGTGGCCGGCGTGCCGAAGCGGATCGCCGACGCGCTCGCGGCGCCCGTGATCAACGCGGGCGACGGGGCGCACGAGCACCCCACGCAGGCCCTGCTCGATCTCCTCACGGTGTGGGAGGAGAAGGGCCGCGTGGACGGCCTCTCCGTCACGATCGTGGGCGACGTCCTCCACTCCCGCGTCGCCCGCTCGAACATCTACGGTTTCCAGAAGCTCGGCGCCGAGGTCCGCGTCGCCGCGCCGCCGACGATGATCCCGGCGGGCGTGGAGTCGCTCGGCGTGAAGGTCTTCACGTCGCTGCGCGAGGCGCTCGACGGCGCGGACGTGGTGATGGTCCTGCGCATCCAGCACGAGCGCCTCCAGGGCGCCTACGTCCCGAGCATCCGGGAGTACGCGGCCACGTTCGGCGTCGATCGCGCCAAGCTGCGCTTCGCGAAGGACGACGCGATCGTGATGCACCCCGGCCCCATCAACCGCGGCGTCGAGCTCTCGCACGACCTCGCGGACCGCCGGCCCGGCGTGGTCCTCGATCAGGTGCGCAACGGGGTCGCCTTGCGCATGGCGGTTCTCTATCTCTACGCCGGCCGCCGGGACCCGCGGCCCGGAGGGGACGCGTGAGTCGCATCTGGATCCACGGCGGCCGGGTGCTCGACCCGGGCGCGGGGCTCGACGCCCGGCTCGACGTCCTGCTCGAGGACGGCCGGGTGGCGGCCGTGGGGGACGACCTCGCGCCGGTGGGCGCCGAGCGCGTCGACGCGGCGGGCTGCTGGGTCGCCCCGGGCCTCGTCGATCTCCACACGCACCTGCGCGAGCCGGGCCAGGAGTACAAGGAGGACATCGCCTCGGGCGGCCGCGCGGCCGCGGCGGGAGGCTTCACGGCGGTCGCCTGCATGGCGAACACCGATCCCGTGAACGACGACCCGTCGGTCACGGACTTCATCCTCGACCGCGCGCGCCAGGACGCGCCGGTGCGGGTCTACCCGGTGGCGGCGGCGACGCGCGGCCTGCGCGGCGAGACCATGACCGAGATGGCCGCGCTGGCGGCGGCGGGCGCCGTCGCATTCAGCGACGACGGGCGCACGATCATGGACTCCGGGGTGATGCGGCGCGTGCTCGAGTACTCGCGCCTCGTCGGGGCCCCCGTGATCGTGCACGCCGAGGACCGCACGCTGGTGGGCGAAGGCGTGGTGAACGAGGGCCCCGTGTCGACGCGGCTCGGGCTGCCGGGCAACCCGGCGGTGGCCGAGACCGTGTGCGTGGCGCGCGACCTCATGCTGGCCGAGGCGACGGGGGCCCACCTCCACGTGGGCCACGTCTCGACCGCCGGGGCGGTGGAGCTGATCCGCGCCGCGCGCGCGCGCGGCGTGCACGTGACGGCCGAGGTCACCCCGCACCACCTGACGCTCACCGACGAGGCGACGCTCGGCTACGACACCAACACGAAGATGGCCCCGCCGCTCCGCTCGGCCGCCGACGTGCGCGCGTGCCGCGCCGCGCTCGCGGACGGCACCCTCGACGCGGTGGCGACCGACCACGCGCCTCACGCCGTCCACGAGAAGGAGGTCGACTTCGCCGAGGCGCCGAACGGGATCATCGGTCTCGAGACCGCGATTCCCGTCGCGCTCGACCTCGTGCGGGCCGGGGAGATCTCCCCGCTCGAGTGGGTGCGGCGCATGTCGTCGAATCCGGCCCGGATCCTGAACCGGCCCGGCGGGCGCCTCGCGGCGGGCGCCCCCGCCGACGTCGTCGTGATCGACCCCGAGCGGCGTTGGACCTACGACCCCGCGAAGGGGTTCTCCAAGAGCCGCAACTCGCCCTGGGCCGGGCAGCCCCTCGTGGGGCGCGCCGTCGTCACCATCGTCGCGGGCCGGCTCGTCTACCACGTCGACCGAGGAGTCCTCGCGTGAGCGGTCCCCCCCGCCCGGCGCGCCTCGTCCTCGCGGACGGCACCGTCTACCGCGGCCGCGCCCACGGCGCGACGGCCGTGCGCGGCGGCGAGGTGTGCTTCAACACGAGCCTGACCGGGTACCAGGAGATCCTCACGGACCCGTCCTACGCCGGCCAGATCGTGACGATGACCTATCCCCAGATCGGAAACGTCGGGACGAACCGGCTCGACATGGAGGCCGCGCGTCCGTTCCTCGCCGGCTTCGTCGTGAAGGAGCTGTTCGACGTGCCGAGCAACTGGCGCGCGGAGGGCTCGCTCGACCGCTTCCTCGCCGAGCACGGCGTGCCGGCGATCTCCGGGATCGACACGCGCGCCCTCGTGCGCCGCATCCGCGACCACGGCTTCCAGAACGGCGTCCTCTCCACGGACCCGAAGCTCCAGGACGAGAGCGAGCTGCACGCGCTGGCGCGCGCCGTCCCGCCGCTCGACGGGCGCGACCTCGTCGCCGAGGTGACGTGCCCCGCGCCCTATGCGTGGCGCGAGGGCGTGTGGCCGGGCGTCGAGGGCCAGGTGCCGCGCCCGGCGCGCCCGGCGCCGAGCTACCGCCTCGTCGCGTACGACTTCGGGATCAAGCGCAACATCCTGCGCCTCCTCGTGGAGCACGGCTTCGACGTGACGGTCGTCCCGGCGAAGACCCCTGCGGCGGAGGTGCGCAAGCTCGCGCCGCACGCGGTCTTCCTCTCCAACGGCCCCGGCGACCCCGCGGCGGTGGAGGGCGTGCGCCAGCCCGTGCGCGAGCTCTCGCGGGAGTACCCGATCTTCGGCATCTGTCTCGGCCACCAGATCCTCGGGCTGGCCCTCGGCGGCACGACGCGCAAGCTCAAGTTCGGCCACCACGGCGGCAACCAGCCCGGGCAGGACCTCGCCACGCGTCAGGTCGCGATCTGCGCCGAGAACCACGGCTACGCGGTGGAGGCCGAGTCGCTCCGGCGCGCCGGCGAGCCGGTCGAGATCACGCACGTGAACCTGAACGACGACACGGTCGAAGGCCTCGCCCACGCCGAGCGGCCCCTCTTCTCGGTGCAGTACCACCCGGAGGCGTCCCCGGGCCCGCACGACGCCGCCTACTTCTTCGGCCGCTTCCGCGAGATGGTGGCCCGTCACTGCGCGGGCGAGCGGGTCTCGGGCGCCGCCATCGCGAAGGGGCTCTGATGCCGCGCCGCCGAGACCTCCGGTCGATCCTCGTGATCGGCTCCGGCCCGATCGTGATCGGGCAGGCGTGCGAGTTCGACTACTCGGGGACGCAGGCGTGCAAGGCGCTGCGCGAGGAGGGCTTCCGCGTCGTCCTCCTGAACTCGAACCCCGCCACGATCATGACCGACCCGGGCACGGCGGACCGCACCTACGTCGAGCCGATGACCGTGGAGACGATCGAGCGCATCTTCGAGCGCGAGCGCCCCGACGCGGTGCTGCCCACCATCGGCGGCCAGACGGCGCTCAACCTCGCGGTGGAGCTCGCCGAGTCCGGCCTCCTCGAGCGCTACGGCGTGCGGCTCATCGGCGCGCAGCTCGAGGCCATCCTGAAGGCCGAGGACCGCGAGCGCTTCGCGTCGGCGATGCGCAAGCTCGGGCTCGCGCTCCCCGCCTCGGGCTACGCCCGCTCGCTGGAGGACGCGCGCAGGATCGTCCAGAAGACGGGCATCCCCGCGATCATCCGCCCGAGCTTCACGCTCGGGGGAACGGGCGGGAGCATCGCGTGGCGCGAGGAGGAGTTCGAGCCGCTCGTGCGCTGGGCGCTGGCCCAGTCTCCGCGTCACGAGTGCCTCGTCGAGCAGAGCGTCGTCGGCTGGAAGGAGTTCGAGCTGGAGGTGATGCGCGACGGCGCGGACAACGTCGTCATCATCTGCTCGATCGAGAACTTCGATCCCATGGGGGTCCACACCGGCGACTCGATCACCGTCGCGCCCGCGCAGACGCTCACCGACAAGGAGTACCAGGTGATGCGCGACGCGGCGATCGCGATCATCCGCGAGATCGGCGTCGACACCGGCGGCTCCAACATCCAGTTCGCCGTGAATCCCGAGAACGGCGCGATGGTCGTCGTGGAGATGAACCCGCGCGTCTCCCGCTCGTCCGCGCTCGCGTCGAAGGCGACGGGCTTCCCGATCGCGAAGATCGCCGCGAAGCTCGCGGTCGGGTACACGCTCGACGAGATCCGCAACGACATCACGCGCGAGACGCCGGCGAGCTTCGAGCCGAGCATCGACTACGTCGTCACGAAGATCCCGCGCTTCACGTTCGAGAAGTTCCCGAGCGCCGAGAACGTCCTCACCACGCAGATGAAGTCGGTGGGCGAGGTCATGGCGATCGGCCGCACGTTCAAGGAGAGCTTCCAGAAGGCGCTCCGCTCGCTCGAGATCGGCCACGCGGGCCTCGAGCGCCCCGCGGTGCCGGAGGGGCCCGAGGGGCTCGAGGCGCTCTGGCGCCAGATCGAGGTGCCGCGCCCGGGCCGCCCGTGGGCGATCGCGGAGGCGTTCCGCCGCGGCGCGAGCGTCGAGGACGTCCAGCGCCGCTCGAAGATCGACCCCTGGTTCCTGCGCAACCTGGAGGAGATCGTGCGGACCGAGGAGGCGCTGCGCGCGGCCGCGCCGGAGGAGCGGACGGCCTGGCTGCGCCCCGCGAAGCAGATGGGCTTCTCGGACCGCCGCCTCGGCGACCTCTGGCAGCTCCGCGAGGAGGAGGTGCGCAAGCTCCGCCACGCCGAGGGCGTGCGTCCCGTCTACAAGCGCGTCGACACCTGCGCCGCCGAGTTCGAGGCGCACACGCCCTACCTCTACTCGACGTACGAGGACGAGTGCGAGGCGCGCCCGAGCGGGCGCCGCAAGATCGCCATCCTCGGCGGCGGCCCGAACCGGATCGGCCAGGGCATCGAGTTCGACTACTGCTGCGTGCACGCCGCGTTCGCGCTCCGCGAGGCCGGGATCGAGACCATCATGGTCAACTGCAACCCGGAGACCGTCTCGACCGACTACGACACGAGCGACCGGCTGTACTTCGAGCCCCTCACGCTCGAGGACGTCCTCGAGATCGTGCACAAGGAGCGTCCGGACGGCGTGATCGTCCAGTTCGGCGGCCAGACGCCGCTCCGGCTCGCCGTCCCGCTCGAGCGGGAAGGCGTGCCGATCATCGGCACGCCGCCCGACGCGATCGACCGCGCCGAGGACCGCGAGCGCTTCGACGCCGTCCTGGAGAAGCTGGACCTGAAGCGGCCCCCGAGCGGGATCGCCCGCAATCCCGAGGAGGCGCAGGCGGTCGCGCGGCGCATCGGCTTCCCCGTGCTCGTGCGGCCGTCGTACGTCCTCGGCGGGCGCGCGATGGAGATCTGCCACGACGAGGCCGCCCTCGCGAACTACATGCGCTACGCGGTGAAGGCGTCGCCCGAGCATCCCGTGCTCGTGGACCGCTTCCTCGCCGACGCGACCGAGGTCGACGTCGACTGCATCGCCGACGGCGAGCGCGTCGTGATCGGCGGCGTGATGGAGCACATCGAGGAGGCGGGCGTCCACTCCGGCGACAGCGCCTGCTCCCTGCCGCCGTACTCGCTCCCGCAGGCGGTCGTCGAAGAGATCGTGGAGAGCACGAGGAAGCTCGCCCTCGAGCTCGGCGTGCGCGGCCTCATGAACGTGCAGTACGCGGTGAAGGATCGCGACGTCTACGTCCTCGAGGTGAACCCGCGCGCCTCGCGCACGGTCCCCTTCGTGTCGAAGGCGATCGGCGTCCCGCTCGCGAAGCTCGCGGCGCTCGTGATGGCCGGGCAGACGCTGGAGGAGCTCGGCTTCACGCGCGAGATCTGGCCCAAGCACTTCTCCGTGAAGGAGGCCGTGTTCCCGTTCGTGAAGTTCCCGGGCGTGGACACGGTGCTCGGCCCGGAGATGAAGAGCACCGGCGAGGTCATGGGGATCGACTCGGACTTCGGCCGCGCCTACGCGAAGGCGCAGATCGAGGCAGGGAACCCGATCCCGAAGGGGGGCCGGGCGCTGATCTCGCTGCGGCGCGAGGACCGGGCCCGGGTGGGCGAGGCGCTGCGCGAGATCGCGGCCGGGGGGTTCGCGCTCGTCGCGACCCCGGGCACCGCGCGCGACGTCCAGGCGCTCGGCCTCCCCGTCGAGGTCGCCCCGAAGGTAGGGCAGGGCGAGCCCGACGTCGTCCAGCGCATCGAGGCGGGGGAGATCGACCTCGTCTTCAACACCGTCTCCTCGGAGCCGGGCGCCGTGCGCGACTCGTACGCCATCCGGCGCGCGGCGTTGAACCGGGGCCTCCCGTACTTCACCACGCTCGCCGCGCTGCGCGCGGCGGCGGGCGCGATCCGCGCCACGCGGCTCGGCACGATCGGGGTGCGCGCGCTGCAGGAGATCCACCCGAATTCCTGAGGCGGCGAGCCCCTTCGCGGCGGCGCTCGAGGCCGCCCTCGCGCCGCTCCGGTTCGCGGCTGCGGGGGACGCGGAGCGGGCGGGCCGCGTGCGGGGGCTCGAGGCCGGCGTGCGCGCCGCGCTGGAGCGCGCGGCGGCGCTCGCCATCCCGCCCGACGTGCGCGCGCGCCTCGAGGCGATCGCGCGAGCCCTCGACGCCGCCGCCGCGGGGCCGTCGCGCGAGGAGTCGCTCCGCCGCGCGCGCGCGGAGCTGGAGGCGCTCGCCGCGCCCGCCTTCGCGCGCAAGGCGCTCGAGCGGCCCGTGGCCTCGCTGCCCGGCGTCGGGCCGAAGCGCGCGGAGCAGCTCGCCCGGCGCGGGCTGGCCCGGATCGAGCAGCTCCTCTTCCACCTGCCCGCGCGCTACGACGACCGCACGCGGCTCGCGAAGATCGGCGCGCTCGAGGTCGGGACGCGCGCCACGTTCGCGGGCGAGATCCTCGTCGCCGACACGGGTGTGCGGCGCGGGCCGCGGCGCGTCTTCCAGGTGGTCCTCGGCGACGAGACCGGCACGATCGCGCTCAAGTGGTTCCGCGCGCCCGAGGGGCTGGTGGCGCTGGTGCGCAAGGGCGCGCGCCTCCTCGTGACCGGCGACGTGCGCCGCTATCGCTTCTCCAAGGAGGTCGTCCACCCCGAGGTCGAGCGCCTGAGCGACGACTCCGACGCCGCGGCGCGGCTCGGCGTCGTCCCCGAGTACCCCGCCGTGGAGAACGTGCCCCCGCGCACGCTGCGGCGCGCGGTCGAGCTCGCCGTCGCGGGCTGGGCCGACCTCGTGGAAGGCTTCTTGCCGGCGCGCCTGGTCCGGGCGCGCGGCCTCCCGTCGGTGCCCGACGCGCTGCGCCGCGTCCACCGGCCCGCGGCCGAGGAGATCGACGCGCTGCGCGAGCGCCGCGGCCCGGCGTTCGAGCGCCTCGTGCTCGAAGAGCTGTACCTCCTCGAGATCGGGCTCGCGCTGCGGCGCGAGGCGCGGGCGCGCGAGCCCGGCATCCCGCTCGCGGTGGAGGACGCCGCGCTCGACCCGGTGCGCGCGCGGCTCCCGTTCCGGCTCACGCGCGCGCAGGAGCGGGCGTGGGCCGAGATCCGCGCCGACCTGGCGCGGCCGCATCCGATGCAGCGGCTGCTCCAGGGCGACGTCGGGAGCGGGAAGACGGCGGTCGCGTTCCTCGCGGCCTGCGCGGTGGCGCGCGCGGGCGCGCAGACCGCGCTCATGGCGCCCACCGAGCTCCTCGCGGAGCAGCACGAGCGCACGCTGCGCCGCCTCGCGGGCGAGGGCGACGGGCGCGGCCCCGCGCTGCTCCGCATCGGGCTCCTCACCGCCTCGACGCCGCGCGCGCGGGCGGCCGAGGTGCGGGCGGCCGCGGCGTCCGGCGCGCTCGACCTCGCCGTCGGCACGCACGCGCTCGTGCAGGGCGACGTCGCGTTCGCCCGGCTCGGGCTCGTCGTGGTGGACGAGCAGCACCGGTTCGGCGTGCTGCAGCGCGCCGCGCTCGCGGGGAAGGCGACCGGGCCGGCGCCGCACCAGCTCGTGATGACCGCGACGCCGATCCCGCGCACGCTGGCGCTCACCGTGTACGGCGACCTCGATCTCTCGGTCGTCGACGAGCTCCCGCCCGGCCGCAGGCCCGTGACGACCGACGTGCTGCGTCCGGGCGAGGGCGAGCGCGCGATGCAGCTCGTGCGCGAGGCGCTCCGGCGCGGCGAGCAGGTCTACGTCGTGTACCCGCTGGTCGCCGAGACGGAGCGCTCGGACCTGCGCGCGGCGACCGAGCAGGCGGAGCGCATCCGCGCCGCGCTCCCCGGCGTGGCGGTCGATCTCGTGCACGGCCGGCTCGACGCGGCCGCGCGCGCGGCGGCGATGGCGCGCTTCGAGCGCGGCGAGACGAAGGTCCTCGTCTCGACGACGGTGATCGAGGTGGGCGTCGACGTCCCCGCGGCGACGCTCATGATCGTCGAGCACGCCGAGCGCTTCGGGCTCGCGCAGCTCCACCAGCTGCGCGGCCGCGTCGGGCGCGGCGCGCGTGCCGGGACGTGCCTCCTCGTGGCGCGCGCCTCCACGGAGGAGAGCGAGGCGCGCCTTCGCGCCCTGCTGGAGACGGAGGACGGCTTCCGCATCGCCGACGCCGACCTTCGCATCCGCGGACCGGGCGAGTTCCTCGGCACGCGCCAGCACGGCCACCTCCCGGACCTGCGCGTCGCGGACCTCGTGCGCGACGCGCGCCTCGTCGCGGAGGCGCGCGAGGCCGCGCTCGCGACGGTGCGCGCCGACCCGCGCCTGCGCAGGGCCCCGCGCCTCGCGGAGGCGGTGCAGGGCCGCTTCGGGGAGAGGCTGGCGCTCGCGGGCGTGGGCTGATGCGGCGGTGCGCCGCCCGGGCCGCTCGCCCTCGCGACGGGCGCCGCGGCGACGCGCGGGCCGCTCGAGAGCGCGGCCCGGCGGCTCAGCCCAGCGCCGTCGCACCCTCCGGGTAGAGCTCCAGCAGCACCGCGCGCACGGCGCCGCCGAGGGCCTCTTCGAGGAGCGCCCGCGCGGCCGGACCCGCCTCCGGCGCCGGGTCGCCCAGCAGGCGGAACGCGGCGCGCAGCGTCTCGCGGCGCGGGGCGAGGTGGCGCTCGGCCGCCTCGCGGAAGAGCGCAGGATGGTCGCGCACGCGGAAGCTGCCGGCGCCGCGGCCGAAGTGGGCGACGGCGAGATAGGCGAGGACGGCGTCGGTCGCGAGGCGGTCGAGGAAGGCGGGCGACCAGGCGACGCGGGGCGCGTCGTCACCGCGCAGGAGCTCCATGCCGGCGGCGAGGCCGCGCGCGCCCGCGGCGCCGAGCACGGCGCCCACCAGCGTGCCCCCGCCGAGCGAGAGGCCGCCGGTCGCGAGGTCGGCGGCGAGCCCGCCGAGCGCACCGCCCACGAGGCCGCCCCAGAGCGAGCGCCGCCACGGCGCGCCGCTCACGCGCGGCGCCACCACGTCCGCCAGCTCGACGCGCAGCGCCGCCGCGGTCTCGCCCTCGAGCCCGTGCAGCGCGACGAGCCGCTCGGTCGCGCGCTCGAGCGACGCCGCGAGCCGCTGCGCGAGCGCGTCGGCCGCGCGGCGCACCTCGCCGCGCCGGGCGCTCGCGATCGGCTCGGCGTCGGTCGCCGCCTCCGCGATCGGCTCGGCGAGCGCGGCGACGGAGGCGCGCAGCGCGGCGCGCTGCGCCTCGCGCCAGCGCGCGAGCAGCCCGTCGAGGAGGTCGCGGCGGTCGTCGGGGACGAGACCGCGGAGGCGCTCGAAGAGGACGCCCTCCTGGATCCAGCAGCGCGTGAACGCGTCGAGCGGGAGGACCTCGCGCACGACGGGGTGCGCCGCGGCGAACGCGCGCCAGCGCGCGACCTCGGCCTCGCGCGCGCGCATCGCGGCCGGCGCGCCGGTCTGGTTCAGGAGCAGCACGACCGGCCGCCCGATCCAGGAGAGGAGCTCGAGCTCGGGCGCGAGGTACCCGGCCTCCGCGGGGTCCTCGCTCGCGTTCGCGAGGTAGAGCACGACGTCGGCCTCGTCGCGCACGTGCCGCACCGCCTGCTGGCTGCAGAAGAGCGGCCGGTCGCGGAAGCGGTCCCAGACCTGGCCGATCAGCCACGCGAGCGGGTTCGGGAGACCGCGCAGCCGGCGCAGGAGGCGCGCGGAGTCGCCGAAGCCGGGGTTGTCCGCGAGCACGACCTGGTCGCCCGTCGGGCCCTCGTCGAGGACGAAGCGCTCCGTCGCCTCGGTCACGTGCGCCTGGTCCGCGACCTCGCCGACGTCGCGGCGGACGAGCGTGCGAGCCAGGGTCGTCTTCCCGACGTTCGTGTGCGAGATCAGCGAGAGCACCACGCGGCGCGGCGCCCTCACGCGGACGCCTCCGCGCGGGGCGCGAGCGCGGCGCGCGCCGCGGCGAGCCGCTCGTCGGGCGCTTCGGCCGCCGCGAGCGGGGCGAGCCGGAGCCCCTCCTCGCGCACGAGCCGCTCCCAGGCGCGCCGGCGCTCGGCGAGCCGCGCTTCGCCGCCCGGCCCGAGCCGCGCCCGATACGGCTCCTCGTCGAGGAGGACCAGGATCTCCTCGCCGCGCGCGGACTCGCGCAACGCGTCGAGGAAGCCGCCGTGCACCTCGTGCTCCGGCGTCTGCGCGAGGTTGAACACCACGACGCGTCGTCGCAGCGCCGCCTCGCCGTCCGCCGGAGCCGGCGGCTCGTCGCCGTACGCGAGCGGCTCGTGCAGCGCGATCTCGGCGCGGCCCCCGAAGAGATCGTGCAGCAGGGTGCGCAGGGCGTCGGCCGTGCGCGGGGCGAGCGCGTGGCTGTAGGGCAGCACCTCGACGCGCACGCCGCTCCCGCGGTCGGCCGCGACGAGGCGCAGGAAGTAGGGCTGGTCGAGGTCCGGCGCGAGCGCGTCCGCGAGGCGGCGCGCGCGGCGGCCCGCCGCGAAGGCGAGGGCGGCGCGCGGCACGACGATCGCGCCGGCGGCGGTGAGGGCCCAGAGGTGGATCCAGGTCGCGGCCGGCCCGTCGGAAGGCGCCTCGAGCGCGGCGAGCGAGGCGGGGGCGAGCAGCTCCGCGGCGCGCGGCGCGGCGCCGCCGCGCGCCGCGTCGAGCGCGTGTGCGGCGGGGCCGAGCACGAACGAGAGCAGCGCGGCCGCCTGCGTCGCGCCGAGGAACGTGCTCTCCCACGTCGCGCGGTAGGCGAAGGCGAGGCCGCGCAGGTACATCCCCGCGACGAGGCCGACCGCGAAGCCCGCCGCGCCGAGGTGGAGGAGGCGCTGCGCGCGCGCGGCGTGGAGGGGCGCCGTCGCGGCGAGCCAGCGGCGCGCGAACTCGCCGAGCGCACTCGCCGCGAAGCGCTGGTCCTCGGGCGCGGCGGCCGGCGCGCGCGCCAGCAGCCCGAGCGCCGCGCGCGGGACGAGCGCCCCGAGCCGCTGCGCCGCGCGCGCCGGCGCGCCGCGGCGCGCGAGACGGCGCAGCCCGAGCCCGAGGTAGGCGGCCGCATTCCAGCCCAGGAGGGCGAGGAGCGGGAACGCGAGCAGGTTCACCCTGCGCTCGGGCCCGAGCGCGTTCGCGGCCGCGCCGAGCGCGGCCGTCGCGGCCGCAACGAGGAGCGCCGGGACGCGCAGCCGGGCCGCGCGGCGCGCCGCGCGCAGGGGCGGATGGCGCGCTTCGAGCGCCTCGGCGAGCCGCCGCGCGCGCGCCTCGACGAACGCGCGCGGCGCGTCGGGCGCCTCCTCGCGCGCGGCGCGCGACGCGGCCTCGCGCTCGTGCGGCGGGACGAAGCGCCCCGCCGGGTCGCGCTCTTCGCAGGCCTGCACGAGCAGCGTCCGGGCGAGCGCCTCCTCGCGCGCGGCGGACGCTGCCATGAGAGCAGGCTACCTCCGCGGCCCGCGGGCCGCCGCGCCGGGCGGCGCTTGACGCCGACGCGGATCGGTGCCACGCTCGCCTGCGATGCGCGATCGGACGCCGTGGCTCCTGGCTCTCCTCGGGCTCGCCCTTCGCAGGGCGGGAGAGGGGGTCGTGGGCCGCTAGCCCGATCGCGACGCGAACCGAAAACCCTCTCCCGCCGAGCCGGCCGGAGAGGGTTTCGCATCTTCGGGGTCCGCCCCGCTCGATCGAGACCGAAGGCTCCGGCCCGCCGGCCCAGGAGCCGCCATGACGGATTGCGATCGAGTCCTCGTCTTCGACACCACGCTGCGCGACGGCGAGCAGGCCGCCGGCGTCGCCTTCCGCGCGCGCGACAAGCTGGAGATCGCGGCGGCGCTCGCGGCGGCCGGCGTCGACGTCGTGGAGGCGGGCTTCCCCGTGAGCTCGCGGGCCGAGTTCGACGCCGTGCGCGCCGTGGCGCGCGAGGTGCGCGAGACGCGCGTGTGCGCGCTCGCCCGCGCCGTGCCGAAGGACGTCGAGGCGGCGGGCGAGGCGCTGCGCGGCGCCGCCGCGCCGCGCATCCACGTGTTCGTGAACGCGAGCGACATGCAGCTCGCGCACCAGCTCCGCCGCGGCCGGCGCGACGTCGCGGGCATGGTACGGGCGATGGTGACGCGGGCGCGCGAGCTCGCCGAGGACGTCGAGTTCAGCCCCATGGACGCGACGCGCGCGGACCGCGACTTCGTGGCCGAGCTGGCCGAGGACGCGGTGCGCGCGGGCGCCGGCACGGTGAACCTGCCCGACACCGTCGGCGTCGCCCTGCCCGAGCAGGTGCGCGCGCTCGTCGCGTTCGTGCGCGAGCGGATCGCGGGCGCGGGCGACGCCGTCGTCTCGTTCCACGGCCAGGACGACCTCGGCCTGGCCACGGCCAACTCGCTCGCGGCGGTCGCGGGCGGGGCGCGGCAGGTCGAGGTCGCGGTGAACGGGATCGGCGAGCGCGCCGGGAACACGGCCTTCGAGGAGGTGGTGATGGCCCTGCGGGTCCACGGGTCGGCCCTCCGCGTGCGCACGGGCGTCGACGCGCGCGCGATCCACGCGCTCTCGCGCCTGGTCGCCGAGCGGAGCGGCATCGCGGTCCCGCCGAACAAGGCGGTCGTCGGCGGGAACGCGTTCCGCCACGCGTCCGGCATCCACCAGGACGGCGTCCTCAAGCACCGGGCCACGTTCGAGTGCTTCGATCCGGCCGAGATCGGCCACCCGGCCGGGACGGAGATCGTGCTCGGGAAGCTCTCCGGGCGCGCCGGCTTCGCGGCCCGCGCGGAGGCGCTCGGCTACCGCCTCGACGGGCGCGGCCTCGCGCGGGCGTTCGAGCGCTTTCAGGCGCTCCTCGCGGACGGGGCCGTGGCCGGCGACGCCGCCCTGCGCGCGGCGTGCGAGCGGCCGGCTACAGCGACGCCGCGGCCGGTCCGATGAAGGGCGCATGCGCTTCGCGCTCGCCGTCGGGCTCGCGCTCGCCCTCGCCGCCGCGGCGGCGGGCTGCGTCATGCCGGCGGGCGAGCAGGTCGTCCTCGACCGGCGCGGCATGCGCGACGCCTTCACGGGCAACGCGGTGCTGCTCGAGGTCTCCGCCGACCGCGCGAAGTGTCGCGTCGCCGTGCGGAACAGCGCGCTCTTCGTGGAGCGGCGCTGGGTGGACTGCCGCTACGTCCACTCCCGCCCGCTGCACTAGGGGGCCCGCCGCGTCTCCTCGTTCCCGCGCGCGCGCGGCCGTCAGGGCAGGACGGCTTCGATCAGCGAGGGGCCGGGCGTCGCGAGGGCGCGGGCGAGGGCGTCGACCAGGAGGTCCGCGGTCTCGGCGCGCACGGCGGGGACGCCGAACCCGCGCGCGAGCGCGCACCAGTCGATCACGGGGTCGCCCAGGTCGGTGAGCGCGAGCGCCTGCGGGCCCGGCTCGACGAGCCCGGCGCGGCCCATCTCGAAGCGCAGGATCCGGTACGCGCGGTTCGCGCACACGACGACGGTGACGTCGAGCTCTTCGCGCGCCGCGGTCCAGAGCGCCTGCGCGGTGTAGAGGCCGCTCCCGTCCGCCTGCAGCGCGACGACGCGCCGGTCGGGGCACGCGAGCGCCGCGCCGACGGCGCAGGGGAGTCCCTGGCCGATCGCGCCGCCGGTGAGCGCGAGGACGGTGTGCGGCGCGGCGGCGGGCGCGGCGAGGGCGTACGGAAGCCCCGATGTGGCCGACTCGTCGACCACGATCGCGCCCTCGGGCTGGAGCGCTGCGAGCGCCTCGCCAAGCGCGGCGGCGTCGAGCGCCGCGCCCCCGGGCGGGACGGGCCGCTTGCGCGCCGGGACCAGCGCGGGGGGCGCCTCGAGCGCCTCCGCCAGGGCGGCGAGCGCCGCGGCGGCGTCGTCGCCCGGCGCGGCGAGCGCGTGGACGGCGCAGCCGGGCGGCACCAGGTCGCTCGCGCCGCCGGGGTAGCCGAAGAAGGCGACGGGCGCCCGCGCGCCTGCCAGGACGAGGTGGCGGAAGCCGCCGAGGTAGGCGGCGGCCTGCTCGGGGAAGTACGAGAGGCGCTCGGGCGCGGGGAGGCCGCGCCCGCGTTCCATGCGCGCGAAGAAGCCGTCGCAGGCGAGACGCGCGCCGGTGCGCGCGGCGACCGCGGCGGCGCTGCGCAGGCCGGGCTCCGAGAGGGCTGCGCCGCCGAGGAGGACCAGCGCGGGCTCCCCGCTCGCGAGCGCGGCGCGCGCGGCCTCGAGCGCGGCGGGCGCCGCCCCCGCGCGCGCGGGCGGGCGCCGGGGCGCCGCGGGCCCGGGCGCCGGGTCCCACTGGCAGTCCGCGGGGACGACGAGCGTCGCGACGGCACCGGGCGGGCCGAGCGCGGCGGCGATCGCGTCGGCGGCGTCCTCGGCGAGCGCCGCGGCGCGCGCGGTCGTGCGCACGAAGCCCGACATCGGGCGCGCGAGCGCCTCGATCTCGCTCGCGAGCGGGGCGTCCGCGGCGCGGTGCCACGTCGCGTGGTCGCCGACCAGGTTCACCAGGGGCGTCCCCGCGCGGCGCGCGTTGTGAAGGTTGGCGAGGCCGTTCGCGAGCCCGGGGCCGAGGTGGAGGAGCGTGAGCGCGGGCCGCCCCGTCATGCGCCCGTAGCCGTCGGCGGCGCCCGTGCAGACGCCCTCGAACAGGCCGAGCACGGCGCGCATCCCCGGCACCGCGTCGAGCGCCGCGACGAGCGGCATCTCGGTCGTGCCCGGGTTCGCGAGACAGAGATCGAGGCCCGCGGCCCGCGCCGTCCGCAAGAGCGCCTCGGCGCCGTTCATCGTCCCTCCCGCGCCGCGGCGCCCGCGCGCTCCCCCCGCGCTCCGCCAGCGTAGCGCCGCCCGCCGCGCCCTCGGCTGGAAACGTCCGCGCCGGGCGTCTACAGTGCGGTCCCCCGAGGTGCGCTGCGAGCGCCTCGGGAGGCCGGCCCCGGCGCCGCGCCCGCGCGGCCCCGGCGGCCGCGCCCGGCCGCGGCGGCCCGGTCCCGGCGCAACCCCTCGGAGCCAGCGGGAGACCCGAACCCCATGACCACCCTCGTCATCGCGCTGATCGCGAGCGTGCTCGCGCTCGTCGTCGCGGCCATCCTGTTCACGCGCGTCCTCGCGGCGCCGACCTCGACTCCGCGCGCGAACGAGATCGCCGCCGCGATCCGCGCCGGGGCGGAGGCGTTCCTCGCCCGCCAGTACCGGACGGTGGGCCTCGTGGGCCTTCCGATCGGGCTCCTCCTGTGGGTGCTGCTCGGAAGCTGGTACGCGATCGGCTTCGCCATCGGGGCGCTCGCGAGCGCCGCGGCGGGCTTCGCGGGGATGATGGTGTCCGTGCGCGCCAACCTGCGGGTGGCGCAGGCCGCGCACAACGGCTTCGGGCGCGCGTTCGCGCTGGCCTTCGACGGCGGCGCCGTCACCGGGCTCGCGGTCGTCGGCGCGGGTCTGCTCGCCCTCACGGGCATCGTGTGGGCGATGCAGGCGAACGGGCAGACGAGCCCCGACGCCCTCGTCGGGCTCGCGTTCGGCGGCTCGCTGATCTCGGTCTTCGCCCGCCTCGGCGGCGGCATCTTCACGAAGGGCGCGGACGTCGGCGCCGACCTCGTCGGGAAGGTCGAGGCGAACATCCCGGAGGACGACCCGCGCAACCCGGCGGTCATCGCGGACAACGTCGGCGACAACGTCGGCGACTGCGCCGGGATGGCCGCGGACCTCTTCGAGACGTACGGCGTCACCGCCGCCGCCGCGATGCTGATCGCGCACATCGTCTTCCCCGACAGCGCCAACATGTTCCTCTACCCGCTCGCGATCGGCGCCGCCGGCATCTTCGGCTCGCTCGTCGCGGTGCCGTTCGTGCGCATCGACGAGCCGGCGGAGGGGCAGCGCCCCGCGGTGATGCGCGCGATGTACACGGGCCTCGGCATCGCGTCGGGCGTCATGCTGCTCCTCCTCGTCGTGACGAACCTCGTCGTCGACTTCCCGGCGCAGGACGTGAACGGGCAGGGCGTGAGCGGGTTCGGGCTCTGGATCTGCGCGGCGATCGGCGCGGCGGTGACGGCCGCCATGATGTGGGTCACCGACGTCTACACGGGCGACGGCTCGCGCTTCGTCGCGCGGATCGCGGACGCGAGCCAGGGCGGCCACGCCACGAACATCATCAGCGGGCTCGCCGTCGGGATGCAGTCGACGGTGATCCCGGTCGTCGTGATCGTCGGCGCGATCGTGGTCTGCTACGAGCTCGCGGGCCTCTTCGGGGTCGGCGTCGCCGCGATGTCGATGCTCTCGCTGGCCGGCATCGTGGTCTCGATCGACGCGTACGGGCCGATCACGGACAACGCCGGCGGCATCGCCGAGATGGCGGAGCTCGGCGCCGACGTGCGCCGCGTGACGGATCCGCTCGATGCCTTCGGGAACACGACGAAGGCGGTGACGAAGGGCTACGCGATCGCCTCGGCGGGCCTCGCGGCGGTGGTCCTCTTCGGGACCTACATCGCGGACCTGCGCCACATCGGCGGCATCCAGACCACGTTCGACCTCTCCTCGCCGGCCGTCCTGGCCGGCCTCTTCGCCGGCGCGATGATCCCGTTCGTGTTCGCCTCGCTCGCGATGAGCGCGGTCGGCGTGGCCGGCCAGCGCGTCGTCGACGAGGTGCGCCGCCAGTTCAAGGAGATCCCCGGCCTCATGGAGGGCACCGGGAAGCCCGACTACCGCACGTGCGTCGACATCGTGACCGCGTCGGCCCTGCGGCTCATGGTGGCGCCGGCCCTGATCCCGGCGCTGATCCCGGTCGCCGTCGGCCTCACGCTCGGCGCGCAGGCGCTCGGCGGGCTCCTGATCGGCTCGATCGTCTCGGGCGTGTGCGTCGCGATCTCGATGACGACCGGCGGCGCCGCGTGGGACAACGCGAAGAAGTACATCGAGGCGGGCGCCTACGGAGGGAAGGGCTCCGACGCCCACAAGGCCGCCGTGACGGGCGACACCGTCGGCGACCCGTACAAGGACACGGCGGGCCCGGCGATCAACCCGATGCTGAAGCTCGTCAACATCGTCGCACTGCTCCTGATCCCCTTCCTCGCGTAAGGCGGGCGCGGGGTGGCGGAGGGGGCCGCCCCGCAGCCGGCCGCGCACCCGCGCGACCGGCTGGCGCGCACGCTGTCGCTGCGAGACGCGGTCTTCCTGGTCGTCGCCTCCGTGGTCGGCTCCGGCATCTTCCTCACGCCGGGCGCGATCGCGGACCGGCTGCCGCACCCGGGCCTCATCTTCGCCGCGTGGGCGGCGGGCGGCCTCCTCTCTCTCGCGGGGGCGCTCGCCAACGCGGAGCTCGGCGCGATGTACCCGCGCGCCGGCGGCGACTACGTCTACCTGCGCGAGGCGTTCCATCCGGCGGCGGGGTTCCTGGTCGGCTGGGTCACCTTCTTCGCGATCTACGCGGGCACGATCGCGACGCTCGCGGCCGGCTTCGCCGAGTCCGTCGCCCAGATGGCCGCGTGGCCGCGCGCCGCGGTCGTGCCGCTCGCGGTGGTCACGGTGGCCGCGTTCTCGGCGCTCAACTACGCGAGCGTCCCGTGGGGGCTGCGCGTCAACAACCTCGCGGGCTGGGTGAAGCTCGCCGCGCTCCTCGCGTTCGCGCTCGTGGGCCCGCTCACCGGGGCGGGCGACCCCGCCCACCTGCGACCGCTCGTCGAGGGCGTGGCGTCGACGGCGTCGCCGGCGGCCTTCGCGCTCGCGCTCTCGCCCGTCCTCTTCAGCTACCTCGGCTGGAACGCGTCGGTGTACGTCGCGAGCGAGATCCGCGATCCCGCGCGCAACGTGCCGCGCTCGCTGTTCGTGGGCCTCGGGCTCTGCGCCGCGCTCTACCTGCTCCTCAACGCGGTCTACCTCTACGCGCTTCCCGTCGCGGCGCTGCGCGGCACCGCGAACGCCGGCGAGGCGGCGGCCGGGGTCCTCTTCGGGGAGCTCGGCGGCCGGCTGGTCGCGGCGTTCGTGCTCGTCTCCATCCTCGGCACGCTGCACGCGACGATCCTCGTCGGCCCGCGCATCGCGTACGCGATGGCGCTCGACGGGCTCTTCCTGCGCGGCGTCGACCGCGTGCACCCGACGCGCCAGACGCCCGCCGCGGCGGTGGCCGTGCAGGCCGCGGTCGCCTCGACGATCCTCCTCCTGCTCCAGAGCTTTCCGAGCGCGCTCGACTTCACGACCTTCGCGATCGTGCTCGCGACGGCGGCCGACGTCCTCGCGCTGCTCTGGCTGCGCCGCGTCGCGCCCGCGCACCCGCGGCCCTACCGCGCGCCGGGCCACCCCTGGATCCCGCTGCTCTACGTCGCGGCGAACCTCGCCATCGCCGTCGGCCTCGCGCGCGGGAGCCCGCGCGCGGCCGGGACCGCGGCGGCGGTGACGCTCGCCGGCGTCCCCGTGTACCTCGCGCTCCGGCGCGCGCGGGCCGCGGCGTAGGCCGGGGCGACGCGCGTCACGCGGCGCCCACGCGCCGGGCCGACCCGGCGGAGAGGGCTCGACCGGCTCCGGGGCTGCGGGCCGCGTCGCAGCCGGCGTCCTCGGCCTCCCCGGCCTTCGGGTCGCCTGGAGAGCGCCCCGACGGCGCCTCCAGCTCGCCTTGCCGCCGCCCGATTTCTCCAATAGCGTTGCCGTTTTACGCGGCTCCGGGGGGAGCGCGGCCGCGCCCGCCGCGCACGCCTCCGCCCCGGGGCGCGTCCTGCCGAGGACTCCTCCGTGCGCCACGACTTCGCCAAGCTGCGCCGGCTCCCGCCCTACGTGCTGGCCGAGGTGACGGCGCTCAAGCACGCGGCGCGCCGGGCCGGGGAGGACGTGATCGACCTCGGCATGGGGAACCCCGACCTCGCGACGCCCCCGCACGTCGTGGAGAAGATCCGCGAGGCGGCGCTCAACCCCCGCAACCACCGCTACTCCGCCTCGCGCGGCATCCCGAACCTGCGCGCGGCCGCCTGCGAGTGGTACGCCCGCCGCCACGGCGTCGAGCTCGACCCCGAGACGGAGGCGATCGCCGTGATGGGCGCGAAGGAGGGGCTCTCCCACTTCGTGCTCGTCACGATCGGGCCCGGGGACGTCGTCCTGGCGCCGGACCCCACCTACCCGATCCACCAGTACGCCGTGATCATCGCGGGCGGCGACCTGCGCCACGTGCCGCTCGGCCCGGATGCGGACTTCCTCGCGAACCTCGAGGTCGCGATCCAGCGCACCTGGCCCAAGCCGAAGCTCCTCATCGTCTCGTTTCCGCACAACCCGACCACGCGCGTCGTCGAGCGGGGCTTCTTCGAGCAGCTCGTCGCCTTCGCGAGGGAGCACAGCCTCATGGTCGTGCACGACTTCGCCTACGCGGAGCTGTGCTTCGACGGCTACAAGGCGCCGAGCATCCTCGAGGTGCCGGGCGCGAAGGACGTCGCCATCGAGTTCCTCTCGCTGTCGAAGAGCCATTCGATGGCGGGCTGGCGCGTCGGCTTCGCGTGCGGGAACCCGGAGATGGTGCACGCCCTCGGGCGCATCAAGAGCTACCTCGACTACGGGATGCCGCAGGCGATCCAGGTCGGCGCGATCGTCGCGCTGCGCGGGCCGCAGGACTGCGTGACGGAGAACGCGGACGAGTACCGCGCGCGGCGCGACGCGCTCGTCGACGGGCTGGCGCAGCCGGGGCCGGGCGCGTGGAAGATCGAGAAGCCGCTCGCGACGATGTTCGTCTGGGCGCAGGTCCCGGAGCCCTTCCGCGCACTCGGCTCGCTCGAGTTCTCGAAGCGCCTCCTGCGCGAGGCGCAGGTCGCCGTCGCGCCCGGGATCGGCTTCGGCGAGAGCGGCGAGGGCTGGGTGCGCTTCGCGCTGATCGAGAACGTGCACCGCACGCGCCAGGCCGTGCGCGGCATCCGCCGGTTCCTGCGCAGCGCGGGAGCGTAGGCGCAGCCGTGGCCCGCGCGGAAGGCGTCGGCGTCGGCCTCGTCGGCCTCGGGACCGTCGGGGCGGGCGTCGCGCAGGTGCTGCGCGAGAACGCGGCCGTCATCGCGGCTCGGCTCGGGTTCCCGCTCCGGCTCGTGCGCGTGGCCGACCTCGACGCCTCGCGCGCCCGGGGCGTCGACCTCGGCGGGGCGCGCTTCGACGGCGACGCGGACGCCCTCGTCGACGACCCCGAGGTCGCGATCGTGATCGAGCTGATCGGGGGGACGGGCGCGGCGCGGCGCCTCATCCACCGCGCGCTCGAGCGCGGAAAGCACGTCGTCACGGCGAACAAGGCGCTCCTCGCCGAGCACGGGCGCGAGATCTTCGACGCCGCGGCGAAGGCCGGGGTGGACGTCGCGTTCGAAGGCAGCGTGGGCGGCGGGATCCCGATCCTGCGCTCGATGCGCGAGGGCCTCGCGGCGAACCGCATCGACCGCGTGGTCGGCATCGTGAACGGCACGACGAACTACATGCTCTCCGAGATGGAGGCGACGGGCGAGCCCTTCGCCGCCGTCCTCGCGCGCGCGCAGGCCCTCGGCTACGCCGAGGCCGACCCGAGCTTCGACGTCGACGGCGTCGACGCGGCCCACAAGCTCACGCTGCTCGCGGCGATGGCGTTCGGGGCGGACCTCACGCACCGCGACGTCCCGACCGAGGGCATCCGGGGCCTCACGCCCCTCGACGTCGCCGCGGCGCGCGAGTTCGGCTACCGCATCAAGCTGCTCGGCATCGCGAAGCGGCGCGAGGGCCCGGGCGGCGAGGAGCGCATCGAGGTGCGCGTCCACCCGACGATGATCCCGGCCTCGAGCCTCCTCGCGAAGGTCGACGGCGCGATGAACGCGATCGCCGTGCACGGCGACGCCGTGGGGCCGACGCTCTTCTACGGCGCCGGCGCCGGGCGCCTTCCGACCGCGAGCGCCGTCGTGGGCGACGCGATGGAGATCGCGCGCGCGATCCAGCACGGGAGCCCAGGCGGCCGCGTGGCCCCGCTCTCCTTCCTGGCGGAGGCGCTGCGCCCGCGCCCGCTCGTCCCGCTCGCCGAGCTCCACGGGCGCGTCTACCTCGCCTTCTCGGTGGAGGACCGCCCCGGCGTCCTCGGCGAGATCACGAGCGCGCTCGGCGCGCACGAGATCGGGATCTCGTCGCTCCTCCAGCACCGCGCCGACGAGGGGGGGCCCGTCCCCGTCGTCGTGCTCACCCACCCGGCGCCCGAGGGCGCGGTGCGCCGCGCGCTCGACCGCATCGACGCGCTGCCGCGCGTCGCGGCCCCGACGCGCCTCATCCGGATCGAGGAGGACCTCTAGCCGTGGCCGAGAAGCCGGCGCTGCGCGCGTGGTTCCAGAGCCTCCGCGATCCCTCCGAGCGCTACCCCCTCGACGAGGTCGTGTACACCGACCGGCGCGGCGGGTTGCTCCAGGTGGTGCACGACCTCGAGGCGCTGCGCCGGACCTCCGCAGCGGCGTGGAAGCGCCTGTTCGAGGACCGCGCGCACAAGACGGAGTGGCCCTACGGCTCGGGCGTCTGGGGCAAGAAGGAGTGGGTGCTGCCCGAGATCGAGAGCGACGACGTCGTCTCGATGTACGAGGGCCACTCGAACCTCTTCTGGGCGGAGCGCTACGGCCGCGAGCTCGGGCTCGAGGACCTCTGGATCAAGCAGTGCGGCAACTCGCACACCGGGTCCTTCAAGGACCTCGGGATGACCGTCCTCGTCTCGCAGGTGAAATCGATGATGCGGCGCGGGCGCCCGGTGCGGGCCGTCGCGTGCGCCTCGACCGGCGACACGTCCGCGGCGCTCGCCGCCTACGCGGCGGCGGCCGGCATCCCGGCCATCGTCTTCCTCCCGCGCGGCAAGATCTCCGTCGCGCAGCTCATCCAGCCGATCGCGAACGGCGCCATCGTCTTCGCCCTCGACACGGATTTCGACGGCTGCATGGCGATCGTGAAGCAGGTGGCCGAGCGCGACGGGATCTACCTCGCGAACTCGATGAACAGCCTGCGCATCGAGGGCCAGAAGACCGTCGGCATCGAGATCGTGCAGCAGTTCGACTGGGAGGTGCCCGACTGGATCGTGATTCCGGGCGGGAACCTCGGCAACGTGTCGGCGCTGGCGAAGGGCCTCGACATGATGGTCGACCTCGGGCTCGTGACGCGGCGCCCGCGCATCGTGTGCGCGCAGGCGGCGCAGGCGAACCCGCTCTACCTGGCGTACCAGCGCGACTTCGAGGTGTTCGAGCCGATCGCCGCGCGGCCGACGCTCGCCTCCGCCATCCAGATCGGGAACCCGGTCTCGTACGAGAAGGCGGTGGACGCGATCCGGCGCTTCGACGGCATCGTGGAGCAGGCGACCGAGGAGGAGCTGGCCGACGCCTCGGCGCGCGCCGACCGCACCGGCCTCTTCAACTGCCCCCACACGGGCGTCGCGCTCGCGGCGATGGGGAAGCTCGTGGATCGCGGCGTGATCCGGCGCTCGGACCGCGTGGTGGTCCTCTCGACGGCGCACGGCCTCAAGTTCGTGGACTTCAAGGTGCGCTACCACGAGATGCGCCTCCAGGACGTGACGTCCAACTGGGCCAACCCCGCGATCGAGCTCCCGGCGCGTTACGACGCCGTGCGCGACCGGATGATGCGCGAGATCGAGCTGCGCTCCGGACGCTGACGTGTTCACCGGAATCGTCGAGGCGGTCGGCCGGGTGCGTGCGCTGCGGCGGGAGGGGGCGAAGGCGGAGCTCGTCGTCGAGGCGCCCGCGCTCGCGGCGGAGGCGAAGGTCGGCGACAGCGTCGCGGTGAACGGCGCCTGCCTCACGGTCACGGCGGCCGAGTCCGGCGCGCTGCGCTTCGAGGCGGTGGCGGAGACCCTCGCGCGCACCTCGCTCGGGGGGCTCGCGCCCGGGAGCCCCGTGAACCTCGAGCGCGCGCTGCGCGCGGACGGGCGGCTCGACGGCCACATCGTCCAGGGCCACGTGGACGGCGTCGGGCGGGTGCGCGAGCTGCGCCGCGCGGGCGACGACGTGCGCCTCTTCGTCGACTGCGAGCCCGCTCTCGCGGAGCTCCTCGTCGAGAAGGGCTCGGTCGCGGTGGAGGGGGTCTCGCTGACGGTGGTCGGGGTCGAGGCCGCGGGCTTCGACGTCGCGCTCATTCCGCACACGCTCGGCGCGACCACGCTCGGCCTCCTCGCGCCGGGCGCCGCGGTGAACCTCGAGGCCGACGTGCTCGGCAAGTACGTGCGCCGCTACCTCGAGCGGGTGGGCGCCGCGCCTCGCGGAGCCGCGTGAAGGCGATCCTCGGGGCCGCGCTCGCGCTCGCTCTCGCGCGCCCGGCGGCGGCGGCGCCCGATCCGTGGGAGGCGACGCTCCGGCGCGTGGTGCCCGCGGTCGTGGCGCTGCGCGTCGCGGGCACGCGCTCGTTCGACACCGAGCCCGCGGCCGTGGTCGCGGCCACGGGCTTCGTGGTCGACGCCGAGCGCGGGCTCGTCCTGACGAACCGCCACGTCGTCCGGCCCGGGCCCGTCACCGCCGAGGCCGTGTTCCTGAACCACGAGACCGTCCCGGTCCGGGCGCTCTATCGCGACCCGGTTCACGACTTCGGCTTCTTCCGCTTCGATCCCGACGCCGTGCGCTTCCTCGAGCCGGGAGAGATCGCGCTCGCGCCCGAGCGCGCGCGGATCGGGAGCGAGATCCGCGTCGTGGGGAACGACGCCGGCGAGAAGCTCTCGATCCTCGCCGGGACGCTCGCGCGCCTCGACCGCGACGCGCCCGTCTACGGCCCGGACGCCTACAACGACTTCAACACCTTCTACTACCAGGCGGCCTCGGGGACCTCGGGCGGCTCCTCCGGGTCCCCGGTGATCGACGTCTCGGGCGACGCGGTCGCGCTGAATGCGGGCGGGAGCCGGAGCGCCTCGTCGAGCTTCTTCCTCCCGCTCGACCGCGTGGTGCGCGCGCTCGAGCTGCTGCGCGAGGGGCGCCCGGTGCCGCGCGGCACGCTGCAGGTGGTCTTCCGCCACCGCCCCTTCGACGAGCTGCGCCGCCTCGAGCTCGCGCCCGAGACCGAGGCCGCGGTCCGCGCCCGCGCGCCCGACCGCACCGGCCTCCTCGTCGCGGAGGAGATCGTCCCCGGCGGCCCGGCCGACGGGAAGCTCGAGCCGGGCGACGTCGTGATCGCGCTGGGCGGCGCGCCGATCGGCGACTTCGCGGCGCTCGAGGCCGCGCTCGACGACGCCGTCGGCCGCTCCGTCGCGCTCGAGGTGGAGCGCCGCGGCGAGCGGCGCACGCTCGAGGTCGAGGTCGGCGACATGCACGCCGTCGCGCCGGACGAGTACCTCGAGTTCAGCGGCGGGGTCCTGCACGCGCTCTCGCTCCAGCAGGCGCGCAACCACGGGCTTCCCGTGCGCGGGGTCTACGTCGCGGCCCCGGGCTACGCCTTCGCCCGGGCGGGCGTCTCGCCCGGGGCGCTCCTCCTCGCGCTCGGCGGGACGCCGCTCGGCGACCTCGACGCGGCGGAGGCGCTCCTCGCCGCGCATCCGGACGGCGCGCGCCTCCCCGTGCGCTGGATCGACCTCGACCGCCCGCGCAGCCCGCGCGTGTCGATTCTCACCGTCGACCGCCGCTGGTTCCCGATGCAGCGCTGCACGCGGGACGACGCGACCGGCGTCTGGCCGTGCCGCGCCTCGCCGCCGCCCCCGCCGCCCGCGCCGCCCGCGCCCGTCCGCGCGTCGCTCGAGGCGGAGGGCTCGCGCGCGGAGCGCGCGCTGGCGCCGTCCCTCGTCTTCGTCGAGTACGAGGTGCCCTACAAGATCGACGGCGCCCATGCGCGCTCGTTCTCGGGGACGGGCCTCGTGGTCGACGCGGAGCACGGGCTCGTCGTCGTCGACCGCGACACCGTGCCCGTCTCGCTCGGCGACCTGCGCCTCACGTTCGGGCGCAGCGCCACGGTGCCGGGCCGCGTCGTCGCGCTCCACCCGGAGCACGGCGTCGCCGTCGTCGCGTACGACCCGGCGCTCCTGCGCGGGACGCCGGTGCGCGCCGCGCGCCTGCGCCCGGACCCCGTCGCGCCGGGCGAGGCGCTCTGGCTCGTGGGCTTCGACCCGGCGCAGCGGCTCGTCGGCCGCCGCACCGAGGCGGGGCGCGTCGAGGAGCGCCCGATCCCGCCGCCCGACCCGCCGCGCTTCCGCGAGTCCAACGTGGAGCTCGTCTTCCCGACCGAGACGGCGCCCACCGTGGGCGGCGTCCTCGCCGACGGGCGCGGGCGCGTGCGCGCGCTCTGGAGCTCGGTGTCGCGCGACGAGCGCGGCGCGCCGAACGCGTTCTTCGCGGGGCTGCCGATCGAGCTCGTGGTCGAGATGCTGGCGCCGCTCCGGGCGGGCCGGCCCTTCCGCTGGCGCAGCGTCGGCGTCGAGCTCGGGATCGTATCGCTCGCCGAGGCGCGCGATCGCGGGCTCTCCGAGGCGAGCGCGCTGCGGCTGGCGCAGCACGACCCGGCGCGCCGCCGCGCGCTCGAGGTGAAGCGGGTGGCCGCGGGCGCGCCGTCCGAAGGCGTGCTCCAGCCGGGCGACCTGGTGCTCGCCGCCGACGGGAGCCCGGTGACGACCTTCCGCGAGGTGGAGCGCGCCGCGCAGCGCGAGGAGCTCGCGCTCACGCTCCTGCGCGACGGCCGCGAGCACGAGGTGCAGGTGCGCACCCTGGAGCTCGACGGGATCGGGACGCGCCGCGCGCTCCTCTTCGCGGGCGCGCTCCTCCAGCCGCCGTTCTACGCCGCCGCGATCCAGCGCGGCGTCCCGCCCGAAGGCGTCTACGTGGCGGGGCGCTGGTACGGCTCGCCCGTCGACCGCCACGGTCTGCGCGCCACGCGCCGCATCCTCGCCGCCGGCGGCCGCCCGACGCCGGACCTCGACGCCTTCCTCGCGGCGGTGCGCGACGTGCCCGACCGGGGCTCCGTCCAGCTCCTCACCGAGGACCTCGAGGGGAAGCGCCAGGTGCTCACGCTGGACCTCGACCTGCGCTACTGGCCCACTCGCGAGCTGCGCTTCGAGGGCCAGGGCTGGGAGGTGCGGGCCCCGACGGCGCCGCCCGCGCCCCCGCTCGAGGCCGCCGCCTCGACGCACGGGGGCGCTGCGGCGCGGCGGAGCGGACCGCGTCCTTGACGACGCCCCGGCTCAGTCGGGGTACTCGACGCGGACGCGGCGGCTCGTGGGGACGAGCTGGCAGGTGAGGACCCAGCCCTCGGCGAGCTCGCGCTCGCCGAGCACCTGGTTGTCCTTCATGGCGCCCGCGCCCTCGCGCAGCTGCGCCATGCAGCAGCCGCAGTAGCCCTCCTCGCACGAGGTCGGCGGCTCGAGGCCCGCGCGGCGCAGCGTCTCGACGATGGTGTCGCCCGGGCGATAGGGGAGCTCGTGCTCCACGCCGTCGAGACGCACCGAGACGCGCTCGGTCGCGCCCGCGGCCGGGCCGGCGGCGGCGGCCTCGGCTCGCGCGGCGTCCGCGGCGAGGCGCGGCGCGCCGTCGGCGCCGTACTCGAAGCGCTCGATCGCAATGCGCTCGGGGCGGACGCCGAGCGCGAGGAGCGTGCGCTCGGCGACGTCCATGAAGGGCGCCGGGCCGCAGATGCCGAAGTCGTGGTCGAGCGCCGCGCCGACGAAGTCGCGCATCGCGGCGGCGTCGGGGAATCCGTGCTCCACGTCGAGCCGGTGGGCGAGCTCGAAGCGGCCCGCGTGCGCGCGCGCGAGGGCGTCGAGCTCCGCGCGGAAGATCACGGAGCCCGCGTCGCGGTTCGCGTAGAAGAGGCGCACCGGGCGCTCCGTGCGGGCGAGCGCGGTCTTCGTCAGGGAGGCGATGGGCGTGATGCCGCTCCCCGCCGCGAAGTACGTGAGGCCCGCGTCGCGCGCCGGCAGGAGGAAGCGGCCGGCCGGCCGCATCACCTCGAGCGCGTCGCCCTCGCGCACGGCGTCGTGCATCCAGTTGGAGACTCGCCCGCCGGCGACGCGCTTCACCGTGACCTTCCACTCCGGGTCCACGCCCGGCGCGGAGGCGAGCGAGTAGCAGCGCACCAGCCGGCGCCCCTCGACGGGGACGCGGAACGCGAGGAACTGGCCGGCCTCGTAGGCGAACGCCTCGCGCAGGGCGGGCGGGACGTCGAGCACGAGCGAGCGGGCGTCCGCCGTCTCCTGCACGATCTCGGCCACGCGCAGCGCGTGGTACGGCCCGTCCACCGCGCGGCTCAGCCTCGCAGCTTCGCGAGCCGCTCGATCGTCGCCTGCGCCTCGGCCATGACGGCGTCGACGATCTCGGCGCACGTGCGGATGTCCCGGATCGCGCCGGCGCCCTGGCCGGCCGGCATGCACGCGCGGTCGGGATCGGCCTCGCGGTCCGGGCCCGCCATCGCGGTGAAGACGCCCGCGCGCGCGGAGGCGGCGAACTGCTCGGGGAAGGGGCGGATCCGCTCGGGCTGCGCCTCCATCTCGTCCACGTAGCGGTTGCGGATGACCCGCATCGGCTTTCCCGAGTACGAGCGCGTCACCACGGTGTCCTCTTCGCGGATCTCGGTGATGCGCTTCTTGTACACCTCGGCCGCGCGCGCCTCGTGGGAGGCGATGAAGCGCGTCCCCATCCACACGCCCTGGGCCCCGAAGGCGAGCGCGGCGGCGAGCCCGCGCCCGTCCACGATCGAGCCCGCGGCGAGCACCGGGACGGACACGGCGTCCACCACCTGGGGAATGAGCGCCATCCCCGCGACCTGGCCCGTGTGCCCGCCGGCCTCCGTGCCCTGCGCGACGACGGCGTCGCAGCCCGCGCGCTCGGCGTGCACCGCGTGGCTCACCTTCCCGCAGAGGCTCATCACCTTGACGCCCGCCGCGTGACACTTCTCGACGACGCCCTCCGGCACGCCGAGGCCCGCGACGAACGCCGCCGCGCCCTCGCCGATGATGACGTCGATCGCGCGCTCGATGGTCTCCGGGAGCGCGGCCAGGAGGTCCACGCCGAACGGCTTCTGCGTGAGGGCGCGCACCGCGCGCATCTCCTCGCGGATGCGCTCGGGCGGCTCCGAGGCCATGCCGAGCACGCCGAAGCCGCCCGCCTCGGACACCGCGGCGCAGACCCGCGCGTACGCGACCCCGCCCATCCCGGCCAGGAAGATCGGCTTCTCGATTCCGAACAGGTCGCAGATCGGCGTGCGCAGGCTCATCGGGGCTCCTCGGACGGGCCGGGGAGGGTAGCTCCCACGGCGCGGGGAGCACGGCCCGCGGCGCTGCCCTACCGTCGACGCATGGCGGCCCGCCACCTCGTCGTCGTGCCCCACACGCACTGGGACCGCGAGTGGTACGAGACGCACGAGCAGTTCCGCCTGCGCCTCGTGCGGCTCGTGGACCGCCTGCTCGAGGTCCTCGAGGGCGACCCCGGCTTCCGGCACTTCACGCTCGACGGCCAGTCGATCGTCCTCGACGACTACCTCGAGGTGCGGCCGAGTCGGCGCGAGCGCGCGGAGAAGCTGATCCGCGACGGACGCCTCCTCGTCGGGCCGTGGTACGTCCTCCCCGACGAGTGGCTCGTCTCCGGGGAGGCGCTGATCCGCAACCTCCGCGTCGGGCTCGCGCGCGCCGAGGCGTACGGCCGCGCGATGCGGATCGGCTACGCGCCCGACCTCTTCGGCCACGTGGGCCAGCTGCCGCAGATCTTCGCCGGCTTCGGCTTCGAGGCGGCGGTCGTCTGGCGCGGCGTCGGGGCCGACGTCGGCGAGACCGTCTTCGACTGGGAGGCGCCGGACGGAAGCCGGCTTCCCACGGTGTACCTGCGCCACGGCTACGGCAACGCCGTGCACCTGCCGCTCGAGCCCGAGGCGCTGCGCCGGCGGCTCGAGCGCGACGTGGCGCTGCTCGCCCCCTTCTCGCGCATCCCGACCTTCCTGCTCATGAACGGGAGCGACCACGTGGAGCCGCAGCCCGGGCTTCCCGCCGCGCTCGAGGCGGCGGTCGCCGGGATGCCGGAGACGACCTTCGAGATCGGGACGCTCGGGAGCTTCCTCGAGCGCGCGCTGCGCGAGGCGCCCGCGGACCGCGCGCTCCACCGCGGCGAGCTGCGCTCGGGCTTGCGGGCGCCGCTCCTTCCGGGCTGCGCCTCGTCGCGGATGGGGCAGAAGCGCGCCGACTTCGCGAACGACGTGCTCCTCACCGCCTACCTCGAGCCGCTCGCCGCCTGGCTCGGCGTCCTGGGCGGCGACCCGGGCCTCGACGTCCTCGCGCACGCCTGGCGCGTCGCGCTCCAGAGCCATCCGCACGACTCCATCTGCGGCTGCTCGATCGACGCCGTGCACGAGGAGATCGGGGTCCGCATCGCGCGCGTCGCGCAGATCGCGCGCGGCCACCTCGACGCGGTGGGCGGCGCGCTCGCCGAGCGCCTGCGCCCGGCCGCGGAGGGGTGCGCCGGGGCCGCGACGACGGGGTCGGGCGCGGCCCGCGCCGAGCGAGGCGGGACCGCCGCGCCGGCGGGCGAGCCCGCCGGCGAGCCGGTGCTCGTCTGGAATCCGCACGGCCCGGGGCCGACGGGCGTCGACGCGGAGCTCGAGCTCGACCTCCCGCTGCGGGGTGGCCGGCCCGCCCCGTTCCATCTGGTCGATGCCGCGGGCCGCCGCGTCCCCGCCGCGGCCGACGTCGTCGACCCGGGCGCGACGCTCGGCGACTTCGAGCTCGCGCCGTCGGGCGCCGCGCACCTCGTCGAGGGGATTCCGCCGGACTTCGCGGGCGCGCGCCTGCGCGACCTGCGCTGGCGGCGCGTCGGGCCCGGCCGGCTCGAGGTGGACCTGCGCCTCGCCGCGACGCCCGGCGAGCTCGACGCCGAGGCCGCGCGGCGCGCGCTCCTCGAGCGCCTCGCCGCGGGCGACCTCGAGCGCGTGCGCGTGCGCGCGGCGCGCGTGCCTCGCGTACGGCTGCGCTTCGCCGACGCGCTTCCCGGCCACGGCGTGCGCGCCTACCGCGTCGCGCGCGGCGGCGCCGGCGGGGCGGAGGAGGTGCGCGCCGCGCGCCGTCCCGACGGCTCCGCCGTCCTCGAGAGCGCGACGCTGCGCGTCGAGGTCGCCGCCGACGGGCGCGTGAGCTTCGAGCACGCTCCGACCGGCCTGCGCTGCGAGGACGCGCTCCGGATCGCTTCCGAGGGCGACCGCGGCGACGAGTACAACTTCGACCCCGTGCCCGGCGACGCGCCGGTGGAGCGTCCCGAGCGCGTCCGGCTCTCGTGGGGGGGCGGCGCGTCGGAGGCTTGGGTGCGCGTCGCCGCGCGCTACCGCGTGCCCGCCGCGCTCGCGGCCGGGCGCGCCGCACGGAGCGCGCGGCGCGTCGCGCTTCCCGTCGCGACGACGCTGCGGCTCCTGCGCGGGCTCGACCGGCTCGAGATCGAGCTCGAAGTCGACAACACGGCCTGCGATCACCGGCTGCGGCTCCTCGCGGCGGCGCCCTTCGCCGCGCGGCGCTTCGTCGTCGAGTCCGCGTTCGAGCTCCCCGAGCGGCCGATCGCGCCGGGGCCGGACGCCTTCGGGCCGGGGCGCCCCGCCGAGCGTCCCGTGGGCGCCGGGCCCATGCGGCGCCTCGCGAGCGTCGACGACGGCCGCCACGCGCTCACGGCGTCGAGCCGCGGCGGCGGCGAGGTGGAGGCGCTCTCCGGCCCGGGCGGGCGCACGGAGCTCGCGCTCACGCTGCTCCGCGCCGTGGGCTGGCTCTCCCGGGGCGATCTGGCGCTCCGCCCCGGCGACGCCGGGCCGCCGCTCGCGACGCCGGGCGCGCAGGTCCCGGGACGCCACCGGCTCGCCTTCGCGCTGCACCTGCACGCGGCCTCGGCGCCGGGCGTGCTCGCGGACGCGCTGCGTCACGCGGTCCCCGCGCTCGCGCTCCCGGGCCGCGCCGCGCGCGAAGGACCGCTCGCGCCGGATGCGCGCCTCGTCGCGCTCGACGACCCCGACGTCCTCATCACCGCCATCGAGCCGCGCGACCACGGCGGGGTGCGGGTGCGGCTGCTGAACGCCGCCGCGGAGGCGCGCAGCGTGCGCCTGCGCCTCGCGCGCGGGCTGCGCTGCGAGGGCGTGGTGGACCTCGCGGACCGGCCGGACCCGCGGACGCCGCTCTGCGAGGAGGCGGGCGCGCTCCGGCTCGCGCTGCGGGGCTGGCAGCTCGCGACGCTGCGGCTCGCCGCGGGCGCGGCCTGAGGGCCGCGGGGAGCCGCGCCGTGCCTCGGCGCCGATGCGCGCGCCCCCCGCCCCCGGCTGCGCCGGGCGGAAGCGGCCGGGCGCGCGAAGTTTCCCCCGCGCACGGCGCGAAAGCGGCGTACACTGGACCGCGTTCGCACCCGGTCGGGGACGGCAGCCCCGCCGGGTGCCCCGCCGGAACGCCGCACCGCGCTCGGAGATGCTCATGAAGCTGCTCATCGAAGCGATCGTGAAGGCCCTGGTCGACAAGCCCGACGAGGTCCAGATCAAGGAGGTGATCGGTGAGCACGCCCACGTGCTCGAGCTCCGCGTCGCGAAGGAGGACCTGGGCAAGGTCATCGGCAAGGGAGGAGCTCACGCCTCCGCCATCCGCACCATCATGGCGGCCGCGAGCGGCAAGGAGAAGAAGCGCTACATCCTCGAGATCATCGAGTTCTGAGGGTAAGCCCGGGGGAGGGCGGGGCGGCCCTCCGCTACCCTCGTGGGCCGCGCCCGACAGGCCGGGCCGCTTCTCGAGGAGATCCGTGCAGGAGCCGCTCCGCTTCGACGCCCCCTTCGTGCTCGGCGCCCAGATCGAGGCCCGCGCCTCCCATCCCGACCTCGCCGACAAGCCCTTCCTCCTCGAGGAGGGGCGCCGCTGGACGTACCGGCGCTTCCGCGACGAGTGCGTGCGCACGGCGCACTTCCTGCGCCGGCGCCTCGGCCCCGAGCGCGACGACGCTCCGGGCCACGTCGCCGTCCTGCTCGAGAACCACTTCGAGCTCCTCTCGCTGCTCGGCGGCTGCGGCTACGCGGGCTGCACGCTCTTCGGGGTGAACACGGGGCTGCGCGGCGACACGCTCGCGGGCGTGCTCGAGCAGTCGCGCGCCCGGGTGGTCGTCGTGGACGAGCGCTTCTACGGCGAGCTGGAGCGCGTGCGCGGGAGGCTCACGCGGCTCGCGGCGGAGAACGTCCTCGTCCTGCGCAGCGGCGCGGGCGGCGCGCCCGACGACGCGCCCGACTACCTGGCCGCGCTCGACGCGGAGGGCGGCCGCGGCTCGCTCGAGGCGCCCGGCCTGGCGGTGCAGCCCGACCGGCCGCTCATGGTGATCTACACGTCGGGGACGACCGGGCTCCCGAAGGGCATCCTGAACAACCACTTCAAGCTCAACGCGATCGGCCTCGCGGTCTCCTCGCGCATGGAGATCGGCTCCGAGACCGTCGGCTACGCCTGCATGCCGCTCTTCCACTCGAACTCGATCTTCATCGGGTTCATGCCGTCGCTCTGGGTGGGCGGCAGCCTCGCGGTGCGCCGGCGCTTCAGCGCGAGCGGCTTCGTCCCCGACGTCCTCGCCCACGGCGTGACGTACTGGAACTACGTGGGGGAGCCGGTCCACTACATCCTGGAGGCGCTGGAGAAGCAGTACGGAGGCGACGAGGAGCGGATCCTCGCCGAGGTGGCACGCCACCCGCGGAACCGCCTGCGCTACGCGGTGGGGAACGGCGCCTCGCCGCCCGACATCGACCGCTTCGTGCGCTGGCTCGGGCTCGAGGACATGTTCGAGCTCTACGGCTCCACGGAGGCCGCGATCAGCACCTTCCGCCGGAAGGGGGATCCGCGGGGGTCCGTGGGCGAGATCACGGACCCAGCGGTGAAGATCCTCGACGAGCGCGGCCGCGAGTGCCCGCCGGCGCGGCTCGGCGCCGACGGGCGGATCGAGAACTACGCGGAAGCGGTGGGCGAGATCTGCCGCGTCGCGCCCGACTCCTCGCTGTTCCAGGGCTACTTCGACAATCCCGACGCGAACCGCAGCAAGTACCGCGACGGGATCTACCACTCCGGCGACCTCGGCCACGTCGTCGAGCGCGACGGAAAGCGCTTCCTCTACTTCGACGGCCGCACGGACGACTGGATCCGCAAGGACGGAGAGAACTTCAGCGCCGCACAGGTCGCGCGCCTGATGCAGGACCACCCCGCGGTCGCGCTGGCGGCGGCCTACGGCGTGCCGTGCGCGGTGTCGGACGAGCTCGTGATGGTCGCGCTCAAGCTGCGCCCCGGGGAGAGCTTCGACCCGCGCGAGTTCTACGACTTCTGCGAGCGCCAGGTGCGCGAGGGCGGAATGGACCGCAAGTGGTTCCCCGACTTCGTGCGCCTCGTGGACGAGTTCCAGTACACCGAGACCCAGAAGATCCTCGTGCGCGCGCTCAAGAAGGACCACTTCCACCGCGACCGGCTGCCTGACGCGCCGATCTTCTGGCGCACCCGCGGCGACACGAGCTTCCGCCCGTTCGGGAAGGACGACTTCGCGGCGTTGCGCGTCGAGTTCGAGCGGGCCGAGCGGGACGCGCTGCTCGACCGCTGAGGGGATTCCACCGTACCGATCCGTGCCCCGAGTTACGGATCGGTGCTTCGCGGGCCCGCGGGCGCGCCTGCGCCCATCCCCGGAACACGCGGCGCGGCGCGCGCTTGCGCCCGGTGCTGCGCACGGCCGCGGTCCGGCACGCGCCTTGCCTCTCGGGGACGGGCGTGAGGCGCGTCACACCGATGCGCAGGGTGCGTGACGCGAAGGGGGACATGATGGACGCGACGTTCACGGCCGAGGAGCAGTTCCGGCGGGGCAAGGCCCTTCTCGGCGAGGGGCGCCACGCCGAAGCGCTCGAGTGCTTTCGCGCGGCGCACCAGGTGGACCGCGCGAACCCGCGCTACCGCTCGCACTACGGGCTCGGGCTCGCGCTCGTCGAGCGCCGCTTCGACCGCGCGCTGGAGCTGTGCCGCTCGGCCGCGAAGGAGGAGTTCTTCAACCCCGAGCTCTATCACAACCTGGCGCGGGTCCACATGGCGTTCGGCTACAAGTCCGAGGCGATCCGCTACCTGCGGCGGGGCCTCATGATCGATCCCGCACACGCCGGGCTCGCCACCGATCTCGAGCAGCTCGGCCGCCGTCAGCCCGCCGTGCTGCCCTTCCTTCCGCGCAGCCATCCGGTGAACCGCTGGCTCGGCCGGCTGCGCCACCGCTTCGCGGGCCCGATCGGCCCCGAGCCCGACGCCGGCGACGGCGTCGGCGCGCGCGCGGTTGACGCGGGCAGGTCGAGCGCCTAAACCTCCCGCCGCCTCGGGCCGCGGGACGCGCACGGCGCGGCGTCGCGACAGCCGGACGGCGACGCGGACGCGGAACCGCGGGACGCGGGCCCGCGGAGCGCAGGGACGAGGCGAGGCGTGCGATGGGCAGCGTGATCAAGAAGCGGCGCAAGAAGATGCGCAAGCACAAGTACAAGAAGCTGCTGAAGCGCTCGCGCCACAAGAAGCGCTGAGCCGGCGCGGCGCTCCGCCCGGCGGGGTGTCGCGCGTCCTCGCGCCCGATCCGAGCCCGCATCCCGTGCGCCCGCGACGGCGCCCGGCCGCGTCCGCGCCCCGCGTGTGCCTCGCGCCCGTCGCGCGCCTGCGCGCACCGCGATCCGGGCTCCGCCGCACCGGCGCGTCTCGCTCCTTGCGCCGCGCCGAGCGGCCTCGGGGCGCTGGCCCCCGGAGATCCACCTCGCTCGACGAGATTTTTTCGCGCGGGGGCGGACGGGTCGTCCGCTCGCTCCACCGTGGGTGGAGCGAGCGAAACCGATCCGCGAGCCGCAGCTACGGCGGCCATCACCCCGATTTTTTTGCATTTCTCTCTTGACGCCCGCGAAACCGCAGTGGTAGGTTCGTTCGCAACTGTGGCTCTAGTGCTGCGGAATGCGGGGACTTCGGCGAGGTTCGCCATCAAGTCGCGGGCTGCTGCCTCCGATAGGAGCGCAGGAGCACCTCCCGCAGGGAGGGTGCGCGGGCCGATAGGCGGCCCGGCGTGCATCTCCAGGCGTGCCCCATCGGGGACGGCCCTTCCGGCCGCGGTGCTCGAGTCACCATCAGGGGGGTGATCCACCCATGGCAGCTCGAAAGAAGAAGGCGACGCGGAAGAAGGCGGCCAAGAAGAAGGCCGGCCGCAAGAAGGCTTCCCGCAAGAAGTAGTTGCTGGAGGGCCGCAAGGCCCTCAGGGAATTCTTCGGACCCCGGCCGGGTTTCGACCCGGCCGGGGTTTCCTTTTCCGGCGCGCTCGCGGCGGCCCCGCGAGGCCGCCCTTTCTCCTCGCTTTCTTCTCCGCCCTTTCTTTTGGGGGCCCCGTCGCTACGTTTCGCCCTCCGCATTCCCCGCGAGGAGAGCGATGGCGCGCATCACGATCGAAGACTGCACCCGCCAGGTCCCGAACCGCTTCCACCTGGTCCAGATGGCGGCCATCCGCACGAAGCAGCTGAAGAAGGGCGCCCGCTCGCTCGTGAAGAGCGAGGGGAACAAGGAGGTCGTGACGGCCCTGCGCGAGATCGCGGCCGGCTACGTCCAGCCCGACTACGAGCAGCCCGAGACCGCCGAGGAGGGCGGCGGCGCGGCGTAGCGCCGACCCGACCGGCGGCGCGCCCGCGCCGCACGCTCAGCTGCGGGAGACCAGCTCGACCGGGATCCGGAAGCGCACCTGCGTGCCCTGGCCCACCTCGCTGGCGAGCTCGATCTCGCCCTCGAGCAGGATCAGCAGGTCGCGCACGAGCGCGAGGCCGAGGCCCGAGCCGCGGTACTTCGTCGAGGCCAGGTCGTCGACCTGGTAGAACTCGTCGAAGATGAACTGCTGGTCGTCGGGACAGATCCCGATCCCCGTGTCGCGCACCTCGCAGTGGAGGTAGCCGTCCTCGACTCCGGCCGTGATGTCGATGCGGCCGCGCGGCGTGAACTTCACCGCGTTGTCGAGGAGCAGGAACAGGATCTGGTTCACCTTCGCGAGGTCGGTCCGCACCTTGGGGAGCGGCTCGCGGTACTCGCGGTGGATCTCGACGTCCTTGCCCTCGAGGGCGTCCTGCACGCTGAAGATCGCCTCCTCGACGACCTCGCGGAAATTGACCTCGTGGAGCTCGACGGGCAGCTCGCCCTGCTTGATGCGCCAGAGGTCGAGGATGTTCTGCAGCGTGCGCAGGAACGACGTGCCGTCGTTGAGCGCCTGGCGGAGCGCCGCCTTCGAGCCGTCCGAGAGGTGCTCGTTCTCGTTCGCGAGCACCGAGATCACGGCCTCGATGATCGCGTTGAGCGGCGTGCGCAGCTCGCGCGACATCTTCTCGATGAAGTCGTTCTTCAGCTTCTCGATCTTCCCGAGCTTCTCGTTGTTCCGGAGCAGCTCGATGTCCTGCGCGAAGAGCGCCTCCGAGAGCTTCAGGATCTCGTCGCTGCGGTCCTCTTCCTTCGCGCGGGACGCGAGCTGCGCCTCGAGGTCGGCGACGCGCAGCGCGAGCTGGGCGTGGTCGAGCCGGATCGCGATCGAGCGTGCGAGGAGCTGGAGCTGCTGGCGCGCCTCGGGCGCGAGCGGCGCGCGCGAGCCGACGAGGAGCGCCCCGTGGACGCGGCCCTCGAAGTCGAGCGGCGCGATCCAGGCGCCGCCGACGGCGCCGGGGCCCAGCGCGGCCGGCGCGGGCAGGATGCGCTCCGAGCCCGCCTCGATCGCCTCGCAGACGGCCGGCCCGAGCGCATTGGCCGCGGCGAGCGCCGTCGCGGGCGCGTCGAAGCCGGCCGCCGCGCGGAGCGGCGGCAGCGGAGGCGGCGTCCCGGGGCCGGGCAGGTGGGCGAAGACGAGCGCGAGGCCGCGCCCTGCGATCTCCGCGGCGCGCGCCGCGGCGCCGCGCAAGGCGGCGGCGAGCTCCTGCGAGGAGCGGGCGTCCGGCGTCGCGGCGGGTCGGCTCGTGGCGGCCACGTCAGAACCGCCCGTCGGAGTCGAGCTCGAACGGGGTCGCGGCCTTCTCGTCGCCCGCGTCCGCTCCGACGTCGCCCTCGAGCGCGAGCTTCGTCTGGAAGTCGGTCGGGTTCGACGCGGCGGCGAGCGCCGTCTCGACGGAGATCTTGTTCGCGCGCAGGAGGTCCAGCAGGTGCTGATCGAAGGTCTGCATGCGCTCCGCGCGCCCGCGCGCGATGTAGTCCGTCATCTCCGGCGTCTTCGCCGGGTCGCGGATGCACTCCTGGATCGTGCGCGTGCTGCGCATCACCTCGACCGCCGGGACGCGGCCCGTCTCCTTCTTGTCCGGGAGGAGCCGCAGGGACACGATCGCCTTCAGGTTGTCCGCCAGCCGGGCGCGCACCTGGAGCTGCTCCTCGGTCGGGAAGAAGGAGACGAGGCGGCCGATCGTCGAGGCCGCGTCGGCCGTGTGAATCGAGGAGAACACGAGGTGCCCGGTCTCGGCCGCCTTCAGCGACGTGTCGACCGTCTCGAGGTCGCGCATCTCGCCGACCATGATCACGTCGGGGTCCTGGCGGAGCGCGGCGCGCAGCGCGGCCGGGAAGGAGGCGGTGTCCGTCCCGATCTCGCGCTGCGTGATGATGCTCTTGTCGTGCTTGAAGACGAACTCGATCGGGTCTTCGACGGTGACGATCTTGCAGCGGCGCGTGCGGTTGATCTCGTTGATGAGGACGGCGAGCGTCGTCGACTTCCCCATGCCGGTCGCGCCGGTCACGAGCACGTAGCCGCGGCGGAGGAGGGAGAGGTCGCGCAGGGAGCCGGGCAGGTTGAGCGCCTCGAACGTCTTCACGTCGAGCGGGATGACGCGCAGGACGACGTTGAAGAAGCGGCGCTGGCGCGAGATGTTGACGCGGAAGCGGCCCTCGCCGGGGAGCTCGTAGGCGAGGTCGATCTCGTTCCAGGCCATCTCGGCGCCGCGCTCGTCGCCCTCGAGCAGGAGGCGCGCGATCTCCTCCGTGTCCTCCGGGCTCAGGACCTTGTAGCGGAGCTCGACCAGGTTGCCGTTGAAGCGGTAGAGCGGGAGGTTGCCGACCTGGAAGTGGATGTCCGACGCGCCCTTCTCGATGCCGAGGCGCAGGAGGCGATAGAACTTCTCCCGATCCATCGCGTCGCTCTCCGTCCGCTCGCAAGGCGCCAGCAGGCGCCCCCCGGGCGCCCCCGTGCGTATCGGCCGTCGGCCGTGCCCCTTGACCCCTTGCACGCGTCCGCGCGCCGGCGCCTCGCTACGCTCCGCGGTCCGGTGCGCGTGCGCGAGACGGCGGGCGAGAGAGCGGGTGGCACGGCGGCGGGCCGCGTGGGCGCGCGCGGCACGCGCGCACGCGGTGTTGCGGGGGGCTTCGGCCTCGGGCTCGCGCTGGTCGCGTTCCTCCTCGCCGCGCCGGGCGCGCGCGCGCAGGAGGCCGGCCAGGCGGCGCCCGGCACCGCGGCGGGCGAGCGCGAAGGACCGCCCGGGAACGCGCCGGATGCGCCGCCGCCGGCCCAGGGGACGCCCGGCGCGAGCGCGGGCGCCTCGCCGGGGACGCCGCCGCCGGGGTCCCCGACCCTCGACCGCCTGCTGAAGCTGCCCACCGGCACGTCGTACGGAAGCGATCGCCGCGGCGGGCAGACGCGCGGAGAGTGGGCCGCGCGCTTCGCGAGCCTGCGGCGCGCCATCGCGCAGGAGGAGCGCGCGCTCGACGCCGCGCGCGCCGAGCGCGAGCGGATTGCGGGGAGCGCCGACCCGTGGCTCGTGGGCCCCCCGGGCGCCACGACCGAGAACGCGCCGCTCGACTTCCGGCTGCGCCAGGAGGTGCGGCGGCGGCGCGAGGAGGTCGAGCGCCTCGAGCAGCAGCTCAAGCAGCTCGAGGTGGAGGCCAACCTCGCAGGCGTCCCCGAGGAGTGGCGCGAGTGACCCGGGCGCCGCGGGCCGGGTCGAGCGGCGGGGACGGGCGAACGCAACTCCGAGGAGACGAGGGCGCTGCGGGCCGGCGCCGGCACGCGCGGGGATCGCCCGCTCGGGGAATGGCGCGCCCGGGGCGCAAGGGCTAGGGTGCGCCGCCACGGAGGAGGGCGGCGATGCCGGCACCCGAGGACGCGCGGCGGGACGACCAGAACGGCGAGCGCGGCCGCGTCGACCGGACGGCGATCCTGTACATCGCCGGCGGGATCCCGGCCATCATCGCGTACATCGTGATCTGCTTCGCGCTCGCCCGCTTCTTCGGCTTCCCGGCCTGAGGCCTACCCGCGCGGGCTGCGCGGCGCCTGCCGGCCCGCGCGCCGGCAGCCCCGGACCCGAGCCGTCGCGCGCGCCGGGCCGGCTGCGAGGGGGCCCGCTTTTCGGAGCGCGCACGCGGGGTTGACTCAACTTCGCGACGCCGGGTGTCGATTCGTGGGGGGTGGCTCCCCTCACCCCCCTCCGCGCCGCACAGCTCGCCCTCGGCCTCGCCGCGGCGCTCCCCTTCGCGCCGGGCTGCGCGCGGGTCCCGGTCGCCCGGCCGCCGGCGCTCGCCTACGACTTCTTCGCGCCGCCGCCGGCCGGCGATCCCTGGTCGGCGAAGATCGCGGCGTGGCAGCACCGCGAGCGCGTCCCCGCGCCGGTCTCGCTCGAGGGGACGCCGTCCGTCTCGGGCTCGGGCGCGGACGCCGACGCGCCGGAGCGCTCCGCGCGCGAGCTCCAGGCGAAGTACGCGTCGTTCCGCGCCGAGCGCAAGCGCGCGCTCGCGCGCGAGGTCGCGGAGTGGATCCAGGAGCAGGCGCGCCTGCACTACCGCCCCGACGGCCCGGTCGACCACTGGGCGACGCTCTCGGAGACGCTCGCCCGCGGCGTCGAGGACTGCGACGGGCTCGAGCTCCTCGTGAACCGCTTCCTGCGCGACGCCGGCTTCGGCGCCGACGAGGTGTACCGCGCGATCGTCTACCGGCCGGCCGACGGCCAGCACCACATGGTGACGTTCTGGTTCGAGGATCGCGCCGACCCGTGGGTGATCGACCCGACGGGCGCGATGACGAGCGGGATGCCGCGGATGTCCGAGCTCCCGGACTGGGTGCCGCTCAAGGTCTTCAGCGAGACGCAGGAGTTCAGCGTCGGCGCGGCGGTGCGCGTCGCGCCGTAGTTTGACGCGCGCGAGGCCGCTTCCCATACTCGCGCGCCATGTGGCGGCCGTGCCTCGCGCTCGTGGGACTCGCCCTGCTCGCGCTCGCCTGCGGGCCGGAGGCGGACGCGCCGGCGGGCGGCGCCTTCCGCGTCGCGCTCCTCACGCCGGGCTCGATCGCCGACGGCGGCTGGAACCAGGGTGCGTTCGAAGGCCTGCGGCGCATCGAGGCGGAGCTCGGGGCGAGCGTCTCGCACGTCGAGACGAAGACGCCCGGCGAGTTCGAGGACGGCTTTCGCGACTACGCCGGGCGCGGCTACGCCCTCGTGTTCGGGCACGGCTTCGAGTACCAGGAGGCGGCGGCGCGCGTCGCGGCCGAGTTCCCCGACACCGTGTTCGTCACCACCTCGGGCAGCACCGTGCGGCCGAACGTGGCGCCGATGGTGTTCGAGCTCGAGCAGGCCACGTACCTCTGCGGCCTCGTCGCCGCGCGGATGAGCCGCAGCGGGATCGCCGGGATGATCGGCGGCATCGACCTCCCCTCGATCCGGAGCACGTTCGTCGCGTTCCGCGCGGGCGCCGAGGCGGGCCGGCCCGACATGCGCGTGCGCGAGGTCTTCATCGGGAACTTCGACGACGGCGCCGCGGCGCGCGAGGCGGCGCTCGCGCTGCTCGAGGAGGGCGCCGACTTCCTGATCCACCAGGCGAACGACGCCGGGCGCGGCGTGTTCCAGGCGGTCTCGGAGCGGGCGGCGGCGGGCGAGGCGGTCTACGCGTTCGGGACGAACCGCGACCAGAGCGCGATGGCCCCCGGCGTCGTGCTCGCCTCCGCCGTGCTCGACCTCCCGGGCGCCTTCGTCGAGGTGGCGCGGCGCGTGCGCGACGGGCGCTTCCAGGCGGCGCCGCTCCGGCTGGGCATGAAAGAGGGCGTCGTCTCGTTCGCGTGGAACCCCGCGCTCGAGGCGAAGGTGCCCGCGCCCGTGCGCGAAGCGGTGGCCGAGGCCGAGGCGCGCATCCGCCGCGGCGAGCTGGCCGTGCCGCGGGGCGACTTCTGACCCTTCCGCCCGCGGTCCGGCTCGCCGGCGTGGAGAAGCGCTTCGGCGCGCGCGCCGCGCTCGAGGGCGCCGACCTCGTCGTCGCCGCCGGCGAGGTGCACGCGCTCCTCGGCGAGAACGGGGCCGGGAAGACGACCCTCGTGAACGTCCTCGCCGGGCTCGTGCGGCCGGACGCCGGCCGGCTCGAGATCGGAGGCCGGGCCGTGGATCTGCGCCGCTTCGGCCCGCGCGCCGCGCGCGTCGCCGGCGTCGGCATGGTGCACCAGCACTCGACGCTCGTCCCCGCCTTCACGGTGGAGGAGAACCTCGCCTTCGCCGACCCGGCGGCGGGCCGCTGGTTCCGGCCGCGCGCGGCGCGCGCGCGCGTGGAGGCGCTGCGCGCGCGCTACGGCCTCGACGCCCCGCTCGGCGTGCGCGCGGAGTCGCTCTCCGTGGGCCAGCGCCAGCGCGCCGAGATCCTGCGCGCGCTCGACCGCGGCGCGCGCGTCCTCGTCCTCGACGAGCCGACGGCCGTGCTGACGCCCGGCGAGGTGCGCGCGCTCCTCCCCGTGCTGCGGCAGCTCGCGGCGAGCGGCTGCGGCGTCGTCTTCATCTCGCACAAGCTCGACGAGATCCGCGCGGTCGCGGACCGGATCACGGTCCTGCGCCGCGGGCGCGGCGTCGGCACGGTCGCGACCGCCGCGACGGACGCGCGATCGCTCGGGCGCATGATGCTCGGCCGCGAGCTCGACGCGCTCGCGCCGCGCCGCGCGGCGGCGGCGCGCGGGCCCGTGCTCCTCGCGCTCCGCGGCCTCTGCGCGCCCGGGCTGCGAGAGGGGAGCGCGCTGCGCGACCTCGAGCTCGAGGTGCGCGCGGGCGAGATCGTCGGCGTGGCCGGCATCGACGGGAACGGCCAGCGCGAGCTCGAGGAGGTGCTCGCCGGCGTGCGGCGCCCGAGCGCGGGAAGCGTCGAGGTGGCGGGTGCGCCCGTCCCGCTCGGCGCGCGCGCGCTGCGCGCGCGCGGCGTGGCGCACCTCTCCGGCGACCGCGAGCGGGCGGGGCTCGTCGCCGCGATGAGCGTCGCGGAGAACCTGCTCCTGAAGGCGACCTGGGACGACCGGCGCTTCTTCCGGCGCGGCCGGTTCGACGCCGAGGCGGCCGCGCGACACGCGCGCGCGTGCATCGAGGCGTTCGGGATCGTGCCGCCGGATCCCGAGCGCGCCGTGGGCCTCCTCTCCGGCGGGAACGCGCAGAAGGTCGCGGTGGCGCGCGAGCTCGCCGAGCGGCCGCGCGTCCTCGTGGCCGTGAACCCGACGCGCGGGCTCGACGTCGGCTCCGCGCGCTTCGTCCACGAGCGCCTCCTCGCGCTGCGCGACGCCGGGAGCGCCATCGCGCTCGTCTCGACCGAGCTCGACGAGGTGCTCGCGCTCTCCGACCGCGCGGTCGCGCTCGTGCGCGGCCGCCTCGTGCCGCTTCCCGACGGCGCGGACCGCGACGCGATCGGAGCCGTGCTGCTCGGCGAGGCGCCCGGGGTCGCGGCCGCATGAGCGCGCTCCGTCCGCTCGCCGCGGCGGCCGCGGCGCTCGTCGTCGCGGCGGTCGCGATCGCGGCGCTCGGGCTCCCGGCGGGGGCGGCGCTGCGCGCGCTCGCCGCCGGCTCGCTCGGCGGCCCCGCCGCGTGGACGGCGACGCTGCTCAAGACGGCGCCGCTGCTCCTCACGGGTCTCGCGGTCGCGCTCGCCTTCCGCTGCGGCGTCTGGAACATCGGCGCCGAGGGCCAGCTCCTCGCGGGCGCCCTCGCGGCGACCGCGCTCGCGACGCGCCTCGCGCCCGGCGCGCCCGCGCCGCTCCTGCTCCCGCTCGCCGCCCTGGGCGGCGCGGCCGCCGGCGCGGCGCTCGCGGCGGTCGCGGGTGGGCTGCGCGCGGCGCGCGGCGTCTCCGAGGTGATCTCGACCATCCTGCTCAACTTCGTCGCGATCCAGGCGGTCGCGTGGGCGGTGCAGGGGCCGCTGCAGGAGGCGTCGGGCGCGTACCCGCAGAGCGACGCGCTCCCCGCCGCGGCGCGCCTCCCCGCGCTCGGGCGCGTGCACGCGGGCGTCCTCCTCGCGCTCCTCGCGGCGCCCGGCGCCGCATGGCTGCTCTTCCGCACGCCGCTCGGCCTGCGCCTGCGCGCGGTCGGCCACTCGCCCGTCGCCGCGCGCTTCGCGGGCATCTCGCCCGAGCGCCACGGCGTGACGGCGCTCGCGCTCGCGGGCGCGCTCGCCGGCGCGGCCGGCGCGTTCGAGGTCGCGGGCGTCACCGGCCGGCTCTACCAGGGCCTCTCGCCGGGCTACGGCTACACCGCGATCGCCGTCGCGCTGCTCGCGCGGCTGCACCCGCTCGCCGTCGTCCCGTCGGCGCTCTTCTTCGGCGCGCTCGAGGCGGGCGCCGCGGCGATGCAGCGCGAGGCGGGCATCCCGTCCGTCGCGACCGAGGTGGTGCAGGGGATCGTGATCCTGTTCTCGGTCGGCTTCGCGCTGCCGCGGCGGGGCGCCTGATGGAGGCGCTGCTCGAGGCGGCGCTCCGGCTCGCCGCGCCGCTCCTCCTCGCCGCGCTCGGCGAGCTCGTCGTCGAGCGCGCGGGCGTGGTCAACATCGGGGTCGAGGGGATGATGCTCGCCGGCGCGTTCGCGGCGTTCGCGGTCGCGGCGGCGACGGGTTCGCCGGCCCTCGGCGTCGGCGCCGCGGCTGCGGCGGCGGTCGCGCTCGGGGCGGTGTTCGCGGCGGCGGCGGTCCTCGGCCGCGCGGACCAGATCGTGGTCGGCACCGCGCTGAACCTCCTCGCGCTCGGCGCCACCGGGCTCGCGCTCCGCGCCCTCTTCGAGGGCGGCGCGCCGACCGCGCCCGGCGTGGCGGACGTGGCGCTGCCGGGGCTCGCCGCGCTCCCCGGCGTCGGGCCCGTGCTCTTCCGCCAGAGCCCCTTTGCGTACGCGGCGCTCGCGCTCTGCGCGGGGGTCGCGCTCGCGCTCGCGCGGACGCGCGCGGGCCTCGTGCTGCGCGCGGTCGGCGAGGCCGCGCGCGCCGCCGACGCCGAAGGCGTGCGCGTCGCCGCGGTCCGCGTCGCGGCGGTGCTCTTCGGCGCGGCGGCGGCCGGCGTCGCGGGCTCGGTGCTCACGCTCTCCCAGACGCACGTCTTCACGGAAGGGATGACGGCGGGCCGCGGGTTCATCGCGCTCGCCGTCGTCGTGTTCGGGCGCTGGCGGCCGCTCGGCGTCCTCGGCGCGGCGCTCTTCTTCGGGCTCGCGAGCGCGCTCCAGTTCCGGCTCCAGGCGCGCGGGTCGGACGTCCCGTACCCCGTGTTCCTCATGTTCCCCTACGCGGTGACGCTCGCGGTGCTCGCCTTCGCGGCCGGCCGCGCGCAGGCCCCCGGCGACCTCGGCCGGCCCTACGCGCGCGAGGGGAAGGCCGGGTAACGTGACGGTGCGGACCGGCCGCCGCGCTGCGCGGCGGCGGCCGGCGCGGGGAGGCGAGCGCCGATGGAGCCCGGATCGCAGCCCGCTGACGCGCCCGCGCTCGAGGCCGAGCGCCTCAAGGACTTCGCGAAGCGGGTGTTCGGCGCGCTCCAGGGCGCCGTCACCGCCGGGATGATCCACCTCGGCGACCGCCTCGGGCTCTATCGGGCACTGGCCGAAGGGCCCGCGACGAGCGCCGAGCTCGCCGCGCGCACGGGCCTGCACGAGCGCTGGCTGCGCGAGTGGCTGCGCCAGCAAGGCGCCGCGGGGCTCCTCGTCTGGGACGCGGGCGAGCGCTTCGCGCTCACGCCCGAAGGACGCGCCGTCCTCGCGGACGAGAGCCACCCGGCGTTCGGGGGCGGCGCGTTCCACAGCCTCCCGCAGACGATGGCGGTCCTCGAGCGACTCCCCGAGGCGTTCGCGACGGGGCTCGGCCTGCCCTACGACGCGTTCGGGCCGGAGGGCGCCCACGGCGTCGAGCGCGGCTTCGCGCCGTGGTACCGCACCTTCCTGATCCCCGTCGGGATCGCGCGGCTCGACGGCGTGCGGGAGCGCCTCGCGCGCGGGGCGCAGGTCGCCGACGTGGGCTGCGGGACGGGCGCCGCGCTGCTCCAGCTCGCGCGCGCCTTCCCGCGCTCCTCGTTCCACGGCTTCGAGGTGTCGAAGCACGCGCTCGCGCGCGCCGAGGCGCGCCGCGCCGAGGAGGGGCTCGAGAACGTGCGCTTCCACGACGTGCGCGGCGAAACCCTCCCGGAGGACGGCCGCTTCGACCTCGTGCTCTCGTTCGACTGCCTGCACGACATGACGCGGCCGGATGCGGTCGCCGCGGCGATCCGCCGGGCGCTCAAGCCCGACGGCGTCTGGTTCGTCGTCGACGTGAAGGCGCGGGGCTCCTTCGCCGGCGACGTCGAACGGAACCCGATGGCGGCTCTCATGTACGGGATGTCCGTCCTCACCTGCATGTCCTCGGCGCTCTCCGAGCCGGGCGGAGCGGGGCTCGGGACGCTCGGCCTTTCGCCCGAGCGCCTGCGCGCGCTCGGCGAGGCGGCGGGCTTCACGCGCTTCCGCGTGCTCGACGTGGACCATCCCATCAACGCGTTCTACGAGCTGCGCCCGTAGCGCCCCCGCGCGCCGGCGCGGCCGGCGCGCCCGACGGAGCGGGGTCGGCTCCGCTCGGCGCCGCCTGCCCGGGCGCGTCCTGCGTCGCCTCGAGGCGCAGCTCCCTGCGCTGCGCGGCGGCGCGCTCGAGCGCGGCCGCGCGCTCGCGGTCGATCTCGAGCAGGAGCTCGCGGCGCGCCTGGTCGGCGCGCTCGCGATCGAGGTCGACGTTCACCTGCTTCAGCGCCGTGAGCCGCTTCTCGAGGAGCGCGTTGCGCGCGGCGAGGTACTCGGGCGGCGCCTCCGGCGGCTCCGCGTCCGGGGCGTGCTGCAAGACGATCGACTCGGCGCGCTCGCTGCCGTCGCTCGCCCGCGCGACGACCTCGATCGTGTTCTTCCCGGGCGCGAGCGGAACGAGCGCGCGGAAGGAGCCGTCGGGGCCGACCTCCACCTCGTCGGCGTCCCGGCCCGTCGTCGCGTTGCGTACGCGCACCGACTCGATGTTCGCGAGGTTCACCTCGTCGACGACGCGGCCGATGTCGCCCGGGTGCCGCACGGGCGTGAAGAGCCCCCCCGTGCGCTGCGCCATCTCGACCGGTGCGATGGGCCCGGAGAGGGCCTCCGGGCCGAGCGCGAAGGTGTGCACCTGGACGCGCGCGCGGCGCGCGCGGTCGGCGGCGCGGACGGCGGCCTCCACGTTGGGGCCGAGCGCCATCTCGACCGGCAGCGTCGGCTCGCCGTCGGTGAGGAAGAGGACGACCTTCGTGGCCTCGGCGTCGGGCTCCGAGAGCGCGCCGCGCAGCCCGAGCAGCTCGATCACCGCCTGGTCGAGCCCCGCCGCCATGTGGGTGCCTCCGGACGGCCCCCGCGCGAGGACCTGATCGAGCGCGCGCTCGACCTGCGCGTAGTCGCGCGTGAGCGGCTGCTCGGTGAGAGCGGCCGGGAGGCGCTCGGCGGCGTAGACCGGCATCCCGCCCACGTAGACGCCGCCCGAGGGCTCCGCCCCCGCGAAGGTCACGAGCCCGACGCGTGCGGCGCGCGGGTCGAGGTCGCGCAGCAGCTTGCGCGCGGCGGCCACCTCGGCGGAGAGGATCGAGTCGCCCTCGTCGACGCCGCGGAAGAGGCCCGAGAGGCCGTCCTTTCCGACGATGCCGTTCGCGTTCACGTCGGCGCCGGTCATGGTGGAGGTCGAGCCCGACGTGTCGAGGACGAGCACCACGTCGAAGCGGCGGAGCGGGCCGAGCACCGCGAGCGCGCGGCCGGCGAGGAAGCCGCCCGTCGAGCCGCCGAACACCTCCCCGGGCGCCGGGTAGTCGATCGAGAGCTCGACACGCGTGCCGGTGTGCTCGGGGCCGAGGAGCGGCGCGTCGCCGGCCGCGGGCGCCGGCGCCGAGCGGGCGCCCGCGGCGGCCGCGGCGGCCGCGCTCGACGCGACGCCGGCGGCCGCGCGCTCCGACGGAAGGCTCGCCGCCGGATGCGGCGGCGGCTGCGCGGCGACGTCGGGTGCCGAGCCCGCGGGCGCGGCGTCGTCGCCTGCGTCCCAGGCCGGGTCCTGGCCGCCTGCGGAGGCCGGCTGCGCGGCCGGCGCGGCGGCGCGCGGCGCGGGGGCCTCGTCGCGGCGCGCGCCCGCGGCGGCGCCGCCCGGCGCCCCGCCGCGGAACGCCGCGAAGGGAAGCCCGCGGCCGCCGTCGAGCGGCGCCGCCGCGGCAGCGAGAATGCCCGTGAGCGGGGCCGCCCCGAGCCGGAAGCGCCCGCGCTCCGGCCAGGCGGCCTCGACGAGCCCGAGCACGCGCCCGCTCTTCGCGTCGACGACGGGCGCGCCGCCCCACCCGCGCAGGTCGGCCTCGACGTCGAGCTCGAGCTCGAGCCGGTCGGACTCCACCGACACCACGCGGCCGAAGAGGTCGTCCTCGTCGCGCGGCGCCATCGCCGGGACGCCGAGGAGACGCACGCGGTCGCCCTCGCGCACGCCCTCGGGCCCGACGGGCACGAGGACGCGCGCACCCGCGGGCGGCGCCTCGAGCGCGAAGAGCACGAAGTCCTCGCGCAGGGAGCCGTTCGGGTCGGCGAACGGGCGGCCGGGGGGCGCCAGGAAGCGCGTGGAGCGCGCGACCCGGCGCCCCGTGCGGCCCAGCCGGAACTCGACGGCGGGCGCTTCGGCGAGGCGCGCGAGGTCGAACGAGTGCGCGGCCCCGACGGCGGCGACGCCGCCCCCGGGCAGCGCGAGGAAGAACACCGTGCCGCCGATCGTCGCCGCCTGCCGGGCGCCGTGGGCCGGCAGCTCCGCCCGCGCGACGGCCGGCGCCTCCGCGGCGCGCGCGCCCGCGCCGCCGAGATGGAACGCGGCCACGAGCGCGGCCGCGAGCGCCGCGCGGGCCCGGCGAGGAGGAAGGCCGCGCGCCACCTCGGAACGATACCGGGTGGCGCAAGCCCCACCGCGCGCGAGGCGCCCGCGGCGGCGACTCGGTACCCTCGCGCCGCCTCGAGCCGCAGGGGGGTGGCGTGCGGGCAGGGCAGGGCTGCGTCCGGATCGCGCGCGGCGCGCACGGTGCCCGCGCCGCGCTCGCGCTCGCCCTCGCGCTCGCTTCGGCGTCGAGCGCTTCGCCCGGTGCGCCGCCGGACGGGTCCGCGGCGCCGAGCGGGCCGACGCCCGACCGCTTCGACACCATCGTCCTCGACCCGGGGCACGGAGGCGACGACCACGGCGCGCGCGGTCCGCACGGGCTCTACGAGAAGGACCTCACGCTCGACGTCGCGCGGCGCCTCGCGCGCCAGCTCGAGGGGCGCGCGTTCCGCGTCGTCCTCTCGCGGCGCGAGGACCGCTTCGTCGGGCTCGACGAGCGCACGCGCATCGCGAACGAGGCGCGCGCCGACCTCTTCGTCTCGATCCACGCGAACGGCTCGGAGGCGCGCGCGGCGCGCGGCGTCGAGACGTACTTCGCCTCGCTCGAGGCGACCGACGAGGCGGCGAGCCGGCTCGCGCGGCTCGAGAACGAGGCCTTCGGCGGGGCGGCCGCGCCGGCCGCGGCGGGCGTCGATCCGGTGGCGGCCATCCTCGGCGACATGCTGGCGACCGAGCACCTCGCGCTCTCGCAGGAGTTCGCGCGCCTCGCGCTCCGGGCGCTCGCGGCCGGCGGCGCGACGCACTCGCGCGGCGTGAAGCAGGCGCCGTTCGTCGTCCTCATGGGCGTCCAGATGCCGGCCGCGCTCGTGGAGATCGGCTTCGTCACGAACGCGCGCGAGGAGGCGCTCCTCGCGCAGGCCGCCGAGCGCGAGCGCATCGCGACGCTGCTCGCGCAAGCGGTCGACGAGTTCGCGCGGCGTTTCGACGCCCGCCGCGGGGCCGGCGCCGCCGTGCCCGCCGCCGGCGCGCCGGCCGCGGCGCCGACACCGACAGGCGTCGCGCCCGCGCCGGCGGGCGGAGGGCGCTAGTGCGGCGCGGCGACGGGCGCGCCCCCGACGAGCTGCGCCCGCTCGTCCTCACGCTCGACTTCACGGAGAACCCGCTCGCCTCCGTTCTGTGCGCGCTCGGGCGCACGAAGGTCCTCTGCACGGTGACGGCCGAGGAGACCGTGCCTCGCTTCCTCCACGGCACGGGGCGCGGCTGGGTGACGGCCGAGTACTCGCTGCTTCCCGGGGCCACCGACCGCCGCGCGGAGCGCGAGGCGGCGCGCGGCCGCCCGTCGGGCCGGACGCAGGAGATCCAGCGCCTCATCGGGCGCAGCTTGCGGGCCGTGGTCGAGCTCGGCGCGCTCGGCGAGCGCACGTTCTACGTGGACTGCGACGTCCTCCAGGCCGACGGCGGGACGCGCACCGCCGCCGTCATCGGCGGCTACACGGCGCTCGCGCTCGCGCTGCGCCGCCTCGTCGCCGGGGGGCTGCTGGCGCGCCTCCCGCTGCGCGAAGGTCTCGCGGCCGTCTCGGTCGGCCTCGTGGGCGGCGTCCCGCTCCTCGACCTCGCCTACGAGGAGGACGCGCGTGCCGAGGTCGACATGAACGTCGTCGCGACCGCGAGCGGGCGGCTCGCCGAGGTGCAGGGCACGGGCGAGAGCGCGACGTTCTCGCGCGCGCAGCTCGACGCGCTCGTCGACCTCGCGCTGCGCGGGATCGCCGAGGTCTCGCGCATCCAGGCGGAGGCGCTCGCCGCCGCCGCGCCCGCGCCGTGACCGCGCGCGGCGCCCCGACGAGCGCGGCCTCCGCCGTCCTCGTCGTCGCGACCGGGAACGCGGGGAAGCTGGGCGAGCTGCGCGCGCTGCTCGCGGATCTCGCGCTCCGCGTCGAGGGGCTGGCTGCGCATCCCGGCGTGGCGCTCCCCGAGGAGGGCGACGACTACGAGGCGAACGCGCGCGCGAAGGCGCGCGCGGCGGCGCGCGCGCTCGGGCTCCCGGCGCTCGCGGACGACTCGGGCATCGAGGTCGACGGGCTCGGCGGCGCGCCGGGACCGCGCTCCGCCCGCTTCGGCGGCCCGGGGCTGGACGACGCAGGCCGCGTCGCGCGTCTCCTGCGCGAGCTCGCGGCGCGCCCGGGCGCGTCGCGCCGCGCGCGCTTCGTGTGCGTCGCGGCGCTCGCGACGCCGGAAGGCGGCGAGGCGGCCGCGCGCGGCGTGTGCGAGGGCCGCATCGCGGCGGCCGCCCGCGGCTCCGGCGGCTTCGGCTACGACCCGGTGTTCGAGGTCGACGAGCCCGGCCTGCGCGACGGGCGCACGATGGCCGAGCTCGCGCCCGAGGAGAAGGCGCGCGTCTCGCACCGCGCGCGGGCGGTGGCCGCGCTGCGTCCGCGGCTCGCGGCGCTCGCGGCGCGTCACGCGAACGCGGCGAAGATCTCGTAGGGCGTCGGGCGCGTCGGGTCGTAGCGGCCCACCTCGCGCTCGAGCCGGCGCAGGGCCCGCGGCGAGAGCGCGGCGCCCTCGCGCGCGAGGGTCCGCCGCAGCCCGCCGCGGCAGAAGGCGAGCGCGGCCTCGCGCGTGAGCGCCTCGGGGTCGCAGCCCGCCTCGTGGAGCGCGTACCAGAGCGCGACCCGCGACAGGCGGCGCCCCGCCGCGACGCAGGTCTCGACGTAGAGGTGGTCGAAGCGGCGACGACCCATCACGACGAGGTGGCCCGGACGGGCGCGTGCGTGGCGCGCGCCGCAGCGCCGCGCCGGTCCGCCCTCGATCCGAGGACCGCCGATTCCGACGCATGGGCACGACGCCGACCCGCGCCCGCCGCGCGGCACCGGCGGATCGGGGACTCGGAGCCGGCCCCGCCCGCGCCAGGCCGCGCGCCCGCCGCGCCGGCTACGCTGGCGGCGTGCGACGGGGCGGAGGCCGGGCCGGGGGGGGCGCGCAGGCGCGCAGGCGGGGGCTGGGCCGCCCCGCGCGGGCGGCCCTGGCCGCGGTCTTCGCGCTCGGCTGCGCGCTCCTCGCGCCGCCGCGGCCGCTCCCGCCCGAGCTCCTGGATGCGCTCGCCGCGCGGGCGGAGGCCGCGCGCGGCCTGCGCTTCGAGGGGCCCGTCGGGGCGGTGTTCGTGCCGCCCGAGGGGCTGCACGGCGTCCTCGCGCGAGAGCTCGACGCCGGCTACGGCCGCGCCGACTTCCAGCGCGCGGAGGCGGTGGGCGAGGCGCTCGGCCTCTGGCCCGCCGGGCTCGACCTGCGCGAGGCGGTCCTCGAGCTCCAGACGCGCTCCGTCGCCGGGTTCTACACGCCGCTGCGACGGCGGCTCGTGCTCGTGCTCGAGGAGCCGCCCGCGGCCGCCGGGCTCGCGCCGCGGCTCGAAGCCGTCGCCGTCCACGAGCTCGTGCATGCGCTCCAGGACGCGCACTCCCCGCTCCTCGCGGTCCTCCTCGGGCTCGACGACCACGACGACCTCGCGTTCGCGATCGGCGCCGTCCTGGAGGGCGACGCGCTGCTCGCCGCGTTCCGCGACCGCGCGGCGCAGGGCGGCGGTCCGCCACCCTCCCCCGAAGCGTTCGCCGGCGAGCTCGGCGACGCGCCCGGCGACGCGTCGCTGCCCCGCTTCCTGCGCGACGCGCTGCTGCTCCAGTACCCGCTCGGGTACGCGGCCGCGACGGCGCTCGAGGCCAAGGGGGGGCGCGCGGCGCTCGACGCCGCGCTGCGCGAGCCGCCGCTCTCGAGCGAGGCGCTGCTCCACCCGCGGCCCGACGGGACGCCGGCCGCCGCCCCGCTGCCCTGGCTCGACCTCGAGGGGGCGGCGCTCGAGCCGGCGGGCTGCCGCGCGCTCGGGAGCAACGCCTTCGGCGAGCTCGGTCTGCGCGCCTTCGCGCGCGAGCGGGGCGCCTCGGAAGCGCGCGCTCGGAGCGCCGCCGCGGGCTGGGACGGCGACCGCGCCCTCGCGCTCGCGTGCGCGGAGGGCTCGGCCTCCGTCTGGCTCGCGCAGTTCGACGCCGAGGTCGACGCGCTCGAGTTCGCCGCGGTCGCGCAGGCGTCGCGCCGGCCCGGAGAGGTCGTGGAGCGCGCGGGCCGCCGCGTGTTGCTCGCGCACCGCCTGCCGCCCGGGGCGCGGCGCGCGGCGCTGGCGGCGCCCGAGGCCCGGCATGCCGACCTCGCCGCCTACCTCGCCGCCCGCCCGCAGGTGCTCGCGCGCGCCGACCGCCTGCGGCGCGCGGCCGCGTGGGGCGGCCGCCCGGCGGGGGTCGGCGGCCGCTAGACTGCTCCGTCCATGCCCGCGCTCTACTTCGCCCGCCACGGACAGTCCACCTGGAACGCCGAGGGGCGCTGGCAGGGGCAGGCGGATCCGCCGCTCTCCGCGCTCGGGCGCGCGCAGGCGGCGCGCCTCGCCGAGCGCCTGGCGGGCGCGGGGATCGCGCTCCTCGCCGCGAGCGACCTCGCGCGCGCGCGCGAGACGGCGGAGATCGTGGGCGCGCGGCTCGGGCTCGCACCGCGGCTCGACCCGGCGCTGCGCGAGCACGACGTGGGCGCCTGGAGCGGGCTGCGGCACGAGGAGATCGCCGCGCGCTGGCCCGACGAGCTGGCTCGCTTCCTGGCGGGCGACCTCGCGCTCCGTCCCGGCGGCGGTGAGAGCCGGCTGGCGCTGCGCGCGCGCGCCCGAGCGGCGGCCGCGCGCTGGCGCGCCGAGGCGGGCGGACGGCCGCTCCTGCTCGTGAGCCACCTCGGCGTGCTGCACGCGCTCGCGCCGGGCGCGGACGCGCCGCCCGGCGCGCTCGTGCGCGTCGAGCGCGTGCGCGTCGAGGCGGGCGCGGCGGCCGCGCGCGGCGTCCTCGCCGCCCCGCACGCGGCGGTCGTGCCCGACCGCCTCGCCCCGGCGCGCGCGCGCGCCGTCCGCGCCGCTGGCCCGCGCGCTTCGCGCTCGTCATCCTAGGCGCCGAGGGGAGGGCCGCATGGCGCAGCCGCGCTTCGCCTTCTGGGTGTCGCTCGGGGTCGCGGTGTGGATCGCCGCCGTCGCGCTCGCGGGCGGCCTTCTGTCCGCGCTCGTCGGGCTCCCGCTCGCCGCCGGCTGCCTCGTCGCGGCCGCGAGCGCGAGCCGCGAGGAGGCGCGCGCGCCGCGCCGGGTGGTAGGCGCGGGCGTCGGCGCGCTCCTCTTCGCGCTCGCGCACCTCCTCGTCGCGGGAGGGCCGGGCGGCGTCGCGAGCCTCGCGCTCGCCGTCGCCCTCGTCGGCGCCGGCGCGCGACTCTCGCTCGAGCGCGCGCCGGTCGCGCGCGAGCTCCCGCCGCGCAGCCCGCGCAGCCCGTCGCTCGCCTTCGCGGTGGCGGCGGACGAGCTCCTGCGGCTCTACTGGGACGCGAGCGGCCGGCTCGACCCGCGCGGCAGCGCGGGCGCCGTGGCCGAGCGGCTGCGCGCCGCGGCCGCGCGCAACCGCGCGCGCGGGTTCCTCGACGACCCCGCCGGCGCGCACCCCGTGCCGCCCGCGCTCGAGAAGCCCGAGATCGCGCGCGTCGCGCTGCGCGGGGTGGGGAGCGTCGAGCACCTGCGCTTCGAGAGCGAGTACGAGCCCTACGACGCCGAGGCGCGCGAGGGCTACCTGGGCCTGCGCGCGAACCGCACGGCGCACGCCTGGCTGTGGCGACACCGCGACGGGTCGCGGCCCGCGCTCGTCCTCGTGCACGGCTACAGCCTCGGACGCCCGGCGCTCGACGCGCGCGGCTTCGACGCCTTGCGCCTCCACCACGAGCTCGGTCTCGACGTCGCGCTCTTCGCGCTTCCGCTCCACGGCCCGCGCGCGCTCGGCCGCCGCTCGGGCGCGGGCTTCTTCGACGGCGACCCGCTCTGGACCGGCGCCGCGCTCGGGCAGGCGCTCTGGGACCTGCGCCGCCTCGCGGGTTGGCTGCGGGCCTCCGGCGCGCCGCTGGTGGGCGTCATGGGCTCGAGCCTCGGCGGCGCGACCGCCGCGCTCCTCGCCTCGCTCGACGGCCGGCTCGCGTGCGCGGTGCCGTGCATCCCGGCCGCGGGGCTCGCGAAGATCGTCTGGTCCCAGCTCGCGCCCGCGCGGCGGCGCGCGCTCGAGGCCGCCGGGGCGAGCGAGGCGCTCTTCGAGGAGGCGTGGGCCCCCGTGAGCCCGCTGCGCCACCGCCCGCGCGTCGCGCCGGAGGGCCGCCTCCTCGTCGCGGCGGCGGCCGACCGCATCTGCACGCCCGAGCACGCGCGCGCGCTGCACGAGCGCTGGGAGGGCTGCGCGATCCACTGGTTCCCCGGAAGTCACGTCTGGCCGCTCGGCCGGGGCGGCGTCCGGGCCCGCATCGACGCGCACCTGCGCCAGACGCTCGTCCTCCCGGCGGGCGCGCAGGAGGCGGCACGCGCCGCTCGGGACGTCCCGCTCAGCCGCTTCCGCCGCGCCGCGGCCGCGTCCGGCGCCGGGCCGCGGTAGCTCGCATGCGGGCCGGCCGCGTCGCACGGCTGTTCCGCTACCCCGTGAAGTCGATGGGGGGCGAAGCGCTCGCGGCGGCGACGCTCGGGCCGGGGGGGATCCCGGGCGACCGCGCGTTCGCGGTGCGCGACGAGCGCCGCGGCGGGATCCGCGGCGCGAAGAAGATCCCCGCCCTGATGCGCTGCCGGGCGCGCTACCTCGAGGAGCCGAAGCCCGGGCAGCCCGCGCCGGCGCCCGAGATCGCGCTGCCCCCCGAGGTCGCGGGCGCGGAAGGCGCGGCGCTGCGCGCCGACGCGCCCGACGCGAGCGCGCGGCTCTCTGCCGCGCTCGGGACGGAGGTGACGCTCTGGCCGCTCCTCCCCGCGAGCGCGCGCGACCACTACCGGCGCGGGGCGCCGGACCACGCCGACGTCGCGCGCGAGCTGCGCGCCATCTTCGGGCGCGAGCCCGACGAGCCGCTGCCCGACCTCTCCGTCTTCCCGCGCGAGCTCTTCGAGTACGAGTCGCCGCCCGGCACCTACTTCGACGTCGCGCCGCTCCTTCTCCTCACGGACGCGTCGCTGCGGCGGCTGCAGGCGCTGGCGCCCGCGTCCAAGGTCGACGTCCGCCGCTTCCGGCCGAACCTCCTCCTCGAGAGCGCGGAGGACGGCTTTCCGGAGGTCGCGTGGGCGGGCCGGCGGATCCGGATCGGCGGGGCCGTGCTGCGCGCGACCGTCCCGTGTCCGCGCTGCGTGATGATCACGCACGGCTTCGACGACCTGCCGCGCGACCCCGGCCTCATGCGCACCGTGGTGCGCGAGGCGGACCAGTGCCTCGGCATCTACGCGGAAGTGGAGAGCCCGGGCGAGGTCCGCGTCGGCGACGCCGTCGAGCTCCTCGACGACGCGCGCTAGCCGCGGCCGCGGCGGTCGGCGAAGGCCATGAGCGCGCGCACCGCCCCGGGCGAGAGCCGCTTCAGGAACCAGAAGGTCCACGCCTCGGGCGAGACGGGCGCGACGGCGCGGTTGCGCGCGATCGCGCGCAGGACGTTCTCGGCGACGCGCTCCGGGCCGTAGCCGCGGCGGCGGTAGAGCTCGGCCATGCGCTCGCGCGCGCCCGGGACGTCGGCCGCGCCGCGCAGCGGCGCGTTCCGAACGATCGGGGTGTCGATGATCCCCGGACAGATCGCCGTCACCCCGATCCCGTGAGGGGCGAGCTCCATGCGCAGCGACTCGGAGAGCCCGACCACCGCGTACTTCGTCATCGTGTACGCGGCGAGCGTCACGCTCGGGACGTAGCCCGCCATCGACGCCACGTTCACCACGTGGCGCGGCCCGCCGGCGCGCACCATCGCCGGCACGAAGAAGTGGCAGCCGTGCACGACGCCGAGCTCGTTCACGCCGCGGATCCACTCCCAGTCGGCGAGGCTCGTGTCGAGGAACGACGCGCCGAGTCCGACGCCCGCGTTGTTCATGAGGACGTCGACGGCGGGCCAGCGCGCGTGGACGGCGCCGGCGAAGCCCGCCATCGCGCCGGCGTCGGCGACGTCCACGCGCTGCGCGAGCACTTCGCGGCCCAGGGCGCGCGCCGACTCGGCCGTCTCGGCGAGCCCGCGCTCGTCCACGTCGCAGAGCGCGAGGTCGGCGCCGCGCCGCGCGAAGGCGAGGGCGCTCGCGCGGCCGATGCCGCTCGCCGCCCCGGTCACGAGCGCGACGCGGCCGCGCAGGTCGCGGACGTCCACGCCGGCGCGCCTCAGAAAGCCGACTGGGAGAACGGCACCGCGCCCTTCCCGCGCAGCAGGTTCTTGAGCAGCTTCCCCGCCGGGTTGCGCGGCAGCGGCTCCTCCCGGAACTCGACGAGCTCCGGCACCTTGAAGGACGCGAGGTGCGCGGCCACGTGCGCGCGCACCGCCTCGGGCGAGAGCCGCGAGCCGGGGACGCGCCGCACGATCGCCTTCACGCGCTCGCCGAGCTCGGGGTCCGGGACGCCCACGATCGCGGCCTCGTCGATCTCGGCGTGCTCGGCGAGGCAGTTCTCGATCTCGACGCAGTACACGTTCTCGCCGCCGCGCAGGATCATGTCCTTCGCGCGGTCCACGACGTAGAAGAAGCCCTCCGGGTCGCGGTAGCCGAGGTCGCCCGTGTAGAGCCAGCCGTCGCGGACCGTCTCGGCCGTGGCGTCGGGGCGGTTCCAGTAGCCGGGCGTCACGGTCGCGCCGCGGAAGCGCAGCTCGCCCAGCGTTCCGTCGGGCACCGGCTTCCCGTGCTCGTCCACGACCTCGAGCTCGAGCACGGGGATCGGGCGCCCGATCGAGGTCTTGCGGCCGAGGAGGTCCTTCCCCGCGTTCACGGTCGCGACGCCGTGGGTCTCCGTGAGCCCGTACGCGTTCGCGAAGCTCGGCTCGATCGGCAGCACCTCGCGCGCCTTCTCGATCGTCTCGGGCGGCGTCGGCGCGCCGCCGAAGCTGATGGCGCGCAGGCTCGAGAGGTCGTACTCGCGCACCTTCGGGTGGTGCACGACGCGGTGCAGCATGGTCGGGATCGCGCCCCAGTTCACGATGCGCTCGTCCTGGATCAGCTTCATCACCTGCTCGGGGTCGAAGCGCCCCTCGCTGAACACGAGCTTCGCCCCCGCCGTGATCGCGGTGCACACGCTCGAGTGGAGGCCGCCTACGTGGAAGAGCGGCGAGGTGAGGAGGTTCGCGGGCTGGCCGCCGTCCGGCCCGGATGCGAGGACCGGAGCGCCCGAGGTCATCGCGTTGGCCACGGTGGAGAACACGATCCCGATCACCTGCGCGATCGTGCCGCGGTGCGTGGTGATGCAGCCCTTCGAGCGGCCGGTCGTCCCCGAGGTGTAGAGGAGCACGAAGGGGTCGTCCTCCTCGATCGGAACCGTCGGGATCGCGTCGGACGGGACCAGGAGGTCCGCGATCGGGCGCGTCCCGGGCGGCGGCGAGGCGCCGATGTAGAAGACGGTCTCGAGCGCGTCGAGCTTCCCAGCGAGGGGCTCGACGCGCGGCCAGAGCCGCTCGTCGACCACGAGGAAGCGGCTGCCGGAGTCGCGCAGGCCGTACTCGATCTCTTCCGTCGACCACCAGCCGTTGAGGCCGACGCCGATCCCGCCCGCCGAGACGGCGCCGAACAGGGCGATGAGCCAGTCCGGCCCGTTGTACGCGAGCACCGCGAGGCGGTCGCCGCGGCGGAGGCCGTGCGCGTCCGCCAGCCGGTGCGCCGCGCCGAAGCTGAGCCTTGCGAAGTCGCGGTAGCTGATGCGGCGCGCGCCTTGCACCATGCAGACCGCGTCGCCGCGCAGGCCGGCGTGGGCGACCTTCTCGCGCAGCGAGCGCTCGCGGTTCTTCCAGTTCCGCATCGGCCGGCCGCCGACGTCCTCCACGACGACCTCGAACGGGGCGCCCGGCCCCGTGAGCTGCGCCACGACCGCGTCGAACGTCATCGGCACCTCCACTCGCTCTCGCCGGAAGGCTACCTGCGCGGCCGGGCGCGCCTCAACCGGCGTGCCAGGTGAGGGGACCGGCCGGGCCGAGCGGAACGCCGAGCGCCACCCAGACGGCCAGGAGCGCCGACCAGACCACGAGGAACGCGAGGCTGTAGGGCAGCATCAGCGCGACGAGCGTCCCGATCCCGGCGCGCGGGGCGTGGCGCTGGAGGAAGACGAGGATGATCACGAGGTACGAGTTGAGCGGCGTGATCGCGTTCGAGATGGAGTCGCCGACGCGGTAGGCGGCCTGCGTGAGCTCGGGGCTGATCCCCGCCTGCATGAAGAGCGGCACGAAGACGGGCGCCATGAACGCCCACTTCGCCGAGAGCGAGCCGATGAAGAGGTCGGCGAGGGCGGCGACCTGCACGAACGCGACGACGAGGAGGGGCGCGGGGAGGTCCGCCCGCGCGAGCAGGCTCCCGCCCGCGATTGCGCACATCTCGCCGAGGCCCGACCAGCGGAAGTACTCGACGAACTGCGCGGCGAAGAACGCCATGACGACGTACGGGCCCATCCCCGCCATCGTCTCGCCGAGCTCGCGGGCGACGTCGCGGTCGCTGCGCAGCCGTCGGGTCGCGAGCCCGTAGGCGAGCCCCGGGACGAAGAAGCCGAGGAAGAGGAGGGGCACGATGGCCGTGACCCAGCGCGGCGTCCCGCCCTCCTGTCCGTGGAGCGGGCCGCCCGGGACGAGGGTCGCCGCGAAGAAGAGCGCGAACGCCAGCGCGGCGGCGGCGAGACCGGCGCGCAGCCCGCGGCGCTCCTCGGGCGCGAGGGGCTCGGGGCCGCTCGCGCCCGCCGCCGGTGCGGGCGGGCCGCCCTCGTGCGGCGGCTTTCGGGCGTAGCGCGGCTCGACGAACAGCGCCGTCACCGCCCAGCCGACGGCCGTGAGGAGGAAGGTCGAGGCGATCATGAACCACCAGTTGGCGGTCACGGCGACCCGGTACTCCGGGTCGAGGATCTGCGCGGCGGCCTGCGTGAAGCCGGCTGCGAGCGCGTCCACGCTCGTGAGCGCGAGGTTGGCGCTGAAGCCCGCCGCGACGCCGGCGAAGACCACCGCGAGACCGACCGCGGGCGAGCGGCCGACGGCGGCGAAGAGGGCGGCGGCGATGGGCGGGAGCACGACGTAGCCCGCGTCGAGCGCGACCGACGAGCAGATCCCGACGAGGAGGAGCGCGGGCGTGAGCAGCCGCGCCGGCATCGCGAGGAGCGCGGCCTTCAGGAGCGCGCCGAGGAATCCCGTGCGGTCGGCGAGGCCGATGCCGAGCATCCCGACGAGGACGATCGCGAGAGGCGGGAAGTTCTTGAAGTTGTCGACGAGGCTCGTCACGGCGAAGCGGAGGCCCTGCGCGTCGAGGAGCCCGCGCGCGCGCACCGGCACCTCGACGCGCTCGCGCGCGGGCTGGCCCGTCGCCGGGTCGAGGACCGCCACCGTGACCGCCTGGCCCGTCACGGGGTCGACGACCGGCGCGCCGCTCGCGTCGAGGACGGGTGCGCGCCGCTCGCGCGTCGTCGTCTTCGTCACCTCGAGCCCGAGGCTCGCGACGATCTGCGAGGCGACCATGACGACGAGCGCGCCGGCCGCGAAGAGCGCGATCGGGTCGGGGAGGCGGTTCCCGAGGCGCTCGAGCGCGTCGAGGAGCCCGGCGCCCCTCACCGCCGCGCCTCCGCGCGCGCCCCGGCGCCGCGCGCGCGTCCCGCGCGCCGCGCGCGCCAGGCGATGCCGAGCGCGGCGCCCGCGGCGTCGAGCGCGACGTCCGACGCGGCGCCCGTCCGCTCGGGCCGTTGCGCCTGGAGCGCCTCGTCGGTCGCGGCGACCGCGAGCGCGACGGCGCCCGCGACGAGCGCGCCCGATCCCGCGCGCTCCGCGAGGAAGCCGAGCACCGCGTACTCCGCGACGTGCGCCCCCTTCCGGAGCGCCGCGTGCGCGGCGGCGGCCGCGGTCTCGTCGAGCCCGATCCAGCGCAGGAGCGGAAGCAGGCGCGAGCCCGTCGCGTCCGCCGAAAAGGCGCCCTGACCGAGCCCGAGCACGAGGAGCGCCCAGAGCGCGACCGGAAGCCAGCGCCGCACGCGCTCGCGCATCGCATCCCCCTCCGCCGGGCGCCTCGAGGCGCGCGGGCGCGCCCGTCGCGGCCCGGGACGGCCCCGCCCCGCGCCCGCTTCCGCGCGGCGCGTAGGGTAGCGTCCGCCCGTGCCGCGCCTGCGCATCGGCCTCGTCTTCGAGCTCCTCGGCAGCCGCCCGCTCGCGCCGGGGGAGCCCGCCGACGCGGACGCGGAGTACGAGCCCGAGGAGACCATCGCCGCGCTCGAGGCCGCGCTGCGCCGGCTCGGCTGCGAGCCCGTGCGCCTCGGCGGTCCGCGCGCGCTGCTCGCGGCGGGCGGCTGCCGGCCCGCCGTCGACGCGGTCCTCAACGTCGCGGAAGGCGAGGGCACCCGGAATCGCGAGGCCTGGGCGCCGGTCCTCCTCGAGATGCTGGGCGTTCCGGTCCTCGGCTCGGACGCCCTCACGCTCTCCCTCTCCCTCGACAAGGCGTGGGCGAAGGACGTCCTCGCCGCCGCCGGGATCCCGTGTGCGCCGCACGCGTCGGTCGAGTCGCGCGCGGAGGCCGAGGTCGCCGCCGCGCGGATCGGCTTTCCCCTCTTCGTGAAGCCGCGCTGGGAGGGGACGGCGAAGGGCATCCGCCGCAGCGCCCGCGTGGACGAGCCCGCGCGCCTCGCCGCAGAGGTCACGCGGGTGTGGCGCGACTACCGCCAGCCCGCGCTCCTCGAAGCGTTCCTTCCGGGCGCCGAGTACACGGTCTGCGTGAGCGGGCACGCCCCGGCGCGCGCCTGGCCGGCGCTCCAGCGCGCGCTCGAGCGCGAGACGAAGATCGGCGTCCACGCGCTCGCGCGCGAGCCGGGCGCCGAGGCGTTCGCGACGGAGGCGCCCGGCGCGCTCACGCCCGCCCTCGACGCCGAGCTCGGCCGGCTCGCGCTCGCGGCCTTCGCGGCGCTCCGCTGCCGCGACTTCGCCCGGGTCGACTTCAAGCTCGACGCCGCGGGCGCCCCGCGCTTCCTCGAGATCAACCCGCTGCCCACGCTGGCGCCCGACGGCTCGTTCGCGATCCTCGCGGAGCTCCTCGGCGAGCCCTACGACGCGTTCCTCGCGGGCATCCTCGCCGAGGGGCTGCGGAGACTCGGCCTGTGACCCCCTTCCCGAGCGCGCCGCGCCCCGCCTGGGCCGACGAGGCGGACTGGCGCGACGCCGGCTGGCAGATGCGCCACCGCGTACGGACGGCCGCGGACCTCGCGCGCTACGTGAACCCCGTGCCCGACGAGGTGCGCGCGGTGGAGGCGCTCGCCGAGCGCTTCCGCTTCGTGATCACGCCGTACTACGCGGCGCTGATGGACCGCGACGACCCGTCCTGCCCGATCCGCCGCCAGGTCGTCCCGCGCATGGCCGAGCTCGACGACCCGCACGGCGTCTCCGACCCGCTGGACGAGGTGGCGCACTCGCCGGTGAAGAACGTGATCCGCGTGTACGGCGACCGGATCGCGTTCTGCGTCAACAACGAGTGTGCGCTCTACTGCCGCTTCTGCCTGCGCAAGCGCATGGTAGGCGACGAGGAGTGGACGATGCAGCGGCGCGAGCTCGCCGCCGCGGTCGACTGGATCCGGCGCACGCCGGAGATCCGCGACGTCCTCCTCACCGGCGGCGATCCGCTCGTCTTCTCGGACGAGCGCCTCGACTGGCTGCTGTCGGAGCTGCGCGCGATCCCGCACGTCGAGATCGTCCGGCTCGGGACGCGGCTTCCGGTCACGCTCCCCTTCCGCGTGACGCCGCAGCTCTGCGCGATGCTGGAGCGCCACCACCCGATCTGGGTGAACACGCACTTCAACCACCCGAAGGAGCTCACGGCCGAGGCCGCCGAGGCGTGCGGCCGGCTGCTGCGCGCCGGGATCCCGGTCGGGAACCAGAGCGTCCTCCTCGCCGGCGTGAACGACGACGAGGCGACCATGAAGGCGCTGTGCGAGGGCCTCGTGCGCATGCGCGTGCGCCCGTACTACTGCTACCAGGCGCAGCTCCTCGAGGGCACCGCGCACTTCCGCGTGCCGATCGAGCGCGGGATCGCGCTCTTTCGCGCGCTGCGCGGCAGGACGAGCGGCTTCGCGATCCCGCAGTACGTGCTCGATACGCCTCGTGGGAAGGTGCCGCTCACGTACCCTTGGGTGCGCGGGCGGGAGGGGGACTTCGTCGTGGTGGAGAGCCCGGGCGGCGAGCTCTGGCGCGAGCGGAACCCGCGTTGAGCGCAGCCGACGCGGAGCCCGCGGGCGCCGGCGCGGCCGGCGCGGGGGCGCGGCGCATCGGGGCGACGGCGGCGCTCCTCGCCGGGAGCGTCCTCCTCTCCCGCGCGCTCGGCCTCGTGCGCGACATGGTCCTCTCCGCGCGGGTCGGCGCCGGCCCGGCGGCCGACGCGTACCAGGCGGCGTTCCAGCTCCCGGACCTCCTCAACTACTTCCTCGCGGGCGGCGCGCTCTCGATCGCGTTCGTCCCGCTCTGGACGCGGGCGCGCGCGCAGCGCGGCGAGGCGGCCGCTGCGCGGCTCCTCCAGACGGTGCTCGGCGGCCTGGGCCTCGCCGTCGCGGCGGCCACGCTCGTCCTCTTCGCGCTGGCGGACGAGCTCGTCGCGCTCCAGTTCCCGCGCTTCGATCCCGGTCAGCAGGCGCTCACCGCCCGGCTCACGCGCATCGTCCTCCCGGCGCAGCTCTTCTTCGTCTGCGGGGGCGTCGTGCAGGCGGCCCTCATGGCGCAGGGCCGCTTCGCGGCGCAGGCGGCGGCGCCGCTCGTCTACAACCTCGGCATCATCCTCGGCGGCCTCCTCCTCGCGCCCGTCCTCGGCGTGGAGGGGTTCGCCTGGGGCGCCTTTCTCGGCGCGGCGGTCGGGGCGTTCGCGATCCCGCTCTTCGACGCGCGCGGCCGGCTTCCGCTCGGGGTGCGCGTCGCGCCCTTCGACCGCGAGTTCCTGGGCTACCTCGCCGTCGCGGCGCCGCTCATGGCGGGCGTCACGATCCTCACGGTCGACGAGTGGTACGACCGCTGGTTCGGCCAGCTCGGCGGCGAGGGCACGATCGCCGCGCTCGCGTACGCGCGGCGCTTGATGCAGGTGCCGGTCGCGGTCGTCGGGCAGGCGCTCGCGACGGCGGCGCTCCCCGCGTTCGCGCGGCTCTGGTCCGAGGGCCGGCACGCGGAGCTCGACGGCGCCGTACGCAGGACGCTGGAGGCCGCGCTCGGCCTCGGCGCGCTCGGCGCCGCCGCGACCTGGGCGCTCGCGTCGCCGGCCGTGCTGCTCATCTACGAGCGCGGCGCGTTCGGTCCGGACGACAGCGCGCGCGTCGCCGAGACGCTGCGCGTGTACGCGCTCGCGGTTCCGGCCTGGATCGCGCAGCAGGTGGCGGTGCGGCCGTTCTACGCGCGCGGGGACACCTGGCGGCCGATGCTGCTCGGGACCGCGATCGCGGGCGCCGTGATCCCGCTCTACGTCCACCTCGGCGCGCGCGGCGCGCCCGGCCTTGCGGCGGCAGGGGCGATCGCCGTCTCGGTGAACGCGCTCGCGACGCTGGTCATGGCGCGCGTCCTCCACGGCGCGCCGCGCCTCGCGCCGCTCGCCCTCGCCGCGCTGCGCGCGGTCGCCGTGGGCGCCGTCGTCGCGCTCGCCGCGCGCGCGGTCCAGCCCGGCCTCCCCGGCGCGCGCGGCGCGCTGCTCGACCTCGCGGCCGGCGGCGCGGCGCTCGCCCTCCTCGGCGGCGCGGCCCTCCTCTTCGCGGCCGGCCGCCCGACCCGCGACGCCGCCCTCTCCCTCCTCCGCCGCCTGCGCGCGTTAAGAAAGGGGTCAGACCCCTCTGTTTAGAAATCTCCCCGCGGGCCAGGGATGATGGGGCCACGCAGGGCTCGGATCACGTCGGGAGTGTTCCCGCGGGCATAGGAGCGCGGGCGGGGCGGCGAGGCGCGTGACGGGCTGGCACATCGCGATCGACCGCGGCGGGACGTTCACCGACGTCGTCGCGCTCGCGCCCGACGGGACCTTGCACGTCGAGAAGCGGCTCTCCTCGGACGCGGCGCCGCTCGAGGCGGTGCGCGCGCTCCTCGCGCGCGGGGCGGGCGCGACGGGGCCCTCGGTCCGGCTCGGGACGACCGTCGCGACGAACGCGCTCCTCGAGCGGCGCGGCGTCCCGACGCTCCTCGTCACGAACTGCGGCTTCGCCGATGCGCTCGAGATCGGAACGCAGCAGCGCCCGGCGCTCTTCGACCTCGCGATTCGGCGCCCGCCGCCGCTCCACGCGGAAAGCCTCGAGCTCGCCGGGCGGACCGCACCCGACGGACGCGAGCTCGAGCCGCTCGACGACGCCGCCGCGCGCGCGGCGCTCGCGGCCGCGCGCGCGCGCGGGCTCGCCTCGGCCGCCGTGGTCTGGCTCCACGCGTGCGCCGATCCGGCCCCCGAGCGGCGCCTCGCCGCGCTCGCGCGCGAGGCGGGCTTCGCGTACGCCGTCGCGTCGGCGGACGTCGCGCGCGAGGTCGGCTACGAGGCGCGCGGCGCGACCGCCGTCGCCGACGCCTACCTGACGCCGCTCCTGCGCGAGCACGTGCGCGCGCTCGCGGAGGGGCTTCCCGGCGCGCGCCTGCGCTTCCTCCAGAGCAGCGGCGCGCTCGCCGACGGCGCGCGCTTCCGCGGCCCGCGCGCGCTCCTCTCGGGGCCGGCCGGCGGGGCGGTCGGGGCGGGCCGCGTGGCGCGCGACGCGGGCGCGGCGCTCGCGATCGCCTTCGACATGGGCGGCACCTCGACCGACGTCTCGCTGCTGCGCGACGGCGAGCCCGAGCCCGCCGACGAGACGCTCGCCGCGGGCCTGCGCCTGCGCGCGCCGTCCCTGCGCGTGCACACGATCGCCGCGGGCGGCGGCTCGCTCTGCCGCTTCGACGGCGCGCGCCTGCGCGTCGGCCCCGAGAGCGCGGGCGCGCGGCCCGGTCCGCTCTGCTACGGCCTGCGCGACGCCGACGGCCGCGCGCTCGCGCGCGAGCTCGCCCTCACCGACGCGAACGTCTTCCTCGGCCGCCTGCCGGGCGACCGCTTCCCCGTGCCGCTCGACGAGGCGCCCGTGCGCGCGGCGCTCGCGCGCCTTCGCCAGGCGCTCGCCGCAGCCGGCCACGACTACGCGCCCGAGCGCCTCGCCGCGGGCTTCCTCGAGGTCGCGAACGAGCGCATGGCCGAGGCGATCGAGGAGGTCTCGCTCCGCCGCGGCGTCGACCCGCGCGCCTGCGCGCTCGTCGGCTTCGGCGGCGCGGCCGGCCAGCACGTCTGCGCCCTCGCGCGCCGGCTCGGGATCCGCCGCGTCCTCCTCCACCCGCTCGCGGGCGTCCTCTCGGCGTTCGGGATCGGCGTCGCGGCGGAAGGCGCGGACCTCGGCGCGGACGCGGGCGGCGCGCGGCTCGAGCGCGGGCGCGCGCCCGCGCCGGTGCGCGCGCTCCTGGGCGGCCTGGAGGCGGAAGGGCGCGCCGCGCTCGCGGCCGCCGGGGCCGACCCCGCGGCGCTGCGCGCGGAGCGCAGCCTCGCGCTGCGCGCCGAGGGGACCGAGGCCGCGCTCCCCGTCTCGGAGCCCGCCGACGGCGACTTCGCGGCCGCGTTCGACGCCGCGCACCGCGAGCGCTTCGGCTACGGGCGCGCCGGCCGCGCCCTCGAGGTCGTGGCCGCGCGCGTGCGCGTGCGCGGCCCCGAGGGCCGCCTCGCCGGCGTCGCGGGCCTTCGCGCCGGGGTGGCGACGCCCGCCGCGGGCGCCGCGCGCATCCCGGCCGCGCCGCCCCCGTCCCCGCCCCCGCGCCGGCGCGCCCGGGTCTGGTTCGAGGGGCCCGGCTGGTGCGAGACGCCCGTCCACTGGCGCGAGGATCTCGCGCCGGGCGCGCGCGTGGCGGGGCCCGCGCTCCTCCTCGACGCCACGGGAACGCTCGTCCTCGAGCCCGACTTCGAGGCGGTCGCCGACGCGAGCGGCCTCCTCGCGGTGACGCCCGCCGGGGACACCCGCGCGGCGCCGCCGCCCCCGCGCCCGCCCGACGACCCGGTGCGGCTCGCCGTCGCGGGAAGCCGCTTCATGGCGGTCGCGGAGCGGATGGGCGCCGTGCTCCAGCAGACCGCGGTCTCGACCAACGTCCGCGAGCGGCTCGACTTCTCGTGCGCCGTCTTCGACGCGGGCGGGCGCCTCGTCGCGAACGCGCCGCACATCCCCGTGCACCTCGGCGCGATGGGGGAGACGGTGCGCGCCGTGCGCGCGGCGTTCCCGGCGCTCGGGCCCGACGACGTCGCGGTCACGAACGATCCCTTCGCGGGCGGCTCGCACCTTCCCGACGTCACGGTCGTGACGCCCGTCTTCGCCTCGGACGGCGCCGCGCCGGACTTCTACGTCGCGAGCCGCGGCCACCACGCCGACGTGGGCGGCGCGACGCCCGGCTCGATGCCCGCCGACTCCCGGCGGCTCGACGAGGAGGGCGTCTGCATCGCCCCGCGCCTCCTCGTGCGCGGCGGGCACTTGGACGAGGCGGGCATCCGCGCGCTCCTCGCGAGCGGCCCGTTCCCCGCGCGCCGGCCCGACGACAACCTCGCCGACCTCGAGGCGATGGTCGCCGCGAACCGCGAGGGCGCGCGCCGGCTGCTCGCGCTCGCGGCGGAGCAGGGCGCCGGCGCCGTCGCGGAGAGCATGGCCGCGCTCCAGCGCGCCGCCGGGACGCTCGTGCGCCAGGCGCTCGCCCGGCTCCCGGCGGGCGAGCGCGCCTTCGCCGACGCGCTCGACGACGGGACGCCGCTCCGGGTGCGCGTCCGCCTCGCGGAGGGACGGCTCGACGTCGACTTCGCGGGCAGCGGGCCCGCGCACCCCGGGAACCTGAACGCCCCGCGCGCGGTGGTGCGCGCCGCTCTCCTCTACGTGCTGCGCTGCCTCGTGCGCGCCCCCCTCCCGCTCAACGAGGGCTGCTTCGAGCCGGTCGCGCTCTCCGTCCCGGCCGGGTCGCTGCTCGACCCGCCGCTCGGCGCGGCCGTCGTCGGCGGGAACGTCGAGACCTCGCAGCGCCTGGTCGACGTCCTCCTCGGCGCGCTCGGCCTCGCGGCCGCGAGCCAGGGCACGATGAACAACGTCGCCTTCGGGAACGAGGCCTTCGCGTACTACGAGACGCTCGGGGGCGGCGCCGGCGCGGGGCCCGGCTTCGCCGGCGCCTCGTGCGTGCAGGTGCACATGACGAATACGCGGATCACGGACCCCGAGCTGCTCGAGACGCGCTTTCCGGTGCGGCTCCTCGCCTTCGCGAGGCGGCGCGGCTCGGGCGGCGCGGGCCGCTGGCGGGGCGGCGACGGGCTCGTGCGCGGCTACCGCATGCTCGCACCGGTCACGGCGACGGTCCTCGCGGAGCGGCGCGCACGCGCGCCGTTCGGGCTCGAGGGCGGCGCGCCCGGCGCGCCCGGGCGCGACTTCGTGCGGCGCGCCGGCGGGCGCCTGGAGGGCGTCCGCGGCCGCGCGCCGCTCGCGCTCGAGCCGGGCGACGAGCTCTGGATCGAGACGCCGGGCGGCGGCGGGTACGGACCGCCGGACGCGGCGGGACGAGGCTCGGCCAGGGACGTCAATGGTTGCTAGATTCCGCGCTCCGAAGGGCGCGTAGCTCAGCTGGTAGAGCAGCGGACTCTTAATCCGCCGGTCGGAGGTTCGATCCCTCCCGCGCTCACCACCGCCTCATCGCCGGGGTGGCGGAACGGCAGACGCAGTGGCCTTAGGAGCCACGGTCCTTCGAGACGTGCAGGTTCGAGTCCTGTCCCCGGCACCCCGTTCACGGAGCCGCTCACGCATGGCCGAGACCGAGACCGCCGCGCCCCCCGCGCTGCGCGCGACCGCCGAGGAGGCGAGCCCGGTGCTGCGCGTCGTCTCGGTCGAAGTGCCGGCCGAGCGCGTGCGCCGCGCCTTCGACGAGGCGTATCGCGACCTGGCGCGCCGCGCGCAGGTGAAGGGCTTCCGCCCGGGCAAGGTCCCGCGCTCGGTGCTCGAGCGGCTCTACGGCGCGATGCTGCGCGAGGACCTCGAGCGCTCTCTGGTCGCCGAGACGCTCCCCGAGGCGCTCGCGCAGGTCGAGGCCGCGCCGGTCGCGGAGCCGGCGGTGGAGTCCACGGCGCCCGCGCCGGACGCGCCGTTCCGCTACACCGCGCGCGTCGAGGTGAAGCCTCGCATCGAGCTCCCCGACCTCGCAGGTCTCTCCGGCAAGCGCCCGACCGTGCAGGTGGACGAGGCGGACGTGGAGCGCGAGCTCGAGGCGCTGCGGGCGCGGCGCGCGCCGCTCGTCGACCTCCCGCCGGAGACCCCGATCGCGGACGGCCACTTCGTCACGCTCGACTACGTGGGCCGCGTGGACGGAAAGCCCTTTCCGGGCGGGAGCGGGCGGGGCGCGACGCTCCGGGTCGGCGACGGCCTGCTCGCGCCCGGGTTCGACGAGGCGCTCCACGGCCTGCGTGCGGGCGAGGACCGCGAGGTCCGCGTGGCGCTCCCCGCGGACTCGGGCTGGGGCGAGGCCGCCGGCAAGGAGGCGACGTTCGCCGTGCACATCGCCGCCGTGAAGCACCGCCCGCTGCCCGAGCTCGACGACGCCTTCGCGCGCGAGCTGGGCGGCTTCGACGGCCTCGAGGCGCTGCGCGAGGAGATCCGTTCGCAGCTCCGCGCGGCGCGCGAGCGCGAGGCGCGCGCGCGTCTGCGCCAGACCCTCATGGACGACGCGCTCCGGCGCGTCGACTTCCCGGTCCCGCCGGGGCTCGCCGAGCGCCGCCTCGAGGCGCGGCTCCAGCTCGCGCACCGCGAGCTCGAAGGCGCGCTCCCCCACGACGCCCTCCACGCGCGGCTCGACGCGTGGCGCGAGGAGTGGCGGCCCGCGGTGGAGCGCGAGTTGCGCGAGGAGCTGCTGCTCGAGGCGGTGGGCGAGGCGCGCGGGCTCGCGCCCGACGAGGAGGCCGTGACCGCGCGCATCGACGAGCTCGCGCGCGAGCAGGGCGTGGACGCGCGCCGGCTGCGCAAGACGTACGAGGAGCGCGGCATGCGCGGCGCGCTGGCGGCACAGATCTTGCGCGAGCGCGCGCTCGACGGCCTCGCCGCGCAGGCGCGCATCGAGGAGGTCGCGCCCGGTTGAGCCGAGCGCGCCTCGCGGGTCGCGCCGCGGGCGGCGCGAGCGCGCGAAGCGCGCTAGCGTCCGCACGGCGCGGCTCCGCCCCCCAGCCGACGTCGACGAGCCGATCGAGGCTCTCAGCAGGGTTCGACCCCAGCCGGCCGCGTTCGGGGCCCTCCCGCCGCGCCGGCTGCTCTCGCGGAGCAGCGGAATGCCTCTGATTCCCATGGTCATCGAGCACAGCCATCGCGGCGAGCGCGCGTACGACATCTACTCGCGCCTGCTGAAGGACCGGATCATCTTCCTGGGCGGCGGAATCGACGACGAGACCGCGAACCTCGTGATCGCGCAGCTGCTGTTCCTCGAGGCCGAGGATCCGGACAAGGACATCTACCTCTACATCAACTCGCCCGGCGGCTCGGTGACCTCCGGGCTCGCGATCTACGACACGATGCAGTACGTGCGGCCCGACGTGTCCACGTTCTGCATGGGCATGGCGGCGTCCATGGCGGCCGTGCTGCTCGGCGCCGGGGCGAAGGGCAAGCGCGTGGCGCTCCCGAACGCCCGGGTGATGATCCATCAGCCCTGGACGGGCGGTATCCAGGGACCGGCAACCGACATCGACATCCAGGCGCGGGAGATCCTGAAAGCGCGCGACCGCATCAACGAGATCCTGGCCCACCACACCGGCCGTCCGCTCGAGGAAATCGCCCGGGATACCGACCGTGACTACTATCTCTCAGGCGAGGAGGCGTGCAGGTACGGCCTCGTGGATTCGGTGGAGAGCCAGCGTCCGGTGCGCACCGGCGCGGTCGCCGCGGCGGCCGGCCGCGCGCGCTAGCCTGTCGGGGGAGCATCGAACACGGTGAAGGGCAAGCGCGAGGACAACTCGAATCTCTCCTGCTCTTTCTGCGGCAAGAGCCAGAAAGAGGTGCGCAAGCTCATCGCAGGGCCGACCGTCTACATCTGCGACGAGTGCATCGAGCTCTGCAACGACATCATCGCCGAGGAGTACGGGCAGGAAGAGTCCGCGCCGGCCCGCTCCAAGGTCCCGAAGCCGCGCGAGATCAAGGCCGTCCTCGACGAGTACGTGGTCGGGCAGGAGCGCGCGAAGAAGATCCTCTCGGTCGCGGTCCACAACCACTACCGGCGCATCGACAGCCAGCCGCACGTGAGCGACGTCGAGCTGCAGAAGTCGAACATCCTGCTGCTCGGCCCGACCGGCTCGGGGAAGACGCTGCTCGCGCAGACGCTCGCGAAGATCCTCGACGTGCCGTTCACGATCGCGGACGCGACGACGCTCACCGAGGCGGGCTACGTGGGCGAGGACGTCGAGAACATCATCCTGAACCTGCTGCAGAACGCGAACTACGACGTCGAGCGCGCGCAGCGCGGCATCATCTACATCGACGAGATCGACAAGATCGCGCGCAAGAGCGAGAACCCGTCGATCACGCGCGACGTCTCGGGCGAGGGCGTGCAGCAGGCCCTGCTCAAGATCATCGAGGGCACGACGGCGTCCGTGCCGCCGAAGGGCGGGCGCAAGCACCCGCAGCAGGAGTTCCTGCAGGTCGACACCACGAACATCCTCTTCATCTGCGGGGGGGCCTTCGTCGGGCTCGAGGGCATCATCGAGCGGCGCATCGGGGTCAAGGGAATCGGCTTCGGTGCCGACATCCAGACCAAGAAGGAGCGCAAGATCGGCGAGGTGCTGCGCGAGGTGCAGACGGAGGACCTGCTGCGGTTCGGGATGATCCCCGAGTTCGTCGGGCGCCTCCCGGTCGTCGCGACGCTCGACGAGCTCGACGAGGACGCGCTCATCTCCATCCTCACCGAGCCGAAGAACGCGCTCGTGAAGCAGTACCAGCGCCTGTTCGAGTTCGAGGACGTGCGCCTGCGGTTCACCGAGGGGGCGCTGCGCGCCGTCGCGCGCCAGGCGCTCCAGCGCAAGGCGGGCGCCCGCGGTCTTCGCGCCATCCTCGAGAACGCGATGCTCGATCTGATGTACGAGATCCCTTCCCGCGACGACATCGAAGAGGTGGTCGTCAACGAGGAGGTGATCGAGCAGAACGCCGATCCGATGCTCGTGATCAAGCGCGAGGCGGAATCGGCCTGACGGTCCGCGCGAGGGGGTGAGCGCGAAGATGGTCTTCTTCCGCAACGAGGGCGACGGGAATGCGCCGGCGCCGGCGCCGCGGCGGGCGTTGCCGCTGCTGCCGCTGCGCGACATCGTGGTCTATCCGCACGCGGTCGTTCCGCTCTTCGTGGGGCGCCCGCGCTCCATCCGGGCGCTGGAGGAGGCGGTGGCCGGCGGCCGCGAGCTCGTGCTGGCGGCACAGCGCGACCACACCACCGAGGAGCCGCGCGAGGAGGACGTGTTCCGGACCGGGACGCTGGGCTCGATCATCCAGCTCCTGCGCCTCCCCGACCAGACGGTGAAGGTGCTCGTCGAGGGCAAGGCCCGGGTCGACATCAAGCGCTTCGTGCGCAGCGAGCCGAGCTTCCAGGTGGAGATCGAGGTCCTCCAGGAGACGGAGGACCGCTCGCCGGAGACGACCGGGCTCGTGCGCAGCCTGCAGAGCGCCTTCGAGAGCTACGTGAAGCTCAACAAGAAGGTGCCGCCGGAGATCCTCGCCACCGTGCAGCAGATCTCCGTCCCGGGCCGGCTGGCCGACACGGTCGCGACCCACCTCAATCTGAAGCTCGAGGACCGCCAGCGCCTGCTCGAGCTCGCGGACGCCGCGAAGCGCCTCGAGGAGGTCTACGCCCTGATCCAGGCGGAGATCGAGGTGCTCGAGGTCGAGAAGCGCATCCGGGGCCGCGTCAAGAAGCAGATGGAGCGCTCGCAGAAGGAGTACTACCTCAACGAGCAGATGCGGGCGATCCAGAAGGAGCTCGGCGAGCGCGACGACTTCAAGAACGAGGTCCAGGAGCTCGAGGAGCAGCTCAAGCAGAAGAAGATGCCCGTCGAGGCGCGCGAGCGGACGGAGAAGGAGCTGCGCAAGCTGAAGATGATGTCGCCGATGAGCGCCGAGGCGACCGTCGTGCGCAACTACGTCGACTGGATGCTCTCGCTCCCCTGGCACGAGGTCAAGGACGAGAACAAGGACATCTCGGCGGCCGAGCGCATCCTCGACGAGGACCACTTCGGGCTCGAGAAGCCGAAGGAGCGCATTCTCGAGTACCTGGCCGTCCAGGCGCTCGTCGGGAAGATCAAGGGCCCGATCCTCTGCCTCGTGGGCCCGCCCGGCGTCGGGAAGACCTCGCTCGGGAAGTCGATCGCGCGGGCCACCGGGCGCGACTTCGTGCGCATCAGCCTCGGCGGCGTGCGCGACGAGGCCGAGATCCGCGGGCACCGGCGCACCTACATCGGGGCGCTCCCGGGGAAGATCATCCAGGGCCTGAAGAAGGCGGGCTCGAGCAACCCGATCTTCCTGCTCGACGAGGTCGACAAGATGTCGATGGACTTCCGGGGCGACCCGTCGGCGGCGCTCCTCGAGGTCCTCGACCCCGAGCAGAACCACACGTTCAGCGACCACTACCTCGACCTCGACTACGACCTCTCGCGCGTCATGTTCGTGTGCACCGCGAACGTGCTGCACCAGATCCCGCGGCCGCTCCAGGACCGCATGGAGGTCATCCAGCTCCCGGGCTACATCGAGTCCGAGAAGCTCGCGATCGCGCGGCAGTTCCTCGTGCCGAAGCAGCGCGAGGCGAACGGCCTGCGCGAGGACCTGATCGAGTTCGCCGACTCCGCGGTCCTCGAGCTGATCCGGCGCTACACCCGCGAGTCGGGCGTGCGCAACCTCGAGCGCGAGATCGCGTCGATCTGCCGCAAGGTGGCGCGCGAGGTCGCGAAGGCGGGCGGGAACGCGAAGAAGACCCGCGTCGGCCCCGCCGCCGTGAAGCGCTACCTCGGCGTCCCGCGCTTCCGCTTCGGGCGCGCGGAGGAGCGCGACCAGGTGGGCCTCTGCACCGGCCTCGCGTACACCGAGGTGGGCGGCGAGCTCCTCCAGACCGAGATCTCCGTGACCCCGGGGAAGGGGAAGCTCCTCGTGACCGGACGCCTCGGCGAGGTCATGCAGGAGTCGGCGAACGCGGCGATGTCGTACGTGCGCTCGCGGGCGAAGCAGCTCGGCCTCGCGCGCGACTTCTACTCGAAGGTCGACATCCACATCCACGTGCCCGAGGGCGCGACGCCGAAGGACGGCCCGTCCGCCGGCATCACGATCGCGACGGCGATCGCCTCGGCGCTGACGCGCGTCCCGATCCGGGCCGACGTCGCGATGACCGGCGAGATCACGCTGCGCGGGCGCGTGCTCCCGATCGGCGGCCTCAAGGAGAAGATGATCGCGGCGCACCGGGGCGGCATCCGCACCGTGATCATCCCGCGCGAGAACGAGAAGGACCTGAAGGACATCCCGGTCCAGGTGACGCGCGTGATGCGGGTCGTGATGGTCGACCACATGGACGAGGTCCTCGCCGCGGCGCTCGCCCTCGACGACCCGGCCTCGTTCCTGCGCGCGGGCGACCACGCCCTCGACGACATCTTCGAGGTCGCTCCGGCCACCCCCGCCGCCGAAACCCCCGCCACCCCGGCGCACTGACGAAGGGGACGTTCCACCTGCCTGTCGGAGGGGACACCCCTCCAGGCGGGTGCGGGCCGCGACCCGAGGGGGCGCGGCGGGCGGACGCTGCGTCCGTCTCCAGCCGGCACGCGGCTTCGCGCGGGGATGCGCGGTCGCGCGTCCGGCCGCCCCTCGTCCGGAGGACGGCGCCCGCCGCGCTAGGGCCACGCCGCGTCGGGCCGCGGCTCTGCCGCCGCGGCGCGCGCGGGCGCGGCCGGTCCGGTGACGAACGCGAGGACGCCCGACGCGGCGAGCGCGAGCCCGACGAGCTGGCGCGCCGTCGCCACCTCCCCGAGGAGGAGGAAGCTCGCCACGAGCGAGAGCACGGGGACGGACGGCACGACGATCGCCGTCGCGCGGGCGAGGTCGAGCCGCGCGATCGTCTGGTACCAGAGCAGCGTGCCGACGAAGCTGAGCACGATTCCCTGGAGCGCGAGCACCGGCACCTCGGCCGCGAGCGCCGCCGCCGGCGGACCGCCTCCGGCGGCCGCGCGCGCGAGCCAGAGAGCGGCGAGGAGGCCCCCGCCGAAGACGTAGCGCGCCGTCGCGAAGACGAGCGGATCCACGCTCGGGAGCCCGCGCAGCGCGACGAGGTGCGAGAGCTGCCAGCACAGCGGGGTCGCGAGCAGGAACGCGACGCCGAGGGCCCCCGAGAGCCCGCCCGTCTCGAGCGCGAGCGCGATGCCCGCGAGCGTCACGGCGGCGGCGGCGATCCGGCGCCCCGTGATCGGGTGCCCGAGCGCCGCGCGCGCGAGGAGGAGCGAGTAGGCCGGCTCCACCTGGAGGCAGAGCGCGGTCTCGATCGCCGACGTCCGCTGCGCGCCCTGGAAGAAGAGGAAGAAGGCCCCGCCCGTTCCCAGCGCGCCCATCGCCGCGAGGCGCGGGAGCGCGCGCCGGTCCCCGAGGCGCGCCAGCTCTCCGCGCGCGGCGAGGAGCACGACGCCGGTCGCGGCCGCGAAGGCGGTGGTGCCCGCCGCGACCGAGAGCGCGTCGAGCGAGTTCGTCGTGAGGACGGCGAAGCCGGGCGCGAACGCGCCGAGCGCGGCGCAGAGGCCGGCGAAGACGAGGCCGGCCCGCTCCTGCGCGGCGTGCGTCGACATGGCGCGGGTCCGGCTCCTCGGGGCGCGCGGAGCATAGCGCCGCGCGCGCGCGGAACGAGCGCTCGCCGTGCGCGGCGCGCCTCCCCGGGCCGCGGCCGCGCGACGCGCGTCCCCGCGCCGCGGGCCCGCCGAGGCGCGCCGTCGCGCTCGGCCCGCCTACGCCGGCCGCCGGCGCCCGCGCCGCGCGGAGAGCGCCGCCAGCACGCCGCCCCCCGCCGCGGCGAGGAGCGCGCCGGCGGGCTCGGGAACCGGCGCGTAGTCGTGCCCGCTCGCCGTGAAGAGCGTCGCGCCGGGCGTCAGGACCTCGGCCGCGAGGTGTGCCGATTGCCCGAAGCTCGCGCCCGCCTGGCCGGTCGCGCCGAGTCCGTTCATCCCCGCCTGCACGTCGAACTCGGCGGCGATCGTGTAGAACTGGCCGGAGAGGTAGATCGAGTCCACATACCCCGGGCCGCCTCCGAGGTACGACCCGTTGTGCCACACGATCGCGTCGGCGTTCTGCCCGCCGCCGTCGAACTCGAAGCGCGCGCTCGCGTAGGCGCTTCCCGTGCTGGAGAACGTGCCGACCACGGGCATGGACCAGCGCACGGTCACGGGCGACCCGTCCATCGAGGTGAGCTGCACGAGGTCCGTGAAGCCGCCCTCCGCCTGCGCGCCGATCGTGACCGGCGCCGGGACGTCCTGCTGCGAGAACGCCTCCGCCTGCATCAGCCCGAACGACGCGAACGCCTCCGCCGACGACGCCCCGGCTCCGTTCGCGAGCGCGGCCGCGCTCGCGGAGTCCCCGTGGTTCGTGGTGGAGGAGCCGACGATCTCCTCGTCGAGCTCGCTCGAGGTCCCGCCCTCCGCGCTCCAGCTCGTGGCGCTCGCGCGCGCGCGGAACTCGTAGTGGTCCGCGGCCGCGGGCGAAGGCGTCGCGAGCGCGACGCCGCCGGCGAGCGCGAGGGCGCACAGATCGCGTGTGCTCATGGCCGCCCTCCGCGCCCGAGGCGCAGAGCGCCCGGGCGCCGGAGACGCAGCGTAGTGGAGCCCCGGCCCGTCGCGCAGCCGCCCGGCCTCGCGGCTGCAGGCGGCGCGGCCGCCGCGCGCGCGACGCCCGGGTGGCCCGGCGCGCGGGGGCTACCTTCCGCGGCCGGGGCGTGTAGCTCAGCCGGTCAGAGCGCCTGGCTTACAACCAGGAGGTCGGAGGTTCGAGCCCTCCCGCGCCCACGCGACGCCGGCGCTCGCCGGCCGCGCGGTCGCGCACGAGCGGTCGCGCCGCCCGGGGCGCGGGCCGGCCGCGCCTCGCCGCGGCCGGCCGCCAGGCGTCGCTTCCGAAGGCTCGGCAGCCCCGGCTATGCTTGGCGCTTCTCGCAAAGGAGTTCCCCGCCATGGCCGAGTTCCCGCCGTCCCCGCTTCCGCCGAAGCAGTTCCTCGAGGAGTGGCTGCCCCGCGCGTTCGCCGACGCCGACCTCCCGCCCGAGGCGCGCAGCGCGGAGGTGACGCTCGGTCTCGCGCTCCTCGGGCCCGACGGCGGCGAGTGGCTCTTCGAGATGAAGGACGGCCGCCTCGCGGTGAGGCCCGGCTCGCGCGACGGCGCCGCGTTCACCGTCGTCCAGAGCGTCGACGACTGGCGCGGCGCGCTCTGGGAGGGCCGCGGCGGCGCGATCGGCCGCCAGTCGCTCTCGCTCTTCAAGCCGGGCGCGCGCGCGGAGGCGCCGGCCCGGCCCGGAGCGATGGGCGCGGGCCCGCCCAGCCCGGCCGCGCTCGCGGAGATGCGCAAGCTCGACGGCATGATCCGCATGGAGGTGACCGGCGCCGAGGGGGGCGACTGGGCGGTCGCGTTCAAGCTCGGCCCGGGCCCGATTCCCGCGCAGCCGACCACGACGATCTCCGTCACCGCCGCCGACGCCGAGGCCATGGACCGCGGCGAGCTCGACCCGATGCAGGCCTTCATGTCGGGGAAGCTCCGCGTCGCGGGCGACATGACGCTCATGATGCAGATGCAGGCGATCCAGATGCAGGTCGCCGCGGCGGAGGCGGCGAAGAAGAGCGCGTAGGTGCGCCATCGTGGGGGGAGGGCGGCGGCCGCGGTCCTCCTCGTCGTCGGCTCGACCGGCGCGTTCCTCGCGCTGCTCGAGGGGGCTGCGTGGCTCGCGGGATCCGAGCCGCTCGCGCGCGATCCCGGGTATCAGGCGGTCGTTCGCATGCGCGACTGCCTGTTCGGGTGGGGCCACGAGCGCGACTTCTGCGCGCCGGCGCGGGTCGCGACGCCGCGGCCGCACGTCGTCGTGACGCTCGGCGGGAGCAGCGTGCAGGGCTACCCGCTCGGCAAGGTGACGCCGTTCGCGAAGCGGCTCGAGACGCGGCTCGAGGTGGCGCACCCCGGCGAGTACGCGGTCTTCAACCGCGGCTTGATGTGCAAGGACTCGACCTTCGTCCGGCGCTGCGCCGAGCGGCTGCTGGACGCGCGCCCGGACGTGCTCGTCGTGTACTCCGGGCACAACTCCTACGCGAACTGGGGCTTCGAGGCGCCGCGGCGCAGGATCTTCCTCGAGGATCACGGCTGGCTCTACGACGTCGAGCGGCAGCTCCTGCGCAGCCGCTTCCTCTCGGCCTTCTCGCGCGCGATCGGCGCGGTGCCCGGCGACCCGGTGCTCGGCCAGCGCGTCCCCGCGCCCGAGGCGTTCCGCGAGGCGAGGAAGGTGATCCTGGAGCGCGTCAGCGCGGACCTCTCGGAGGTCCTCGACCTCGCGGAGCGGGCCGGCGCTCACGTCCTGCTCGTGACGCTGGTCAGCAACCTGCACGAGCATCCCGTCGAGCGCCACTCGTGGGACGATCCGCCGAGGTCGGACGGCGCGTGGCTGGCGCCGTACCGCCGCGGGATCGAGGCGCAGCGGGCCCGCCGCTTCGAGGAGGCGCTCGCGGCGTTCAAGGAGGCGCGCGACCTGAACCCCTTCGGCCGCGCCCCCAGCGAGCTCAACGAGCGGCTGCGCGAGCTCGCGGCCGGACGGCCGCACGTGCGCCTCGTCGACTTCGAGCGCGTGCTCGACCGGCTCGGGGCGGAGGAGGGGATCGGCTGCAACTTCTTCGGCCAGGACGGCTGGTGCGACCAGTTCCATCCGAACGACCGCACCCACCAGCTCCTCGCCGACGCGCTGTTCGAGGCGGTGGAGGCGCTGCGCGGCGAGGGCGCCCGCGCCGGCGCGGGGTCGTAGCGCGCCGTGCTGCGGGACCTCGCGGACGCGTCGCTCGACCCGCGACGCTTCTTCGCGTCGCTGCGCGCGCGGCCGCCGAGCGCGCGCCGCGCGTTCGCGGCGCTGCTCCTCCCGCTCGCGCTCGGCGCCCTCGTCCAGCTGATCGGGCTGGGGCCGCTCCTCGAGAGCCTGGACCCCGCGCTCGCGCGCACGCTCGAGCGGCTCGGGCCGGTGGTGCTGCGCGTCGCGTTCCTGGTGGGCGCCCTCCTCGGCGTCCCGCTCGCCGCGCTCGTGCTCTGGCTCGTGGCCTGGCTCCCGCTCCGCCTCGCGGCCGGCGCGCGGCCGCGCCTCGGCGAGGTCGCGGCCTGGACCCAGGTGCCGAACGCCGTCGTCCGCTTCGTGCCGGTCGTCGCGGGCGCGCTCGGGGTGGCGCTCCCGCCGCCGATCGGGCTCCTCCTCGGGCTCGCCGGCACCGGCTGGAGCGCCTGGCTCGTCTACGAGGGGCTCGGCGCCTTCGCCGCCGACGCCCGCACGCGCGGCCTGCTCGCCTGGCTCGCGCTCCAGGCCCTGATCCACGTCCTCGCCTTCCTCCTCGCCGCACCGGGCTTTCCCGGAGCCTCGGGCCGCCTGGTGCTCTGAGCCGCAACTTTGCGCCGCGCCTCGCTTTCCGATACACGTTCGTCCCTCGCGGGGCGGTAGTTCAATCGGTTAGAGCACCGGCCTGTCACGTCGGAAGTTGCGGGTTCGAGTCCCGTCCGCCCCGCCAGATTTCGTCGGAGTCCGAGGGAGTTGCGAAGCCGGCTTTCGGCTCGATCCGTCGGATCCACACCTCGGCCTCGCGCCGGCCGGTTCTCGGCGGGATCCCATCCACCCGCGCGAGGCCGACGGGCCTCGCGTAGCGCTCCCTCGAGCGGGTTGGTCGACGGGGCGTGTACCCCTGAGCCGTGGTCGCGACCGAGCGCTGCCCGCGAAGCGGGCCCGTCCGGGCCTCGCCGATCCGACGCTCGCGGACCCGTTCCTGCGCGGGCGGCCCGATCGTTCGCGAGCGTGGTCTCGCGGTGGGGTCCGCCGGGCCCGCTGCGGCCGCAGCCCGGCACCGGCCCGTGCCGTCAGTACCCGAACTCGGCGTGGAGCATCTCGTCCACGTTGAAGTCGACGGTCTCGAGGAGACACCCCGCCTGCGCAGCGGGATCCACCAGCGCGTCGACGCTCGCGGCGCACGCCGGGATCCCGGCGAGGACGGCGTCGCTGCATTTCTTCGCGACGGTTCTGCGCAGCTTGGTGCGCGCCTTCGCGATCTTGGACGCCGCCTGGAACTCGACGGCGCACTCGCTCGCGACGAGCACCGGGATGGTCTTCGCCTCGTCGGCGAACACGGCGGTCCCCTTCGCGAAGGCGCCCCGGCACGCGGCGAGCGCCTTGTGGCGCGCGGCGAAGTAGGCGGCGCCGGCCTTCGCGACGGCGGCCGAGCACTTCGCGGCGTCGGCGGGAAGCGGGAAGGGGAGCGGCTCCATCGACACGAGCGTGAGCTGGTCTTCGGGCGGAGCTCCGGCCGTCGCCATCACGAAGGGATCGATCCCGCCGGGCGCGCCGAGATCGCCGAAGAAGTTGACGTCCGTCGGACCCTGCGCGATGACCTCCGTCCCGAAGTCGAGTGCGACCCCGCTCTGGAGGACGACGTCGTTCATGTCGTCCAGGGTGTACGTCCCCTTGCCGCTCGTGTCCCCGGTCACCGTGAACGCGAGCGCGACGAAGCACCCCTCGGGCCCAGCGAAGTTGTTCATGCCGGGGTTGTTGCAGACGGCGTCGTCGATGGTGAGCGTGCCGCGCGCGGCTCCGTCGCCCGGCGACGTCCACGTGAGGATGAACGTCCGGAGCTCGGCTTTGGCCGGGCCCGCGGCCGTCGCGATTCCGATCGCCGTCGCAACGATCGCGAGAATGCCACGCTTCACGATGCCCCCCCTTCGATCGCGAGCAGGGTAGGGAGGAGAACGGGAACGGCAAGGTGAGAGCGCGTCCCGAGGATGCCCCGCCCTAGGCGGTGCTCGGATCGATGGCTGAACGTCGTTCGGGCGCGCGGCTCTCGCGAATCCGACACAGCTCGGTGGTCGATTGCGGTTGTGACGCCCGTACGTGCGGGTCCATAATCGCCTCGGCAGCCCGAACTCCCGCGCCCTCCAGCGACGCCACGCTCGACACCAGGGGGTCCCATGCGCTCCGCCGCGCTCGCGTGCCGCGCCGCGCTCTTCGCCGTCTCGACGCTCGCCGTCGCCGCGGCTTCCCTCGCGGATCCCGCCGCGGAGTCTCGCATCGACATGGTGATCCACGTCCACCCGGCCGCGGAGGTGTCCGGCGACGCCGCGGAGACGGTGTCGCGCGTGGAGAGGATGCTCGAGCACGCGACGGACATCGTGCACGGTCTCGATCCCGACTCGGCGCTGGTCCCTCCCGACGACTTCAGCTGCCCGGTGCGGTTCCGCGCGATCGACGTGCGCCGCATGGCTTCGTCGATCCGCGGGCCGTACGGCTGTCCGGCGACGAACCTCCGGCCGGCCGGCGATGCCTTCCTCACGGAGCAGGGTTTCGGGCCGGGCGCCGCGGACGGATGCACGTCACCCGCGACCGGCACGGTGGGCGTGAGCGTCGGCCCGGGGCTCGCGATCGATCTCTCCGAGTTGGGCCGCATATACGCGCACGAGATCGGCCATCTGGCCGCCGGTCCCGAGAGCGCCGACCACGCCGGATACGAGGGCACGCTCCTTGGAGGGCCCGGCGCGAAGAACCTCCGCGTTCCGCCCTCTCTCTGCAAGGACTTCCAGGATCTCGCGGCGGCGCGCGGAGCGCCCGGAGGAACGGCGGCGTGCGTCGTCGGATCGGGCGTCCCGCCCGACCCCGATCCGTACACCGTGACGCCCCGCTTCTCGGCGTGCGCGGGCGAGGACGGCTGGTGCGACGGGGAGGGTCGCTGCGTCGCCGCCCCGGCCGCGTGCGTCGATGGAGTGGCGCCCCCGACCCGCGGAAAGGACTGCAGCGCCGCCGGCCACTGCCGCGCATGCACCGGCAGCCGAGCCGAGTGCGTTCCCTGCGCCAGCGCCGTCGCTCCGGAGCCCGGCCTGCCCGCGTTCCTCGCCGTGGACTCGAGCGCCGAAGGCGAGGGCGACCTGCTGATTCGCATCACTCCGCACGGCAACGTCGCGGAGCTCGACCACTTCGCGACGCTTCCCTTCACCGCAACCGGCCTCGCCCGCGCGCCGGCGACCGGGACGCTCTACACGGTCTCGCCGCAGCCGGGAGGGCCCGACCGCCTGCATCGAATCGATCCCGACGGCACCGTGGCGCTCGTCGGCTCGCTGGGCCTCACCGGGACCTACGCACTCGCCTACGCGGACGACGCGAACCTGCTGTACGGCCTCGTCGCGGGACCGGGTGGCCCCCAGCTGGCGGCGATCGATCCTTCCACGGGCTCCGCGACTGCGATCGGCGCGATCGCGGCCCCCCCGCCCGTGCTCGCGCTGGCCTTCGACTCCTCCGAGTCGGAGCTCCTCCTCCTCGCCACGGACGGCGCCTCGAACCCGAACGTGGTGTACGCCCTGGACCGCACGGATGCGTCCGTCGCGCCGAGCGGCATTATGCCGTTCGACGCGCTCACGGCGCTCGCGTACGACGCCGCGGGGGATCGCCTCTTCGGAAGCGCCGTCTCGGGCTACCTCTACGACCTCGATTTCTCGTGGGACAGCGAGCGGATGGTGGGCTTTCGTCCCACCGACCTCGTGGTGATTCCGGCCTGCGGAAACGCGATCGTCGAGACCGGCGAGGCTTGCGACGACGGGAATCACTCGACGGCGACGGCTGCGGATCGCTGTGCCGGACGACCGCCGTCGATCCGGCTGCGCTCTCGGACGTCGACGTCGACGGAGCGGCGCGCTTCGCGGACAACTGCCCGACCGTCGCCAACGCAGGCCAGCAGGACGGCGACGGGGACGGCGTGGGGGATGCGTGCGACGTCTGCCCCGCCACGGCCGACCCGGACCAGCCGGACGGAGACCTCGACGGGTTCGGCGACGCGTGCGACAACGCGCCCGGCGCCGCGAACGCCGGGCAGGAGGACGGCGACGGCGACGGCGTCGGCGACGCCAGCGACAACTGCCCCGACCTCTCCACGCTCGACCCCGTGAAGTCGCTCCGCGGAGCGGTGCAGACCGACGGCGACGCCGACGGCCTCGGCGACGCGTGCGACATCTGCCCGGAGGACCCCGATCCGGCGCAGCTCGAGAGCGATGGCGACGGCCACGGCGACGCCTGCGACAACTGCCCCGCGATCCCGAACGAGACGCAGGAGGACGCCGACGCCGACGGCGTCGGCCAGCCCTGCGACAACTGCCCGAGCGCCTACAATCCCGACCAGGCGGAGAGCGACGGCGACGGCTTCCCCGACGCGTGCGACAACTGCCCCGCGCTCGCGAACGCCGCCCAGTCGGACGGCGACACGGACGGCGTCGGCGATCCCTGCGACAACTGTCCGGCCGCTGCGAACGCCGGCCAGGCCGACCTCGACGGCGACGGGCTCGGCGACGCCTGCGATCCGGATGGGGACGCCGACGGCATTCCGAACGACGGCAATGCGTCCGGCTCGCCCTACGACCGGATCTGCGCGCCCGGTGAGACGCTGGGATGCGACGACAACTGCGCGCTCGCGGCGAACGTAAGCCAGTCCGATGCGGATGCCGACCGGGTCGGCGACGCGTGCGACAACTGCGGCACCGTCGCGAACGGCCCCGGGCAGATCTTCGTGGCGGGCGTCGGGTTCCAGCTCGACGCGGACGGCGACGGCGTGGGAAGCGCGTGCGACAACTGCGTCCTGCGCGCGAACCCGCCCTACGCGCTCGACGATCCCGCCAACTACACGCACCGCGGCGGGGCGCTCTTCCGCACCACCACCGGCGGACAGCTCGACGACGACGCGGACGGGCTCGGCAACGCGTGCGACGGAGACCACGACGGGAACGGGACCCTCGACTTCGCCGATCGGCTCGTGCTCTTCAACACGGCGCTCGGCCGCGACGCGAGCGAGGTCGGGTGCGGCGTGAGCGGCCAGGTGGATTGCGACGTCTTCGACGCAGACGGTCTCGGAACCACGATCCAGGAGGCCGATTACGCCGCCACGTGTCCGGGAGCGACGCCGTGGCCGTGCCCGCCGTTCGCGCAGGGCGCGGCCGCCACGCCGTGCCCCGCCTGCCCGATGCCGTGCGTGGGCGCGGAGTGCGACGCCGACTCCGACGGCGTGCCCCATGAGTCGGACAACTGCTCCGAGCGCGCGAACTCGACGCAGTGCGACGCCGACCAGGACGGCTTCGGGAACACGTGCGACGGAGACTTCGATCAGGACCTCGACGTCGACGACGACGACTTCGCGACCTTCGTCGCGGACTTCGTGCTCGGCGCGGACAGCGGGGTGGGCACGGACATGGACTGCAACGGAGTGGTCACCGCTCACGACTTCTCGGCGGGGTTCCTTCCTCAGTACGGGGACGAGGATGCGCCCGGGCCCTCGGGCCTCGCGTGCGCGGGCGTCCCCGTGTGCCCCTGAGCGCCTCGGCCTCGCGCGCGAGTGCTGCGAGTCGGAGCTCGGCGCGGCGCGCGCGCAGTGCGCCATTCGGAGCGAGAGGCGGACGGCGTGTCGTCTCCCTGAGCATGCCCCGCTCGAGGAGGGGGCGGCCTGACTACGCGACGATCGGGCTGGGTACTCTGGGGTCCGGGGGTTTCGATATGCTGTTCATGGTCATCGAGCGCTTTCGCAATGACGACATGCTTCCGGTCTACAAAGGAGTCCGCGACGGCGGACGCAAGCTCCCCGCCGGTCTGCAGTACATCGACAGCTGGGTCGAGCCCAACTTCAGTCGCTGCTTTCAACTCATGGAATGCGACGACCTGAGGTTGCTGCAGGAATGGGTGCTGCAATGGCGCGGACTCGGCGTGACGTTCGAGATCGTTCCGGTCGTCAGCAGCAAGGACACGCGGGAAGTGGTCGCGCCGCATCTCGATGCGGTATGAGAAGCGCGGTCAGCCCATCCTGGCGCGGTGCGCTCGCGTGTAGGTGCGGGCGTCGGCGACGCTCGGGGCTGGAGCAACGCGAACGGGCGGGGTATCCAGCGCCGCTCCGTAGCTCGTAGAGGACTCGAGCGGGGCCCACGCCCCGCGGCGGGGTCGCCGCGGCTGCGCCGCCCTGGAGGGGGGCCGCTTCTCCACACGCAAAGGGGGGCGACACGCAGAGGGGGGCCCGCCGTGAGGAGGTTCCCCGGCCCGACCCCGGCGGCGCGACAGCCCGTCCCGGCGCATCGGCGGGGCGCTCCGCGTCCCGGCCCCAGGCCGGGAGGGACGACGCGCGCGCTCCTCGCTGCGGAATCCACGCTCATTCCACGCAAGCTCCACGCCGGGCGGCTGCGCGGCTCCGTACGCTCCGGCGCACCGGCTCTTGTCGGAGCGCGCCGGGAGGTACGGACGATGATCTGGCACGTGGCTCGCTCGGCGACCGGTCGAGGGGGTTCCCTCCTCGCGACGCGCGGCGCGTCGGTCCTCCTGGCCCTCCTGCTGGCAGTCGCCGCCTCCGAAGCGCACGCGGCGACGCGCCGATCGTGCGAGCGCACCTGCAAGCGCTTCGAGCGCCATTGCGCGGTGACGCCCTCGAAGCCCGGTCGCTGCGAGCGGCTCGGCCGGCGGCTCGACAAGTGCGAGGAGCGATTCGCGGAGTTCGCGTGCGAGGCGACGCCCGGACCCGGCGTGATCGTCACGGTCGACGAGCCCCGGGCCGCGACGAAGACGCTTCCGCTCGAGGGCGGAACCCTGGAGGCCACCGGAGCGGACGGCACCGTCTACTCGCTCACGATCCCTCCGGGCGCCCTGCTCCTCGAGACCACGATCACCATGACTCCGATCGTCGCGATTTCGGGCGGGGATCTGCCCGAGGGAGCTTTGTTCGGCGTGGACCTTCAGCCCTCGGGCCTCCGGCTGTACGAGTTCGCGGAGCTCCGCATCGCACCCCCGGCGCCGAGCTCCGCCGCGAGCCTCGCGGGCTTCAGCTACGAAGGTGACGGGGACGATCTCCACCGCTATCCGGCTGCGCTGGACGCCGGGCAGATCCTCCTCCACGTGATCCACTTCTCCGGGGCGGGCGCCAAGATCTGCGTGGAGCTCTGTCCTCCCCCGATCGATCCGCCGCCGCAGCCCATCACGGAGTCGGAGCTCGAGGCGGTGATCGCGCAGCTCGACCCGCACGACCCCTTCTACGCCTCGAGGCTCGCGGAGCTGCTGCATGCCTACTACGACCTCTTCATCGCCCCCGATCTCCCGCGCATGCAGCAGGACTGCGAGTACGCGACGGGCAGGATCCCGAAGGTGCTCGCGTGGTCGCGCACGAACCAGCTCCTGCTGAACGAGGAGGGGTTCGAGAGCAAGAACCAGACGATCGGCGACGCCCTCGTCGGATCCGTGGCGAACTGCTGGTCGGAGGCGACCGAGGCGTGCCTCGACCCGAGCAACGCCTACCAGGTCGGGAACCTGCTGCAGATCGCGCGCCAGGCCCAGCTCCTGGGCGGCGATCCCGAGGTGTTCGACCCCTCCAAGGTGAGGCGCTGCTCCGGGCTCTGGAGCGGGACGATCACGCACGAGTGGAGGTACGACGAGGACGGCGACTTCGAGGAGGCCGGCGCGCACGTCACGCGTCGCACCCGGCTGCGCAGGACGCAGACGTGGGAGGTCCTGCCGAACGTCCTGAGCGAGCCCTGCGAAGGCTGCCAGTCCCGGATGTTCCAGGCCACCTGGAAGGGCTCCGCCTCGGTCGACAACTTCTACGCCAAGGACTACGGCAACTGCACGGACACGACGACCCAACAGCACCAGGTCGAGGGCACCTTCCCCTCGGCGTTCACCATCGGCGTGACGCGCGACCAGAGCTCGTTCTATCTCTTCCGCGTCCCGGCCGGGACCCACGGCGCCCCGCCGAACGGCCAGGTGCACGAGCCCTACGAGGGCCAGCACGTCTCGTGCACGGGGTGGGAGGAGCCGTATCCGGCGTCCCTGGACGTCTGGGAGAGCTGGACGGTGTCGCCCCCTTTCCCGCAGGAGCTCCCGCTCGGGCGCACCGATCCGACGATCCCCACGAGCTCGGAGGGGCAGATCGTCGACCGGCAGGAGGAGACCGGGATCGGCGGCGGCCTGATCGTCATCACGAACACGTGGACCTGGAAGCTGACCCTCGAGCCCGACGCGGCGCCCTAGCGGGGGCACGTGCGCGGCCGCGAGCCCCGCGCGCCTCGGCGCGGCCGGCGACCCCCTTCGCGGTGGGCCATCCGCGCAGCGGGCGGCGGCGGCGGGAGCACCCGCGCGCCGCGCTCGGGGGCCGCGGCGTTCACCGCTTTCCGACGAGTCGCGCCGCCTCGCATTCGCTGCGCTCCTGCGTGCGGCTGCGGTGCGCGCGCAACGCGTGGCCGTACCACTCCAGCTCGTCGAGGAACCTCTGGGCGCGCTCGCGCGTCCTCGGGTCCGCCGGGGTGCCGTCCTCGGCGAAGGCCGTCTGCACGGTCGGCACGGGAAAGATGGACGGGATGCTCGACATGCCGAGCTCGCCGAGCATCATCCGGAGCTGCATCGCGGCGCGCACGCCTCCGAACGCGCCCGCGGAGTAGCAGACGATCGCGGACGGCTTCCAGAACCACTCCTCCAGGAAGTGGTCGAGGAGGTTCGCGAGCGCGGGCGGGATCGAGTGGTTGTACTCGCCCGAGACGACGACGACGGCGTCGGCGGGGACGATGAGCGCGGCGAGGCGCTCGAGCGCCTCCGGCGCCGCGCCCTTCGGGTACTCCTTGTACATCCTGTCGAGCAGCGGGAGCGGATGCTCGAGCGGGTCGACGAGCGTGACGTCGTGGCCCCGCGCCCGGCACTCGTGGACGATGAAGCGGGCGGCTCGGATGCCCTGCCGGGCGGAGCGCACGGAGCCGTAGACGACGAGGATCCTGAGCGACATGCGAGGCCTTTCACGCGCCGGTCGCCATCCAGGAGCCGGAAGCGCGCTCTCCCGCTCACCATCGCGGACACGCGCCGCCCCACGCCAGGGCAGCCCGACTGCATTCCCACCCGTGCTGCAGGCTCGGGACGGCCAGCTCGGTCCCGGCCTGCTCCACCACCATGGCGCATTTCTGGCCGAGCAGCCGCGGGTCTTCGGTTGCCCGCTCTGCGGCCTGCCGCTGCGCCTGTGCGGGCGGGCGTCCGACGGCGGCACCCGCGCGGGCCCAGCTTCGGGCTAGGGCCCCGGGGTCCGCGGCCTCGAGCGGACGGGCAGCCGCGCCTCAAGGGCAAGGGACGGCGCGCCGATGCACCCGCGCGGGGGGAGCCATGCAGGCGCTTGCGGCCGTCGCCATCGGGATCCTGGTGGCGACCTCGGCGCTCGTCGCGATCCGGCTGCTCGCGCTGCACCGGCGCACGCGCGCCGCCCCAGAGCTCCTGCTCGGCGCCATGCTGCTCCTCTCGGTGGGGGTGGGCTATCCGCTCCTCATCGCCGCGAGCCGCGCGGGAGGGCGGGCGGCGGGGGCGCTCCTCGTCGTCTCCACCCTGGCGGTGAACGTCGGCTTCTCGCTGCTGTTCGTGTTCACCTGGCGCGTGTTCCATCCGGAAGCGAGATGGGCGCGCGCGCTGGCCGGGGCCGGCGTGGCCGCGCTGATGCTGAAGGCGCTGGATCGGCTCCTCGACGTGCAGAGCCGCGGGGCCATCCACGTGTCGGACGAGCCCCTGAGCGAGAGCCTGCTGCAGACCGCGCCGGTCTTGGCCGCGTACCTCTGGACCGCGTGGGAGTCGCTCCGCTACCACGGTCTGATGCGCCGCCGCGTTCGGCTCGACCTCGCCGACCCGGCCGTCAGCAATCGCCTCCTCTTGTGGGGGCTGACGGCGCTCTGCGTCGCGGTCGGGGTCGCCGTGAACTCGACGGCGATCGCGCTGCGCGTGGACGTGCTCGCCACCCCGTGGGTCCTTCTGCTCTCGAGCGCCACCGGCCTCGCGCAGGCGGTCCTGCTCGTGCTCGCCTTCGTGCCCCCTCGCGGCTACCTGCGCTGGGTGCGTGGCCGCGCCGCCGCGGCGGGAGGCTGAGCATGGCCGAATCGGCGGCGTTCGAGGCGGCCTGCGCCGCGCTCGAGCAGAGCGGCGCCCTCGATCGGCTGGCCGCGCGCGGGACGATCCGGCTCGCGCTGAAGCAGGCGGGGCTCGAGCCGAGGACGGCGACGGCGCGCGAGCTACGCGTCGTGGCGGGGCGCCTCCTGCCCGCCGAGCTCGCCGCCCGTGGCGTGGCGGAGCCCGACGCCGTCTGCGCGGCGATCGCGAAGGCGCTCGAAGGCGTCGAGTCGACGCCGGCCTCCGAGACGCCCGACGCCGTGTTCGCGCGCCTCGGGGGCGGCTGAGCCCTCGGCGCGCCCCGGGGCGGGCGCCCTGCGCGCCGCCGCGTGCCGGGCGGGCTGTTACCATTCCGCCGGACTGCCCCCGCCGCGCGGAAGGCCATGGCAGACGAGCCGCCGAAGGTCGCTGTGCCGATCCGTGCCGCGCCTCGTCGGCGGGCGGGCCTCCAGGTCCTGGAGCTGATCGCCGGCGCGGCCGGCTATTTCGCGCTGGCACGGCTCGGGCTCGAGCTCGCCTCCGCCGCGCCGCACGTCTCCGTGGTATGGCCGGTGAGCGGCGCGGCGCTCGCGCTCCTCGTGTTGCGCGGGGCGCGCCTCGCGCCGGCGATCGCGGCCGGCGCCTTCGCGGCGAACCTCGCAAACGGAGCCCCGCTCGGCGCCGCGGCGGGGATCGGGGTCGGCAACGCGCTGGAGGCGGTGCTCGGGGCGAGCCTCGCCGCGCGCCTGGCGTTCCATCCCGGGATGGAGCGCCGGCGCGACGTGTTCGCGCTCTTCGCGGTGGTCGCGCCGCTCGCCCCGGTCCCGGCCGCGACGCTCGGCGTGGCGAGCCTCGCGCTCGCGGGGGTCGTGCCCTGGAGCGGCTTCGGGCTCGTCTGGTTCTCCTGGTGGCTGGGGGACGCGCTCGGGATCGTCGTCGTCGGCTCGCTCGCCCTCACGTGGTGCGACCGCGCCCGGCGCAGCTGGCGGCTCGAGCGGAGCGGGGAAGTGGTCCTCCTCGTCGCTTCCCTCGTGCTGCTGAGCGCCGGCGTCTTCTGGGCCGCGCCCGCCGGGTATCCGGTGCACTATCTCGTGTTCCCCGCGGTCATCTGGAGCGCGCTGCGCTTCGGGCAGCACGCGACCGCCAGCGTCGCCTTCGGCTCGGCGCTCGTCGCCACCGCGGCGACGATTCTCGGACGCGGGCCCTTCGCCGCCGAGACCGGTCACATCGGGCTCCTCCACGCGGAAGTCTTCATGGGCGTGATCGCCGTGACGGGGCTGGTGCTCGGCGCCGTCACCGCCGAGCGGAACCGCGCGGAGCGGCAGCGCCGTGCCGATTTCGCCGTGCTGCAGGACAGCGAGCAGCGCCTCGCGCTCGCGCTCTCGGCGGGCGGCATGGGCGCGTGGGAGTGGGACGTCGAGACCGGCCGCGTGCGCTGGTCGGAGCAGGTGGAGGCGATCCACGGGCTCGCGCCCGGCAGCTTCGCGGGCACGTTCGAGGCGTTCCGCGACCTCGTGCACCCGGACGACCTCGCGCGCGTGCTCCAGGCCGTCGAGCAGTGCGTGAAGGAGGGCGCGCCCTACGCGCTCGAGTTCCGCGTGATTTGGCCGGACGGATCCGTGCACTGGAACGCCGCGAACGGCCAGGTGGTGCGCGACGACGGCCGCGGCGTGCGCATGGTGGGCGTCTGCCGCGACGTCACCGAAGCGAAGCGCGCCTCGGACGCCCTCGCCAGGAACGCCGCGCAGCTCGCGCGCGAGGACCGGCGCAAGGACGAGTTCCTCGCGGTGCTGGCGCACGAGCTGCGCAACCCGCTGGCGCCGCTCCAGAACGCCGTCGCGCTGCTCGCGCCCGCGCAGGAGGATGCGCGCGCGGTCGCCTACGCGCGGGGCGTCATGGAGCGGCAGCTCCGCCACCTCGTGCGGCTCGTCGACGACCTCCTCGACCTCTCGCGCATCCGCTCGGGCAAGATCCTGCTGGCGCGCGAGCGCGTGGAGCTGGCGCGCGCCGTGCGCGACGCGATCGAGATGTCGCGGCCGGCGATCGACGCGCGCCGGCACGTGCTCGACGTGCGGCTGCCGCTGGAGCCGGTCGTGCTCGACGCCGATCCGACGCGGCTCCCCCAGCTCCTGGCGAATCTCCTGAACAACGCCGCGAAGTTCACCCCGGACGGCGGCCGCATCGGCGTCGTCGCGGAGCGCGAAGGCGGCGGCGTCGCGATCCGCGTGCGGGACACTGGGATCGGGATGACCCCGGAGGCGCTCGCGGACGCGTTCGAGCTCTTCGCGCAGGCCCGCTCGTCGCACGCGATCGAAGGCGGCCTCGGCGTGGGCCTCTCCCTGGCGCGGGCGCTCGCCGAGCTGCACGGCGGCACGCTCGAGGCGCGCAGCGAGGGTCCCGGTCGCGGCAGCGAGTTCGTGCTGCGACTGCCGCTCGAGGAGGCCGCGGCGCCGCGAGGTGCCGCGACCGGCTCGGGCCGCAGGGGCGAGCACCGCCCGCGAGCCGGCGGGGCGGCGCGCTTCCGTGTGCTCGTCTGCGACGACAACGTGGACGCCGCCGACACGCTGGTCGCGCTGCTGGAGCACGCCGGACACGAGGCCCGCGCCGCCTACGAGGGCGCGGCCGCGGTGCGCCTCGCGCGCGAGCACGCGCCCGACGTGATGATCCTGGACCTCGGGATGCCGCACATGGACGGCTACGCCGTGGCGCAGGCGGTACGCGCGGATCCCGCGCTCGCGGGGACGCGGCTCGTCGCGCTCTCGGGCTACGGGCGGGACGAGGACCGCCGGCGCACGGCGGAGGCGGGGTTCGACGCGCACCTCGTGAAGCCCGTCGCCGTCGAGGCGCTGGTTTCCGCGCTCGCCGACCCCGCGGAGGCGCGCCGAGCCGACGGCTGAGGGGGCCGCCCCGGCGCGCTCGCCGGCTCGCCCCGCGACGTGCTACAAGCGGGTCGTGGTGTCGCTCGACTTCCGGACCCGCGTGGACGCCGACATCCGGCCGATCGGGGCGCGCGCCTTCTTCGAGGAGGCGCTGCCGGAGCTCGTCGCCCGGAACGCCGGCCTCGCGGCGGCGGGCGCGGCCGAGCTCGGCGTGGAGCCCTTCGCCGTGGAGACGCCGGCGGGCCGCTGGACGCTCTCGCCCGCCGGGGACTCGTTCGCTCTGACACGCGGCGCCGACGCGCCCGCGGCGGTGCGGCTCAGCGAGGAAGACCTCTCCGACGTCGTCCAGGATCTCAAGACCCCGATGACGTTCCTCACCGGCGGCCGGCTCGACATGCCGCGCGGGAATCTCGGCGACTTCCTCGACTGGTGGGTGGTGCTGCGCGCGCTGATCGACGCGCGGCCGATCCACACGCGCGGCGCGATCTCGTTCGCGGGCCGCGACGGCGGCCCGCTCGACCTGCGGCGCTCGTTCGGGCCGGAGGACGACGACGCCGAGATGGCGCACTTCCTCGCGCAGGCGGGGTACCTGCACCTGCGCGGCTGGTTTCCGCCGGACGCGATGGACGCGATCCGCCGCGACATGGACGCGGCGCTGCCCGGCTACCGCCGCGGGGACGGCCGCTCGTGGTGGGCGCGGACGAAGGCCGGCGACGACCGCTGCGTGCGGATGCAGCACTTCCACGAGCACTCGCCCGCGACGCTGGAGCTGCTCGCGTCGGATCGCTTCGCGCGCATCGGCGCGCTCACCGCCGACGGCTACGAGGCGCGCACGTCGGGAAACCGCGTCGAGGCGCTCGTGAAGCCCCTCGGCGTCGTCGAGGGCATCTCGGACGTCCCGTGGCACAAGGACTGCTCGCTCGGGATGCACTCGTACCGCTGCTGCGGCCTCACGGTCGGCATCTCGGTGACCGGCGCGGACGCCCGCTCCGGCCAGCTGCGCGTCGTCGCGGGCTCGCACCGCGCGCTCGTCCAGCCCGCGTTCCTGCGCTCGGGCTGCGACCTCCCGGTCGTCGACCTCCCGACCGCGACGGGCGACGCCACGGTCCACTGCTCGTGCACGCTCCACATGTCGCAGCCGCCGGTCGAGCGCGAGCGGCGCGTGATGTACACCGGCTTCGGGCTGCCCGAGCGGGACGCGCCGGGCGACGCGAAGCGGCGCGCGCTGCGCGACCTCGGCCGGGTGCGCGAGGGCGCCTACACGACGGTGTCGCAAGCGCCCGGCCACGTCGCCGACTAGCCTGCGCGCCGTCGCCACGGCTCGGCGCGCGGCGCGTCCGGGCCCGCCACGGAAGGCGCGCGGTGCCGCGGCGGCTCCGGTGGGCGGACGCGCCGGGTTCCATCGTGCGATGGATGCTGGTTTTCTCCCGGTCGCGTGATCTCCGTCACGGGAGTCTTCCCCTATCGCCCGCTCTCTCCTTGACGCCGTGGGTCGCGCGGAGAGAGAGTTGCGGGTCGCGGGGGCGGGGACCGAGCGGGCGGCGGGCCGCCGAACCCCTCGTGACGTCGGGAACGCCGCATGGAGCTTGCGGAGGGGGCGTTCGAGGACTCGTTCGAGGACCAGCTCGTGAAGAGCGCCCGGGTCCTCGCCTGGATCACGAAGTCGCTGGAGCGCGCGTGCGTGCACTCCGGCCTGAGCCTCGCGAAGTACCGCGTGCTCGTCGTGACGGAGCGCTGCGCGCTGCGGTCCGCGGAGGTGGCGTGTCTCGCCCGCGTCAGCGCGCCGACGCTGACCGCGCTGGCCGAGGCGCTCGAGCGCGACGGCCTGGTCGAGCGCGTGCCCTCGCACTCGGACCGACGCGGCGTGCGCCTCCGCATCACGACGGGGGGCGTCGCGGCGCTGCGCCGCACGGAGTCCGCGCTCGCCGCGGAGCTGCGCAAGCTCACCGAGATCTTCGGCGAGGTCGGCGCCGTGGCGTCCGTCGCGGCGGCCCACGACCGCACCGAAGAGCGCGTGCGCCGGGTCGGGCCCTTCGCCGCCCTCGGGCTCGGGCGCTGCCTCGGCGGCGACGACCCGCGCGAGGGCTGAGCCGCGCACCGGCCGGCGCTCGCGCCGGCCGCCACCCGCGGCCGGCGAGGCGAGCGCGCGCGCCGCGCTCGTCGAGCGCGCGGCGCCGATCCCGGAGCGCTCCCTGCCATGCCGGCGCAGGGTCAGCCGCGGCGATCGCCTCGCGCTCGCGAGGGGCGCGGGCTTCGTTCGCGAAACGAACGACGAAGCGTCGCCGTTGATCCTCGAGTCGGCTCGTGCAGTACGACGCACTACCGTGTCGGGCGAAAACGATTCGTTCGTGGAACGAAGAAGAAAGTAAACGCATCGCACGCCATTTCGCTTGACGCGGACTCGCGCAAGCGACCAGAGTGACGCACCCGGAGTGCGAGGCGGCGCGCTCGGGCCGTTCTCGGCGCTTCCGCGGTGCAGCGAGGGGCACGCGTCCCCTCAGGAGGATTCGATGACACGATTCCGGATCGGCGCGTCGTTCGTCGCGGTGACGGCGGCGGCGCTCGTCGGCGGCGTCTCGGCGAGCCGGGCGCAGCTCGCCGACGCGACCCAGATCACGCCCAACGTCCCGGGCGGCCAGATCGCGAAGTCGCTCGAGGAGCAAGTCGGCGCCGGACACGGCGACGAGTTCACGCCGGGTTCCGCGGTCTACCTGATCAAGCGCGATCCCGCGCGCGCCGTGCGGCGCGGGCGCCAGATCTTCCAGCGCAAGTTCACGCTGGAGCAGGGGATGGGACCGCGAGTCGACCCGACCTCGAGCGGCGACATCATGCAGAACCGCGCGCTCGGCGCGGGCCTCATGGACAGCTGCGCGGGCTGTCACGGCCGGCCGCGCGGCTCGGCGGGCCACGGCGGCGACGTCGTCACGCGGCCCGACAGCCGCGACGCGCCGCACCTGTTCGGCCTCGGCCTGCAGGAGATGCTCGCCGACGAGATCACGTCGGATCTGCGCGCGATCCGCGCCCAGGCGGTTCAGCTCGCGCGCGCCTTCCGCACGACGGTGACGCTGAACCTTCGCTCGAAGGGCATCTCGTACGGCCGCATCCGCGCGTTCTCGAACGGCACGGTCGACACGTCGCAGGTACAGGGCGTCGACGCCGACCTGCGCGTGCGCCCGTTCTTCGCCCAGGGCGGCACGATCTCGATGCGCGAGTTCGCGATCGGCGCCTTCAAGGCGGAGATGGGCCTCGAGGCGCCCGACGAGGTCCTGTGCGCGGTCACCGACCCGGTGAACCCGCAGCCGGCGGTGAGCCCGGCGGGCTTCGTGTTCGATCCCGACGAGGACACGTTCGAGCGTCCGCCCGTGTGCAGTCCCACCGAGGACGGCGACGGGGACGGGGTCGTGAACGAGATCGACACGGCGATCGTCGACCACATGGAGTTCTACCTGCTGAACTACTTCAAGCCCGGCACGGGGCCGTCCACGTCGCGGACCCAGCAGGGCCTCTCGCTCATGAGCTCCGTGCGCTGCACGACCTGCCACATCCAGAACCTGACGATCCAGCGGGACCGGCGGGTCGCGGACGTCGAGACGGTGCACGATACCGCGCGCGGGATCTTCAACCGGCTGTTCGCGACCGCGAGCACGCGGTTCGACATCGTCCCCGACAGCGAGCCGTTCCCGCAGCTCCTGCCGCAGCAGCAGTCGTTCGTGGTGCGGAACATCTTCACGGACTTCAAGCGCCACGACCTCGGCCCCGCGTTCCACGAGCGCGAGTACGACGGGACGCTCGTGCGGCAGATGATCACGGAGCCGCTCTGGGGCGTCGGCACCACCGCGCCCTACGGCCACGACGGGCGCAGCATCAACCTCGAGGAGGTGATCCTGCGTCACGGCGGGGAGGCGCAGTCGTCGCGCAACTCGTTCGCCGCGCTCTCGGCGGACGACAAGCGCAAGATCTTCGAGTTCCTGAACACGCTGATCCTGTTCCCGCCCGACGACACGGCCTCGAACCTGAACCCCGGCGTCCCCGGCACGGTGAAGTCCTAGGCTTGCTGAAAAATGGGAGGGGGATGCAACCTCACGTGTGAGCAAACACGAGAGCCGGCACGGCGATGGCCGCGTTCGGCGAGGAGGCATCCCCTGTCGACGAGAGTACCCGCGTCCGAGCGCACGAGTCAAAGACTTCGCGAGCTGCTGAGTGGCCTGGGCGACGAAGAGGTCGGCTCGCAGGTGTTCCGGCTCGGGATCCGCAAGATCGTCGAGGAGGCGCTGGAAGCGGAGCTTC
>Ga0209172_10000430_pt1 | contig 117610 bp, 110 predicted proteins | sample LarsenN4metaG_FD_184113 | JGI IMG/M metagenome (GOLD analysis project Ga0209172, IMG submission 184113) | Hot spring sediment bacterial and archeal communities from British Columbia, Canada, to study Microbial Dark Matter (Phase II) - Larsen... ... | reverse complement strand
CACAGAGAGCGCCACGCCCCCGTAAAAGGGGGGTGGCCGACTTCGATCAGAATGGGTGGCCGGATTGCGCCAGAACAGGTGGCCGACTTGCGCCAGATTCACTGGCCGCCTTCGCCCGGATTACGCAGGTCGGCAAGCCGTTCTGGTTTCAGCTCTACGTCATGCGAGACCGCGGGTTCGTACGCTCACTGATCGAGCGTGCTGCCGCCGCCAGATGCAGCGCGCTGGTGGTTACGGTCGATCTGCAGGTGTTGGGGCAGCGCCACTGCGACATCAAGAACGGCCTCAGCGTTCCGCCCCAACTCAAACTGAAGACCCTCATCGACATTCTGACGAAGCCGGCCTGGGCGTTGAACGTGCTCAGAGCAAAGCGCAGGACATTCGGCAACCTCGCCGGCCACGTGCACGGCATGGACGATGCTACGCCGCTTGCGGAGTGGGTCGCGACCCAGTTCGATCAGGCCCTGAGCTGGAAGGACATCGAGTGGATAAGGAGCCTATGGCAAGGACCGATCATCCTCAAAGGTATCCTCGACGTCGAGGATGCGAAGCTCGCGGTGACGAGCGGCGCTTCGGCGATCGTGGTGTCGAACCATGGCGGCCGGCAGCTTGATGGCGCGCCATCGTCGATCTCGATGCTGCCGAAAATCGCGGACGCCGTCGGCTCCGAGATTGAGGTCATGTTCGATGGCGGCATCCGCTCGGGCCAGGACGTCATGCGCGCCCTGGCGCTTGGCGCGCGTTCGTGTCTGATTGGCCGCAGCTACGTATACGGCCTCGGGGCCGGGGGGCAGGCGGGCGTGCAACAAGCGATCGAAACCATCCGCAGGGAGCTTGACGCAACCATGGCGCTGACCGGTATCAGAAGCATCGCGCAGGTCAACCGGGATGCCCTCGCGTAGTGAGGCGCTAAACTTCCGCACACTTTCCCCGGACCCCTTGTCTTCACCTACCGGCGGCTCTCAGGGGTAGATCAGACCAACTTGTGGGAGTGTCGACTGGGCGCTCCGTCATCGCGACAGACCCCTATTCCGCTGCATGCCGAGCTGCCAGGAGATACCCATGCCGCGGACGATACCGACAACCTCGCGATTGCGGTGGCGCTCCAGAACGGCCCGCCAGGGCACCAGCGTGCCAGGGCGGCGAGGATGCCCGCCCATTCGGGGAAATCGAAGGGTGTCTCGCGCGCCTCGCGCAGCAGCCGATCCCGATCACTACGGCGGTATGGCCGCAGCTCCGGGTAGAGGAGGTTCTCCATCTGCTCCTTGAGCTGCTCCATGCGCCTGCGTGCTCAGAGGTTGGTCAGGATCAGGTATACCGCTAGCATCACCGTGGTCCAGAAGGCCATCGTGCCGGTGGGCCAACTGCGCCCAAGCACGCCTTCCGGGCCATGGTGCTGATGCAGCCGGGTATTCACGCGCCTTGCCCCCAACGTGATGCTGGCCACGAGCCACTGCCACACTCGCCCTGCAAGGCTATCGAGCGCTCGAGCCATGTTGAAGCCGAGCCTTCGGTAGAGCCAGTCAACGTCGAGCGTAATCGTGAGCGTGCGCTTGAGCCCGCCGAGCATTAGGAAGAAGGCGAGCCCCGAGAACAGCAGGAGCTGCAGCTGGAACACGACATGGCTTGCCGTGTACGGCACGTAGTCTACCGCGAAGGGCAGCACGGCGTAGAATGGGCCCGGCAAGATGCCGATGCCGATGCAGAGCGCGGAGAACAACAGCATGGCCAGACGCATGTTCCACGGCGGGTCGGGCGGCCTCAGCCCCGAATCCTTCTGGAAGAATACGAACCAGGGGAACTTGATACCAGCGTGGAGGAACACGCCCGCCGAGCCGGCGGCGAGCAGGAACCAGACAAGCGGCAGGTGCTGATCGACGGCGCCTTCCGAGATCATCGACTTTGAGACGAAACCCGAGGTTAGCGGAAACGACGAGATCGACAGTGCGCCGATGATGCCGCAAATGGTCGTCAGCGGCATAGTGCGGAAGAGGCCGCCGAGGTCCGTGCACTTGCGCTTGCCGGTCATGTACAGCACGGAGCCGGCAGACATCAGCAGCAGCGCTTTGTAGATGATGTGCGCAAAGGCGTGCGAGGCTGCGCCGTTGAGCGCCATCTCGGTGCCGATCCCGGTGCCCGCCACCATGAAGCCCACCTGGTTGACGATGGAGTAGGCGAGGATGCGCCGCATGTCGTTCTCCAGGATCGCGTACACGATCCCGTAGAAGACCATGTAGAGGCCGACGTAGACCAAGAGCTCGGTGCCGGGGAAGCCGCGCAAGAGGGCGTAGACGGCTGCCTTGGTGGTGAAGGCCGACAGGAACACCATGCCTGACCAGGATGACTCCGGGTAGGCATCGGGCAGCCACGCGGATAAGGGCGGCGCCCCGGCATTGATGAGAAAGCCGGCGAGGATCAGCCAGCGCGGGAGCGAATCCAGGGCCATCTTGCCGAAGGCTATGGAACCGGAGGCGGCCACCTCGCCGGCAAAGCCGGCCATCAGCAGCACGCCGCCAAGGATGTGCATCGCAGCATAGCGCAGCCCCGCCCCTTGCGCCCCCTGCCCACCGCACCACACGATGAGCGTGGAGCCGATCGCCATAACTTCCCAGCAGATGAAGAGGGTGATGAGATCACCCGCCAGGGAGACGCCAACGGCACTACCCGCATACACGAACGCGGCCGCGAGCTCGACGATGCGGGCTTGGTTGAGTGCGAACAGGGCCCCGGCGAAGGCCATGATGGCGAAGATGGTGGCGAACAGGCGCGAGAGCTTGTCGGCCTGCACCAGGGTAAGCTCGTGGCCCAGGAACGGAGCCTGCAGCACAGGGCCGTCGGGAAGACTCCACACGAGGGCGAGCGTCAGGAGCGGCAGTCCGAGGAGCACGAGCGGACGCAGGCCCCGCGGCAGGAGCGGCAGCAGCAGGCCGCCGACAATCAGCACCAGACCGGGCGGGATGATCAGGCTAGCGGTCATAGTAGGTATCCGGCCGCTTGAGCACGGCGCCGATCGCCTTGGCGAGGACGACGAGACCGACGCAGGCAAGGAACCCGTACCAGGCGCCGAACCCGAACGTGGTGTCGATGTCGAAATGAGGGTGATGGGCGACGACGAGGTCGAGCGCCACGAGCGCCGCGAGCACGATGATGAACGTGATCCACAGGCGCCGGATGGTCGCCGGCTGCACCAGCCAGTGGTCGTGATCGGGACCGCTCATGCCTCACCTCGCGAGCATCAGGTTTGCCAGGGCGAGCGCCACCCCTGGGAAGCAGAACAGGGCGACCGTGCCAAGGGCGGTCGCCGTCAGCGCCAGCACGATCGGCCAGGGTGCTTCCCCGTGCTGAGCGCACTCAGGGCGCGGGTTGTTGTCGGGCTCGCGGAAGAACGCGTTCACCACGATGGGAAGAAAATAGGCAGCGTTGAGAATGGTGCTCAAGACGATGACGGCCACGGCCACCCACTGTCCCGTCTGCATCGCGCCCGTGAGCATGAACCACTTGCCAAGAAAGCCCGCGGTCGGCGGCACGCCGATCATGCTCAGCGCGCCAATGGCGAAGGCCCCCATGGTCCACGGCATGCGCCGGCCGATGCCCTTGAGCTCGCTCACCTCGGTCTTGTGGGCCGCGGTATAGATGGAGCCGGCGGCGAAGAAGAGGGTGATCTTGCTCACGGCGTGGGCCGCAATGTGCATGGCCGCGCCAACAACGGAGATGGGAGCAAGGACGGCCGCGGCGAGCACGACGTAGGAGAGCTGGGAGACGGTGGAGTAGGCCAGCAACTTCTTGAGATTGTCCTGCCGGAGGGCAACCAGCGATGCCAGGATGACCGTCGCGCCGGCCACGTAGATGAGCCAGCCGGAGTGCTCCGAGGCCTGCAGGGCTTCGATTCCGAACACATAGACGATTACCTTGACGATTGCGAATACGCCCGCCTTGACGACAGCCACGGCATGCAGAAGCGCGCTTACCGGTGTCGGCGCCACCATGGCCGCCGGCAGCCAGAAATGCAGCGGCATCAGCGCCGCCTTGCCGATGCCGAAGGCGTAGAGGCCGAGCAGCAGGCCGATCACCCAGCCGCTGGCCTTGCCGGCGAGGATCCCGCCGGGTGTCAACTCGATGGTGCCGGCGATGACCCAGGTGGCGGCAATGGCGGGCAGCAGCAGTACCATCGACGTGCCCAAGAGCAGGATGAGGTAGATGCGGCCCGCGCGCATCGCCTCAGGATCTGCCTTGTGGGTGACCAAAGGATAGGTCGACAGCGTCAGCGCCTCGTAGAAGAGAAACAGGGTGAACAGGTTCTTGGCGAAGGCGATGCCCATGGTGGAGCCGAGCGCCACGGCGAACGCCACGTAGTAGGAGGTCTGCCGCGGCTCGTGATTGCCGCGCATGTAGCCGATGGAATAGAGCGAGGTGACGAACCAAAGACTCGAGGCGATGAGCGCGAACAGGAGCCCGAGCGGCTCCACCTTGAAGGCGAGATGCAGGCCGGGCGCCACCTCGAAGTTCAGAGCTTCCGGTCGTGCGCCCGCAAGCACGGGCTGCAGTAGACTTGCGACGGCCACGAACAGCAGCGCCGCCGTTGCAAGCGTAACCGTCTCGCGCAGGTTGGGGAGACGGTGGAACACAGGAATGATCGCGGCGCCCACAAACGGGATGACGAGCGCGGCAAGAACCAGCTGGTCAGGCGTGAGGGCCATGGCTATTTCAGCCCTCCGACCAGCGCTTCAGCCGCCTTGCTTGCGAGTCCTGCCGACAGCTCGGTGTCGAAGCCGAAGTAGATGCTGGCCGCTGTCAGCACCAGGATCGGGATCAGCATGTTGAGCGGCGGGTCCTTGGCCAGCTCGCAGGCGCCCGACGCTGGCCGGAAGTAAGCGGCCTCGACCACGCGGCCGATGTAGACGACCGAGATCAGCGAGCTGGCGACGATCAGGAACACCTGGGGCCACCACCCCTTGTCCAGGGCGCCCACGGCCAAATACCACTTGGATATGAACCCGGCCGTCCCGGGCGTGCCGATGATACCCAACCCTGCGATCACGAAGGCCGCGAACGTGAGCGGCATCTTCCGGCCGATGCCGCCAAGGTCGGCCACCTTCACGCTGCCCAGCCGGTAGACGATCGCCCCGAGCGCAAGGAACAGCGCGCCCTTCATCACGGCATGGTTAAGAAGGTGCACGATGCTGCCGGTCAGTCCGCTCTTGTTGGCCAAGCTCATGCCGAAGGTGATGTAGCCGATCTGCGCCACCGAGGAGTAAGCGAGCATGCGCTTCACGTCTTCTTCGTAGATGGCCAGGATCGAGGCGATGAACATAGCAGCGAGGGAGAGCACGAGGAGCAGGTCCGTGATCTGCAGGGCACTCGCCGCGACGGCCACGCCGAATACGGAGAAGAAGAAGCGTAGGAGCAGGTAGACGGCCACCTTGGTCGCCGTTGCCGCCAGGAACGCGGTCGCAAACGAGGGAGCATAGGCGTAGGCGTTGGGCAGCCAGACGTGCAGCGGGAACAGCGCCAGCTTCAGGCTGATGCCGACGGTGAGAAAGGCGAGCGCCGCCATGGCGGGACGGAACTGCTCGGCTGTTGCCGGCCCAAGCCGGCTGGCGATGTCGACGATGTTGAGGCTGCCGGTGATGAGATAAAGCAGGCCCACGCCGATCACGTAGAACGTGGCGCCGATGGTGCCCATGATCAGGTACTGATAGGACGCCAACAGGGCGCGCCGGTCCTTGCCGAGCGCGATCAGCACGTAGGTCGAGAGCGACGAGATCTCCAGGAACACGAAGGCGTTGAACGCATCGCCCGTGATGGTGATGCCGAGCAGGCCGCCAAGGCAGAGCAGATACATGGCATAGAACCAGGCCTGCTTGTCGCCCTCGATCTCGAAAGCGACGCTGCGCCGCGCGAACGGCATCATGACCGCGCTCATGCCCGAGACCAGTAGGAGAACGAAGGCGCTCAGGATATCAACGCGGTACTCGATGCCCCACGGCGGCGCCCAGCCGCCAAGGTGATAGGAGATCGGCCCTTTCGTGAGCACCTGCCAGAGCAAAGCGCCGGCGATCATGGGCATGGCCCAGGTGATCGCTGTGGCGAGCACCCAAGCGAGTACGCCACGGCGAAGAAGAGCCGCGAGGAACGCTCCAAGGAGCGGGAGGACGACTTGCAGCGCAGGCAGCTGCGCATGAATGCTGCTCATTCCTGCGCTTCCCGCGCGAAGATCTCGTCTTCCTCGATGGTGCCGTAGGCCTCGTGGATGCGCGCGACAATGGCCAAGCCCAGCGCCAAGGTCGCCACGCCGACCACGATCGCGGTCAGGATCAAGACATGCGGCAGCGGGTTCGAGTAGACCTTGAAGGCGGGATCGAGGACGGGCGCCGTGCCGCCGATGATCTTGCCGGGCGCGATGTAGAGGAGATAGACGGAGGTCTGGAACAGCGCCAGGCCCACCAGCTTCTTGATCATGTTGCCGCGGGCAATCACGATGTAGAGGCCCGCCACCATGAGGAAGATGGTGATGAAGTAATTGTAGTGATCGATGAAGGTCTGCAGCGTGCTCATGACCGGCCCCGCTCGGCAAAGGCATAGAAGATGGCGGTCATGGTCCCGGACACCGTGATCAGCACGCCGGCCTCGACCAGGAAGATCCCGAGCTCGCGCCCGTGCGGCGCATCATGGGACAGCACGCCATAGTCGAGGAAATTCTGGCCCAAGACCTGCGCGGCAACGCCGGTGCCGGCGTAGAGCAGCACACCCAGTGGGATCATCACCTCGACCAGTCGTTGCGGCGCGATCCTCTTGGCCGCGTCGACCCCGAAGATGATGGCACAGAGGATCAGCGTTCCGGCGGTGATGACGCCGGCCTGGAAGCCGCCTCCCGGCCCCAGCTCGCCGTGGAATTGCACATAGAGTGCAAACAGGAGAATGAAGGGCAACAGCAGCTTCGTGCCGACGCGCAGGATGAGATCGAGCTTCATGCCCCGCGCTCCTCATCCGCGCCACCGGCCTGGCGTCGCCGCCGGCCCTTGAGCAGCAGCAGCACGCCAATCCCGGCGGTGAAGATCACCGTCGTCTCCCCGAGGGTGTCGTAGCCGCGGTAGTCGGCCAGAACCGAGGTCACCACGTTGGGCACCATCGTATCCTTCAGACTGTCGCTCAGATATCTGGGCGCCACGTGCTTATGAATGACCGCGTCCGCGACGCCGAACGGCGGCAAGCTGTAGGTGCCCCAGACCAGCGCCGCTCCCGTGACAGCGGCGACGAACAACGGCAGGTAGGCCCGGCGCGGCCTGGGGTATTCCATCGACTTCGTCAGATGCAAGGTCGACAGCAGCACTACGGTCGAGATGCCAGCGCCAACCGCCGCCTCGGTCATCGCCACGTCGACCGCGTCGAGCACCACGAGGAGGGTTGCCATCAGGAAGCTGTAGATGCCGACCAGTACCACGACGCCGAACAGGTTGCGCATGCGGACGACGCCGACCGTAACGGCGGCGAGCAGCGTCAGCAGGGCCATGTTGATGAGAGCTTCTATGGCTGCCTCCTCCCCGCCGCGTCGGCTTCGTCCAGGCGATGCGTGCGATCTTCCGCCAGCTGCGGTTCGATGCCGGCATGCAGCGCCGCCTGCGCCAGCGCGTGCGTGGCCACCGGTCCGATGAAGAAGAACAGGATTAAGATGATGAGAAGCTTGAGGGCTACGAGCCCCACCCCCGCCTGGAGCATGAGCCCGGTGAACAAAAGCCCGACGCCCAGCGTATCTATGACGCTCGCCGCATGCATGCGGGTGAAGACGTCGGGCATGCGCGCCAGCCCGATAGCTCCGACCACCGTGAAGAACGACCCGGTGAGGATCAGTGCCCAGCTTGCGAGATTGACGGCCGTCTCGATCATTCAGGCTTCCTCCTCGGCATCGTAGGCGAGGTCCCCGTGGCGGAAGAACTTGAGTATCGCCAGCGTCGAGACGACATTGAGCAGGCCGTAGGTGATGGCAATGTCCAGCCACTCGGGGCGTCCAGTGAGAAAGCCGACCACGGCCAGCAGCATGATGGCGAGGTTGCCGACGGAGTTGCCGGCCAGCACCCGGTCGAAGACCGTGGGGCCCCTGAGTGCGCGTATCACCACCAGCGCAAGTGCCAACAGGATCGCTGCTGCTGCCGCCGCAAACATCACGCGCTCCCCTCGAACCGGGTAACGCGCGCGTCCATGCCGCCGGCTTCAAGGTCGAGGGCCCCGGCCCGCGTCAGTGCATGAACTGTCAGGACGTTGCCCTTGACCCCAGTGGTGATCGTGCCCGGTGTCAGTGTGATCGAGTTGGCATAGGTGACGACACCGACGGTGGTTCTCTGGCCGGCCTCAACTTTCGTCATGGTCGGCGAAATCGGCAGCCGCGGGTTAAGGATGAGCTTGGAGACGGACCAGGCCGACTTTGCGATCTCCCACAAGAGCCAGGGGAAGTAGGTGAGCGCGGCCTGTGCCAGGTGAATGGGGTGCCCCTCGGCATCGGCCACCCCGATGCGCACGGCAACCGCAACGCACAGGACAGCGGCGCCGACGCCCGCTCCAAGGAGGAACGGCGTGTAGTGCCCGGAAAGGCCGAGCCAAAGGAAAAACAGGACAACGGCCAAGCTTGCCAAGCGCATGGCGGCCCCTCCCAAAGCCGTTCCCCCTTGGAGGACCGGAGGGGAGTGCGGCACAGCTGATGCCTCGTGCGAAGACGACGGAATGGGCAGGTTATCGTCAGCCTGAGCCTCGGGCAACACGGATCGCCCGCATCACTTCGTCCCTGCGCAAGGGCGGCGAAACCACGGCGTCGGCCCCAGCCGCCAGTGCGACGTAGCGGCTGTCGGGATCGCCCCGGTCGATCGCCACGATACGAAGGTCCGCACGGGAACGCCTTAACGATGAAAGCCGCGGCAGCCCAGGCCACGGTGGGAGGACCCTATCCGTAACCAGCACCTGCGTGCCGCCCGGGGCAAGAAGCGCCCTGGCGCGCCCGCCGCTCTCGGCAATCGCCGCATCCATGCCTGCCAGCCGCAGCCAATGCACCAAGGTCGTGCGGTAGTGCTCGTCAAGACATAGGACGACTACCTTGAGCTTCTGCTCTGCGTCTTGGTCAATCTCGGGTAGTGTTCGCACCCTGTTGCACGCCTTGAGCTCCACTTGATGGCAACGCACTATACTCCCAGGGGACCATGAACGACTACCTTGCACTCCTGATCGGCATCGCTTGCGCCGGTGCCGGCGGCGAACTGTTCGTGCGCGGCACCGTCGGCATGGCAGCAGCCCTGCGCATTTCGCCCGGCATCATCGCGGCCACCGTTGCGGCTTTTGCCACCTCCAGCCCGGAGCTCACGGTCTCCATCAACTCGGCTCTCGCGGGAACGCCGCGTATCGCCCTCGGCGACGCCCTCGGCAGCAATGTCGTCAATGTCGCCCTGATCCTGGCGGCGGTTGTCCTGATCGCGCCGATTGCCGCAACGCGCGACACGATCAAGCGCGACTTCCCTGTTGCCCTCACGGTTCCGGTGATTCTGGGCGTCCTGCTGCTGGACAGTGTCCTTTCGCGGCTCGACGGAGCGCTGCTGCTGGGGCTCTTCGTCGCGTGGCTTGTTGCCGTCATCAACGAAGCGCGGCGGCAACGGAGCGCGGCTGTCTCCGTCCTCGGTGAGCGCAATCCGTTGCGAGCAGTGATGCAGGGAGCCGCCGGGCTCGCCCTGCTCATTGTCGCCGGCCGTCTCATCGTGGCGGGTGCGACCGGCGTCGCGGAAGCGCATAGGATCGATGCGTTCATCATCGGCGCGACGGTAGTAGCCGTCGGCACCTCAGTGCCGGAGCTGGCTACCGCGATCGTTTCGGGGATCAGAGGACATGAGGAGATCGGGCTGGGCACTGTGCTCGGGAGCAACATCTTCAACGGCCTGGTCATCGTCGGCGTCGCGTCCAGCATTACGCCCATCGCCATCACTCCGCGGGAGGTTGCACCCGCGCTGGTGTTGGGGCTGGCAGCGGTCGCACTGACCTATCCGCACCGCTCAGGCACAATCGAACGGTGGCGTGGCGCCATCCTGCTTGGCGTCTACGCCGCCTACCTGTTCGCGGTCCTTCAATCGGCTTAGTCGGCGTGCCGAGCCGAACACGTAATCAGTGATCGACGCCTATTTGTGAGAATTGGCGATCTGCCCGACGGTACGATGATACCTCTGCACTAGCGCCGGTTTGCACGCCCACGGTTCTTGTTGATGCCGCTTTGCCGTGCCCTGCGCGTCCCAGACTTTGCGGGCGGCACCGCGCAAGGGAAGCACTGCCTTGAGGTGGGCGATCGAGGAAGTCTCCCAGCTCCCCGGCGAAAGTTGATCGGACAAGGTAGCGCGTCGTCGCGACACCATTTGCACCAGCGAAAATGCGCGCCCGTTACGAAGGCACGCCTAACTCCGAGCCAGAGGACCGATGAACATGGTCCACAGCCACTTCGACGCCGCCGCCAACGTGCCGCCGTTTTGCACGATAGACTCGCGCTCGAGAGCAGACCAGACTTGGGGAGCCACCCGTCATGACACGCGTCGCCCTCTATGCTCGCTACTCCTCCGATAACCAGCGCGACGCCTCCATCGAGGACCAGCTGCGGTTATGCCGCGAGCACGCCGAGCGCCAGGGCTGGACGGTGGTCGACAGCTATTCGGACCGGGCCATCTCCGGCGCTTCCCTCATCCGGCCCGGCATCCAGGAGCTCATGCACGATGCTCAGGGAGGGCGCTTCGACGTGGTGCTGGCCGAGGCCATGGATCGACTCTCCCGCGATCAGGAGGATGTGGCCGCCGTCTACAAGCGCCTCGTGTTCGCCGGAGTGCAGATCGTCACGTTATCCGAGGGTGAGATCTCCGAGCTGCACGTGGGCCTCAAGGGCACCATGAACGCCCTGTTCCTGAAGGACCTCGCCGACAAGACCAGGCGCGGACTACGTGGACGGGTGGCCGCCGGCAAGTCGGGCGGCGGACTTTGCTATGGCTACGACGTCGTCCGCTCAATGGGGCCTGACGGTACTCCGATCACCGGCGACCGCCGCATAAATCCCGCCGAGGCTGCAGTCGTTCAGCGGATTTTTCGCGCCTTCGCGGCCAACGCCTCGCCGCGCGTCCGCCAGCTCAACGCCGAGGGAGTCCCGGGACCCAGAGATGAGGCATGGCGCGAGACCACCATCCGGGGCCATGCGAGCCGTGGCACGGGCCTCCTCAACAATGAGCTCTACATCGGCCGGCTGGTGTGGAACCGCCTCCGCTACGTCAAGGACCCCAGCACCGGCAAGCGCGTATCGCGGCTCAATCCGCCAAGCGCTTGGGTGACCACCGAGGTGCCGGAGCTGCGCATCATCGATGACGAGCTCTGGGAGGCCGTGAAGGCACGGCAGAAGGAGATCGAGGAGCGCCATGCGCCGGCGATCGAGGCCGTGCGCGCGGCGCACAAACGCGATCGCCTACGCCGTGCGCAGCGACCGCGTTATCTCCTCTCGGGCCTTCTCTTTTGCGGATGCTGTGGCGGCCCGGTGGCGCTGCGGGGCCAGGACCGGTACGCCTGTTCCAACCACGTCAATTCCGGGACCTGCAGCAACACGCGCACGATCAAGCGCGAGCGCCTGGAGGCGCGAGTGCTCGACGGCCTCAAGGACCGGCTCCTGGCCCCCGAGATCGCCGCCGAAGCCATGCGCGCCTACACTGAGGAGATGAACCGTCTCAAGCGCGAGCGGCGCTTGTCGGTTGATACGGACCGGCGGGCCTTGGCCGATGTGGAGCGCAAGATCAAGGATGTGGTCACAGTCATCGAGAACGGCGGCTACAAACCGGCCCTGCTCGACCGGCTCGATGAACTCGAACCGCAGCGTGGCAGCCTGCGGGAGCGCCTGGCGCAAGCCGCGGCCACCCCGCCGGACATCCATCCCAACGTGTCCGAGATCTTCCGGACCAAGGTCGCGCGTCTCGCCGACACCCTCAACGATCCGGCGGATCGGGCGGAGGCCGCCCTGGCGATCAGGAACCTGATCACGCGCGTCGTCCTCACCCCGGCCGACGGGCCAGGCGAACTCAAGGCGACCCTGGAAGGGGAGCTGGGCACAATTCTGGAGTGGATCGCGCGACAGACCACGAACAGCGGGAGAACAAAGGTTCGGGGAGTGTCGGTCTCGGTGGTTGCGGGGGTAGGATTTGAACCTACGACCTTCAGGTTATGAGCGGCGACCAAAGCGAGAACACGAGACCAGAGAAATCAGGCGCTTAGGCCGTAATGCATTGAACTGATTGATTCTCATTGCCGCATTCGGCCGCGTTCAACGACATCGGACCGCATCCGCCGGATGACGACTCCGTTACGGCGGCGGACGTATTGCGGAGTTGAAAATCCCGATCTGTCCGCCTCGGCGCTTGGCCGGTCTTCTGGCCGGTCTTGTTGTCGTGCATCGCGGCCGTACGTGCGTCCCTTTCCGCCCCTCTCCGCCCCTTTCTGCCTCTGCGCCGCTGCTTCGAAAAGAGCATCTTGCCTGCCGCGAAGGCTCACCGCTCAGTGACGGGTATGAAGCAGCATCTGACCGAGCGATCCGTAAAGGCGCTGGTGCCGGCGATCGACCGCGACGTTCTCGTCTATGACGACGAAGTTACGGGCTTCGGCGTTTACATCCTTCGCTCCGGCAAGCGCGGCTTCTTTCTCCGCTATCGCATCGCCGGCCGCGAGCGCCGCTTCACGATCGGCGCCTGGCCCACGTGGTCGGTCACCGCCGCGCGCGAGGAGGCGAAGCGGCTCAAGCGCGAAGTCGATGCTGGCAACGATCCGCTCGGCAGGCGCATCGAGCACCGCAACGCACCGACCATGTCCGATCTGATCGACCGCTACCTCAAGGAGCACGCGGTCAATCTCGCGCCGCGGAGCTTCAGCGATCGCACCTCGCTTTTGCGCAAACTGGTCGAGCCGGAATGGGGCACCCGCAAGGTCGCCGAGATCATGCCCGAAGATGTCGATCGGCTGCTCGCCAAGATCGCAAAGGGCCGGCCGCGGCCGCGCAAGGAGAGGCCGAAGTACAAGCGCCGGCACGCCATGGCGAAGGCGCGCCCGACGCCGATCCGGGCGAACCGCGTCGGCGAAATCCTGCGCAAGATGTTCAACCTCGCGATCCGCTGGCAGATGCGGCCGGACAATCCCGTGGTCGGTTTCTCGCGCTTCCCTGAGGTGCCGCGCGATCGTTTTCTTTCCGCCGACGAGATCAAGCGCCTTGCCGACGTGCTCGCCGAGCATCCGAACCGCCGCTGTGCCAACGTCATTCGCCTGATCCTGCTCACCGGCGCGCGGCGCGGCGAAGCGATGAACGCTCGCTGGGAGCAGTTCGATCTTGAGAACGGGATCTGGACGAAGCCCGCGGCCACCACGAAGCAGCGCCGGCTTCATCGCGCGCCGCTTTCGCGGGCCGCGGTCGAACTCCTTCGCGCGATCCGCGCAAGCGTGCCTGCCGATTGCCCGTGGGTCTTCCCCGGCGAGATCAAAGGCAATCCCTTGCGCGAAATGCAGACCTTCTGGGAAGGCGTGCGCGCGAAGGCAAAGCTCGGCGATGCCCGCATTCACGATCTGCGCCATACCTTCGCCTCGCTTCTGGTCTCGGGTGGCATGACGCTGCCAATGGTCGGCTGGCTGCTCGGCCATACACAGGCGCAAACCACGCTTCGCTATGCACATCTCTATGACGATCCGCTCCGCGAAGGACTGGATCAGGTAGGCGAGGTGCTGCGTCCCAAGCTCAGGCTTGTTGACACGGCCACGGCCGAGCTGAGCCCACCCCAAACGGCCGGTTCCGTCGCCGCCGTGCGGTGATTAATGCATCCTTTCTCCGCAGAATATGCGGTGAATGCCCTTGCGGATGCGGCGAATAGCGGCCATATTCTCCGCAGAGGATGCGGAGAATGCCGACATATGTCCACGAGCTGGCGGATTGGCCCAAATTCCGCTGGGATCAGAACCGCTTGACCGACCGCTTGGCAGCGGTCCGCCATCGGCAAGGCCGGCTGATCGGCCGCATGGAGGCCTTGGGCTTTCCTCTGCGCAGCGAGGCGACGCTCGAGAACCTGACCCAGGAAATCCTGAAGTCCAGCGAAATCGAGGGCGAAATCCTCGACCGCGAGCAAGTGCGCTCCTCGATCGCGCGCCGCTTGGGGCTGGACATCGGCGGGCTCACCGCGGCGGAGCGGCACGTCGAGGGTGTCGTCGAAGTGATGCTCGACGCCACGGAAAAGTATGGCGAGCCGCTGACCGAGGAGCGGCTGTTCGGCTGGCACGCGGCCATGTTTCCGACCGGCCGCAGCGGCATGAAGCGCATCAAGGTCGGCGGCTGGCGCGACGACAAGTCAGGTCCGATGCAGGTCGTGTCCGGGCCGATCGGACGCGAGCGCGTGCACTACGAGGCGCCGCCGGCGCACCGCTTGGCTTCGGAGATGAAGGCGTTTCTCGCATGGTTCAACGGCGAGGTCGCCGTCGATCCGGTGCTCAAGGCCGCCGTCGCGCATCTGTGGTTCGTCACCGTTCATCCCTTCGATGACGGCAACGGGCGTATCGCGCGCACGATCGCCGATATGGCGCTTGCGCGATCCGAAGGCACTGCGCAGCGCTTCTACAGCATGTCGGCGCAGATTCGACAGGAGCGCACCGCCTACTACGACATCCTCGAAAGCACGCAGAAGGGCGATCTCGACATCACGTCGTGGCTGGAATGGTTTCTCGACTGTCTCGATCGGGCTTTCGACGGCGCCGAGCGCACGCTGGCCAATGTGTTCAATAAGGCGCGCTTCTGGGAAAAGCACGCCGGCGCGGCCTTCAACGATCGCCAGCGCGACATGCTCAACCGGCTGCTGAATGGCTTCGAAGGCAAGCTCACGACCTCGAAGTGGGCGCAGATCGAAAAGTGCTCGCAGGATACGGCGCTGCGCGACATCGACGATCTCGTTGCGCGAGGCATTCTTCGCAAGGAACCGGCCGGCGGGCGCAGCACCAGCTACTCGCTTGCGGAGCCGTAGTAGTTCAGACGCGGCTTACTCCATCAAACCGGCGTGACCTTCTTTCGGATCGTGTTCTCGTCCGGCGCGTGCTCAACGTCGCGGGGCCTCGAACCAAGCACCATCTCGCGAATCGGCGGCATGATGCTGCCGATCCGGCACGTCACGTTTGAAGAACAACGCCATCGGCACGCTGGCGAGGTGGTGCTCGGAACTAGACATCAAGAGGAGCCGATTGACGGTGTTGTCCTGGATGCCGCCAGCGGGCCAAAGGCACGACACCCGCGCTTCCGACAGGTGAACCCCAGACTTCTTTGCAACCGGCACCGTTGAGCCGTGGACACGCTTGAACTCAGCATTGAGGCTGACTTCAAAATTGGGCTTTGCGCCCCTTGTCGGAAGCGCTGAAAGGTATCTGAAGGCCTTTCGCATGATGTCTGGATAGCCTCCAAATATCCGACGCCTAGCAAGCGCGACGATTTCCTGGACATCGTACGGGAAGACGAAATCAGCTTGTTCCATGCCAGCTCGTAGCTGGGTCAGCGGCGGTGCGCCTTGCGTGCCGCGTGCAGCAGCCGCCACCAGCTCGCGCCAGCGGAACACGCTGTCAGTGACGATGCATGAGCCGGTAGCCTGCGCGAGGTACATCGTGATCTCGAAGTTTGGCGCCATCTTAAACGGTGTGAGTTGTCCGCCATCCTTCCCGCCCTCAAGCGATCCCTCTTGCAGCACGGCAAGTGGGTCTTGTTCGCGAAGCATGTCGAAGCCATCCAGAAGAGCCTCGACAGCCTTTTCATCCAGTTCGGGAGATTCCCGGAGAACTTGGCGCCGCAGCGTCTCTCTTGGCAGCAGCAACATGCTCCGCTTGTGGTCATCCTTCATCAGCTCCGCCAAGCCGGCTTCTTCCTTTGGATCGACTCTCATCCCCTGCGACCGAAACTTGGCCATTGCGAACATCTGATCGCGCAGGTGAAAATCGAAGTTGCAGGGATCAGGAAATAGGGTGACGAGCCCTTGCTCGACGAGCGGCATGGTCGCCATGAACAAGACGACCGACTTCAGAAACTCCTGCCGATACGTCTTGGGGTGCTCAAGCGGACTGAACTCCTTGTTGACGGTCCGTGGATGGATAAAGGGGTGCTCGATCAGCAGCTCGTCGAAATAGAGTGATAGACCGAGCGCGCAATTCGAAATGACGGACGGGTGCAGAAGCCCGGTGTAAATCGCGCGCGCCGAACTATCGGGCTTTGGCAGCATCGCCAGCAAGTTTGTCTCGCGCGGCCATAAAGCGTCGTAAAGGCCGTACACGTCTTTGATCTTCTCGTCGGTGATCTCGCGCCGCACGGTGATCCAATCGCGATCCTCCGCGAGGCCGAGAATTTTGGATATGCCTGTGAAGAGCATCAAGTTGCGCTCGCGGATACTGCGCTCCGCCCACGTTGGGCGGAGGGCGACCTTCTTGCGCTCACAGCACGCGCCGAACGCGCGGCCCGATCCGCAACCGCAGAGATCGCGGGCGTGAAGCGGCTTGGAGGGAAGCTTCTTCTTCAGGAAGTCGCGTTCCTTTTCGGTCCGGCCAAAAGCGTCCTGATAGTAGACTTCGCCGCTTTCGAAGCGGGCATACATCTCGCCGCCGAAGTGCCAAAGACCGTTCTCGGGCGGAAGGAAAACACCACGCAGGTCGGCCCAGGGTTCAGCCGACAACGTCTCCGGATAGAGCCATTCCTCTTTGCCGGCGGCAATATATCGCTTCGCGCGCGCCTTGAGGACGCGGTTGACCCGAATGACCTCCTCGCTCGTCAGCTTGCGCGTGCGAATAAAGACATCGGTACGCACCATCGAGTTGCGATAGTTTCCGGCAAAGGTCCGCTTCTCAAGTGGGTTGGCTGAATGGTCTTGCGCGTACTCGAGGTTCGAGAGAATGAGACAAAAATCCCGGTTCAGCGGGAAGATGGTTTGTGAGCCCTTTAACGCAATCGAGGGTTCGTTTGGATAGCCGTTGCCTTTTGCACCGGGCGGTACCGCGTAGTTGTAGATCGTTACGGGGTGGTCGCTCACGATGAATTTGACGTCGGCGTCTTGCGCCGACACGATCTCTCGCACCCCTTCTGTCCAGATAGTGCAATGCATCATGCGGATGCCCTGCATCTCGAACATGAGGTCGTTCTGCGTTAGGCGCGGGTATTGTGCGCGCAACCAATCTAGCCCTTTGGGCGTGCGGATTTTTTGGATGTCGAGATACTCGAAGAAAGTTGTAAAGTGACGGTGCCATTCGCTGGCATCCCCGCCCGCAAATGCGCGGACCGCGTGAGCTCCGCGCGTATCGATGTCACCAAAGAGCTTGCGCTCAATCTCGTCATTCACAGATGTGCCGAAGAAGGTCGAATACAGGTCCCGTTGGCAGAACGCCCGCGACGGTGGCGAAGAGAATTTGGATCTCTCGGTGACGACACGACCATCTGACAGCACGTGCTGGGGCGGGCTCAGGTCGAGATACGAATAGGTCTGCCGACCCGGCTCAAGGAACCCCTCCTGATACCATTGAGGTACGTAGTGGTTGTTGCGCGTCTTCGTCATTTCTCAAGCTTGCTGCTGGTCGCTGTTTTCCCCGCGCAGACGAACTTCGAACTCGGTCCTCTGCGGCTCAGCGGCTCAACTCCCTCCAAATCGGCGTGATCTTACGCCGGATCGTGCTTTCGTCGGGAGCGTGCTCGACATCGCGGGCCTCGAACCAGGCTACCATTTCGCGGACGAGTTCGGCCTGCGTTGCCGGCACGCCGTGCTCATGAATGCGTCGCGCAAGCGCCGCATAGAACGCATCCCAATCGTGCCGCGGCGGAACGCCTGGGCCGCCGCGGCGGCGCGCTGCCCTGGCGGCGTCGCTTTCGGGCACATGTAGGCCGCTGAAGAAACCGTATTGCCGCTCGAAGCGCTCGACCTCCGCCCGCCTGACCAGCACATCCGCGGCGGTGATCGCGACGCCCTCCGCCGGATCGACGATCCACCGGAAGTCGTTGTCGCCGGCCTTCACGCGGCGGATCGCAACCGTAGGGCTCGGCGCTCCGTCCTTGCGGAACAGCGGCAGCAGATGCGCCGCCTCGACATCGGCGAGGCCCGATAGCGTCTCCGACGGCCCGGTCTTCACCGGCGGCAAAGCGATCGAAAGGGACAGCAATCCCTCGGTCGACCAGCCAATCACATCGAACGGCGTCACCGACCAGCGGATCGCGATCTCGGTGAGAGAGTGGAAGGATCGCGGCGGGAGCTGCATGTCCGACGTGTCCCCGATTGCTCATTGACGAACCTGCTGGCGCAATCGTCGGTACGCTTGCACCACCTGCTTGAGATCGCTTCGCATGTCCGGCGGTAGGCGCCCCGCCTCGACGAACAGATCGTCCATGCGAACGCCCAAGATCGCCGCGGCGCGTTCGACGAGCTCGTCGCGCGGCGGTTTTTCCTGCTCCCGCTCGACGCGCGACCAATAAGCGGGCGACACGCCAAGCCGCTCGGCGAAGTCGTTGAGGCCGATGCCCTGCTCGGTGCGTTTCGCCCTGACCGTTAGGCCGAATGCCATGGCGGCCTCCTTCAGCGAATGAGGCCGTACTTGCGGAGGCGCACGCCGATGAAGGCGCTCGTCACGCCGAACTCTTCGGCAAGCGCGCCGGCGATCGCATCGATCGCCGGCCAACCCGCATCGTTCGCCGCAACGGATGGCGTCGGGACATCGTCGATCACCTTCCATCGGATCGCCGCACCGAACGCGGAAGCCTCGCGGGCGAACGCTCGCGCCAGCTGCCGCCGCGGCGCCAGAAACGCGCCCATGAACTCGTCGGCGCGCCATTCCCGCCAATCAATCGGCGCGGCGTCCCGCGCCGCAATCGCCGCGCTGCGGAAGGCGCGCGCCGCGCCCTTCGCCACCGCCGCCGGCATGTCGAAGATCGCGTGGCCAAGCTCGTGCGCCGCCGTTGAGCGCAGCATTTCGGGCTGATCGCCGAGCAGCTCGGCATTCAAGCTGATCATGACGGTTGCAGGCTCCTGCGGATCATGTTCGCAGACGCCGAGCACGGGTTCGCCCGCCTCGTCGTGCACCGCGTGCGCCGCGTCCCACACGATCCGGAGCGGCCGGCCGTTCACGCGGAGGCACGCCGCCCGGCGGAACAGGTTCGTCGGCTGGAACGGCCGCGCGGTGTAGCCGAGGAGCCGCTGCCGGAGATCGGCCCCGAGCCGCCTGATCGCATCGGCCGAAAGCCTTGCCGGCTCGCCCGAGCCGAAGCACGGATATTCCACGTTGAGCGCCATGCTGACCGCCTCCTCGTTGACCGTTTCCTCAACAGCAATGTTCCTTTTATGTTCTCTTCTAGGTGGGAGTCGAGTCCTTTTTTCGCCGGTCCCCATGACGCTCTTCGTAAGGCGATGGGCAACGCAGCCTAAGCATTTGATTCTTCAGAACTCCGCGTGAATCCGCGCTTCTTTCCGCCTGTTTCCGCCCCTTTCCGCCTCCACCGAAGCCGCGCGGCCATGTTCGGATCGACGCCGCTGCGAACGTGGCGTGGTGACGGAGGCTTTCGTGGACGATCAACAGGCAGAACCCACAGCCGGAACGGCGCCGCTCCTTAGCGGATGGCTCACCCAGGCTCAGGTCGCGAGCGAGATCGGCGTATCGGTCGATACGCTTGCCCGCTGGGAAACCCGGCGCATCGGCCCGCCTTGCGTCCGCATCGGCCGCAAGGTGCTCTATCGCGCCGAGGCCTTCCGCGAATGGCTGGTCTCGCGTGAGCGTCATCCCGTCTCGAAGGGCGGGCGCCCGGGCGGTGAGCGATGAGCGCGCCGCTTGTCGTTGCCGCACGCCTCGAAGCCCGCGCGCTTGTCGCCAACGCCGTGCGCCTCGCCTTCTTCGAGCGCTACGGCGAATCGCCGAGTCCGGACGATCGGCTGTGGGAGCTCGACCGACTCGATCGGCTCGGCCTTGTCTGTGACGTCGAGCTGAAGCTCGGCGTCGCTTTCCGCGACGAGGACATCGAATTCCTCGAAACGCCCGACGATCTGATCGATCGCGGCGTTGCCGTCCTCTTGGGAGGCGAGCGATGAACGCCTTCGAACGGCACGGCCTCGAACACCTTTCCGCGTCGTCGCTCAACCTCTGGGCCGCGCAACCCGCGCTCTGGATCATGGAAAGGCTCCTTGGCCGGCGAACGCCGCCCGGCCTCATCGCCGCGCGCGGCAAGGCGGTCGAGCACGGGGTCCATCTCGGCCTGAGCAATCCCCGTCTGTCCCTGGATGAGTGCATCGAGGGTGCCGAGCGCGAATTCGTCCGGCAGACCGCGCTCAGCACCGATCCGCGTCGGGAAGAAGAGCGAAAGAAGCTCGCGGGCTGGGTGCGCGGGGCGCTGGCCGAGCTTCGTCAATACGGCGTGCCGGACGCCTATCAGCACCGCGTCGAAGTCCGGCTCGACGACGTGCCGGTGCCCGTGGTCGGCTTCATCGATTGGAGGTTTTCCGACCACGGCCTGATCGTCGATCTCAAGACGACCGAGCGCTTCCCCTCGCAGATCGGCGACGCGCATGGTCGTCAGGGCGCCGTCTATGCGTCGGCGCACGGCAATTTCGGGATGCGCTTTGCCTATGCGAAGCCCGTGCCCGGCAAAACCGACAAGCGCCAGGTCATCGTCTACGAGATGTCCGGCGACGATGTGCGCCGGCATCTCGCGGCGCTGCGCGCCATCGCACTCTCGCTCGGCCGCTTTCTCGCGATCTCGAACGATGCGCGCGAGCTCGCCGGCCTGATCGTCCCCGACTTCGATTCGTTCTGGTGGTCCGAGCCGGCCGCACGCGCGGCGGGACGGGAAGTCTTCGGTTTCTGAAACGACCTCAACGCGAAAGGAGAAACGCAATGGGTCTCAACATCGGTGGTTCCGGCAGCATCAAGCCTTACTGCAAGTACAATGCGAAGGCGGACAAGTGGTTCGTGCGCGCGCCCGAAGGCGGCGACCAGGAGATCGCGCGTCCCACGTTCCTCCTCGATCTCAAGAACATCCGCACGGGATGGCTTCGCTTCCGCGAGGGCCAGGCCCCGGAGCGCGTGATCGATCCGTCGCTCGATCGCGCGGCGCCGAGCCCCGGCGAGGACTTCAAGCGCGGCTTCGTCGTGACCGCTTACAGCCCGAAATTCTTCGGCGGCGCGGTCGAGTTCTCCTCGGCCTCGATCCACCTCTCGAACGCGATCCGCGAGCTCTATGCCGCATACGAGGAGCAAAGCGGCAAGACCGAGAACCGCGGCAAGGTCCCCGTCGTGTCCTGCACCGGCTCCGAGCCGATGAAGGACAAGTACGGCACCAACTACCGCCCGAAGCTTGAGATCGTGAAGTGGGTCGATCGCCCGGACGATCTGCCCGACGCGAGCCCCGTTGACGAGGCAGATGTGTGGAAGGGCACCGCGCCCGCGGCCAAGCCCGCACAGCACGTGCCGCCTCCCGCCGCGAAGCCCGCAGCCGAGCCGCTTGCCGAACCGCTGTTCTGATCGAACGCGCCGGCGGGCTTCGGCTCGCCGGCCTTCCCGCGCGCGCCCCGATGGAAACTTCGAACGTCCAGCCCATGATCGAGCCCGATGCCGAGCAGATGCGCCGTCACGTGGCCCATCTGTTCGAGGGGTTTCTCGACGGCTGTCACGAAGGGCGCATCGAACTTGCATGGACCGACGGCCGCGACGGCCGGCTACGCCACGCCACGATCTTCGGTACCGACCAGCTCGACGAGCTGGTCGCGCGAGCATTCGCGGAAAACCGCAAGCCGGGGCAGAACGTCTACATCGGCCAGGCGCTGCGCAAGCCCGACATCCCGCCGTTCGGCCGCTGCAAGGACGAGGATTTCCTCGCCCTGACCGCCTTTTATGTCGATATCGACGACGACACGACGGCAACCGCGGTGACGAGCTATCGGCACCGCGGCTGTCCGCCAACCGGCGTCGTTATCACCGGCCGCCAGCCGCATATGCGTGCCCAGATGCTCTGGCGGCTCAATCGCCCGGAGCGCGACCCGCAAGCCTGCCGCATTCAGAACCTCGCGCTCGCGGAAGCGCTCGGCGGCGACACGACCGTGGTCAATCCGAGCCGTGTGATGCGGCTCGGCGGATCGATCGCGTGGCCGGTGAAGGAAGGCCGGGTCATCGAGCGCACCGAATTCCTCACCTTCGAGGATGGGCGCCCGAAATCGTACTTGCCCGAACAGATCGCGAAGGCATTCCCGCCGGCTCAGGGGGCGTTTCGGGCGGCGCAGCATCCTGAGCATGAGAGAAACGAGACCGATCCAGCGCCGCCTGTGTCTGCGGCGTCGCATACGCCGCTTCAAATCGGCTCGTCGAACGTCTCGGTCGAGGCTTGCCTCGCGCGCATCCGCGCCGGCGACCACTGGCACGACAACCTTGTTCGCCTGACGGGCCACTGGATCGCGCGCGGCTGGTCCGACGCGGAAATACTCACCGCGGCGGAGGCGCTCACGCTCCCCGGCTACACGATTGCGCAGACCCGTCGCGAAGTCGGCTCGATGATCGCCGGCGGACGCCGCAAGTGGGGCATCCCGAACCCGGAACACGCGGTCGAAGATGAACCCGCGCCAGGCATCGACCTCCTGCAATGGACCGCCGACCGCTACGCCGGCGAGGCAAAGCCGATAGCGTGGCTCTGCCGCGCTACGATCCCGCTCGGCGTCGCAGCCCTGATCGCCGCCATGGGCGGCCTCGGCAAGAGCTATCTCGCGCTCGATCTTGCGCTGCAGATCGCGGCCGGCGTCGCCGGGTTGGAACAGCCGCGCAAGATTCTCGGCGGAAGGATCGCGATCGAAGGGACAGCGGTGGTCGTCACCGCCGAGGACAGCTTCGACGCCGTGCACCGGCGGCTCAACCGCATCGATCCGACCGCACGCCGGCTGCGCCATCCGAAGCGGCTGATCGTGCTGCCGCTGCCGGACGCCGGCGGCCCGCGCCCATTAATCGCGACCAACGGCAAGGCGCTCGCGCGCACGCCGTTCTTCGATGATCTCAAGCGTCAACTGATCCAGCTGCCGGAGCTGCGGCTTGTCGTCATCGATCCGTTGCAGGCATTCGTCCTCGCCGACGTGAACGCCGATCCGGCCGCCGCTCAATTCCTGTGGTCTGCGATGGCAGAACTTGCGACCGCGACCGGCGCCACGGTCTTGCTCACGCATCACATGCGCAAGGACGGCATGCTCCGCATCGCCGACGGCGACGACGCGCGCGAGGCAATCCGCGGGACCACCGCGCTCGTTGACGGCGCTCGCCTTGCCTACGCGCTCTGGAATCTCGACGACGACGCTGCGCGCTCGGTCTGCAACACGCTTCAGATCCCGTTCGAGCGCGGGCGCATCGTCCGCGGCGCGGTCGTGAAGGCGAACGACGAGGCCGACCACGACGCCCACACCTACACGCGCGAAGAAAGCGGGCTGCTGGTCCAACTGGAGACGGAACCGGGCGCCGTTGCCGAGCCCGAATTCACGATGGCGCAGGCCCGCGAGGTGCTCAAGGAAATCCAGCGGCGCTTCGACGACGGCAACCCGTTCTCGCATTCGCCGCGCGGCGGTGCGCGCTACCTCGCTCACTACCTCGTCCAACACGCGAGGATGGCGCGCAAAGCCGCGGACAAGCTCGTCACCGATTGGCTCAACAACGGCGTCCTCACGATCGATGTGAGCGACCGCAAAGCGAAACTGAAGGGCTTAAGGGTCGCGCAATGGCTTTGAAACGGCGGCGGAGACGGCGGAGATGCCCTTTCTAAGTGATTGATTTTGCTTGGCGGAGAAGATGGCGGAGACGCGGAGACCCCATGAATAAGTTCTTGAAAACAAAGCGGAGACGGGCGGGAAAGAAAATCCCCCATACCCCCTATGCGCGTCGCCGCCATGGCGCGGCGGCTCGCGCATCGGGTTCCGGGGTCACGCCGTGAGACGCGCGGCACGGACTTTGAGCCCGATCGCCGATGCGATGGCGCCGTCCGCCTATCGCATTCAGGCAATGGTCGATGGCCTCGACCAGGTGGCACTCGCCATGGAGCGCAAGTGGGGTGTCGGCCGCCTGCGCCTTCTCGTTTCGGATTTCCTCCGCGCGAAATTCGACGAACAGAAGGATCGCCTCGATGCGGCGCTGCGCTCCGGCGAAGAGCGCTTCGTCGCCGCGCAGGTCGAAGGCACGCGGCGCGCGTGGGCGGCGCTTGACCGCGCCGCGCACGAAGCCGGCGCGAAGCCGCTCGCGCCGGAAGTCTGGGAATGCGTCCTGCCTTCAACCGGCGAGATCATCTCGCTCGTTCGCAGCGAAGAGGAAGCCCACCACGTTGCGCGCGAAGGCCGCGTGTTCACGGTGGCCGAGATCGCAATCCTGATCGAAGCGCTCGGCGAGGGCGTGCTCACGGTCAAACAGAAATTCCCCGGAGCGGCCGTCACCGGCATCCGGCGCAAGGCGCCGATCGATTGGTCGCGCGGGGACGACATTCCGTTCTAGCGAAACCCGGAGGAGCCATGTTGGCTGTTGCTCTTGCTGAACCGACACAATCGCCGCCAGCGGCACGCGTTGCCATGCTTCCGCCGCGCGCGATCCTCGCGCTCGATCTCGGCTCGCGCTGCGGATGGGCGGTGCTTCCTCGTTCGGGTCGAATCGCTTCCGGCGTGAGCGAGTTCAGACCGGGACGCTTCGAAGGCGCCGGCATGGCGTTCCTTCGCTTCGAGCGCTTCCTTGCCGATGCGACCAATGCGTCCGGTCCGTTCGGCGTCATCGTATTCGAAGAGGTCCGTGCGCATGCCGGCACGCTCGCGGCGCAGGTCTATGGCGGCTTCCTCGCCCACCTCACCGCGTGGTGCGAGCGCAACGCCGTGCCGTATCTCGGCGTGCCGGTCGCCACGATCAAGCGCCATGTCACCGGCAAGGGCAACGCGTCGAAGGACGACGTGATCAAGGCCGTGCGGGCGCGCGGTCACGCGCCGAAGGACGACAACGAGGCCGATGCTCTCGCCCTCCTTGACTGGGCGATCTCCAACGGAATCGGAGCATGAACATGGGCCGCGCAGAATTTTTCGACGAGCTCGCCGGCATCCTCGCCGATCGCGAGGACCAATACGGCGCTCCCGCCAAGCTGTTCGAGGAGATCGCTCGCATATGGACGGTGATCTTGAGCTTCGAGGTCGAGCCCGAGCAGGTCGCCCTGTGCATGGTGGGCGTGAAGCTCGCACGGCTCAGCCACAACTGGTCGCACGCCGACAGCATCAAGGATGTTGCAGGCTATGCGGCCATCCTCTCCCAGCTGGTCAACGAGGCACACGCAAAATGAAATACACGCCCAAGGACATCGAGGAGCGCTTCGAGGAAGCAGCCGCCACGTTGCGGCGCCTGCCCGATACCCGTGTGCCAGGTTACTTCAGCACATGGCCACCGGTGATCCGAGCCGCCGCCGAGGCCTACGGCTATGATCCCGCGCGCATGCCACGGATCGCTCCCTCGCCGCAGGCGATCAGCCGCATGGAGGAAACATTCACTTGGCTCACATGGCTTGAACCGGATGACGCGCGGATCGTTTGGCTTCGCGCTGAAGGCGTGCGTTGGAAGCCGATCTGCTGGCGCGTTGGTCTATCCCGTTCCGTCGCGTGGCGCCGATGGGTTGCGTCGCTGATCACCATCGCGAACCGGCTCAATTCCAAGTACATCGCGAGCAGCACGAAGGCTCGCAAGAAAGGCGTGACCGCAACCATCGACGAAGCGCGGCGCGACGGACTGCTTTAGACGTCGCATAAACCGCAAAACACGTCGAACTTTTGGCTTCAACAATGAAACGGATTTCGGCACAATTGCTGGCATGATCGCGGGACGCGCGCCCGCAATGCCCCCGCCGATAGGTTCTTTCCGGCGGCGAGCGAATGCGGGCGGCAAAGGCCCGATCAAAATCTAGCGGCAGAATAAAATTCCGGTTGCGCACCCTGGGTGCGCACCTTCGGGTGCGCGGGTGCGCATCAGGATTCAATCGGCAAACGGATCGATAACCGATATGCCGGTCCGAGCTACATCGCCGACATTGCGGGTGACGAGCGTTAAGTCGTGAACCTTGGCGGTCGCTGCCAAGAGCCCATCGATAAACGGCAGCGGATCGGGAACGTTCATCATAGCCCAGGTTTCAGCGATCGGCTCGTCGATCGGCATAACGCGCTCGCCAAGTCGCGTTCGCATCTGCGCGAACCAGCGATCGAGAGCCTCCGCCTGTTTCGGATCGCTCCGCCGTTTCAGTTCAATGCCGCGACGGATTTCGGCGAGGACCACGACGCTCGTCCCCATCTCCTTGACGGGCGTGCGCGCGACCCAGCGCGCCACTTTCGGATGGGCGCGGTCGCGCTTGCGGATTTCGGAGATGACGTTGGTGTCGAGCAGGAACTTCACAACTCGACCTCGCGCCACTTTCGGGGGCGCGGCTGGTCGAAGACGCCGGCAAAGGCCTCGTCGGGGAGGTCGGAGCCGAAGACATCGAATGCGGTTTTGACCTCGGAATCGATGAGCGCCTTTTCCAACGTCGAACGCAAGGCTTTCGCCTTCTCGGGCTTGCTTCGGAGCGTCTCGGCGACGGCCCGGATCAAACCTGCATCACCCTTGGCTGCCTGGACCTCCACGCGCACGAGCCCGCGCGCCGCCGCGCGGCGGCGATGCGTGCTGGTCGCCCTTATCTGGGACTTGCTGGCCATGGTTCCGCCTCCGATCTAACTCTTCCGGTTATATAACCGGTAAAGCCCCGAAAGTCCAATGGATTCCGGTCAAGAGCCATGATGACGATCGAAACACGGCCGATCGAGCGGCTGATCCCTTATGTTCGCAACGCGCGGACGCATTCGGAGGATCAAATCGCGCAAATCGCCGCCTCGATCGCCGAGTTCGGCTTCGTCAATCCGATTCTGATCGGCGCCGACGACGTGATCGTGGCAGGCCACGGCCGCGTGCTCGCCGCAAAGCTGCTCGGCCTCGCCGAGGTCCCGGTGATCGTGCTCGAACACCTGAGCGACGCGCAGCGGCGCGCGCTCGTAATCGCGGACAACAAGATCGCAGAGAACGCCGGCTGGGACGAGGAGACGCTGCGCGCCGAGCTGGCGGCACTGCGCGAGGAGGAATTCGATCTCGACGTACTCGGCTTCAGCGACGCCGAGCTTGTTCGCATCCTCGATTCGATCGACGGCAGTTCCTCGCCGGGGGGTGAGGACGCCGGCGGCTCCGGCCCTCCTCCCGCCGGATCGCCGGCGTCCGAGCCGTCCACGACGCTGGCGGAGCGCTTCGGCATTCCGCCGTTCTCGGTGCTCGACGCGCGCAAGGGCTGGTGGCAGGCCCGCAAGCGCGCTTGGATCGACCTTGGCATTCGCTCCGAGCTCGGTCGCGGCGCAGCGCCCGGCGGAAGCCCGCGCCCGCTCGATCGAGAGCGCATGGCGAAAGCAGCGGCGCCAGGTGGATCGCCGCTGCCCGCGGCGAACTACTCCAAATCCAAGGCGCGGGGGGACGGCCGCGGCCGGCAGTTGGCATGAGCAATCTAACCTTCGTCAAAGGCGACCGCGAGGCAGACGATCTCGATCCGGTGTCGCAGGCGATCCTCGAAGTGGGATCAGGCACGTCGATCTTCGATCCCGTCGTTTGCGAAATCGCGTATCGCTGGTTCTGCCTGCCCGGAGGCACCATCCTCGATCCCTTCGCAGGCGGCTCGGTCCGCGGGATCGTTGCGTCGAGGCTTGGGCGCCGCTACGTCGGCATCGAGCTTCGCCCCGAACAGGTGGCGGCGAACATCGCCCAGTTGCATCTCGCCGACGGTCCTGAGCCCGAATGGCGGCAGGGCGATGCGCGTGAGATCGCGCAGCTGGCCGCCGACACCGAAGCCGACCTGATCTTCTCCTGCCCGCCCTATTGGAATCTTGAGCGCTATTCGGACGATCCTGCCGACCTCTCGAACATGGGGCGCGAGGAATTCTTCGCGACCTACGGGGCGATCATTCGCGACGCGCTCGCGCGACTGCGTGACGATCGCTTCGCCGTCTGGGTCGTCGGCGATGTTCGCGACGAGGACGGCGGCTATGTGAACCTACCCGGCCGCACGGTCGAGGCCTTCGAGGCCGCAGGCGCGCGGTTCTACAACGACGCCATCCTCGTCACCGCGGTCGGCTCGTTGCCGGTGCGCGTCGGACGGCAGTTCGATATCTCGCGCAAGCTCGGGCGCACCCATCAGAACGTCATGGTCTTCGTCAAGGGCGATCCCCGCAAGGCAACGGAGGCCTGCGGCGCCGTGGAGTTCGGCGAGATCACGGAAGGAGACGACGCTTGAAGCAGGGTAGCGCATTGGCAGCGCGCGCGGCTCATACCCGCGAGGTAGCCGGTTCGATTCCGGCCCCTGCAACCATTCCGGCTTTGGCCGATCACGACAACGTGCTGGTCGTTCGCGACGATCTCTATCCCGGCGGAACGAAGGCGCGGTTCATCGGCGCCTTCTTTGCCAGCGCGGACGAGGCCGTCTATGCGAGCCCGGCGGAAGGCGGCGCGCAGACGGCGCTGGCAACAGTCGCGCGGCAGCTCGGCAAGCGGGCGACGATCTTCGTGGCGCAGCGCCTTCGGCCGCATTCGCGAACGCTCGAAGCGGCGCGCCTCGGCGCGAAGATCGTCACCGTTCAGCCGGGCTATCTTTCTGTCGTTCAGGCCCGCGCTCGCGAATATTGCGAGCGAACAGGAGCGGCTCTTGTTCCTTTCGGCGTCGAAGCGGAGTTTGCGATCGACGCAATAGCGCAAACCGCCGCCTCACTCGCCATCGAGCCGGATGAGGTCTGGTGTGCGGCCGGTTCGGGAGTACTCGCGCGAGGCCTTGCCCGTGCCTGGCCGGCGGCGCGGCGGCACGTGGTCCAGATCGGACGCGCCTTGTCCCCGACCGATGTCGCCGGAGCCGTGATCCATGAATACCCGCTTCCGTTCGGGCGAGAGGCACAGAGCAGACCGCCGTTTCCGTCCGATCCGCACTACGACGCGAAGGCCTGGGAGCTATGCGCGGCCCGGAAGGGTCCGGGCCGCGTGCTGTTTTGGAACGTAGCTGGGCCGGCGAGGCCTTAGCGCGCCGCCTGCGCTTCAAGCGCCATGATGCAGAGATCGCGGTAACGCTTGATCGCCTTCGGGCTTGAACTGACCGGGTTGATCTCGAACGTGCGCAGGCCTTTCAGATCGCCGGCCTTCGCAAGCTCGACAACGGACGCGAGCTTGTTGCGAAACCGCTTGTGCGTCTCCGCGCTGAAGTCCGGCGGCTCGGGCAGCTTGCCTTCGCGGGCCGCCGCCTCGATCGCGGCGCGCTTCCCGAACGGGCGCTTCGACGCGGCGGCCTGCGGCTCACCGTTTGACCGCGGCTCACGCGAGGGATCGGGCGTGAGCTTCGCATCGCGGGCGTCGGCGTGCTTCGGCTGTTGCTTCAGGCGCCAGGTGAAGCCGTCCTTCGCCTTCACGATTTCGATCTCGTCGAGATCATGGCCGGCGGCCTTGGCGGCCCGTTGGGCGTTGAACTTCTTGGCATAGGTCTTCATCGAACTCTCCTTGCTTTCGGTTGAAATGTCGTCGGTGACGAGCGCCGAGCGGCCATCGGCGTCGACGGCGTAAATCAGGGCGCGGCGCCCGTAGGGGTGTTCGGCTTCGAGGCTTGGCGCGGCATCGTTCCGCGCTTCGGCCAAGGTTCGCGCGGAAGCGTGCGCGTACTTGCCGCGACCAATGAAGAGCGCGATGTCGAACCGGACCGCATTCGCGATGATCGCAACATCGCGTTCGGTTGGCGGATGAACTCTCGGCATGGATTGCCCTCCGTTTGACACGGTCACTCAGGCTCGACCCGCGAAGGAGAGCAACTGCCAAGTCACTGGATTTTCGAGCATATCGGGAGCGCTGGAGCAGCATGGGTCTCTCCCGCAGGGCTTATGCGCGCCATCGCGGCGTCGCCGAGAACGCCGTTCGCAAGGCGATTGCCGCGGGCCGGATCACGCTCGAAGCCGACGGCACGATCGATCCCGAGAAGGCTGACCGCGACTGGGCCGCGCGCACCGATCCGGCGCAGCAGCGCGGCCGTCATGCGCCCACGGTTGAGAGGCCGGCGCTGCAACCCAGCCAGGACAAGGCGGTCCCGCGCGCTGCGCTCGACGCCGTTCAGAAGACGCTCCGCGAATCCGGAGAGAAATCGGAAGGCGACGTGACCTTCCTGCGTGCCCGCACCGCCAACGAGGTGATCAAGGCGCAGGAGCGCAGCGTCCGGCTCGCGAAGATCAAGGGCGAGCTCGTCGATCGGGCGCGCGCCGTAGCCACGGTCTTCGGCCTCGCGCGGCGCGAGCGCGACGCATGGGTGCAATGGCCCGCGCGCGTCGCCGCGTTGATGGCGAACGAGCTTCGCGTCGATCCGCATCAGATGGAAACGGTTCTGGAAAAGCATGTCCGACGGCATCTCGCCGAGCTCTCGGACGTCCGGGTCGAACTCCGGTGAGGCCTATGACGGCGAGGCCGACATCATCCGCGCCTGGGCGCGCGGGCTTGCACCCGATCCGGCGCTGACGGTTTCCGAATGGGCCGATCGCCATCGCATCCTTTCCTCGCGCGCCTCCTCGGAGGCCGGCCGCTATCGCACCGATCGCACCCCGTACATGCGCGCGATCATGGACGCGCTGTCGCCGTCGCATCCGACGCGAAAGATCGTGTTCATGAAGGCGGCGCAGGTTGGCGCCACCGAAGCGGGAAACAACTGGATCGGTTACTGCATCCACCAGGCGCCGGGGCCATTTCTCGCCGTTCAGCCGACGACAGATCTCGCGAAGCGGCTATCGCAGCAACGCATCGAGCCGCTGATCGAGGAAAGCCCGGAACTCCGCGGGATCGTCATGCCGGCGCGCATGCGCGACAGCGGCAACACGGTTCTTGCGAAACGCTTCGCCGGCGGGCAGCTCGTCCTTACCGGCGCGAACAGCGCAGTCGGCCTCCGGTCGATGCCGGCGCGCTGGCTCTTCCTCGACGAGGTGGACGCCTATCCGGGCGATGTCGAAGGCGAAGGCGATCCCGTGGCACTTGCCGAAGCACGCACGAGGACGTTCGGGCACCGCCGAAAGGTCTTCATGGTCTCGACGCCGACGATACGTGGCCTCTCCCGCATCGAGCGCGAATACGAGGCTTCGGATCGACGCCGCTATTTCGTGCCGTGCCCGCATTGCCGGTCCATGCAGTGGCTCAAGTTCGAGCGACTGCGCTGGGAGAAAGGCCATCCCGAGACGGCAGAGTACATCTGCGAGAATTGCGAGAGCGGCATCGCCGAGCATCACAAGACGTGGATGCTCGCGAGCGGTGAGTGGCGCGCGACGGCCGAATGCGCCGATCCTCACGTCGTCGGTTTTCACATCTCTGGACTCTATTCGCCGGTCGGATGGCTCTCATGGGCGCAGATCGCCCGCGAATGGGAGGCGGCGCAGGGCAATGACTCCGCCTTGAAGGCCGCGAAGAACACGCTGCTCGGCGAGACCTGGCAGGAGCGAGGCGAAGCGCCCGACTGGCAACGCCTCTACGAGCGGACAAAGGATCATGCGCTCAAGACCGTGCCACGCGGCGCGCTCGTGCTCACCGCCGGCGCGGACGTTCAGCACGAGCGGATTGAGGTTGATGTCTGGGCCTGGGGCCGCGGCCTCGAAAGCTGGCTTGTCGATCACGTGGTTCTCGAAGGCGACACCTCCGGTGGCGCGGTCTGGGACATTCTGACGAAGCTGCTCGGCGCGACGTGGGAACACGAAAGCGGCGCGCCCATGCGGATCGCACGCCTCGCGATCGATTCCGGCGACGGCCGATCGACATCGCAGGTCTATTCCTGGGTGCGGAGGTTCAGCGCTGGCGTCGCGGTTGCCATCAAGGGCATGGACGGGTTCGACCGCTCGACGCCGGTCGATGGCCCGACCTATGTGGACGCTACCGAGGATGGCCGGAAAATCCGCCGTGGCGTCAAGCTGTGGAAGGTCTCGGTCGCAGTCTTCAAGTCGGAGACCTATCGCTTCCTGCGGCTTGACCGGCCGACCGACGAGGAGCTTGCCGACGGGATCGCTTTCCCGGACGGCTTCGTGCACCTGCCGGCGGGGATCACGGCCGAGTGGGTGAAGCAGCTTACGGCCGAGCAACTCGTCACCGTTCGCGATCGGCGCGGCTTCTCGAAACTGGAATGGCGGCAGATGCGCGAGCGCAACGAGGCCCTCGATTGCCGCGTCTATGCCCGCGCTGCCGCGTGGCTGCTCGGCATCGATCGCTGGACCGAAGCTAAGTGGCAATCACTCGAGCAGCAGGTCGCGGACGATCGGCCGAAGGAGCAGCAGGCCGGCCAGGTGCGCCTGCCGGTGAAGGCGGGCGAGAAGCGCCGTTCGCAATGGTTTTTCGGCCGCGACGCCGGCAGAGGATGGCTGAGATGAGCTGGACGCAGGCAGAGCTTGATGCGCTGAAAGCGGCCTATGCGAGCGGCACGCTTCGCGTCAGCTATGACGGCAAGACCGTCGAATATGCATCGGCCGATGATCTGAAGAAGCGCATTCAGACCATCGAGAGCGCGATCAACTCGGCGAACGGCAATCCGCGCCCGATCGCCGGCTTCGCTTCGTTCGGCCGTGGCGATCGATGAACCGGGCGAGCTCCTTTGCGACGCCTTCGCTCCTCGATCGCGCGGTTGCGGTCGTTGCCCCGCGAGCAGCGGTCAAGCGCCTGGTCGCGCGGCAAGCGTTCGCCGGTCTGGCGAAGCGCGCCTATGACGGCGCCGCCGCCGGCCGGCGCACCGATGGCTGGCGCTCGACCGGCGCGTCCGCGGACGCGGAGATCGCCTCGGCGGGCGCGGTTCTGCGCAACCGCATGCGCGACCTCGTGCGCAACAACCCGCACGCGGCGAAGGCCGTGAGCGCCTGGGTGAGTAACATTGTCGGCTCGGGCATCTGCCCGCGCGCGGCAAGCGGCGACGAGGCGCTCGACAAGAGGATCAACGATCTCTTCGCGGACTGGTCGAAAGTTTGCGACGCGGACGGCCGCAGCGACTTTCATGGGCTCACCACGCTCGCGGTCTCGGGAATGGTCGAGGCGGGCGACATCTTCGCCCGGCGCCGCATCCGCCGGGCAAGCGATGGCCTGCCGGTGCCGTTGCAAATCCAGCTGAACGAGGCCGACCATCTCGACGAGTCGAAGATCGACGGCCGGCCGGACGGCAGCCGCACGATCCGGGGCATCGAATACGATCCGCTCGGCCGGCGCGTTGCCTATTGGCTGTTCCCGGATCATCCGGGCGATATCGCGGTGCCGCTCTCGCGGAGCGTCGCGTCGGTTCGCGTTCCGGCGGACGGCGTGATCCATCTTTTCAAGCGCGACCGCGTGCAGCAACGCGGCGTCCCCTGGGGCGCGCCGGTCATGCGCGCGCTCCGCGATCTCGACGACTGGACCAATGCCGAGCTCGTCCGGAAGAAGACGGAGGCCTGCCTCGTCGGCATCGTCATGGGTGCGGACGACGCCGATCAGGGCGTGGCGCCGTCGGTCGTGGACGCCGACGGCAAGACGATCGAGCAGTTCGAGCCGGGCCTGATCGCCTATGCGCGCGGCGGAAAGGACATCAAGTTCAATCAGCCGGCGGCAACTGCCGGCGTGAGCGAATGGCTCCGCGCGCAGCTACACATCATCGCGGCCGGCTTCCGCATTCCTTACGAGTTGCTCACCGGCGACCTGAGTCAGGTAAACTATTCTTCGATCCGCGCGGGGATCGTGGAATTCCGGCGCATCGTCGAAGCGATCCAGTGGCAGGTCGTCATTCCGGTCTTCTGCCAGCCGATCTGGGACTGGTTCACCGAGGCGGCATACATCGCAGGCCTTGTGCCCGCACCGAGGATCGCGGTCACGTGGTCGCCGCCGCGCTTCGAGTATCTGAACCCGCTCGATGACGCCCGTGCCGATCTCATGATGCTGCGCATGGGCGCGACATCGCTCGCCCGCGTCATCGGCCGGCAGGGTGAAGACCTGGACGACGTTCTCGCCGAGATCGCCGCGACCAACGCCAAGCTCGACGCGCTCGGCATCGTTCTCGACAGCGATCCGCGCAAGGTGACGCAGCAAGGGCTTTATCAGCCCGAACCCGCGGCGGGCGCGGGTGGCGACAAGTCCGCGACCAAGAATTCCTGATCCAAGGAGGCAGTCATGCCCGAAGCAGCCCTTCGGGAGCGCCGGCAGGCGCTTCCGATGCAGAACAGGCTTGCGCCGGTTTCCGCGATCGATGCGGACGCGCGCACCATCGACCTCGTCTGGACCACGGGAGCGGCAGTCCGCCGGCGGCGTTACGATTGGGAGAGCGGACGCGTTCTCAACTATGACGAAATCCTCGTCGTGTCGGAGGGCGCGGTCGATCTTTCGCGGCTTAACGCCGGCGCGGCCGTTCTCGACAGCCACGACACGTGGTCCACGCAGTCGCAGGTGGCGGTGGTCGAGTGGGCCGCGATCGAGGGCGGCCAGGGCATCGCCACCGTGCGTTTCCCGAAGCCCGGCGTGGACGAGAATGCCGACCGCCTGTTCGCGCTCGTCGCGGACAAGATCGTTCGCAACGTCTCGGTCGGCTATTCGATCGACAAGGTGCGCATCGAGAAATCCGAGACGATCGGCGAAGTCGAGAAGTGGTTCGTCGAGCGTTGGACGCCTTACGAAATCAGCTTCGTGACCATCGGCGCCGATCCCGGCGCGCAAGTCCGGTCGGCGCCGCCCGACCGTCTGTTTCCGTTCGAGATCGTCAACCGGGCGCAGCCCGCCAACCAGGAGGTTCATGTCATGTCCGACAAGAACGGCATGCCGGGCAACGCGCCGGCAATGGAAGAAAAGGCCGCCGACAAAACCGTCCGCGCGGAAACCGCCGCCCCGCCGGTGAACGCCGACGCGGTGCGCGCCGAGGAGCGCGAGCGCATCACGACCATCGCGGATCTGGTCGATCGGTTCAAGCTCGACCGCTCCGTGGCGGACGATCTGGTCGCGCGCAATGTGTCGGTCGAGGAAGCCCGCAAAGTCATTCTCGACAAGCTCGCGGAGCGGGACGCGCGCGGCACCGGCCATTCGCAGGTCTCCCTGCCCGCCGGCGGCCTCGACGCCACCGTCACCCGCCGCGAGGCGATCGCCGAGGCGATTCTCCATCGTGCGCAGCCGCAGGCGTTCCAGATGACCGACCGCGCGCGCGAATATCGCGGCATGCGGCTGATCGACGTGGCGCGCGATTGCCTCGAAGTGGCAGGCGTCCGCACTCGCGGCATGACTTCGGGCGAGATTGCCTATCAGGCGACCCGCGCGGCGGGCATGCAGGGCACGTCCGACTTTCCGCTGATCCTGGCCGCGGTGGCGGGCAAGCGGCTTCGCCAGGCCTATGCGATGACGCCGCGCACGTTCCAGCAATGGGCGCGCGGCACGACGGCGACTGACTTCAAGCCGATGTATCCGACGCAGATCGGCAGCTTCCCCGCGCTCAAGGCGGTGATGGAAGGGGCCGAGTTCAGCTACGGATCGATCGCGGAAGGCCGCGAGTCCTATCAGCTCGCCACCTACGGGCGCATCGTCGCGCTGACGCGGCAGGCGATCATCAACGACGATCTGCGCGCCTTCGACCGCGCTCTCGGTTCCGCCGGACAGCGCGCGGCCGATCTGGAATCGGCCATCGTCTACAACGTGCTTCTTGCCAACGCGAACCTCGCCGACGGGATCGCGCTCTTCCATGCAGACCACGGCAACGTCGGCACGGCCGCCGTGATCGGCGAGACCGCGCTGTCGGAAGCCTGGGAGAAGATGACCCAGCAGAAGGACCTGGGCGACGGTGCGGGCGCCGACAAGGAATACATCGACGCGCGCCCGCGGTTCATCCTCGTCCCGCCCGGCCAGCGTTCGATCGAGGCGCGCAAGATGATCGCCGCGACCACGCCGGCGAAGGCCTCCGACGTGAACGCCTTCACCGGTTCGCTGCAAATCGTCGAGGAGCCGCGGCTGTTCAAGACCGGCGGTCCGCAGCCCTGGTATCTCGCCGCCGACCCGAACCTCGTCGATACGGTCGAATACGCCCATCTCGAAGGGCAGACCGAACCGTTCATCGATCAGCGGGCCGGCTTCGAGGTCGATGGCGTCGAGATCAAGGTGCGGCACGACTTCGCCGCCAAGGCGATCGATTTCCGCGGTCTCTTCTACAACGCGGGCGCTAACCCGGCCTGAGCATAGCCGCCTCAGTCTCCTCCTCCCGAGGCTGGGGCATCACTGCGGGGCGCCCTCAAGGGCGCTCCGCTTTTTTCATCTCCGATGGAGAAGGCCATGAAGAATTTCATTCAAGACGGCGACATTCTCGTCGTTCCCGCTCCCTACGATCGGTCCGCCGGCCAGGGCGCGCAGGTGGGTCAGCTTTTCGGCGTCTGCGTGGGCAACGCCTCGAGCGGCGCCGACGTGGCGCTGAAGACCGCCGGCGTGTTCGATCTCACCAAGATCGGCTCGCAGGCCTGGACGGTCGGGCAGCTGATCTACTGGGACAATACCAACAAGCGCTGCACCAACGTCGCCACCGGCAATCTGCTGATCGGCGCGGCCGTCGCTGCGGTCGACAATGCCGCCGGCAGCACGACCGGCCGCGTCCGGCTCAACGGCGCGGCGCGCGCCAACGAGGCCTGATCCCGATGCCGGCCGCCTTCGGCGCGGCGATCGACGCGATCTTCCGCGACGCCAATGTCGCGGAGAACGCGACGTGGCGACCGGGCGCCGCCGGGCCGGGCATCGCGGTGCGGGTCGTGCGCAAGACGCCGGATCAGGTTGCCGGTTTCGGCGACAGTCGCGCGGTGTTGCCGGCCGTGTTGATCGATGTGCGGCGATCCGAGGTCGCAGATCCGGCCGCCACGGATACGGTCGAAATCGGAACGGGTGTGTTCGAAATCATCGGCACGCCGGTGCTGGACAGCCTCGGCCTTGTCTGGACCTGCGAGGCCGCTCCGCAGGAGTGATCCGATGCGTTTCTCGCTTAGGGCGGACGACCTCACACAAGGGCTGAAGTCGGCCGAAGGCGACGTTGCGCGTTCGGTGACTGCCGCCATGCAGCGGGCGACCGAGGGCTTGAAGGGCGACCTTCGGGCCGACGTGGTGGATGCCGGGCTCGGTCAGCGGCTCGCCAATACCTGGCGCGGCAAGACCTATCCCGAAGCCGGGGAAAGCATCGAAGCCGCCTCGTTCGTATGGTCCAAGGCGCCGAACATCGTCGACGCTTTCGACCGCGGCGTCACTATCCGCTCAAACCGCGGCTTCTGGCTTGCCATCCCGACGCCGGCTGCAGGCAAGACGGGTCTTACGTCCACCGGCGCGCGTAAGCGCATCACGCCTGGCGGATGGGAACGGCGCACCGGCATGCGGCTGCGCTTCGTCTACCGGCGTGGCAGGCCGTCGCTGCTGGTTGCCGACAACGCGCGGTTATCAAAGAGCGGCCTTGCCCGGCCGAATATCGGCCGCACGCGGGGCGGCGCCGTCTACACGCGTCTTGCCGGCCGCTCGACCGTCGTCGTCTTCATTCTCGTGCCGCAGGTCACGCTCCGCAAGCGTCTCGATATCGAGGCGACCGCCGCCCGTTGGGCCGCGCGCGTCGGCCCGCTGCTCGTTCAGAACTGGAGATGATCCGTGGCCAGCAAGCGCGAGCAGGTGATCGACGCGCTGGTCGCGTTGATCGACGCCGCGTTGCCGGCGGCAAAGGTCGAGCGCAACGCGGCAAAGCCCGAACGCATTCCGCCGGGCGGACTCGCGATCGTGCGCGACGGCGATCCCGGAGAGCCCGAGGTGCTGCTCTCGCCATTGACGTATCTCTATACGCACCGCATTCCGGTCGAGATCGCCGCGCGCGAGAGCGGAACGCAGTCACGCGAGCAAGTTTTGGACATCATGCTCGCCGCGATCGGCGCGGCGGTTGCCGCCGACCGCACGCTCGGCGGTCTCTGCGATTTCATCGAGGCGGAAGCGCCGGCGACCGCCGACATCGATGCCGCCGGCGCGCAGACCGCGCGCTGGGCGGACGCCGCGATCGTCGCGAGCTACGGCACGCCCGATCCGCTGAACTGATCCGTCGTTTCACATTGCAGGAGATGTCCCATGGCCAGGGCCAGAGGAGCCAATGCTGTTCTTGCCGCGGCGTTCGAGACCACCTACGGCACGCCGCCGGTAAGCGGTTACAAGAAGCTTCCCTTCGTCTCCTCCGCGCTCGGCGAGGAGCAGAACCTGATCGAAAGCGATCTCCTCGGGCTCGGCCGCGAACCGCTGCCACCGAGCAAGGACGTGGCCAATAACGAGGGCGACGTGGTCGTCCCCGTCGATCTGCGCAATTTCGGCTACTGGCTCAAGCTTCTGCTCGGCGCGCCAACGACGACGGGGACGGGGCCCTACACGCACACCTTCGTTTCGGGCGCGCTTGCGCTTCCTTCGATGGCGATCGAGATCGGGCTGCCCGACGTGCCGAGCTACGGCATGAACTTCGGCGCGCGTGCGAATTCCATGAGCATCCAGATGCAACGCTCGGGGCTCCTCAACGCCACCATGGGCTTGATCGCCCAGGGCGAGACGCGCTCCGCATCGTCCGGCGCGGGCACGCCGACGGAGGCCGCGATCGAGCGCTTCAGCCAGGGGATCGGCGCGATCGAGCGCAACGGCGTCGCACTTGGCAATGTCGTTTCGGCGGAACTTTCCTATTCCAACAATCTCGACAAGGTCGAGACGATCCGCCCCGACGGCCGCATCGAGGACGCCGAGCCCGCGATGGTTGCGGCGGCCGGCAATGTCGTCGTGCGATTTGCCAACACGACGCTGCTCGATCAGGCGGTGAACGGCACGGCGTGCGAACTGTCGTTCGGCTGGGAAATCGACGCCAACCGCTCGCTTCTCTTCACGTTGCACGAGGTCTATCTGCCGCGCCCGAAGCTCTCGGTCAGCGGTCCCGGCGGAGTGCAGGCGACCTTTGCCTTCCAGGCCGCCAAGGACCCGAGTCTCAACAAGACCATGACCGCCGTACTCGTCAACGACGTGGAAACATATTGAGGTCTGGCGATGCTCAAGCTTTCCATGGATCGTGAGCCGTTCTGGCTCGACGTGCAACCCGGCGTGCGCATCCGGCTGCGGCCGGCGACGGTCGCGGCGATTCTCGCCGCGCGCGCCGCCGCCGCGGACGTATTGCGCGCCGGCGGCGAGGCCGCAGAAACGCGCGCGGGATTTGCCTTTACGCGCGCGCTTGCGCGTTCTGGCATCGTCGAGTGGGAAGGCATCGGGGACAAGGACGGCAATCCGGTTGCGCCTTCGCCTGAGGCGATCGACGCCGCGCTCGAATGCTGGCCGCTGTTCGATGCGATCGACCGGCTCTATGTTGCGCCGGTCCTCTTGCAGGCCGAAGAAAAAAACGCCTGATCGCCCTCGCCGAATGGCATTTCGGCGGGGGCGACGGCTATTGCGCCGCCTGCGGCGGAACCTGCGCCGAATGCCCTTACGTCCTCAACGCGCCACGCACGCCCGATGGCGTCGCGGCCTGGGAGGCGATCCGGCGCGCGGCGGGCCAGGTGCGCGCCGCGGCGGGCGGCGTCTACGCGCTCGACTTCGGGGCGGTGCTCATGCTCGCCTCCGCCATGGGCGCGCTCAATCCGCTGCTCGTCGAGGCGCTGCCCGAGATCGAACCCATCGTCGTGCGCGCCTATGCCAGGACTGACGACTGAATGAGCACGACGCAACCGCGAGCGTAGGCGAGCGATGTCCACCACAAACGTTTCGATCCGCCTCAACGTCGAGGGCAAGGCGGAGATCAAGCGCGCCTTCGACGAGGTGGCGGTCAGCGGCACCGCAGCCTTCCGCGGCATCGCCTCGGCGATGGACCGGGCGGGCGCCGCCACCGACCGCGAGACGCAACGCTTGCAGCGCCTTGCGCAGGCAGCGAAGCAGGCCGCGGCCGCCGAGCAGGCGCAGCGTGCCTTCAATCAGGTCCTCGGCGTCGGCGCGCCGGTCAAGTCCGCGCGCGAATCGGCGGACGTGTTCGAGAGTGCCGCCAAGGCGGCGGAAGACCTCGAACGCCGCAGCGAGGCGCTGCGCGCGCAGATCGATCCGCTGGGCGCAGCGCAGAAAAAGCTCAACGCCGAGATCGCGGAAGCGAACGCGCTGTTCAAGGCGGGCGCCATTACCGCCAAGGAACAGGCCGCCGCACATGCGCTCGCGCAGGCGCGTTTCGACGCGACCGCCAAGGCGCTCGGCGCGGTGGGCGGTCAGTCGCGGCTCTCCTCCGCCCAGCTTGCGAACCTGACCTATCAGCTCAACGACGTTGTCGTCGGCCTGGCCTCCGGTCAGCAGCCCATGATGGTGATGATCCAACAGGGCTCGCAGATCGCCCAGATCATGGGACAGGCGGGCGTAACAGGCACGTTGAAGGGGCTCGGTCAGGCGCTGGCGTCGCTGCTTACCCCGGCGCGGCTGGCCGGAGGCGCGATCGCCGCGATCGCCATCGGCGCCGCGGCCGCCTGGAACGCCTGGTTCGAGAGCCAGCGCAACGTGATGACCGCGCTCGCCGGCGCCGGACGCATCGCCGGCGCGACGACGGGCGACATCAACCGTATTGCCGAGGCTGGTGCCGCGGCCGGCAAGGTGTCGGCGGCGGCCGCACGCGAGATGGCGGCCGGCTTTGCGCGCACCGGCAAGATCGGCAAGGAGCTGTTCGGCGAACTGATCGCGATCGCCAAGACCTATGCCGTCACCGTCAACGCGGATCTCGGCGACGCCGTCAAGCAGCTTGCGCAGGCCTTCGCCGATCCGGCGCGCGGCGCCGAGACGCTCAACGGTCAACTTGGTTTCCTCGACGATCGCACCCGGCAGTACATCCGCCGGCTCGTCGAACAGAACGACCGCACCGCCGCGCAGCGCGTCCTGCTCGACGCCATGCGCGGAAGCCTCGTCAACGCGGAAGCTGCGACCTCCGCACTCGGCCGCGCATGGGATGCGGTCAAGCGCGCGGCCTCGGATGCCTTCGACGCGCTTGGCCGCGCCGTCGACCGCGCGACGGGCGGCGGCACGGCGGAAGAGCAACTCGCCGGCATCGAACGGCAGATCGCGGCGCTCTCGCGCGGCGGCGGCGCGCCGGCGCGGGTGCTCGCCGAACTGCAAAAGCAGGCCGGCGATCTGCGCGCCAGGATCGCCGACGCCCGCCGGCAGGCCGATATCGGCCGCATCGAGGCGGAGGCCCGGGAACTTTCGCTCAAGGTCGGCGAGGCCGTCCGCGACATCGTCCCCGGCACCGAGACGATCCGGCAGCTCGAAGCGGTACGCGGTTCACTTGGCCGCCTGCTCGAAGACCCGCTCGCCGCACGGCACGCGGGCAACCTTCGCGATGTCGAGGATGCCTATCGCCGCGTCACGCAGGCGCTCGAAAGCTACAGCGGCGAAAATGCGCGCTTCCTCGATCCTTTTGCGCGCAAGCTCCGGCTGCAACAGATCGAGATCGCGCTGATCAATGCGACGACGCCGGCACAGAAGGCGGCGCTCGAAGCCGAGCGCGCGCGGATCGAGCTGATCGGCCAGTCGATCACGCCCGAGCAGCAGGCGCTCGCCATAGCGCAAGCGCGGGGCCGCGTGCTGGCGGAAGCGTCCCGGTTCGTCCGCGACTATGCGCGCGATCAGCAATTCTCGATCGAGCAGACGCAGGCCGAAATCGCCTTCGTCGGCAAGAGCGTCGAAGAAAAGGACAAGTTCATCGCGAAGCTGCGCGCCGAGCAGGACCTGCGCCGGCAGGGGATTTCGGCGGCAAGCGCCGAAGGGCAACTGATCCTCGCCAATGCCGATCGGCAGGCCGCCTTGAACGCCCAGCTCGACCGCGCACGGGAGATTTCGCAAGGTTGGCAGAGCGTCTTCGAAACCTCGATGAACCGCTTCGCCGACCTTCTCGCCCAGGGCAAGCTCGACTGGAATTCGTGGGCGGACGCGGCGCGCGCGGCGCTTGCCGACATTCAGAAGGAACTCCTCAAGCTCGCGGTGATCAATCCGCTGAAGAACGTCCTGTTCGGCACCAATGCGGCGACGCTGGACGGCGCGGGCGGTTTGCTGGGCGGCCTTCTCGGCGCCTTTCGCTTTCATGCCGGTGGTATCGCCGGTCTCGCTGGCGCGCCGGTTCTTGCGCCGGCCGCGGTCTTCGCCGGTGCACCGCGCTTTCACAACGGCGCGTTCCTGCGTCCCGACGAAGTCCCGGCGATCCTTCAGCGCGGGGAGCGCGTGCTCTCGCGCGCGGAAACGAGCCGTTACGAGCGCGAGCGCGCAATGAACGCGCCCATCGTGAACGTGACGATCCAGACGCCGAGCCCTGCCGCCTTCGCGGCAAGCCGCACCCAGATCGCGGCCGATCTTGCCCGCGCCGTGCGGCTCGGCATGCGCGGAACCTGAGAATATGCCTCTGCAATTCCGAGACATCTCGTTTCCGCCCTATGTGGCGCGCGGGGCGACCGGCGGACCGTCCTTCTCGACCAATGTCGTGACGCTCGCCTCGGGCGCCGAGGAGCGCAACATCCTGTGGGCCAACGCGCGCGGGCGCTGGAACATCTCCACCGGCATCCGCACCCGCGCGCAGATGCTCGACGTGATCGCCTTCTTCCATGTCGTGAAGGGCCGCGCCTATTCGTTCCGCTTCAAGGACTGGAACGATTATGTCGCGACCGATCAATTGATGGTCGAGGTGACGCCCACGGTCTGGCAACTCGTCAAGCGCTACGCGATCGGCGGGTTCGAGCATGTCCGCGTCATCACCAAGCCCGTGGCCGGCACGGTCGCGGTCAAGATCGGCGGCGCCCCGGTGACGCCCGAGGACATCAATCCGCTGACCGGCCGCGTCACCTTCGCCGAGGCGCCAGGCGCGGCGCCGACGGCGTCCTTCGAATTCGACGTGCCGGTGCGCTTCGATACCGATGATCTGCCGGTGCAGGCCAACGCCTTCGACCAGCAGGTCGTCTCCCAGATCGTCCTGATCGAAGTGCGGGAATAAACGATGCGCGACCTGACCGCCTCCATGCAGGAGAAGCTCGCGAGCGGGCTGACCACCTTCTGCCATTGCTGGCTTCTGGAACGGACCGATGGGGTCAAGCTCGGCTTCACCGACCACGACGAGAACCTGACCTTCGACGGCGTCACCTACGAGGCGCTCGCCGGCATGACCGCCTCGGCCGTCACACAGACGCTTTCGCTCAATGTCGATACCATGGACATCGCCGGCGCCCTGCAGAGCGATCGCCTCAACGAGGCGGACCTTGCGGCGGGCCTCTACGACAACGCGGCGCTCACGCTCTATCTCGTCGACTGGACCGATGTCGCCGACCGCGACATCGTCTTTGCCGGCTCGGTCGGCGAGATCTCGCGGGGGCTCAATGCCTTTACCGCCGAGATGCGCGGGCTGTCGCACGCGCTCAACCAGGAACGCGGCCGCATCTATCAGCGCGCCTGCGATGCCGACCTCGGCGATGCCCGTTGTACGGTCGATCTCGACTCCCCGGCCTACAAGGGCAACGGCGCCGTCGATGCCGTGAGCTCAAGCCACGCCTTCTCGGCGAGCGGGCTCAATGGTTTCACCAACGGCTGGTTCACCGGCGGAAAGCTCGTCTGGACAAGCGGCGCCAACCAGGGCGCGGCCATCGAGGTCAAGACCCACGTCAACACCGGCGCCGAGGTGTCGTTCGATCTGTGGGAATCGATGGCCTTCGATATCGCGCCCGGCGACACCTTCATGGTCACCGCGGGCTGCGACAAGAGCCTCGATACCTGCATCGCCAGATTCAACAACGTCGCGAACTTCCGCGGCTTCCCCTTCATTCCGGGCAACGACGCGGTCGTGGCCTATCCCAACACCGGCGATCGCAATGACGGCAAATCCCGATTGGGCGGCTGATGTGAGCCGCGCCGCGATCGTCGCGGAAGCGCGTTCATGGATCGGCACGCCGTACCGGCATCAGGGCTCGCTCAAGGGCGCGGGCTGCGATTGCCTCGGGCTGATCCGCGGCGTCTATCGCGTCTTCTGCGGTCCCGAGAAGGAGCCGATCACGCCCTATTCGCCCTATTGGGCCGAGGAGAGCGGGCAGGAGACGCTGCGCGATGCCGCCCGCCGGCATCTCGTCGAGATCGACGCGGCGCCGTTCCGCGACGGCGCACCGCTCGATGCTGGCGACGTGATCCTCATCCGCGTGCGCGACCGGGGAATCGCAAAGCACGCCGCGATCGCCTCGGGACCGGACGCGATCATCCACGCCTATGAACGTCATGCGGTCGCCGAAGACACGCTGCCCGCCGCCTGGCGCCGGCGCATCGCCTATGCGTTCCGCTTCCCGGGGATCGCGGATTAGCCATGGCCTCGCTCGTTCTCACCGTGGCGGGCTATGCCGTCGCCGGTCCGGTCGGCGCGCTGGCCGGCTCCTTCGCCGGAAGCTTCATCGATCGCAAGCTGTTCGCCCCAGCCCCGGTCAACACTGTTCAGGAGGGACCGCGGCTCACCGACCTCTTTGTGACCTCATCGAGTGAAGGCACGCCGGTCCCGCGCGTCGTCGGCCGCATGCGGATAAGCCCGCAGCTGATCTGGGCAACGAATTTCCGCGAGGTCGTGACGGTCTCGACCCAGCAGGCCTCTTCCGGAGGAGGCGGCAAGGGCGGCGGCGGTGGCGAGGCGCCTCCCACGACCACGACCACCAAGACCTACAGCTATTTCGTGTCGTTTGCCTTGGGGCTCTGCGAGGGGCCGATCGTCGGCATCGGTGGCGTGTGGGCGGACGGTAAGCCGCTCGATCTGTCGCGCTATAATGTCCGGCTCTACAAGGGCGACGAGACGCAAGGCCCCGATCCGAAGATCGCCGCGGTCGAGGGATCTGGCCGCGTGCCCGGTTTCCGCGGCCTTGCCTATCTCGTCTTCGAGGAGATGCCGCTCGAAAAGTTCGGCAACCGCATTCCCCAGATTTCGGTCGAGGTGATCCGCCGCCCAAGCGCGACCGGCCTGCGGCTCGAAGATGCGCTCAAGGCCGTGACCATCATTCCCGGCCTTGGCGAATTCATCTACGCGACCGACACGGTCTATCGTTCGGATGGCTTCGGTCACTCCATCGCCGAGAACCGGCACGGCAGCCACGGCAAGGCGGACTTTCTGGTGGCGCTCGACCAGTTGCAGGCAGCCGCGCCGAACGTCAACGCGGTCTCGCTGGTCGTCGCCTGGCACGGCACGGACCTGCGTTGCGGCAATTGTCAGATCAAGCCCAAGGTCGAGTTCGGCGCGAGCAAGGTCACGACGCCATGGAGCTGGCAGGTCTCCGGCATCGGGCGCGCCAGCGCCGCTGTGGTGTCGTCCGATAGCTTCGGCGCCCTGCTCGGCGGCGCGCCGGCCGACCGCTCGGTGGTGCAGGCCATCGCCGAGCTTAAACGCCGCGGCTTCCGCGTCGTGCTCTATCCGTTCGTGATGATGGACATTCCGAGCGGCAACAGCCTGCCGAACCCTTACAGCGACAATGCATCGGCCATCGGGCAGCCGGCCTTTCCCTGGCGCGGCCGCATCACCTGCTCGCCGGCGCCGGGCTTCGCGGGGACGGTCGACAAGACCTCGGTCGCCGCGGATCAGGTCGCGGCCTTCTTCGGCAGCGCCGCGCCGGCTCACTTCGGCGCCTGGAACGGTAACACCATTCCCTATAGCGGCCCCGCCGAATGGTCGTACCGGCGCTTCATCCTGCATTATGCGAAGCTCGCGGCCGCCGCGGGCGGCGTGGACGGCTTCCTGATCGGCTCGGAGATGGTCGCGCTCAATGCGGTGCGATCGAGCGCGTCAGATTTCCCGGCGGTCGCGCACATGGCCGCGCTCGCCGCCGGCGTGAAGGCGATCGTGGGCGCGGGCTGCAAGGTCGGCTATGCCGCGAATTGGGACGAATACGCCAACGTCCGCCCCGATGACGGCTCGAACGATGTCTATTTCCATCTCGATCCGCTCTGGGCCAGCGCGAACATCGATTTCGTCGGGATCGACAATTACATGCCGATCTCCGACTGGCGCGCCGGCCGGCTGCATCTCGATGCGCAGGCCGGCGCGCCTTCGGTCTATGACCAGGATTACCTGCAAAGTAACATTGAAGGCGGCGAACTGTTCGACTGGTTCTATGCCTCGGCCGACGACCGCAAGACGCAAACGCGCACGCCCGTCACCGACGGCGCCTATGGCAAGCCATGGGTCTTCCGCTACAAGGACTTCCATAGCTGGTGGGCAAACCAGCACTATGATCGGCCGGGCGGCGTCGAAAGCGCAATGCCCACCGCCTGGGCGCCGCGGTCGAAGCCGATCTGGTTCACCGAATTCGGGTGTCCCGCGATCGACAAGGGCACGAACCAGCCGAACGTCTTTTACGACCCCAAGTCGTCGGAGAGCTTTTACCCGTATTTCTCGACCGGGCGCCGCGACGATCTGATCCAGCGCGCCTTCCTCGAAGCCCACATCGCCTATTGGAATCCGGCCGCCGGCCACAATCCGGCCTCGCCGGTCTATGACGGTCCCATGATCGATCCGGGCTCGCTGTTCGCCTGGACCTGGGACGCGCGGCCCTATCCGCAATATCCGAACGCTTCGCTCGTCTGGCGGGATGCCGCCAACTGGCGGCGCGGGCACTGGCTCTCCGGCCGCCTCGGCCTCGTGACGCTCGCCGATACCGTGCAGGAAATCTGCGCAGGCCTTGGCGTATCGATCGACACCTCCGGCATCAACGGCATCGTGCGCGGCTATACGATCGACAGCATCATGAGCCCGCGCAGCGCGCTCGCGCCCCTGATGCAGGTCTATTTCTTCGACGCCGTCGAATCCGGCCGCGCCATCCGCTTCGTCCAGCGCGGCGGCGCGCCGGTTGCAAGCTTCGCCCTGGACGGCCTCGTCGATACGGGCAGCGAGAACAAGCGCTTCTATACGCTCACCCGCGCGCAGGAAACCGAGCTGCCCGAGACCGCGCACTTGCGTTTCCTCGATCCCGACAACGACTATCAGGCGGCCGATGTCTATTCGCGAAGGCTCAAGGGATCGAGCCGCCGCACCATCGAGGCCGCGCCGGCGCTCGCCCTCGACTATGCCGAGGCGCAGGGCATCGCCGATGCGCTCCTTGTCGATGCTTGGGTCATGCGCGAGCGCGCCGATCTCATGCTGCCGCCCTCGGCCTATGCGCTGGAGCCGACCGATGTCGTCACGCTCGATCTCAACGGCCGCGCCTTCGAGATGCGGATCGATCAACTCGGCTATGAGCGGACCCGGCCGGCCAGGCTCGTTCGCACCGACGAGGCGACCTACGGCGCGCCCGATGCGCCCTCGCCTTCCCGTCAGCCGCGGTCCGAAGCCGAGCCCGGACCGGCCGTCCTGCACATCATGGACCTGCCGGTCCTGACTCCGGCCGAGGTGCCGGGCGCGCCGCGTCTTGCCGCCTATGCCGAGCCCTGGGCGCGGGTCGATGTGTTCCGCTCGCCTTCAACCAGCGGCTTTGTGCGCGACCAGTTCATCGTCAACCGCTCAACCATCGGAAAGACACTGTTCGACTTCTATTCCGGCCAGCTCTGGACCTGGGACATGGCGAACAGCCTTTATGTCCAGTTGCCATCGACCGAGGCGCTCGCTTCGCTCGACGACGTTTTCGTGCTCGCCGGCGGCAATACCTGCGCGATCCAGAACGCCGGCGGCGAATGGGAGATTCTGCAATTTGCGGCCGCCGAACTGATCGCGCCCGGCCAATACAAGCTCACGCGGCTCCTGCGCGGCCAGCTCGGCAGCGAATACGCCATGCGCGATCCCGTGGCCGCCGGCGCGCCGTTCGTGATGCTCGATGCCACCGTCATTCAGTCCACCATCGCCGTCACCGAACGCCGCAACCCCTGGACCTGGAAATGGGGGCCCTCGACCAAGACCATCGACGATCCGACCTTCCAGGCGGTCACGTTCGCTTTCGACGGCGTGGGGCTTCGCCCCTACAGCCCTGTTCATCTCGCCGGCGTGCGCAACCCGGCCACCTTCGACTGGACGCTCTCCTGGATACGCCGCACCCGCATCGACGGCGACAACTGGGAAGCGCCGGACGTGCCGCTCGGCGAAGAGGTCGAGCTCTACGAGATCGATATTATCGATATCGGCACCGGCGAGATCAAACGCACGGTGAGCGTCGCGCAACCGAAATTCGTCTACACGTCGGCGATGCAAATAGCCGACTTCGGCAGCAGCCAGTCGCAGATCAAGTTCGCCGTCTATCAGATCAGCCTCGCCTATGGGCGCGGCACCGGCGCAATCAAGACAGTCCCTTAGAGCCATGACCGATACCCCGCATCTCGGGCTGCCGCTGATCGCGGCAAGCCAGTCGCAGAAGCACGTCACCCACAATGAGGCGTTGTACATCCTCGACACCTTGGTGCAGCTCGCGGTGCTCGACCGCGATCTTTCCACGCCGCCCGGATCGCCGAGCGAAGGCCAGCGCTGGATCGTTGGTGCATCACCCACCGGGGCATGGGCCGGTCATGCGGACCACATCGCCGCCTGGAAGGACAGCGCCTGGCAGTTCAGCGTGCCGAAGACCGGCTGGCTCGCCTACGTCGTCGACGAAAACTCACTGCTCGCATGGGACGGCAGCGCATGGGTCGCGGCTATCGAATTTGCACTCAACAATCTCAGCCACCTCGGCATCAATACAAGCGCCGACACTGACAACAAGCTGGCGGTCAAGAGCAACAGCGTTTCGTTCTCACATGACGACGTCACGCCCGGCACCGGCGACATGCGCGTCAGCATTAACAAGTCTGCCGCGAACAAGGATGCAGGCTTCGTCTTCAATGACGCATGGAGCCCGCGCGCCATGTTCGGCCTGCTTGCCGACGACGATTTCATGCTGAAGACATCGCCGGACGGGTCGAACTTCTTCAATGCAGCGCGGTTTTTCAACTGGTGCGGCCGTGCCGATGTGCGCGACTCGGCCCGCCGCCGCTATGTCGAGTGGTTCCCGAACGTCAACACGACGACGCTCAACGCCCAGGGGCTGACAGCGACGGTCACCGGCACCGCGACCGCCGCGGCGATGTCCAACACCAGTATGTTCTCGCAGAGCCCACGGCTTATCTTCGCGTCCGCCGCATCGGCGGGATCGTCCGCCGGTGTGAACGGCGCGCAGCTCATCGTCTGGCGCGGCAGCAGCAGCGATCGCGGCGGCTTCTATCTCCTGATGCGCTTCGGCTGGGAGGTGCCCCAGGCGCAGGGCCGTTGCTTCGCGGGTTTGCGCGGCTCCACCGCCGCGATCGGCAACGTCAATCCGAGCACGCTCACCGATATCATCGGAGTCGGTTTCGATTCCGGCCAGGCCACGATGCGCATGCTGTTCAACGATGCCTCCGGCACCGCGTCCGCCGTCGATCTGGGCGCGAACTTTCCCTCCAATGCAGGGCATGACTTCTATGAGCTGATGCTGGCGGCCGAGCCGGCGGCAAGTGAAGTGAAATGGCGCGTCGAGCGGCTCAACAGCGGCCACATCGCGACGGGCACCATAAACTCTGACATGCCCGCCGCTGGCACGTTCCTCACTCCATATCTCTGGGGCAACAACGGGACAACCGCCGCCGCGGTGCAGATCGCCTTGCACACCATGTACCTGGAGAATTCAAGTCTCTACGGCTCGCGTGGGTTCTGAACCCGGCGTTGCTCGCGCCCTAGAGCCACGACGAACCCTGAAACGCAAGCTTCTGCGGCTTGCGCGCTTCCAAAGCCCTCCGGAGCAAATCATGCGCTTTGCCACGGCGTTCGCGGCGCTCGCCGCCGCGCTCTTGCCGGCCGCCGGCGCCGCCGAAGATCTGATCGAACCGACGCCGCAGGAAGCCGCCGACATCACGCGCTGGATTCCGCAGAGCTGCTGCCGCACGAACAATTGCTGCCGCAAGGTGCACGAAAGCGCGCTGATCCAGCTGTCCGACGGCAAGGTCCGCGTGGTTGCGACCGGGCAGGTGCTGCCCCGGACAGGCTGGTCGCAGGACGGCCAGACATGGCGCTGCGCCTGCGACCTCATCGATGGCCGGTGGGTGGTGCATCCCGGCGCGCATACGCGCTGCGTGTTCCCGGTCCCGGCCGGCTCCTGACCGCCGCCATGCGCGGCGGTTCGCATGTTTCGACTTGAAACGGGGCGCGATCCCAATGCGAAAGATCAACGTCATCGCCTTCGGCGGGCTCGGCGGCGCCGTGTTTTCCGCAGGCCTCAAGACCATCCTCATGCGGCTGCAACGCATCGATGGCGTCGATTATTGCACCTATGAGGACTATGCGTCCTGGCGGCGCTGGGCGCAGACCTTGCGCGGCTGGCGCGATCCCACGGTGCTGATCGGGCATTCGTTCGGCGTCACCGCGGCGCTCGCGGTCGCGCGATCCCTGCGCGATGCGGGCCGCGGACCGCGCCTGCCGCTGATGGTCGCGTTCGACCCCTCGCAATGGTGGTGGAGCAATCCGTCGTTGATGGCATCGGGCGGCAACGGCGTGCCGGCCACGCTCGAATGCGTCATCAATTTCTATCAGGCGTCCGGCCCGATCGGGCGGCAGAAACTCTATCGCGAAAGCGGATCGCAGGCCGGGATCGACAACCGGCTGATTACGGGCGCCATGCACGGCGCGATCGAGGACCGGCGCGATCTGCAGGATGCAACCGTCAATGCGGTGCGGCTCGTCATCGACACCCTGAAACAAGCGGCATGAGGCCGGACATGGACCTGCAATGGTGGATCACCGTCATCGGCGTGCCTCTGGTCGGCGCGCTGTTCTGGCTGCGCTTTCATGACCGCAACGAGACCGATGCCGCCCTGCGCGCCCTGAAAGACGAACTCGCCAATTACAAGCTTCTGGTCGCAACGAGCTTCGTGACGGCGACCAGCATGAAAGACCTCGAAGGCCGGATCATGAGCCATCTCGACAAGATCGAGAAGAAGATCGACCGCGTGATCGTGCAGCGGCATCCGCCGGCCGAATAGCCCCCGTTCGTTTCCCCGCCCCCACCCACGAAAGCCCGCCACGCGTGCGGGCTTTGCCGTTTCAGGAGACATCCCATGGCGAAATGGACCTATGACGAGGCGCTCAGGCGCCTGCTTGCGCATGAGGGCGGCTATTCCGACCACCCCTCCGATCCGGGCGGCCCCACGAAATACGGCATCACGATCCATGACTATCGCCGCTACGTGAAGCCGAACGCGGCCGCCGCCGACGTGCGGGCGATGACGATCGACGAGGCGAAAGCGATCTATCGCAAGCGCTACTGGGACGCGCTCTGCTGTGACGATCTGCCGGCGGGAATCGACTACGCGGTCTTCGATTACGGCGTGAACAGCGGGATCGGACGCAGCGGAAAGGTACTGCGCCGGGTGCTCGGGCTTCCCGACAACACGCACGCCGTCAACGCCACCGTGCTCGGCGCGCTCGTCCGGCGCGATCCGAAGGCGATCATCACCGCGATCTGCGACGAGCGGCTGGCTTTCCTGAAGCGCCTGAAGACATGGCCGGTATTCGGCCGCGGCTGGGAGCGGCGCGTGTCCGAGGTCCGCGCGGCGAGTCTGCGCATGGCGGCCGAGCGCGCGCCCGCGCCGGTGCCGCAGGTCGAGATCGCGTCCGCCGCCGGCAAGGGCGAGCTGCCCCCATCCGCCGGCGCGAAGAAGGTCGTCGCCGGCACCGGCGCGGCCGGTTCCGTGGCGGCTGGCGGCGCCTTCAGGGATTGGGTTGCCGCTCACCCGTGGGAAGCAGCCGCGATCGGCTGCGGCGCGGTCCTCCTCGTCGCCGGTTCCCTCGTCCTCATCGAGCGTTGGCGCCGCCGCCGTCAGGAGGCAGCGATTCCCGGAACGCCCTTCGTACCCGAACTCTCCGCTGCATAGGAGGCGATGATGATGATTGTCCTGATTACGTTCGCCGCGCTCGTCGGCGCGGCGCTCGTCTATGTGCTGTTCTTGCGGCCTGCGCTTGAGCGGCGCGGCCTCGTCCATCCGCTCCCGTCCGATCTCACGTCCTGGCGCGATCGCATCGCGGATGCGGTGCGCAATTCGGCGACCATCGCCTGGGGTTGGCTCTGCGTCTTCTTCGGCGCGGCCTGGGGCCTTGTCCAGCAGGCGGTCGACGTGCTCGGCGATCCCGAGATCAAGGCGCAGATCACGACGCTGATCCCGCCCCAATGGCTGTGGGTTGCGGTGATCGGCTTCGGCGTCGTCACGATCCTCGCGCGGCTCCGCACCGCGCGCCGGACGGAGTAGGCGCCGTGTGGTCTTGGCTCGCTAGCCTTATCGGCGGCCCGATCCTGAAGGGCCTGCTCGATGCCTACCGCGCGAAGCTCGACGCCGCGAATGCACGCGATCGCCTTGCGGCCGACCTCGCGGCGAAGGAGATCGAAGCCGGGATCGACGCGCGCCGGCAGGCAAACGCGCTCATCATCGCCGAGCAGGGGCGATGGTACACCGCCATCATCCGGCCGCTGCTCGCGGCGCCCGTCATTATCTATCTCTGGAAGGTGATCGTCTGGGACAAGGTGCTCGGGCTCGGCACGACCGATCCGCTGACGGGAACGGTCGCCGAATGGGCGGGGCTGATCGTCACCACCTACGTTGGCGGGCGAACGGTCGAAAAGGTCGCGCGCATCTTCGCGAGACGCATATGACGCCAGCGCGCGATGCGCGCCGCGCTGCTGCTGACGCTGCTTCCGATCCTGCCCGGCTGCGCGACGACGACGGCTTCCGTCGGGACTGACGCCGTCGCGTGCTCGGCGTTCGAGCCGATCCGGTGGTCGAAGAAGGATACCGAGGAGACGATCCGGCAGGTGAAGGAGCACAATGCGGCGTGGAAGGCCATTTGTGCGCACGAATGATTGCCTTCCGCCGAGGGGCACGGCGCGGCTGGCCGCGGTCACAGACTACGTCGCTCTCCGCGACGCGGTGCGGCGTGCAGAGACGGAAAGTAGTTTCTGCCTGTTTGCGCCCGTTTCCGCCTGGGTCTGGCGGTCGTTCTCATGGCGATGTCAGGACATGAGGTGGTGCCTTTCACATCGAGCTGATCCGGAGGCGGTTGCCATCGCCGACCGGCATTATAACCGGCAAAAAATCGGCTCGCGCCAATTCGTCCCGCCGGGCCGTTGTCTTGTTTTCAAGACAATCTGCGGACGCGCGCTTTGGGTCACATCGTGGCCCTTCCCGCAATATGTCCGTCACGCGTGGGCAGGCGCGTGCATTAACAGCCTTTTCCGAAATGAAGGCGCTGGGCTTTCAAGCGAACTGATCTTGGAAGCCGTCGCGGCAACCCGCGCTTATTGGGAGCCGCCGTCGCTTGGAATGATCACGTTTGTCGATCCCGACAAGACCCGCAGGAAGCGCGATCCCGGTCGCTGCTACCGCAAGGCGGGATTCCGGCATGTCGGATTCACCGCGGGCGGCCTGTGGGCGTTCCAACTTCTCCCGGAATTCATGCCGTCCGCCTCGCGTCCATCGGCACGTCTTCCCCTCTTTACAGCGTCCGCATGACCGACGTACTTCCATCCGGCGCTGCGTGCGAGCGCAAGAGCCATCTTTGGGCGCGCGATACGGACGACTGGTATGTCGAACCGGCGTAGTACGCCGAGGAGCTTTTCATGAACTGCTGGGGGGCTGAGCAAGACTTTGGGTCACGTTATCCTCGCGAAGCTTGTCCTTCACGCTGCCTCTGACTGAAATCTCCTTTGAGAGCTTTTCGGATGCGACAATCTGCGAGAGCGTTATATTCGTCGTTCAATTCAATTCCGACCGCGGAGCGCCCGCTGAGAAGCGCGACGACAAGCGTAGTGCCCGATCCTGCAAACGGATCGAGCACCGTGCCGTTCGGAGGGCATCCGCACCGCAGGCACCGCTCTACCAGCTCGGCAGGAAATGGTGCGCAGTGCGCGTACGGATTCTCAGGACGCGCGCGGATGGTCCAAATGTCCTCTTCGCCGTTTAAGCCCGCGCGATTGAAGAAATATCGTGGCTGCTTGGAGAAGATGAATACGTTTTCGTGGGTGCGCCACGGCCTATCTTTGGCAGTTGGCTCGCCGAGCGCATTGGGCCTGTGCCAGATCACGGAGCTTCGAAGCGTCCATCCCTTCGCCTGCATTGCAAGAGCGACGCGCCAAGGCAATCCAATCAGAGATTTGCGAGGCAACCCGAGCCCGGGGCCATCTACCGCTCGAAGTTTCTGGCGCGCGATCTGTCGTGCGCTATGCTTCTTATCACGACCGTGCGGCTTGCCCTTTGCATTGTAATAAGCATCGCCGAGATTGAGAAAGACGAGCCCGTTGTCCACCAGTACTTCCTTGGCCTCCGAAAACGCGTCGACCAGCGCGTTCACGTATCCGGCAACCGTCGCCTCGTGTCCAATCTGGCCTTCTACGTTGTAATCGCGTTGCCAGAAGTACGGGGGCGACGTGACAATTGCATTGATCGACTGACGCGGGAGTGCACGCAGACCAGCGCATACGTCGGCGGTAATGAGGCGGTAGGACAGGCCCTTGCCGACGTTGCCTTCCCGAACACGGACTCGATCACCTTGAGCATGCGTCGCAGGTCGTACATCTCTGTCTGGGTCCAGGGTCGGCTTCAGTAGGGCCAGTTCGCCAGACTGTTTCCTCGCGAGCCATGCCTCTAGATCGGCCTGCGAAATCCGCACTTGGCCACGCTTTCCGACCCGTGTGTGTGGTAGTTCATTCGCCCTGAGCGCACGTCGCAACGTACTGAGGGACACCTGAATCGAATCCGATATCTCTTGAAGCGTATGCAGACGCTCCAACATGGGTGCACTTTCTTGGGCAGGGGTTCAGGCGAATCAACTCGATGTTCAAGAGTCGCATCAGTGACCAATGCTGGTCAATAGTAGTCACGTTTCGCCGACGTTCTTAGGTGGGGATAGCGAGCCGCTGTCTCAGCGCTTCAGCCAGAGCTGTACGATCCATGGACGAGACCAGCGCCACGTCGAGCGTGCCTAAATCCGAGTCCGCCCGGCGAACTATGTCTTCCGGGAAAATCAGCACTACCTTCGGACAAGGCGGTCCGACTTCCCATAGTGAGAGATAGTCGAATGCGTATCCCAACGCCTTGTAAATGCTGTCGGATGTATATGCCGCATCACGCGACTTCTTTACCTCCAGCAGCATGACGATCGGCCGATCTTGGCCGACCGGGTACCGAGCAACGACGACATCCGGCCGCCGTGCAGCGCCCAAAATGCCTTGATGAGCTGCGACTACGTCGCGGTACCGGGAACGCTCCCCAAGCATCGTGTGCGGCGATTGGTCGAAGAAGACGCGCACCCTGCCAGCGTGGGCGCTCTCGAATGCGGCAACGTGTTCGCGGCCCGGGACCGCCAAGCCATATTCGATCGGAGATCCCAATCCGATATCCTGCTCAAGAATGTCCAACACGAGCGTGAGCGCGTACAGCTCGAAAAGGTCGTCCGACTGGTCAGGTGCGAGCCAGTTCGCACGTAAAAGATCGAGTGTTCGTAGCCAGCGAGCACTGCGCTTGCCGCTTAACCTGGCGGCTCGCCGCTCCGCCAGGTGCGCCGCCTGTCGGTACGCATGATTTCGGTGATGCTTTGCAGCGGCGATCATCATTGGCGTGACGCTGGCCGGCGCGGCTACCTGCATGAACCAATGGTGCGACAGGGCTTCCGTGCATGCGGTTTTCACAATGATCAATCGATCCGGCAGGGCCGCTGAACCTATGCGCGTCTCGAATGCATCAATCGCATCGGCGACCGAAGCGACCAACCAGCGCACCAGCAAGTTCTCCGGGAGCAAAAACGAGCGTACAGGCAATCGCGTGACGTAGTGTGTGCTGAGTATCTTGCCGGACCTGCGGGCGATGGTCGTTCTGCTCCACTGCGGGTTGCCGCGCAGACCTGGGCCGACCACGGAATCCGCGCCGATGCGCTCGTTTGCGAGCGCATCGAGCAGGGCGCCGAGCGACTTCGAAAAGAAAGTAGAGTACTCCGCATATGCAAGGTCGACCGCCGAAGCAAGCAACTCAACGTCGGCATGCGCGCCGGAGAGCTTCGCAAGAAAGGTAGTCAAGACCTTAAGATCGAGGGGCTCAGCATGGGCTTCGACCGCCGATCGGCCGATGTTGCTCAGAAAACGGCCGGGACGCTGCGGATCACAGACAAATTCGCGCCACTGCTGCTCCAGGCTCACTCAACGTATCCCGTCCAGTTGGCAAGGCTCTTCCCGAATCGCTGGCGCGCGTCCGGCGCCAGATGAGGCGCGAGCATCGTTAGGAATCCTTCGTGCTTGTCTGCGCGCCCCTGAAACTGGGGCGCCACGTACAGGTCAAGTGCTGATGCGAGCAGCTGATCCTTTGACCGCGTCGGATCGACGCTAACCTCCGCCACAACCTGCTGAATCATTGCTTTTGGTATGGCGAATCCCATCCCCATGTCGATGGACTTCAGTCCAGAAGGAAGCGCGAAGAGTGCTTTCAGGCTGTCCACGAACGCTGGCTGGCTTGCGCGCAATCCCGAAGAGTTCGCGACCTCGTCGATGAGGGCGACATACTCCGCTTCGCTTGGCATTCCAACGGGGATAAATGCAAAGCGGCGTACAAACGCAAACGAGAGCTTCTTCAGACTTGCTTTGTCGCTGTCATTCATCGCGCCGATCAAGCGCCACCACGAGGGCATGTGAATCGCTTCGATGTCGTCGGATGGCGCCTCGCCGCCGGTAATCAGGCGAATGCGTTTTCCATCTTTTGAACCCTCATACTTGCGGTACGGAAGATCGACGTCGCTGCCAGAGAGCAGAGTGAACAGTTCGCCAAACGCCTTGTCGATGTCGGCGCGGTTGATTTCGTCAATGACCAGGATGCGTCCTTGGATCATGGACGAGACGATCACGCCAGGTTGAAAATCCAGTCGCTCGCCTTTCTCGTCGTATTGCGGAAAATATCCGCCGATGGTTTCGAACGTGGTCCATGAGTCGGTCGCGGTGACCAGCCACGGGTCGAAGGCGGCCGCTTTGCATATGCGCTTCGCGAGCTCGGTCTTGCCGCATCCCGGTGGCCCCGTGAACACAACGTTCATCCCCGAGCGCAGAGCCGAAAGCGCCTGCACCGCAGCCTCACGAACGCCCTTCAAATCGGCAATCGACTTCTCGATTTGTGTGATGTCGATTGCCCACGACCCGCTTGCGCTAGGCTCGGGCGTGCCTTCCTCGGCGGCAGTGACTTCGGTCGTCTCCTCAGGCAGCTGAGGTTCAAGCAGTGCTTCGAGATCAGCGTCGGATATGGGATCTGGTTGGAGGGCGATCGCGCTCAGCGCTGGGTCCTTGGAGGTCGAAAAGACCGATCCGACCAAGCCGTACGCCGCCAGCCTGAACTCATCGACAAAACGATTGATCGCATCGTCGTGACTGGCAACGTCTGTGGTCCGATAGAACCACGCCGCAAGATGGTGGACAGAGAGTGGGATGGCGCCGATCACCTCCTTGTGGCGCTCGGCCAGGATGGTCGCGGGGTTCTCTTTCAGTGCGAACCCGGTCGTGTTGCCGGCAGCGTCCTCGTCACGCCGATATATCCATGGCCGGTCATTTCGCATCCGCTGAAGGCTTGTGCCGCCGACGTTGCGTACCTTCCAGCGCGAGATGCCCCTCCTGGACCTATCGAACGGGACGTAGAACGGGCGTGCTTCGGTACCGCCAGGAGGCGCAAAGTAGTCGCGAAGCAGAGCGTGTTCCTGTTCACTCCCAAAAGGGACGCCTACTACGGAATCCTTGGCTGGCACCCCAGCCCGTAGCATCGCGAGAAACGTCACGAGGGAGGGGTGGGTATGGTCGGGCAGATACTGCAGTGAAAGCCGAATGTGATCGGCTCGAAAGAATGGCATGCCCCCTATTCCACTTCACCTTGGCTCTCTCCGAGCCGAGTCGCGCTCGAACCGCGGAGCAACTTACGCGCTCTCGACCACCGCCGTAAACCGAATTAGGAGGAGGCGCGCCGAAGTGGAGATTTTTGGCGAGGTATTGCGGAGTTGACAATCGAACGCCCCGGACGCGGGTCCGGGGCGTTTCTGAAACGGGTCAAATCCGGACACCAGACGGACACGAAAAAGCGCTTCGGAAATCGATCCGAGGCGCTTCTTTGTAAGCTATTGACTTAGCTTGCAATTTTGGTTGCGGGGGTAGGATTTGAACCTACGACCTTCAGGTTATGAGCCTGACGAGCTACCGGGCTGCTCCACCCCGCGTCACCATCCTCTGCGGTGCCGTGCGCACCGCGTCAAAACCTCACCACAGTCCGCGCCGGCGGCAAGCGACCGCCTCCCCGCCGCCCGCCTGCGACCGCCTCCCCGCCGCCCGCTGCGACCGCCTCCCCGCCGCCCGCCCGCCCGCTGCGACCACCCTTCCCCGCCGCCCGCAGCGACAGTCCTCGCCGCCGCCCGCGGCGACCGCCTCGCCGCCGCCGCCCGCCGCGACTGCTCGCCGCCTCTGCCTGGAGCGACTGCTCCTCGCCGCTGGCCGCGCCAGCCCCGCTCACCGGCGCCCAGCCACGGCCGCCTCGGCGCAAGCGGCGCGCTGGCAGCAGGCCGAAGCCGGCACCGGGTGAGACGCCGCCGCCCGGCTCGCGCCCGCCGCGCAAGCTCGGCGCACCGGCCCCTTCCATGCCGCGGCGCGGCCCTTATAGCAGCTTTTGCGTGCTTGTGAACCCCGTTGCCGCGCTGGCCGGGTGACACGCCACGGCGGGCGGCGGCGCGCGGAGCTGCCCATCCACGGTGGCACGTGGGCCGGAGAGGGGTCCTGGGTCCCGGCCGGGTCCCGCTCGCTCGCTTGGCTCGCGAGCGGGGCCGGGGTGCCGCGGCTGCTGGGCCCCGTTGCCCTCGCGGACCAGGCACAGGCATTGCGGGTCGGCCGCTCTGCCGGCGGCCGGCTCAGTGCAGCTTCACGTGCGGCTCGGTGCGCCGGGTGATGAGGCGGGCCATGGTGTCGAGCGTCACGCGTGCCGGCCCGTGCAGCGCGAGCTGGTGCATCTTGTAGAGGGATTTGTACATGAGCCCGGCGAACACGCCCTCGATGAACAGGTTGCCGCCGACGAGCTTGCCCATCAGGTTGCCGACCGTGGAGTAGGCTCCGAGCGAGACCAGCGAGCCGAAATCGCGGTAGGTCCACTCCCGCACCGGCTCGCCGCGCAGGCGGCGCGGCAGCTCGCGGGCGAGGTGCGAGGCCTGCTGGTGGGCGGCCTGGGCGCGCGGCGGCACCGGGGTGGCATGGCCGGGCCAGGGGCAGGCGGCGCAGTCGCCGATGGCGAAGATGTCGTCGTCGCGCGTGGTCTGCAGCGTGCGCCGGACCACGAGCTGGTTGATGCGGTTGGTCTCCAGCCCGCCGAGGCCGGCGAGCACGTCGGGCGCCTTGATGCCGGCCGCCCACACCACGAGCTCGGCCGGGAGAAATCGCCCGCCCTCCAGGAGCACCCCGCCCTCGGTCACCTCGGCCACCCGCGCGCCGGTGTGGATGCGCACTCCCAGGCCCTCGAGCAGGCGGGCGGCCGCCCGCGACAGCCGCTCCGGCAGGGCGGGCAGGATGCGCGGGGCGGCCTCGATAAGGTTGATGCGGATGTCCTTGTCGGGGTCGATGCGGTCGAGGCCGTAGGCCACCAGCTGGCGGGTGGTCTTGTGCAGCTCGGCGGCGAGCTCGGTGCCGGTGGCGCCGGCGCCGATGATGGCCACCTGCAGCTGGCCGGGCGCCAGCGGCGCCTCCTGGGTGTGGGCGCGGATGAGGGCATCGACCAGCCGGCGATGGAAGCGCTCCGCCTCCTCGGCAGTCTCCAGCGCGATGGCGTGGGCGGCGACCCCCGGCGTGCTGAAGTCGTTGGTGAGGCTGCCGACGGCGATCACCAGCGTGTCGTAGGGGATGGCGTGGGCGGGGGTGACCTGGCGGCCCTGCTCGTCGAGCGTGGGCGCCACGTGCACCCGTCGAGCTGCGCGGTCGAGGCTGCGCAGCTCGCCCAGGCGGAAGGTGAAGCCGTGCCAGTAGGCCTGGGCGAGATAGTCGAGGTCCTCCACGTCCTGGTCCATGCTGCCCGCCGCCACCGCGTGCAGCAGCGGCTTCCAGACGTGCGTGCGGGCCTTGTCGACGAGCGTGACGGCGGCCCTGCGGCGCCGGCCGAGGCGGTTGCCGAGGCGGGTGGCGAGCTCGAGCCCGCCGGCGCCTCCGCCGACGATGACGATGCGATGAAGGCCCGCTTCCATTGGCCGAGCCGCTCCAGCTGCCGGCGTGGTCCGCCCCCCGGGCGTTGTCGCATGGAGGGGGTGCTTCGGCATAGGTGCGGGCGCGCCGTCTGCCGCCACGGCCAGCCGTGCCGCACCGCCCGGCGCGCCGCTCACAAGGCGAACGCCGCCGCCATCGAGGCCAGCAGCAGCGCCGCAAAGGCGACGTTGACGGCACGCCCCAGCGCCGGCCGGCGCAGGGCCCGCGTGAGCGCCGCTCCCAGCAGCAGCCAGGCGATGTCGACCGGCACCATCAGCGCCAGGAGGATCGCGGTCTTGGCGGCAGCGTCGGCGGCGGGGGCGCCGCGCACCACCACGAAGCCCGAGTAGAGGGCGGCCATGGCGGCATAGGCCTTGGGATTGCCCAGGCCCAGGGCAAGGCCGGCGGCGAAACCCGGAGCCCGATCGGCCGCCACCTCGCCCGGGAGCGGGGCGGCGGCGATGCGCCAGGCGAGATGGAGCATGTACAGGGCGGCCAGCGCGGCGACCGCCGGCCCAAGGCCCGGCTGGGCCAGCACCAGGGCCGTCACCCCGCTCGCCGTCACCACCATGACGAGAAGCACGCCGGCGAGGATGCCAGCGAGCAGGGCGAGGCTGCGCCGCGGCCCGAAGGCGGCGCCGGCGGCGGCGAGCGCGAGCGTGGCGGGCCCGGGGCTGCCGGTGAGGGCGATGCCGGCCAGAAGGAAGCTCGCCAGGTCGTGCATGGGCGCCTCGTGTCGCCAATCGCCGCCCGCCCTGCTAAGGAGCGGGCATGCCCAACGTGATGCATCGCCGCCGGCCGGACCGTCTTGAACGATCGTGCGCGGGCGCCTCCTGCGACCGGGCCGACTGGATCAGGGTGGCGCCGGATGCCCCCGGGCTGGAGCGCATCGAGGCCTGCTTCGCCGGCCACGGCTACGATCCGCACCGGCACGACACCTACGCCGTCGGCCTGACGCTCGCTGGCGTGCAGGCCTTCCGCTACGGCGGGCGCAGCGCGGCGAGCCTGCCGGGCCAGGCGGTGGTGCTGCATCCCGACGAGGTGCACGACGGGCACGCCGGGGCCGAAGGCGGCTTCCGCTACCGGCTGGCCTACATCGAGCCGCGGCTGGTTCAGGCGGCGCTGGGGCCGCGCCGGAGCGCGCTGCCGTTCGTGCGCGAGCCGGTGAGCACGGACGCGCGCCTGATCGCCGCCATCGCGCCGGTCCTCGCCGAGCTCGACCGGCCGCTGGAGGAGCTCGAGCGCGACGCCGCCGTCGCCGGCGTGGCCGAGGCCCTGGCGGCCCTCGACGGCTCCTCGCGCCGCACCGCGGCGGCCCCCGCCTGCCGGCAGGCCGTGGCGAGGGCGCGCGCCCATCTCGAGGCGCACGCGGGCCGGCCCGTGGCCTCGGCCGAGCTCGAGGCGGTGACGGGGCTCGGCCGCTTCGAGCTGGCCCGCCAGTTCCGCGCGTGCCTCGGCACCAGCCCCTATCGCTACCAGGTGCTGCGCCGGCTGGAGCGGGCGCGGGCGCTGCTGCTCGCGGGCACGGCGCCGGCCGCGGCCGCAGCCGCGGCCGGCTTCTCCGACCAGAGCCACATGATCCGCCAGTTCCGGCGCGCCTACGGCCTGACGCCCGGGCACTGGCTGCGGCTGGTGGCGGCGGGCAGGCAGCCGCTCGACAGCGCGAGGACGCCCGCCGATCGTGGCCTGTCCAAGCCTGCCGGCGCTGGTCCGGGTGCTATTTCGATCGAGGTCGGCTATGAGGGAGCCGGACTTCGCTGGAGGCCGCGATGAGGACGATCTGGGAGGCATTCGGAAGATTCTTCGGCCCGTCGCACAATGACCGCTTCGCCGAACTCCTCCTGCAGCTCGCCGAGACCGCTGTGACATGCGCCGACCACTTCCGCCGGACCAATGGCGAGGACGTGGGCGGCATCATCGACCATGAGCACCGCGGCGACGCCATCGTCGCCGAGATCCATGAGCTGCTCGACAACGCGTTCATAATGCGCTTCGACGTGGCCGATTGCATGCGCCTCACCGACGATCTCGACAACGTCATCGACGGGATGCGGAAAGTCGCCATCCACATCGACATCTACCGGCCTATTCTCGTACCGCTGCGCCAGGACGCGCTCGACCTCTTTGCCATCGGCGAGCGCATGATGGGCGGCATCCGCGAGCTGGTCGCGATGTTGGGCGAGCCGAAACTGTCCCTGACGGCCGTGCGGGAGAAAGCCAGCGTAATCGACCGCGCGGAGGCAGAGGCGGACAAGGTGGTGGCCGTCGCTGAGCGCAAGCTCGTCGCCGAATACAGCCCTTCCGATGCCAACCACCTGGCATTCATCGCATGGGACAAGCTCTATCAGCTTCTGGAGGAGATGACGGACGAGGCGAACCACTGCGCCGAGCTCATCCTTTCGCTAGCCCGCAAAGAGGCCTGAATGACGCTCCTGACGGTGGCTCTCCTGGTCGCTCTGGCATCCGTGCTTGCCGCCGAGTTCGTCAACGGCTGGACCGACGCTCCGAACGTGATTGCGACCGTGGTGTCGACGGGCGCCATCTCCCCGCGCCTGGCGGTCATCATGGCGGTGATTTTCAACGTGCTCGGGGCCATGGGCGGCACCGCCGTGGCGGCGACGGTCGGCAAGGGCATCGTCGAGCCGCAGGTGATGACGCTGCCGGCGATCACTGCCACTATGATCAGCATCGTGGCCTGGGGCGGTCTCGCGGCACGCATGGGAATTCCGGTGAGCAAGTCGCATGCGCTGCTCGCAGGACTGGCGGGGGCAGGGCTTGCCGGCGGCGGGTGGGAGGCGCTGCAGTGGAGCGGCTGGCAGAAGGTCGGCTATGGGCTCCTGTGCTCGCTCGGCCTCGGCTTTGCTGGCGCATTCGCACTGGGCAGGCTCGTGATCGCCGCATCGGCGCAGGCGCGACCGACCGCGGCGAAGCGACGGTTCGACGGCCTGCAGCTGCTCTCTGCGGCCTTCATGGCCTACAACCACGGGCTCAATGACGGCCAGAAGTTCATGGGTGTCTTCGCGCTCACCATGCTCGCGGGCGGCGCGACGTCGGTCTTCGAAATTCCTCTCTGGATCGTCCTGGTGTGCGCACTCACCATGGGGCTGGGGACCAGCTTCGGGGGCTGGCGCATCATCAAGACGGTCGGCTTCAAGATGGCCCGGATCACCTCCTGGCAAGGGTTCGCAGCGCAGACGTCGGCGGCCTTCACCATCTTCGGCGCCTCCCATTTCGGCATTCCGTTGAGCACCACCCATACCATCACCACCGCCATCGTCGGGGCCAGCGCCGCGGTGCGGACATACGATGTGCGCTGGGGGGTGCTTCGGCGCATCATGGCGGCCTGGTGCCTGACCTTTCCGACGTGCGCCTTCATCGCCTACCTCGCCGCGCTGGTCGCCAACCGCCTGTTCGGCTGAGCGCCGCCCCTTGCGTCCGACGCCGAGCACGCGCACAACTCGTCCATGCAAGTGGCTCGACAGATAGCGGCCCTGCCGTTCCGCCACGAGGACGATGGAACGGTCCGCGTGCTGCTGGTGACCTCGCGCGAGGCGAAGCGGTGGATCATTCCCAAGGGCTGGCCCTGGCCCGGGTGCGACGACTGGCTCGGAGCGGCGCACGAGGCGCGCGAAGAGGCCGGAATCATCGGCCGCATGGCGCCGACCGCGCTGGGGAGCTTCGTCTACGAGAAGCGCCGCTCGACCAGCATCATTCCGGTGCGGGTCACCGTGTACCTGCTCGAGGTCACCGACATGCTGGATGACTGGCCGGAGAGCACGAGAGGCAGCGCGCCTGGTTCACGCCGGCCGAGGCGGCGCAAGCGGTGGACGTGCCGGGGCTGAAGGCCATGCTGCAGTCGGTTGCGGACCTCGCCCGGTCTGCACGCCTCTGAGACGGTCCGCTGCCCAACGCGGCGGCTCCATGGAGGGCGGGCGGAGCAGGCCCGCCGCCGGCTCAGGCGTTGCGGCCGCGCGCACGGGCCCCGGCAGTGGCGCCGGCGATGCGGCCGAACACGGCGCCGTTGGTGAGGCCGGTGCCACCCGGATAATTGAAATAGAAGATGCCGCCCACCATCTCGCCCGCCGCGTAGAGACCCGGGATGGGCAGGCCGTCGGTGTCGATCACCCGCGCGCTGGTGTCGATCTTGACGCCGCCGAAGGTGAAGGTCAGCCCGCAGGTGACGGCGTAGGCCTCGAACGGCGGCTCCTCGATGGTCACCGCCCAGTTCGACTTGGGGACGGCGAGCCCCACCGTGCAGCGCCCGTCCTTGATGTTGGGGTTGAACGGCACCTCGCGCTTCACCGCCGCGTTGAAGGCGCGGATGGTGGCGAGCGCCTTGGCGGCGTCGACGCCCTCCATCCGCTCGCACAGCTCCTCCAGCGTGTCGGCCGACACCTTGGTGACGCGCTTGATGCGGTACTCGTCGCGCAACAGGTGCAGCACCTTGCGGTCGAACACCTGCCAGCAGAACTGGCCCGGCTGCATCAGGATCACGCGCCCGTACTTGGCGTAGGTGTAGTTGCGGAAGTCGGCTCCCTCGTCGACGAAGCGCTCGCCGTTGGCGTTGATCATGATCGAGAAGGGGTAGTTGTGCTTCTGGAAGTTGTCGCCGACGGAGAGGTCGCCGAACTCTGGCGCGTTGCGGTCCCAGGCCACGGCGTGTCCGCCCGACCAGTTGCCGGTGGGCATGGCGTTGGCCTCGAGCGCCATGCGGATGCCGTCGCCCGTGTTGAAGCGGGTGCCACGCACCTTGGCGAGTTCCCAGCCGGGCCCCATGTAGCGCGTGCGCCACTCGGCGTTGGCCTGGAAGCCGCCGGCGGCCAGCACCACGTTGCGCGTCCTGATCTGGCCGGTGCGGCCCTTGTGGCGCACGCGCACGCCCTGCACGCCGTCGTCGTCGGTGACGAGGGCCATGGCGCGCGCGTCGTAGACGATGGCGATGCCGTTCCTCCTCGCCGCCGCCGTCAGCGCCGCGACCAGGCCCGGGCCGCCGCCGGTGGCCTCGATGGTGAGCCCGCCCCAGAACTTGAAGCGGCCGTCGACCTTGAACGCCTGGCGGCCCCAGATGGGGGCGAAGCGCACGCCCTTGCTCTTCATCCACAGCAGCGTCTCGCGGCTGCGCCGCACCAGCACCTCGGTCAGCTCCGGGTCGGTGCGGTACTCGGTGACGCGGTACATGTCGTCGAAGAACTGGTCCTCGGTGTAGGTGCCGAAATCGGTCTGGGCGATCTCCTGCTCGGTGAGGTCCGGCATCAGCGCCTTGAGGTCCTCCACCCCGTCGTAGACGCAGCGCATGGCGCCCGCCGTGAAGCGGCTGTTGCCCCCCGCCTCCTCCTCCGGCGCGCGCTCCAGCACCAGCACCGATACGCCGTGCTCGGCCGCGGACAAGGCCGCGCACAGGGCGGCGTTGCCCCCACCCACGATCACCACGTCAGCAGCGGCTGGAAGCATGCGCGTCGGCTCCTAATGGCGGTTGCCGCGGCAGACTACACGAGAGCGCGGGGCCCCATCCAGGCGCGCTTCCGCACACCGCGCCGGCCGGGCGGGGGGCGGGGGCCACGCGTGTTGTCGCGCCGGCGGCGAAATGCCATGCTCCGGCGCATCGCCAGCCAACCAGCGAGGGGAACGCCCATGTACGCGCGCGTCACGGCCTTCAAGGTCGATCCGTCCCGCCTGCCCGAGCTGTCGGCCAAGATCGCGGAGATGGGACCGCGGGCCAAGGCCCTGCCCGGCATCGTCGACGCCTACGCCGCCTGGCGCGGCGACGGCCAGGGGGTGGTGGTGGCGCTCTACCAGAGCAAGGAGGCGGCCGACTCGGCGGTGGCCCGGATCCAGGCGCTGTGGGGCGACCTTGCCGGACTGCTCAGCGGGGCGCCGCGAACCGACGTCTACGAGACCGCGGTGCGCATCACCGCCTGAGACCGCCGGCCGCCGCGCCCGCTGCCGTCTCAGGCGGCGCGGTCGGCGCCGCCCTCCTCGGCGTCCTCGGGCGCGAGGTGGGAACGCAGCAGCTGCTCGACATCTTCGGCCGGCAGCGGGCGGCTGAACAGGAAGCCCTGCATCTCGGTGCAGCCCTCGGCGCGGATGGTGTCGAGCTGCTCCTCCGTCTCAACGCCCTCGGCAGTGGTGGCCATGCCGAGCCCGCTCGCCATCGCCGCCACCGCACGCACGATGTTGAGCGAGCCCGCCCCGTCGGCGATGTCCTTGACGAACGAGCGGTCGATCTTGATGCGGTCGAAGGGAAAGCTCTGCAGATAGCTGAGCGAGGAGTAGCCGGTGCCGAAGTCGTCCATGGCGATGCGGACGCCGAGCGCGCGCAGCCGGTAGAGGGTGGCGAGGGTGGCCTCGCTGTCCTGCAGCAGCAGGCCCTCGGTGATCTCGAGCTCGAGGCGGTCGGCGGGCAGCCCGGTCTGCTCGAGCGTGCCCACCACCAGCTGCACGAAGCCCGGGCTGCGGAACTGCAGGGGCGACAGGTTGACGGCGATCCTGATCCCTCCCGGCCACCTGGCCGCGGTGGCGCACGCCTCGCGCAGCGCCCACTCGCCGAGCGGGACGATGAAGCCGATCTCCTCGGCGACGGGGATGAAGGTGGCGGGCGGCACCAGGCCCCTCTCTGGGTGACGCCAGCGAATGAGCGCCTCCACGCCGCTGATCCTGCCGGTGCCGAGGTCGACCACCGGCTGGTAGTGCAACTCGAACTCGCGGGCGGCGAGCGCCTTGCGCAGGTCCTGCTCCATGACCCGCCGGGCGTGCATCTGCGCGTCCATCTCGGGGCCGAAAAAGCGGTAGGTGCCGCGCCCGTCGCTCTTGGCGCGGTAGAGGGCGAGGTCGGCGTTGCGGATGAGCTGCTCGGGGCTCAGGCCGTCGAGCGGCCCCATGGCCACGCCGACGGTGGCGCCGATCACCACCTGCTGGCCGTCGATGACGAAAGGGGCGCTGAGCGCGTCGATGATGCGCAGGGCCAGCGCAGTGGCGTCGGCGGGCTGGCTCATGGCCACCTGCAGCACGGCGAACTCGTCGCCGCCCATGCGGGCGATGGTGTCGGTCTCGCGCACCAGCTCGCGCAGGCGCGCCGTCACCATCTTGAGCAGCTTGTCGCCGGCGGGGTGGCCCATGGTGTCGTTGACGGTCTTGAAATAGTCGAGGTCGAGCAGGTGCACGGCCACGATCTCGCCGCGCTTGACGCGGGCCAGGGCGTGCTCGAGCCGCTCGTTGAGCAGCACGCGGTTGGGCAGATCGGTGAGCGCATCGTGCAGCGCCATGTGCACGATCTTCTCCTCCGAGCGGCGCCGGTCGGTGATGTCCATGTAGATGATGACGTAGCCGCCGTCCGCGAGCGGCACCCCGCGCACCTCCACCACCGCACCGTCGTCGCGCGTCCACTCGAAGGCCAGCGTCCGGTGGGCCCTGGCCTGGGCCAGCCGCTCGGCCACCTGCGCCTCCGGGTCGCCCGGCCCGTACTCGCCGTGCTCGGCGCAGAAGCGCAGGATGCGCTCGAGCGTGGGCGGCCCATCGGCGAACAGGCGGTCGGGCAGGCGGAGCAGCTGCTTGGCGCGCGCGTTGGTGAGCACGCAGTGCAGGCCGGCGTCGAGGAAGGTAATGCCGCCGGGGAAGTTGTCGACGATGGCCTGCAGGCGCGAGGTGCGCTCGCCGAGCAGCTGGTGATTGCGCTCGAGCTCGTCCAGCAGCTTCTGGCGCTCGGTGATGTCCTCGTGGGTGAAGACGTGGGCGCCGTGCGGTGTTTTGCGGTACGAGATGTTGATGATGCGGCCGTCGGCCAGCTCGCTCACCTCGGAGGTCATGTTCCAGGTCCTGGCCACGAACTCCTCGATGAAACGCTCTGGGTCGGCGGCCACGTAGCAGCCGCTGGCGATGCGCGCGGCCACGATCTCGCGCGACAGAGTGCCGGGCCGCACCTGCTCGGGCGTGAGGCCGTACATCTCTGCGTAGCGCTGGTTGCACACGAGCAGCCGCTTGTCGCCATCGAACATGGCGAGCCCCTGCGACATGTTGTTGAGGGCTGCGTCCAGCTGCTCGTTGCGCTGCTGCAGCTGCTGCTTGAGCTTCTCGCGCTCGGTCACGTCCTCGTGCGTCGTCACCCAGCCGCCGCCGCTCATGGGCTGGCGGCGGATGCAGATGGCGCGGCCGTCGCTCAGATGGTGCACCGCCACCGACGCCTGCGAGAAGCGCGCCAGCCGCTCCTCGATGTACTCCTGGGGACCGCTGCCGGCAAAGAGGCCCCTGGCGATGCGGCTCTCGACGATCCGGCGCAGCGTGGTGCCGGGCTTCACCTCCTCCGGGTCGAGCCCGTAGATCTCGGCATAGCGCGCGTTGGCGATCACCACCCGCTGGTCGCCGTCGAACATGCACAGGCCGTGCGACATGTTGCCGAGCGCGGCATCGAAGCGCTCGTTCTGGGCCTTGAGCTCCTCCTCGCGCCGGCGCAGGAGCTCGTTCTGCTCGGCCAGCCGGGCGTTGAGCTGCTCGCGCTCGGTCACGTCCTCGTGCGTGCTGACCAGGCCGCCGTCGGGCAGCGGCCGCCGCAGAACCGAGATGAAGCGCCCGTCGGCGAGGTGCACGATCTCGCTCACCTCCTGGGTGAAGCTTGCGACGCCCTCCTCGACGATGTCGACGCCCTCGACCGGGCGATAGGCGCCGTTGGCCACCCGGGCCTGCAGGATCTGGCGCAGGGTGGTGCCCGGCTCGACGTCAGCGGGGGACAGCCGGTAGAGCTCGGCGAATCGGCGGTTGGCGAACACCACGCGCTGCTCCGCGTCGAACAGGCACACGCCCTGGGACATGTTGTCGATGCCGGAGTGGAAGCGCATGTTGTGCGCCGCCAGCTCCTCCTCGCGCTGCTTGAGGAGAGCGTTCTGGCGCGCAAGCTCGGCGCCCAGGCGCTCGCGCTCGGTTATGTCTTCGTGGGTCACCACCCAGCCGCCGTCCGCCCTGGGCTGGACGGAGGCGGTGATGATGCGGCCGTCGGCGAGCCGGTTGATCACGTTGCTCGGATCGGGGCGGAGCGAGCGCGCGCGCATCTCCTCGACCACGTCCTCGAGGCGCTGGCCGGCGTAGAGGCCCCTGGCCATGCGCCGCTCCACCACCTCGCGCAGGGTCGTGCCGGGCTTCACGTCCTCCGGCTCGAGGCCGTAGAGGCGAGCGTAGCGCTCGTTGGCGATGACGATGCGCGCGTCCGCGTCGTACATGGCGAGCCCCTGCACCATGTGGTGCAGGGCCGCGTCGAGCTGCTGGTTGCGCTCCCTCAGCCGCTCCTCCTGCTCCTTGAGCCGTCGGTTCTGCTCCTCGAGGCGGGCGTCGAGCCGCTCGCGCTCGGTCACGTCCTGGTGGGTGGCCACCCAGCCCCCGTCGGGGCGCGGATTGATGGCGACGGAGACGGTGCGGCCGTCGGCCAGCCGGCTGCGCAGGTAGCTGGTCCGGCCGCGCGCCACCCGCGCACGCACCGTCGCGACGATCTCGTCGGCGCTGCGGGCCGACTCGTGGATGATGGCATTGGCGACGTGGATGTGGGCGAGGTCGTCGAGGCTCATGCCCGGTCGCACCTCGCCGGGCTTCAGGCCATACATCTCCTCGTAGCGGGCATTGGCGACGACCAGCCGCTCCTCGGCGTCGAACATGACGAGGCCCTGCGCCATGCTGTCGAGGGCGGTGTCGAGCGTCAGGTGCTGACGGCGCAGCTGGTCGGTGGCCTGCCCGAGCTCGCCCAGCGTGCGGTCGAGCGCGCCCAGCGGCAGCACGGCGAAGGCGAGATAGGCCGCGACCGCCAGCATCATGGAGCCCGCCGCCACGATCGCCACCTCGGTGAGCAGCGGGCGCAGGCTCGCCCGCACCTCGGCGCTGCCGACGGGCGAGCCGGCGGCGTTGATGGGGGTGCGGCGGGCGAAGGTGGGCCACGCCAGCTCAACCTCGTTGGCGAGCACGACCGTGCCCTTGACGTCCAGGATGCGCTGGGTGAGGGGGCGGCTGGTGGCGGTGCGGATCTCGCTCATCTCCGCCAGCTGGTCGGCGTCGTAGTGCCACTCCTTGGGGGCGTAGTAGTACTGGGCGGCCTTGGCGGCGGTGAGCTCCGCCTTGTAGGTGAGCGCGTCCGCCTCCTTGACGTAGCCGATGATGCCGTAGCCGATGGGAAAGCCGAGCGCAGTGACGGCGGCGACGATGCCGCCGAGCGTGCCCACCAGGCGCCGCACGGGCACCGGCTCCGCGCCCGGCGTGAGGCGCTGGAGAAGCCGCCGGCCCAAAGCACTGAGGCCGGTCCACGCGGCGCGCAACCACAGGCGCAGCGTGGCGCCGGACGACCTCGCTCTGCCGATGCTCTCCCTCGCCCGGCCAGCTGCATTGCCCGCTGCAATGCGCCGCCATGCGCGATTCCACATGCGGCTCCCCCCGAGGAACACTCCCGCTCGCCGGATTATCGAGACTTGCCCCTAACACTTTCTTCCGGCTCAGCATCTTTCGGGAATCGCGGCGATCGCGGATAACGGGAGGTAAACGCCGCCGGCGGCGGCGCAGGCCCAGCCGCGCAGGGAGGGCACATGGACCGCAAGAAGCTCGAGCGACTGCGCGCCAGGTATGCGGGGGACGCCCCCGGCCGGTCGCACCACCCCGAGTTCCGCAAGGTGATGGAGCGCATGTTCGCCGGCACCGACCGCCGGCCCAAGCCCTACGAGGGGGTGTCCACGCTGCTCGGCGCCCCCCTGCGGCTCGACGCGGCGGGCCGGGACGATCTCGGCGGCCTCGACGTGGCGCTGGTGGGCGTGCCGCTCGACCTCGGCGTCACCAACCGCGCCGGGGCCCGGCTCGGGCCGCGGGCGGTGCGGGCCATGGAGCGCGTCGGCCCCTACCATCACGTGCACCGCATCGCCCCCCTCGCCGAGGCCAAGGTGGCCGACATCGGCGACGTGCCCTTCCGCAGCCGCTACAGCTTGGAGCAGAGCCACGAGGATATCAGAGCCTTCTACGCCAGGATCGCCGCGGCGGGGGCGGCGCCGCTGAGCGTGGGCGGCGACCACTCCGTGAGCCTGCCGATCCTCGAGGCGCTGGGCGCGGCGCGCCCGCTGGGCCTGGTGCACATCGATGCCCACTGCGACACCGGCGGCCCCTTCGAGGGCACCAGGTTCCATCACGGCGGCCCGTTCCGGCAGGCGGTGCTGGCGGGCGTGGTGGACCCCGAGCGCACCATCCAGATCGGCATCCGCGGCGGGGCGGAGTATCTGTGGGAGTTCTCCTACGATAGCGGCATGACCGTGATCCACGCCGAGGAGGTGCTGCGCCTGGGGCCGGCCAAGGTGGTCAGGCGCATCCGCGAGGTGGTGGGCGATGGGCCCGCCTACGTCTCCTTCGACGTCGACAGCCTCGACCCCGCCTTCGCCCCGGGCACCGGCACGCCCGAGGTCGGCGGGCTCTCCACGCGCGAGGCCATGGAGCTGCTGCGCGGCTGTGCCGGCCTCGCCGTGGTGGGCGGCGACGTGGTGGAGGTGGCGCCCCAGTACGATGCGACCACCAACACGGCCCAAGCCGCGGCGCAGATGCTGTTCGAGATCCTGGCGCTGATCGTGCTGGCCCGCCGCCGCCGAGCCTGACCCCGCCTGCGCTCCTTCCGGCCGCTCCAGCCTCCATTAACCATTGCGCGCCAAACCGGGCTCGTCCGGGCACGCGGCTTGCTAGCAGGAAGCCGGCGGAGCGGCGGCGCGGGGCGAGGTGCGGAGGTCGGCGTGAGGATCGTGGTCACAGGCGGGGCGGGGTTCATCGGCTCGGCGGTGTGCCGCCACCTCGTGCGCCACACCGACGCCCACGTGGTCAACGTCGACAAGCTCACCTACGCCGCCAACCTGCGCTCGCTCGATCCCATCGCCGACAGCCCGCGCTACAGCTTCGTGCGCGCCGACATCTGCGACCGCGCGGCGATGGGCGCCGTGTTCGCCCGCCACCGGCCCGATGCCGTCATGCATCTGGCCGCCGAGAGCCACGTCGACCGCTCCATCGACGGCTCGGACGAATTCATCCGCACCAACGTGCTCGGCACGCATTGCCTGCTCGAGGCGGCGCGCGCCTACTGGATGGGTCTGCCGGCCGACAGGGCGCGCGACTTCCGTTTCCTGCAGGTCTCCACCGACGAGGTCTACGGCTCCCTGGGCGAGGCCGGCGCCTTCACCGAGACCAGGCCTTACGATCCCTCCTCGCCCTACTCCGCCTCCAAGGCGGCCGCCGACCACTTGGCCTCCGCCTGGTTCCGCACCTTCGGCCTGCCCGTGGTCATCTCCAATTGCTCCAACAACTACGGTCCCTACCACTTCCCCGAGAAGCTCATCCCGCTCATGATCCTCAATGCGCTCGAGGGGCGGGCGCTGCCCGTCTACGGCGACGGCGGCAACGTGCGCGACTGGCTCTACGTGGAGGACCACGCACGCGCCCTCCATCTCATCCTCACCCGCGGCCGGGTCGGCGAAAGGTACAACGTGGGCGGGGGCAACGAGCGCACCAACCTTGCCGTGGTGGAGGCGATCTGCGACATCCTCGACCGGCTCCTGCCTGCCGGCGCGCCGCGCCGCCGCCTCATCACGTTCGTGCCCGACCGGCCCGGGCACGACCGGCGCTACGCCATCGATGCAGCCAAGCTTGAGCGCGAGCTCGGCTGGCGCGCGCGCGAGGACTTCGACAGCGGCCTGGAGAAGACAGTGCGCTGGTATCTCGACAACCGGGCCTGGTGGGAGCCCCTGCGCAAGCGGGTCTATGGCGGCGAGCGCCTCGGGCTTATGGTCGGCGCGGCAAGGGCGTCTTGAGGGCCTGCGGCGGCAGCAGCGGCAAGGTCGTGCCATGAGGATCCTGGTGGCAGGCGCGCAGGGCCAGCTGGCGCAGGCGCTGGCGCAGGCCGCGCGCGGGCGCGCGGGTCTCGCCCTGACGGCGTTCGGGCGGCCGCGCCTCGACCTGGCCGACCCCTCCACCATCGCCCCGGCCCTCGCCCGCGAGGAGCCCGACCTCGTCGTCAACGCCGCCGCCTACACCGCCGTCGACAAGGCCGAGAGCGACGCTGAAGCCGCCTTCGCCGTCAACGCCGCGGGCGCGGGCGCGCTCGCCGCGGCCGCCGCCGCGGCCGGCTGCCCCATCGTGCACGTCTCCACCGACTACGTGTTCGACGGCCGCAAGCCCGAGCCCTACCTGGAGACGGACGCCCCCAATCCGCTCGGCGTCTACGGCGCCTCCAAGCTCGCCGGCGAGGCGGCAGTGGCGGCCGCCAACCCGCGCCACCTGATCCTGCGCACGGCCTGGGTGTTCGCCGCCCACGGGCACAACTTCGTACGCACCATGCTGCGGCTCGCGCGCGAGCGCCCGCGCCTCACGGTGGTGGCCGATCAGCAGGGCAGCCCCACCTACGCCCCGCACCTGGCGGAGGCCATCCTGGCCGTCGCCGCCCGGCTCGGCGAGGCCGCGGGTCCGCCGCGCTGGGGCGTATATCACGCCGCGGCCGCGGGCGACACGACCTGGGCGGGCTTTGCCCAGGCCATCGTGGCCGCCGGCGCGCGGCTCGGGGTGCCGCAGGTGCCGGTGGTGGCGATCTCCACGGCCGAGTACCCGACGCCCGCCCGCCGTCCCGCCAACTCGCGCCTCGACTGCGGCAAGCTCGCGCGCACCTTCGGCGTGCGCCTGCCGCCCTGGCAGCAGGGGCTCGAAGCGTGCATCGCCGAGCTCGCCGCGGAGCAGGAGGCGATGGGGGGCACACCCGACCTCCGCCTCTGACGGGGCCGGCCCCGTGCTGCGGAAATTGCCTGACGCCTCGCCTCCGGCGCTCGACGCGCCCGGCGGCTGCCGCTAAACCCTCGCCATGGTGCGACTAGCCCGGCCCCTGGACCAGCTTGAGCCCCGCTACGACGCGGTGGTGGTGGGCTCGGGCTACGGCGGCGGCGTGGCCGCCTCGCGGCTTGCGCGGGCCGGCAAGCGCGTGGCGGTCCTGGAGCGCGGCCGCGAGATCCTCACCGGCGAGTTCCCCGCGCGCTTTCCCGACCTGCGCAACGACATGCAGCTCACCGGCCGGCGGCTGCGCCTCGGCTCCCCCACCGGCCTCTACGACGTGCGCTTCGGCGAGGACATGCACGTGCTGGTGGGCTGCGGGCTGGGCGGGGGCTCGCTCGTCAACGCCGGGGTGGCGCTGCGCCCCGATCCGCGCGTGCTGGCCGACCCGGCATGGCCGCCGGAGGTGGCGGGCGACGGGCTGCTCGAGGAGGGCTTCGCCCGGGCGGCGGCCTGGCTGCGGCCGGCGCGCGATGCCAAGGCGGCGGCCCGCACCAAGTACAAGGCGCTGGCGAGCGCCGGCGAGGCGCTGGGGGCGCGGCCGGTGGCGGCCCCGGTGGTGGTGAGCTTCGAGGCCGGCGTCAATCCTGCCGGGGTGGCCCAGCCCGCCTGCACCTATTGCGGCGACTGCTGCGGGGGCTGCAACGTCGGCGCCAAGAACACGGTCGCCCTCACCTACCTGCCCGATGCCGCCGCCCATGGCGCCCGCATCTTCACCCATGTGCGCGTGCGGCGCGTGGCCAAGGACCCGGGCGGAGGCTGGCTCGTCGACTTCGAGCGGCTCGACGGCGCGGGAAGCGATGGCGCCGCCGGCCGGGTGGCGGCCGACGTCGTGGTGCTGGCGGCCGGCACGCTGGGCTCCACCGAGATCCTGCTGCGCTCGCGCGAGGCGGGCCTGCCCCTCTCCGACCGGCTGGGGCACCGCTTCTCTGCCAACGGCGACATCATCGCGTTCGGCTACGGCGCCAGGCTGCCGGTCGAGGCCATCGGCGTCGGCCACCCGCCCAAGGTGGAGGGCCTGGAGGTCGGGGCCTGCGTGTCAGGCCAGGTCGAGCTCGTCGACGAGCGGGACGTGAGCGCCAGCCTCACCATCCAGGAGGGCGTGCTGCCGTCGGCGCTGGCGCCCATGCTGCCCGTGCTGTTCATCCCCAACGGGCGGCTGGTCGGCGCGCTCAAGAGCCTCATCGCCGGTGTCTACAAGGGCCCCTTCGCCAGCCTGCAGACCTTCTTTGCCGTCTCCCACGACAGTGCGGCAGGCCGGCTGGTGCTGGAGGAGGACCGCGTGCAGCTGGTGTGGCCGGGCGCCGCCGAGGAGCCGGTCTACGCCCGCCTCGATGCCGCGCTCGAGGCGCTGGTGCGCCGCGCCGGCGGCAGCTACGTGAAGAATCCGCTGGCGGGCACCATGATGGGCCGCCAGCCCGCCACCGCCCATCCGCTCGGGGGCTGCAGCATGGGACGGGAGCGGGCCGAGGGCGTGGTCGACCACAAGTGCCGGGTGTTCGACGCGAGCCCGGGGGCCGGCGGCGCCGACGTGCACCGGGGACTCTACGTGGTCGACGGCGCCGTCATGCCGCGCTCGCTCGGCGCCAACCCCCTGCTCACCATCACCGCGCTGGCCGAGCGCGCCATGCTGCACCTCGCCGCCGACCACGGCCTCGCCTTCGACGCCGGCCCGCGGCACCGGGCGGTGCCCATTTCCGTCTCGGCACCAGGCTCTACGTGACCTGACACGGAGAGGCCACGACTGGCTCCGAGGGTCGTCGGAGAGGGCCACCCGCCAGCCGTTGGCGGCGACTATGCGGGGGCGGGCGGCGCAATGCGCGCAGTCTGTGCGCGCGCGTCGATCTCCACTCGCACCGGGGGCTCGCGCGCCGAGGCCCAGGTTGCCATCCACACGTCCTGGACCGCCAGCTGCCAGCCGTTCAGCAGCGTGCTCGTGTCCAATTCGAACCGGACAATATATAGCGTCATGAGCCAAACGAGCACGAGCAAGACCACTTCGACGAGCGTTTTGAAGAGGAAAATGTCCGTTTGCAGGACACCTCCCTTGAAGCGAAGGATCATGAAGAGATCTATCAAATCGGTATAGGCGTTCCATGTCGCAACCAGCGCAGGCACCGCGACCAAGAGCACAGTGAAGGCCATCAGAGGTCGTGAATGCGCGGAGAAAAGGAACATGAACCTCTGGGCAACCGCTTTGTACGCGATGGCAAGATGCTGGGCCTGCAGGAAGCGGCTTTTCGCTTCCAAGATGAATCTGGTCGGGAGCAGGCCGGCGGTATTCCGCGAATGAGCGTCGATGTCGACGAAGGCGCGCACGGCGTGGTTCTCGCGTCGTGTTGCGAAGAACGACCACGAAAGGATCAGAAGCAGGCCGAACTGACCGATGATGGCCAGATCGCCAATAGAGAATTTTCCGAGGCCGCCGGGAAGGGTGACGTTCATCGATTCGTCGATGGAACTGGTAAGCTGCTTAGCGAGAACGTCGACGCGCTCGCGACAGCGCTCGATGCGAAGCGCGGAAGATGAAGATGAAGATGAGACTAATGCCAGATCCCGGCAGTGCAGCTCCAGTGCCTGCCTGGCCGTCTCGTACTCCTTGATGAGGTCTTCCAGCGGAGCCTTCGGCGCAGCGGGGTTGTTCGTAGCCGCAACGGTGGCGGGCTTAGTGGCGGCGGCGTCCGCAGCAGCGGCCACCTGGGCCTGAGAGGCCGCAGCGGCCGGGCTGGGGCCTGCGGCCTCTGCACCGGTGGCTCTTTTCGCTGCCTCCTTCTTTGCAGCCTCCAATCTTTCGGCGGCAGCCCCTTCCGTGCGCGCAAGCGTGCTGATCTCGACAAAGTAGGCCCGCAAGTATTTGTTATGTCCGAAGGAGGCGGTGTAGAGAGCGCTCGCCCAGACGAAGGTCCAAGTCAGGGCGAGCAGAAACGGCCGCCGCGCGGCCACTACGGCATCCGCAAGCTGGGAACATTGGGTGTCCACGAGGCGCCAGAGAACGTCGCGCTGCTCCTGGTCGTCGCCGGGGGTGGGCATGGAAAACTCCCACGCTGTCGCGCCTGCAACAATGGTATTTACAGTATTCAGATGTTCCACGAGTTAACCACACGGCGCAGCCGCTCGCAAGCCGTTTCGGGCACGAGGGGCGCGGGCCCGGTCTAGGGGCATGCCAGAGGGGCCCTGCCCGCGGTCGTGGCCAGCCAGATGCCGGCGAGCACGGCGGAAAGCCCCAGGAAAAGGCTCACGCTCAGTGGCTCGCCCAGCAGCCCCGCTGCCAGCAGCGCCGCCACCAGCGGGTTGACGGTCATGGTGTTGGCCACCCGCGTCGGGCTCGCGCGCTCGAGCGCGAACACCCACAGATAGAAGGCGAGCGCTCCGCCGCCGGCCGCCAGATAGATGGCGGCGACGGCCTCGCCGGCGCCGAAGCGGGCGATCGCGCCCGCCCCGCCCGCGGCAGCGGCGATGGCAATGAGCGCGCCGCCTCCCGCCGCCATGCCCATGGTGAGGAAGCCCAGCGTGCTCGAGCGGGCGATGAAGGGGCGCGAGAGCACGTTGTAAACGGCCATGCACAGGGTCGCCGCGGCCATCATGAGGTCGCCGCGCCAGGCGCCCTGCGGGGCGTGCGCGAGCCCGGAGGCCAGCGCCACCGCCACGCCCAGCATGGCGATGAGCACACCCGCGGTCTTGCGCGCGCTCAGTGCCTCGATGCCAAGCGCCGCCCCGGCCGCCATGGTCATGAGCGGCAGGGTGGACAGGGCCAGCGTGCCGCGCGCCACCGTGGTGTAGGCGAGGGCGACGTTGTAGAGCACGAAGAACACCGCATAGAACATGAAGCCGAGGGCGGCGACCGCCGCCCAGTCTTCCCGTGCGGGCCAGCGCACCGGGAGCGCCAGCACCAGCGGCAGCAGGCACAGCACGCCGCCGCCGAAGCGGATGGCGGCGAGCGTGAAGGGATCGGCGGCGCCGATCAGGTAGCGCGTGGCCACCGCCGCCCCGGCGCCGAAGCAGCATGAGACGACCGCCACGCCCACCCCCAGCCGCTCGCTCATGTCCTTGCTCCTTCGCCCCGGCGCGCGCATGAATGAGACCGGGCGGGCCGCCCATCAACTACGTGGCGGGTAGTCATGGATGCCACCAGGAGCTTTGCCGCGCGCCTGCGCTGGTGGCGCGAGCGCCGCGGCCTGTCGCAGCTGGCGCTCGCCAACCTGGCCGAGGTGTCGCAACGCCACCTGAGCTTCCTCGAGGTCGGGCGCACGGCGCCGAGCCGGGACATGGTGCTGCGCCTGGCCGCGGCGCTCGATGTGCCGCTGCGCCAGCAGAACGCGCTGCTGCTCGCGGCCGGCTTCGCTCCGGTGTGGCGCGAGAGCGCGCTCGCCGCACCCGAGCTGGCCGTTGTCGAGCGCGCACTCAGCTTCATGCTCGACCAGCAGGAGCCCTACCCCGGCTACGTCGTCGACCGGCGCTGGAACCTGCTGCGCGCCAACCGGGCGGGCGAGCGGCTCGTCGCCTTTCTCACCGATGCACCGCCGGCGCCGGTCGATCCGGCCCGCCCCGTCAACCTCGCGGACGCGCTCATGGCCCCCGACGCGCTCCGCCCGCTCATCGCCAACTGGCGCGAGGTGGCGCTCTACTTCCTGCGCGGGGTGCAGGCGGATGCGCTGGCCGACGGCAGCGCGGAGACGGCGGCGCTGCTCGCGCGGCTGCGCGCCTATCCCGGCGTGCCGCGGCTCGCCGAGGCCCCGGCGGTCGAGGACGTGCAGGGCCCGGTGCTCGCCATCCACTTCGTCAAGGGCGCCGTCTCCTTGCGCCTCTTCACCACCCTCGCCACGCTCGGCACGCCGCAGGACGTGACCGCCCAGGAGATCCGCATCGAGTGCTTCTTCCCGGCCGACGAGGCGACGGCGCAGATCTTGCGGCAGTGGGCAGCGTGAGGTCCCTGGCCGCCGCGATTGAACTGGCGCCCCCGCCCCCCTAGTCTGGGCCGCGACCAAACCGAGACCGCCCACCCCGAAGGAGCCGCCGATGGCCAACATCAACGCCGGTCCGTTCACCACCAGGCCGCAGATCGACGGCACCTTCGGCGTGGTCGCCTCCACCCACTGGATCGGCACCGCGGTCGGCATGTCGATACTGGAGCGCGGCGGCAACGCCTTCGACGCCGGCGTGGCGACCGCCTTCACCCTGCAGGTGGTGGAGCCGCACCTGTGCGGCCCCGGCGGTGACGTCCCGGCCATGCTGTGGGACGCAAAGGCGGGGAAGCCCATCGTCGTGTGCGGCCAGGGGCCCGCGCCCGCCGGCGCCACCATCGCCCACTACCGCGATCACCTCGGCCTCGACATCGTGCCCGGCACCGGCCTGCTCCCCGCCTGCATCCCCGGCACCTTCGAGACCTACATGCTGATCCTGCGCGACTTCGGCACCATGCGCCTGCGCGAGGTGCTGGAGGCGGCCATCGGCTATGCCCGCAACGGCTACCCGCTGGTGGAGCGGGGCTGTGCCACCATCGCCACCGTCGCCGACCTCTTCCGCCGCCACTGGCCCTCCTCGGCCGCCGTCTACCTGCCGGGCGGCAAGGTGCCCGAGCCCTACTCGCTCTTCACCAACGTGCGCCACGCCGAGACCTACGAGCGCATCCTCAGGGAGGCCGAGGCGGGCGGCGGCGGGCGCGAGGCCGAGATCGAGCGGGCGCGGCGGGCCTGGAGCCAGGGCTTCGTGGCCGAGGCGATCGACGAGTTCTGCCGCACCAGCGAGGTGATGGACGTGAGCGGGCGGCCGCACAAGGGCGTGCTCACCGCCCACGACATGGCCACCTGGCTGCCGACGCTGGAGGAGCCCATCCACCTCGACTACGGCAGCTACCGCGTCCTCAAGCCGGACGCCTGGACGCAGGGGCCCGTGCTGCTGCAGATGCTGGCCCTCCTGAAGGGCTTCGACCTCGACCGGCTCTCCCCCACCGACCCCGATTTCATCCACATCTGGGTGGAGTGCGCCAAGCTCGCCTACGCCGACCGCGAGGCCTTCTACGGCGACCCCAAGTTCGTCGACGTGCCGATGGCCACGCTGCTGTCGGAGCCCTACAACGCCGAGCGCCGCAAGCTGGTGGGCGAGCACGCCTCCATGGAGCAGCGCCCGGGCCGCATCCAGGGCTATGCCGGCCGCGTCATCGTCAAGGGCGCGCGCGAGGCGGCGGCCGGCGCCGGCGAGCCCACCTTCGCCCGCCTCCACACCGGCCACGGCGCCGGCGAGCAGCACGTGGATGCGACGGGCAGGGTGGTGGGCGACACCGTCCATATCGACGTCATCGACAAGGCCGGCAACATGTTCACGGCCACACCTTCCGGCGGCTGGCTGCAGTCCTCCCCGGTCATCCCCGCCCTCGGCTGGCCGCTCGGCTCGCGCGGGCAGATGTTCTGGCTGGAGGAAGGGCTGCCGGGCTCGCTCGCCCCCGGCAAGCGCCCGCGCTCGACCCTGTCGGTGGGCCTCGCCCTGCGCGACGGCCAGCCCTACATGAGCTGGGGCACCCCCGGCGGCGACCAGCAGGACCAGTGGAGCTGCCAGTTCTTCCTGCGCCACGCGAGCAAGTCGGGCTCCAGGCCGCGAATGAACCTGCAGGAGGCGATCGACGCCCCGTCCTGGCACATCGAGCACTTCCCGCTGTCGTTCTGGCCGCGCACGGCGAGGCCCGGCGTGCTGGTGGTGGAGGGGCGGCTGCCGCGGGCCACCATCGCCGAGCTCGAGCGCCGCGGCCACAAGGTTGAGGTGGGTCCCGACTGGTCGGAGGGGCGCCTCAGCGCCGTCGCGCAGGAGGGCGTGCGCCGCAAGGCCGCCGCCAATGCGCGCGGCATGCAGGGCTACGCCGCCGGCCGCTGAGCCGGCCGGCGGGCGGCAGGGCGGCGGGGCTTGCCCTCGGCGGAGGCCGCGTCTAGCGTGGAAGCGGAACGACAATGCCCGCCGGCCACGATCCGGCGGCACTGCTGGGAGGATTCCATGCGCCGACTGGTCGCCTTCGCCGCCCTCTCCTCGCTTGCCGTCTCGAGCCTCGCGCTGCCGGCGCTGGCCCAGAAGCAGGGCGGCACGCTGCGCATCTACCATCGCGACAACCTGCCGAGCGCCTCCATCCACGAGGAGGCCACCATCTCCACCGTGCAGCCCTTCATGGGCATCTTCAACAACCTCGTCCTGTTCGATCAGCAGAAGCAGCTCAACACGCCCGACACCATCGTGCCCGACCTGGCCGAGAGCTGGTCGTGGGACGCCACCAAGACCAAGCTCACCTTCAAGCTGCGCCAGGGCGTGAAGTGGCACGACGGCAAGCCGTTCACCGCCAAGGACGTGCAGTGCACCTGGAACAAGCTCACCGGCAAGGACAAGGACGACTTCCGCAAGAACCCGCGCGCCATCTGGTGGCACAATCTCAAGGAGGTGACGGTCGACAACGACCACCAGGCCACCTTCCACCTCAACCGGCCGCAGCCCTCGTTCCTGGCCTTGTTCGCCTCGGGCTACACCCCGGTCTACCCCTGCCACGTCTCCACCAAGGACATGCGCACCAATCCGATCGGCACCGGGCCCTTCAAGTTCGTGGAGCTCAAGCGCGGGGAATCGCTCAAGTTCGTGCGCAACCCCGACTACTGGAAGAAGGGCAAGCCCCACCTGGACGGCATCGAGTGGAAGGTGATCGAGAACCGCTCGACCCGCATCCTGGCCTTCGTGGCCGGCGAGTTCGACATGACCTTCTCGGCCGACATCACCGTGCCGCTGCTCAAGGACGTGACCGGCCAGGCGCCCAAGGCGGTGTGCGAGCTGGCGCCCACCTATGTGTCGACCAACCTCATCGTCAACCCGAACACGGCGCCCTTCAGCGATCCCAAGATCCGCAAGGCGATGGCGCTGGCGCTCGACCGCAAGGCCTACATCGACATCCTGAGCGGCGGCAAGGCGCTGCTCAGCGGCGTCATGATGCCCCCGCCCCAGGGCGTGTGGGGCATGCCCGCCGACGTGCTGCAGACCGTGCCGGGCTACTCCGCCGACGTCGAGAAGAGCCGCGCCGAGGCGCGCAAGATCATGGAGGACCTGGGCTACAGCGAGGCCAAGCCGCTCAAGGTCAAGATCTCGACCCGCAACATCGCCATATACCGCGATCCGGCCGTGATCCTCATCGACCAGCTCAAGAAGATCCACATCGACGGCGAGCTGGAGGTCGTCGACACCTCGATCTGGCACGCCAAGGTGACGCGTGGCGAGTACTCGGTGGGCCTCAACCTCACCGGCGTCGGCGTCGACGACCCCGACGTCAACCTCTACGAGAACTACAGCTGCAACTCGGAGCGCAACCTCACCAAGTACTGCAACAAGGAGGTGGACGCCCTGATCGACAAGCAGTCCGCCGAGACCGACGTGGAGAAGCGCAAGAAGATCGTATGGGAGATCGAGAAGAAGCTGGCCGAGGACCTGGCCCGCCCGATCATCATGTACGACATCGCCGCCACCTGCTGGCAGCCGCACGTCAAGGGCTTCGTGCTGCACCACAACAGCATCTACAACAACTGGCGCTACGAGGACGTGTGGCTCGACAAGTAGGGGCCGTCAGGGGCCGGCAGCGGCGAGGAGGAGGAGGACGTGGGAGCCTATCTGGTCCGGCGCTTCCTCCTCATGCTGCTCACGCTGTTCGGCATGTCGGTGCTGATCTTCGTCATGCTGCGCCTGGTGCCGGGCAACATCACCGACATCATCTTCGACTCGGCGGGCTTCGTTAATCCCTCGGCCAAGAAGCGCATCGAGCGCGAGCTGGGCCTCGACCAGCCGATCCTCACCCAGTACGTGACCTGGATCGGCGGCCTGGCCCGCGGCGACCTCGGCTACGCCTACGTGTCGGAGAAGCCGGCGATCGACGAGATCCTGCCGCGCATCCCGGTCACCGCCAAGCTCGCCGCGCTCGCCCTCCTCTTCTCCGTGCTGTTCGGAGTGCCGCTCGGCGTGCTGAGCGCAGTGCGCCAGAACACCACGCTCGACTACGCCCTGCGGGTGGTCAGCCTCAGCGGCCTCTCGCTGCCCTCCTTCTGGCTCGGGCTGCTCATCCTGATGGCGTTCGTGCACTGGTTCGGCTGGATCCCCATCTACAAGAGCACGCCCGACAGCCCCTGGCAGGAGCTGGCCCTGCTGTGCATCCCCGCCGCCGCCGTCGGCTTCCGCAGCTCGGCGCTGGTCATGCGCCTCACCCGCTCCTCCATGCTCGAGGTGCTGCGGCAGGACTACATCCGCACCGCGCGCGCCAAGGGCGCCTCCGACGCCTCCGTCAACTACGACCACGCCCTGCGCAACGCCGTCCTGCCCGTGGTCACCATCATCGGCATCGAGGCCGCCTTCCTGATCGGCGGGCTCATCGTCACCGAGACCGTGTTCAACATTCCCGGCGTGGCGCGCTTCCTGGTGGAGGCCATCCGCTGGCGCGACTATCCCATCGTGCAGAACCTCGTCATGTTCATCGCCGTGGTGGTGGTGGTGGCGAACTTCATCGTCGACATGCTCTACGTCGTGCTCGATCCGCGCATCAAATACGAGGAGTAGCGGTGGCCGTCGTCGATCACGATGTCGAGCTGGCGAGGGCGGGCGCCAACGTGCGCGGCTGGGGCGGGGCGGCCGTGTTCTTCGTGCGCCGCTATCCCCTGGGCGCGGTCGGCGCGCTCATCATGGTGCTGTTCGTGGCCACCGCCGTCTTCGCCGACGCCCTCACCACCTTCGACCCCTTCACCACCAACTCGCGCGTGTCGCTCGCCCCGCCCGGCGGCGACCACCTGCTCGGGGCCGACTTCATGGGCCGCGACGTGTTCGCCCGCATCGTCTACGGCGCGCGCATCTCGCTCGCGGTGGGGGTCGGCGCCACCGTGCTCGGCTGCCTCATCGGCGTCGCCATCGGCCTCATGTCGGGCTTCTTCGGCGGCTGGTTCGATCTCCTCGTGCAGCGGCTCATGGACATCATGCAGTCCCTGCCGCTGCTGGTGATGGCGCTGGTCATGGCCGCCTCGCTCGGCCCCTCCCTCACCAACACCATCGTCGCCATCGCCATCCCGCTGGTGCCCAACGTGGCGCGCATCATCCGCTCCAACACGCTCTCGCTCAGGGAGATGCCGTTCGTCGAGGCGGCGCGCGCCATCGGCATGAGCGAGACGCGGATTGCCATCGTGCACGTGCTGCCCAACACGCTGGCCCCGCTCATCGTGCTCGCCACCGCCCAGCTCGGCTCCGCCATCCTGGTCGAATCGGCGCTGGCGTTCCTGGGCCTGGGCGTGCCCGAGCCGCATCCCTCCTGGGGCCGCATGCTGTCGGAGTCGGCGGCGGAGTACGTGCGCACCGCGCCCTGGCTCGTGATCTTCCCCGGCATCGCCATCTCCGCCGTGGTGTTCGGCACCAACCTGTTCGGCGATGCCATCCGCGACATCCTCGATCCGCGGCAGCGCATGTGATGACCACGCCCGCCGCGCTCGCCCAGGACGGCGCCCCGCACCCGGCCCCGGGGCCCGCCCCCGTGCTCGAGGTGGAGGGCCTGCAGACCTACTTCTACACCCGCGGCGGGCTGGTGAAGGCGGTCGACGGAGTGTCGTTCGCGCTGGCGCGCGGGGAGACGCTGGCCATCGTCGGCGAGTCGGGCTGCGGCAAGAGCGTCACCGCGCTGTCGCTCATGCGCCTGGTGGCCGAGCCCGGGCGCATCGTCGGCGGCGCGGTCAAGCTCGACGGAGTCGACCTCATGGGCCTCGACGAGCCGGCCATGCGCCAGATCCGCGGCAACCGCATCTCCATGATCTTCCAGGAGCCCATGACCTCGCTCAATCCGGTCATGACCATCGGCCGCCAGATCGGCGAGGCGCTCATCCTGCACCAGGACATGTCGCAGAAGGCGGCGCTGGCGCGCGCCGTGGACATGCTGCAGCTGGTCGGCATTCCCGAGCCGCGCCAGCGCGTGAAGGAGTATCCCCACCAGCTGTCGGGCGGCATGCGCCAGCGCGCCATGATCGCCATGGCGCTCGCCTGCAATCCCAAGGTGCTGATCGCCGACGAGCCGACCTCGGCGCTGGACGTCACCATCCAGGCCCAGATCCTGGAGCTCATCGCCAAGCTGCAGCGCGAGCTCGGCACCGCCGTCATCCTCATCACCCACGACCTGGGCGTGGTGGCCGAGACAGCGGAGCGGGTGATCGTGATGTATGCCGGGCGCAAGGTGGAGGAGGCGCCGGTGGGCGAGCTGTTCGCGCGCCCGCTCCACCCCTACACCCGCGGCCTGATGAGCTCGATCCCGCGCCTGGCGCTGATGCGGCGCGAGGCGGCCCCGGTGCGCCTGCAGGAGATCCCGGGCATCGTGCCGGCGCTCAGCAACCTGCCGCCCGGCTGCATCTTCGCCCCGCGCTGCGCGCTGGCCGACGACACCTGCCGCGGCCGCTACCCGGCCTACACCCAGCGCGGGCCCGGCCACTGGGCCGCCTGCTGGCATTCCGACAAGCTCGCGGAGGGCGCCGGTGGCTGACGCCTCGCCCCCGGTCCTCGAGGTCGAGGGCCTCTCCAAGCACTTCCCCGTGCGCAAGGGCCTGCTGCGCCGCACGGTCGGCCACGTCTATGCCGTCGACGACGTGACCTTCTCGATCCGCGCCGGCGAGACGCTGGGGCTCGTCGGCGAATCGGGCTGCGGCAAGACCACGGTCGGGCGCACCATCCTGCGGCTGATCGAGCCCACGGCGGGCACCATCCGCCTTGACGGCCACGACGTGACGCGGCTCGGCAAGCTCGAGCTCAGGCCCTTCCGCCGCCAGCTGCAGATCATCTTCCAGGACCCGTTCTCCTCGCTCAACCCGAGGAAGCGCGCGGGCGACATCGTGGGCGAGCCGCTCAAGGTGCACGGCGTGCTCTCGCGCAGCGCCCGGCGCGAGCGCGTGGCCGAGCTCTTCGAGCGCGTCGGGCTCAGGCGCGCGCAGATGGACAACTTCCCCCACCAGTTCTCGGGCGGCCAGCGCCAGCGCATCGGCGTGGCCAGGGCGCTCGCGCTCAACCCCAAGCTCATCATCGGCGACGAGCCGGTGTCCGCGCTCGACGTGTCGATCCAGGCGCAGGTCATCAACCTGCTCATGGACCTGCAGCGCGACCTCAGGCTCTCCTACCTCTTCATCTCGCACAACCTGGCGGTGGTGGAGCACATCTCCCACCGCATCGCGGTGATGTATCTCGGGCGCATCGTCGAGCACACCGACAAGGTCACCCTGTTCACGCGCCCGCTGCATCCCTACACCGAGGCGCTGCTCGCCGCCGTGCCGGTGCCCGACCCCGCCATCCGCCGCGCCAAGCGGGTGGTGCAGGGCGACGTGCCGAGCCCCTTGAGGCCGCCGCCCGGCTGCCGCTTCCACACCCGCTGCCCGTATGCGGTCGAGCGCTGCCGGCAAGAGGTGCCGGCGCTGCGCGAGGTGGAGCCCGGCCATCTCGTGGCCTGCCACCTGCGCTGAAGCCCGGCCCGTTCCGCCCGACCTGCGCTGCAAGCGCTATCGATCTGCGTGCCTTTTCCAGGTCGCCCGGCTGTGTCAGGTTCAGCCGGATTTTGCTGCATTGGGGGATGCGATGACGGTGATTTGGAGCGATGGGCTCCGCAAGCTTTGGAATGCGCTCTCGGATGTCATTCCCGGACAGAACGAGGTTGTGAAAGACGTAATCAAGGGACTGATGGTCGCCGTGCTCGTTGCGGCGATCACCTGGCTGGCGAGCAAGGTTGTGGGTTTGCTGCGCCGTCTCTTAGCGAGGGTGCTTGATCGCAATGACCACCGCTGGCGAGTGGAGCGTGCGCGCTCGGCTGTCGATCGCGGAGGTCCCGGCCTCTGGCTCGCCATCCCCGCGGACAGGCCGCCCGAGTACGTAGACCGTATGAGCTCGCGACCGTTCGTTCTCGCCGTGGCCAACGAGAAGGGCGGCGTCAGCAAGACTACCACCGCGGCCAATCTCGCCTCCGCCTTCGCGCGCAGGTTTCAGCGCCCGATCCTGCTTCTCGATCTGGATTTTCAGGGTTCGGCTGGATCGCTGATGCACGCCGGAACCCAGTGGCAGCCGCAGCCGCCGCACCTGTCTTCCGCCAGTGAGGCGATCTCAGGCGACATTGAGCCGGCGATGCTCGTGCGCCCGACCGGCTTTGCCAGGGAGTTTACGTGGATCGATAGTCGCGGGGTGACGCGCCGGACGCCCAACGCGTTCGGTCTTGCTGCGTTCTACGACCTGAAGGATACGGAAGACCGCGTGATGGTGGAGTGGCTCTTGGGCGATCGCAAGCAGGATGTACGGTACACGCTGTACCGTTTGCTCCGCGCTCCCGGGGTGCGGGAGCGGTTTGCACTCGTCTTGATCGACTGCCCGCCGCGTCTGACCACAGCCTGCGTGCAGGCCCTTTGCACCAGCACGCACATTCTCATCCCAACGGTCCTCGACCCCACGTCGGCGAAGGCGGTCGGCTATTTTGCCACACAGCTCAAGCGCCATGAGGGGCTCTGGCCTCACCTCAAGGTGGTGGGGGTGCTCGGGACCATGACCCGGCAGCTGCAGGGCGAGCAGGACGCGCTGCGGATCGCCGGCGACCAGCTGAGGGCGACGCTTGTCGGAAACGAGAGCAAGCTCAACTGGTTGGACCGTTTGGGAATTCCTTATGAGCTCCCATATGATATGGTGCTGCGTGACATTGCCGAGATCGGACGAGCCGCCGAACGGGGCATAGCCTACGATTGCGTGAGCAGGTCCGACGGCGGCGATGACATCCGCGGCTACTTCGACAGGCTGTGCGCCGTCCTCGAGGACAGGATGAGCAAGTGAAGGTCGCCACCGCCGCTCTCGCGCTCGCCCGGTACGCCGATGCGCTCGAGCGCGCCGAGGCCTTCGCGGCCGCCGCGCGCCTGCGGGCCTTCGCGGAGGCGCTGCAGCCTGTCCGCTCCGAGAGCATCAGCCAGCTTGCGGATGTCTGCTCCAGGCTGAGCTTGCCTCATTCGTCCGACCCGGAGCGGCTGGGCGAGCTGGCCCCGCTGATCGAAGCGCTGGTGCAACTCCTCGAGGAGGTCGGCAAGCCCGAGATTGTTGGCGATCTGAGGCGTCTTCTTGCCGTGATCCGCGAACGCGGCGATATATCGATCGGCGGATTCGCGACTGCGGTTCGCAAGCATGTGGCGTCGGCGTCCAAGGGGCAACCCAGGAAGGGAGCAGCGCCGATGGACCGCTCGCTCGTCGACGGCTACCTGAAGAGGCTGGAGGCCGCCCTGGGCGATGATGCCGCGTTCAGGGACCTGTTCCGAGAGATCGATGGGGACAAGCGCGTGACCAGGGTCGAGGCGGTGGAGCTTGCCAGCCGCTTCCTGGGGCCGACGCCCCCGGCCACTTCCCGCCCCAAGGCGCTGCAACGGCTGCTCCATCGCCACCAGAAGCTGATGGACTTCAAGCGCTCCTCTGAATCGATCCGTCGCGGCCGGCCGGCAGCATAGACGACGTTCGTCGCGGCCTCCCGGGCACAACGGGGTTACATGCCGGCGGTTGGCTGGTCCGCCTGCCCTGCTGCGCCGATCGCCAGGCGGCTCAGGTCGAGTACTGGGCGAACTGCAGCGTGCCGGCGCGGGCGCGGTAGTCGGTGCGCACGTTGACCACCGCCACGCGGCCCTTGTCGACCTCCTTCTGGGCGCGCTCGAGGGCGGGCCGGATGTCCTCGGCCTTGTCGACGTAGTCGCCGTAGCAGCCCAGCGCCTCGGCCATCTTCTCGTAGCGGGTGTAGCCGAGGTCGCGGCCGGGCTTGTTGCGCTGCGGGTCCGCCGTCCAGCCGCCGTTGAGGCTGATCACCACCAGGACCGGGATCTTGTGGCGCACGGCGGTGTCCAGCTCCATGGCGTTGAGGCCGAACGAGCCGTCGCCGTGCACGCAGATCACCTGCTTGTCGGGCTTGGCGATCTTGGCGCCGAGGGCGAACGGCAGGCCCACGCCCATGGTGCCGAAGGGGCCGGAGTTGAGGCGGTGGCCGGGCGAGAAGGTGGGCATCGACTGGCGCCCGTAGTTGAGGATCTCCTGCCCGTCGACCACCAGGATCGCGTCGCGGGCCATGAAGTTGGTGATCTCCTCGCACAGCCTGAGCGGATGGATGTCGCCGTCCTCCACCGGCTTGTTGGCGCCCGGCGCCTTGAGCTTGGCGGCGGCGCCGTCGGCGAGCTGCTTGCGCCAGGCCCCGTAGCGGTCGGGGTCGACCTTGCCCTTCATGGCGGTCAGGATCTGGCTCAGCACCATCTTGCAGTCGCCGACGATGCCGATGTCGACCTTGCGCGGCGCGGTGGCGATCTCGGCGGCATCGATGTCGATGCGGGCGATGCGGGCATCGGCATTGAAGCGCGGCGGGGCCGCGTGGCTGATGATGTAGTTCATGCGCGTGCCGAGCACGATGATGAGGTCGGCCTCCTTGAAGGCGGTGGAGCGCATGGACAGGAACGAGAGCGGGTGGTCGTCGGGCACCACGCCGCGGCCCTGGGGGGTGGTGTAGAACGGGACGCCCGCCTTCTCGACGAGCTGCTGCATCTCGTTCCAGGCGCGCGACCAGATCACGCCGCTGCCGGAGACGATCACCGGCTTCTTGGCCCGGCTCATCGCCAGCACCAGGGCATCCACCTGCTCGGGGTCGCCCAGCGGGCGCGCGTTGAGGATCGGCCGGCCGCTGCACGACCAGTCCACCTGCTCCTCGGGGATCTTGGCGTAGAGGATGTCGCCGGGGAAATCGAGGTAGGTGGGGCCCGGCTTGCCCGTCATGGCGTGCTGGAAGGCGTTGTTGACCTGCTCGGGGATGCGCTTGAGGTTGTAGACCCGGTCGGCCCACTTCACGCAGCCCCTCATGATGGCGACCTGGTCGATCTCCTGGAACACCTGGCGCCCGAACTGGAAGATCGGGCTCGAGCCGCCGATGGCCACCACCGGGCAGCAGTCGATGAGCGCGTTGGCGATGCCGGTCGTCAGATTGATGACGCCGGGGCCGCTCGCCGCCATGCACACGCTGGGCTTCTGCGTGAGCCGGCTGTAAGCCTGGCCCATCAGCGCCGCGGCCTGCTCGTGGCGCACGTCGATCGGCCTGATGCCCTCCTTGATGCAGGAGGATTCCGCCAGCAGCATCGGCCCGCCCATCAGGAAGAACAGGTTCTCCGTGCCCTCTTTCTTCAGGGCCTTCGCCAGGATTTCCGAGCCCGTCAGCTCCGCCATGGTCGCTCACTCCCTAGATGGGGTCGGGACCCCCACACGCCTCGTCCGCCAAGTCCAATCCGTTCGCCGCCGGCCGCAGTCGACTGGGGCGCTAGCGCCGCGTGATCACCCGCTCCTGCACCAGCCCGTCGATCGCCCGCTCGTCGAGGCCCAGCCAGCCCTTCAGGACCTCGGCCGAATGCTGGCCCAGCAGCGGCGAGGCCCTGACCGCGGGCGGCTTGCCGTTGTGGCGCACCGGCCAGGTCGGCATGCGGTAGCCCTTGACGGTGGGGTGGTCCATCACCTGCAGCACGCCGCGGTCGTAGAACGTCTGGTCCTCCGCGATCTCCTTGGTGTCGAGCACGGCCCCGGCCGGGATGCCGGCCGAGCCGATCAGCCGCATGGCCTCGTGCTTGTCGTATCTGCGGGTCCACTGCTCGACGATGGCGTCCACCTCCGCCTCGCGCTCGGTGCGCGCCTCGGGCGTGTCGTAGCGTGGGTCGCCGATCAGGTCCTCGCGCCCCACCACCTGCAGCAGCCGCTTCCAGTGCTCGGGGTTGGCGCGGCTGGTGTAGACGTAGACGTAGTCGTTGGGCCCGCCGCCCTTGCAGGGGTAGATGCCGCAGGGCGGGTTGCCGCCGGAGACGGTCTGCGCGCCCGCCCGCTTCACCGGCCCGCCGCGGCGCGCCTGGGTGGCGAAGGCGAGGCGGATGTAGTGCAGCATGGCGTCCTGCATGGCCACCTGCACGCGCTGGCCTCTGCCGGTCGACTTCTTCTCGTAGAGCGCGCCCAGGATCGAGATGGCGAGCAGCATGCCGGTGCCGGTGTCGCCCAGCGTGGTGCCGGGCTTGATCGGCCGGCCGTCGGGCTCGCCGCTGATCGACATGACGCCGCCCACCGCCTGGGCGATCATGTCGAAGGCCAGATTGTTCTCGAACGGGCTGCCCTCGCCGAAGCCCTTGACCTGGGCGTAGACGAGGCCGGGGTTGAGCTTGGAGAGCACGTCCCAGCCGAAGCCCAGCCGCTCGATGGCGCCGGGCGCGAAGTTCTCCACGAACACGTCGGCCTTGCGGGCGAGGTCGAGCACCAGGCGCTTGCCGGCGGCGGTCTTCAGGTCGACGGTGAGGGATTTCTTGTTGGCGTTGAAGATGAGGAAATAGAAGGAGTCCTTGCCCGGCTCGGCGAGGATGGCGCGGCCGGGGTCGCCGGACTTGGGATTCTCGATCTTCACCACCTCGGCGCCGAGCCAGGCCAGGGCCTCCGTGCACGACGGCCCGGCCTCGAACTGCGACAGGTCCAGCACCCGCACGCCCTCGAGACACTTGAGCGGCGCGACCGTTGCCTCCATGGCGTCCCGGCTCCCTCGGTGATCATCCTGCGCCTCGCATTAAACGTGGGATCGCGGGCAGGCGCAATGCCGCCGATGCAGGGCTGTCCCTCAGACCGTCGCCACCGGGGTGGCGGGCGAGCCCACCGCCCCCGGCAGCCTGAGCGGCGGCGCGGTGAGCAGGAACCGGCTGCGGTTGTTGCTGCGCAGCCAGTCGGCGAGCTCGGACAGGCGCCAGATCTCGCCCAGGTTGACCCCGGTCCTGAACAGGCAGTGCTGGTGCAGGGGCAGCATGGCGCACTGGCCGGGGGCCAGCGACTGCGGCAGCAGCTCGACGGCGTAGTTGTCCGAGATCAGCGCCACCAGCCTGCTCTCGGTGATCCAGCGCTGCAGGCGCTCGTCGCTGCCGTCGAGGCCCGTGCAGGTGGTCTCGAGCAGGTGCTTGTCGGGCGTGCCCTTGCCCTCCAGGATGACCTCGTCGAAGCCGGTGCGCAGCAGCACGAAGTCGCCGGCCTCCACCTTTATGCCGTCGGCGGCCATGACGCGCATGAGGTCGTCGTAGCCCACGGCGTGGCGCCTGCGGCCGTAGTGGGCGAAGAGGTCGATCATCACGCCGCGGCCCTGCAGGCACTTGACCGCCATGTTCTCCACCCCCAGCGCATTGGCCCGGGACGTGCCCTTGGCCTCCACGAGCGAGCCGGGCAACGCGCCCGACTGTCGGGGATCGGTGGGCCCCACGAGGTCGATGCCGCCGCGGTAGCCGTTGTAGAAGGTGGGCACCGGCGTGCCCTCGCCGGTGCCGTCGTAGAGCGCGCCGACGTGGGCGAGCGAGTCCCACTGGGTCGAGTACTGCAGGTGCAGGATGACGAGATCGTCGTTGATGACGTCGGTGAGGCCCGGCGTGTCCCATTCGGTGCGGTAGAGCCAGTTGGGCCTCTCGCCCCTCAGGGTGGGTCGGATCTGGGGCGGGTGGCGGCGCGGGTTCAGCGCGTTGCCGCCCGGGTAGTCGAGCGGCATGGAAAGACAGAAGGTCCTGCCCTCCTTGACCTCGGCCACCGCCCGCAGGAGGCGCTCGGGGGTGAGCTCGTTCATGCGCCCCAGCTGATCGTCGGGCCCGTAGTCGCCCCACGTCGAGCCCTCCGGCCGCCTCGTCCAGCGCCTGCTCTGTGCCATCGCACGCCTCCCCGGACCGCAACACTGTCAGCGCCGGCAACCTAGCACGGGCGGCGCAGGCCGCCAGCGGCCCAGCGCCGGGCGAGGGAGCGGCCGGGGGCGCCCGCAGGCGTCCGCTCACGCCACGCGGATGACGCCCATCATGCCGCTCTCCTGGTGCTCCAGGATATGGCAGTGGAACATCCAGTCGCCGGGGTTGTCGGCGAGGAAGGCGATCTCCACCCGCTCGCGCGGGGCCATCAGCACCGTGTCCTGCCACTCGCGCAGCTGCGTCGGTGCCCCGTTGCGCGAGAGCACGCGGAAGGAGTGGCCGTGCAGGTGGATGGGATGCCACCAGGCCGTCTCGTTGCTCATGGCGAGCAGGCAGGTGCGGCCCCGCGCCAGCGTCAGCATCGGCTCCATGGCGTGGCCGTGGGCGGCCTTGCCGTTGATGAACCACATGCGGCCGCTGCGCATCATCTGCATCATGTCGGCCATGCCGGCCATGCCGTCCCGCCCGCTCGTCATCATGCCGCCCATCATGCCGCCGTTGAACACCACCTCGTGGCGCTCCGCGCGCGCAAGGTCGGGCTCGGGCAGGCCGTTCGCCGGCAGGGCGACCGGGTCCTTCGGCGGCTGCGCGCGCAGGGCCTCGCCGGCGTAGGCCAAGGTGACGAGCCGGTAGGCGCGCCGCGGGTAGAAGTCGTCCACCACGTCGAAGCGCTCGCCGGGGCCGCCGGTCATGTCGATGACGAGGTCGGCGCGCATGGCGGGCCCCAGCACGATGCCAGCGCCGGGGAGCGCGTGGGGCGCCACCGGCTGGCCGTCGTAGGCGACGACCAGCGGCTGGTGGCCGGCGAAGCGCAGCCGGAAGATGCGGGCGTTGGCGGCGTTGACGAGGCGCAGGCGGATGCGCTCGCCGCCGCGCACCACGAAGGTCTCGGGCACGCGGCCGTTGACGGTGACGGTGTTGCCGAGCCGGCCGTCGTGGGCCATGTCGTGGCGGTTGCGGAAGTCGGCGCTGATCTGCGCCTCCCCCGTCAGCCGCCAGTCGGACAGCACCCACACGAGGTCGCGGTCGACCGCGATGGGCGCGCGCTCCTCGACGATGAAGGCGCCCGACAGGCCGCGGCCCACCTGCTCGGCCCCGTCGAGGTGGGGGTGGTACCAGTAGGTGCCGGCGTCCGGCACGTCGAACTCGTAGGTGAAGCTCTCCCCCGAGGCGATCGGCGGCTGCGTCAGGTGCGGCACGCCGTCCATGGCGTTGGGCACGCGCAGGCCGTGCCAGTGCACGGTGGTGGCGGTCGGCAGCCGGTTGTCGACGACGATGCGCACGCGCTCGCCCTGGCGCACGCGGATCTCGGGGCCCGGCACCTCGCCGTTGTAGGCCCACACCTCGGTCTCGGGATGCTGGCCGCCGACCAGGGGCCGGCGTGCGGGCCGCGGCACCAGGCGCACCTCCCTCGTCGCGCCGGCGCCGGCGCGGGCGGCGCGCGGCAGCAGGGCCGACAGGCCGAGGCTCGCCGCACCCTGCAGCAGGGCGCGGCGCGTGGCGGCGGTTCGGGCGATGGGCATGGGCGCCTCCTCAAGGCAGCGGGCAGCCCCCGCCGCCGGTTATAGCATGGACCGGCGGCATGGGCGCCGGTCGGTCCGCACGGTCGGCGCGCTGCGGGCGGCCGCCTGCGACGGCGGTCGGCTCGCGCAGCCCCGGCCCCTGCCGCGGGCCGGGCACTCCGGATGCGCCGACAGGAAGTGCCGCAGGGCCATGAAGAGCCTGCGTGCATGGGCGCGGTCGCCGCGCGCCAGCGCCGCGCGCAGGTCGTTGCGCAGCATGTCGCGGATGGTCTCCGCGCCGTGCTCCCGGCACAGCAGGTACTGGGCGAGCGCGGCGGCGGCGATCTCCGGGATGTGCTCGTGCTCGGCGATGGCCAGCACCTGCTCCTCGCTCAGACCGCACAAGGCGATGCAGTCCTGGAGCGTGATCATCGGGAGGCCCTTCGCGACGAACCCGGTTAACATACCGTGAACCGGGGCCTGCGCATTTGATGCAGGTCAAGGCCCGCGGCCGCTCCGGCGGCGCCGGCTGCTCGGCACGCGGCCGTAATGGCCTGCGTCTCTCCCCGAAGCGTCGACCGCTTTCAATTGCCGGCAATTGCCGATGCATCTTTTCGGAGAAATGCGCGCCGCTGTGCCGCGCGTTGATTTTCGCCGTAAGGCAATGCGCTCTCGCGACGCTGGTGCCTGGCAGCAACAGGCGCAGCCGTCTTTTGTGCGGGCCGATATCCGCAAATGACGAATCTGATAGTCGATAGCGAGCTTGGACTGTCAAGGCTTGGTGCGATGCGTACCAACAATGGACAGTTGAGAAACATGAAGACTCTCGTCAAGTCCGGCTCGGCTGCTTTCCTTGCCCTCGGCCTGATGGCCGCTCCGGCGGCGGCGCACGGTGGCCTCGGCCACTGCTATCTGCGGGCCGACACGGGCTACTCCTGGCCGACCAACGACGATGCCTCCGCGCAGCAGTATTTCGTGCACGGGCCCGTGACCCAATCGCGGTTCGACGGCACTTGGTTCGTGGAAGGCGGGGTGGGCTGCTCGTGGCTGCGTGCCGCGCCCGGCGGCTCGCTCAAGGACGAGACGGTGATCGTGACGACCACCGGGCTCAGGGGCGAGGTCACGATCGGCTACCGCGGCCGGCGCGACTTCCACGGGCTGCCGCCCAATCCCATGCTGCCGGAGGATCCGGTCTTCACCGGGGTCAGCACCGTCACGCTGATGGGCAACCTCTACTACGATTTCACGCGCTTCCGCGGCATCACGCCTTATGTCGGCGTGGGCCTCGGCGCCGCCTTCCACGACGTCGACGAGGTCACCTTCCACGACGCCAACGTCAACACCCTGCCGGGGCACAGGCAGACCGAGTTCGCCTGGGCGCTGATGGCCGGCGTCAGCGCCGACGTCGGCAGCGGCGTGGTCTTCGACCTGGCCTACCGCTACATCGATCTGGGCGAGATCAGCTCCGCCCCCCCCGGCATCGGCCACGCCTTCGTCATCGACGACCTGTCCGCGCACGAGGTCAGGGCCGGTCTGAGGTTCCCGCTGAGGCGGTAGTCGGGGCGCACGGCGCGCACAGCGCGTCTGCCGGTCCAGGCAATCCCGTCGCCCCGTGTACGTGCTCGGGTATTCCGTGCGTTCTCGCAAAACGTGGCCGAATGAGGACGATGATGCACTCGCAAATGAAAACCGCCGTTCGGCGCGCGCTCCTGCTCGTTGCATTTGGGCTCGGGATTGGAGGGACGCAGGCGCGGGCGGACGGACCGCCGGCGGCCCCGGTGGTCGATAAGGCGGCGGCATTCACCTGGTCCGGATTTTATGTGGGCGCGTTTACCGGCTGGGCCCGCCTGGAGGTGGACCGCGATTATCCGGTCGACGAGCATTATGTGATCGCCGGCAGCTCGTTCAAGCAGGAGGCGACGGGCTGGATCACCGGCGGCCACATCGGGTTCAACCATCAGTTCGGGCATCTGGTGGCGGGCGCCGAGCTGTCGGTGGCGCGGGCGGACCTCGAGTCGACCGGCATCTTCCAGGGCTACCCGACCGACCCGCCGGTCCTGCTCACGGTCAAGATGGACACGCTGGTGACGGCGACGGCGCGCCTCGGCGTCGCGCGCGGGCCGATCCTGATCTACGCCAAGGGCGGCTACGCGGGGGCCGAGATGGCCACGCGCTCATGGGACCCGGCGCCGCACTGGAGCGACGTCAGCCACTGGACCGGCGGCTGGACGCTCGGCACCGGGTTCGAGCTGGCGCTGCACAGGAACGTGACGTGGGGCGTGGAATACAGCTACGTCGATCTCGACGTGGACACCCACAACGGGCCCGTCAACTTCTCCAACACCGGCGGCGCACGGCCTGCCCCGCCGCGCTATCAGAACGTCGTGATCGATCCGGATCTGCAGATCGTGACGACGCGCCTCAACTTCAAGTTCGGGCCCTAGGCGCGGCACCTTCGGGCGACGTGCTCGACCGGCCGCCTTCGGGCGGCCGGATGCGCTTGTGCGCGGGGCTCTTCGGCATGCCGGAGCACTTGCAGGCGTGAGCAGCGGCGCGCCGGCACGCGGGGTGCTGGGGTTCCCACCCTCAGGCCGCGCCCTCTCCGGTCAGGCTCTCGAGGCCCTTCAGGTCGGTGATGCGCACGCGGCTCGCCAGCGGAAGCTCGATCAGGCCCAGCACCTTGAGCTTGGTGAAGGTGCGGCTCACGGTCTCGATGGTGAGGCCCAGGAAGTCGGCGATGTCGGCCCGCGTCATGGGCAGGTCGAAGGCATGCGCGTCCTGGCCGTTGCGCTCGTTGCGGCGGGAGAAGGCGAGCAGGAAGGCCACCACGCGCTCGGTGGCGCTGCGCTGGCCGGTGGTGAGCAGGAGGTCGCGGGTGGCGGCGAGCTCGCGCGCCAGGGCCTCGTAGAGCTTGAAGCCGAGCCGCGCATCCTGGCGGGCCAGCTGGTTGAGGGTGGCGAGCGGCAGGCAGCGCAGGCGGGTGGGCTTGATGGCCTGCGCGTTGACGACATGCTCGCCCTCCGCGCCGAGGCCGATGAGGTCGCCGGGATAGGCGAAGCCCACCACCTGCCGGCGTCCGTCGCACAGCACCTTGTAGAGGGCCACCGCGCCCGTCTCCACCTGGAAGATGTGGGTGGTGGGATCGCCTTCGGCGAACACGAACTCCTTGGCCTCGATGCGGCGCAGCGAGGCCTGCGCGAGGCGCTGCTCGAGCATGGTCGCAGGCTGCGGGCGAGTGCCGACCAGGGGCTCTATGGCGACGTGGCGGGGAGTGCTGGTGGAGGGCGTCGGCATGGGGTGGCTCCTCGGGGATCGGACGCTTGCAAGCGCTAAAACTGATGCCCGCAACCAAACACCCCCGTGTAGCCGCCATTCGGCTCGCAGGTAACGAACTGTAACAATTTGCCACCGCCTCCCGCTGGGCCTGCCGAGGCGACGGTAAACGCGGGCCGGTGCGCGGCAATCGATTGGAAACCGTGTTCGCGGCATTGCGCCGCTCTATTGCCTATCGGCCTCCCGAAAGTCTCCCATTCCCCATTCGCTTCCCCCAGGGGCACAGGCGCCGATTGCCTCGCGGGCCGGAACCCCGAGGGTTTGCTGGGAGAAGAGAGGTGCGGGGCGTCTAGCCGCCGGACCGTATTTGTAAGGCCTGAGAGTCGGCTCTCACGCCCCGCGCCCGCGCGTGGAACCCGCTTGACCGATCCGATCACCATGGGCCCAGGCCCGCGGGCACGACATCCCGCAGCGCCATTGCGCAGGCCCTCGGCCGCCTCTGGAGGCCGCCCCTCGAGTTGGGCGACCCCCCGGTACCGAGGTGCACGCATCATAGCACACCCTGGGACCTGTGGGATTACTCCGGTTACGGTTAATTTCCGTCTCGCGCCGACTTTCGCGCGCCCCACACGGTGGGCGGCTACTCGGCGGCGAGCTTGCCGGGCGCGGCGAGGCGGGCGACGGCGGCGATCGTCTCGGCCAGCGTGTCGCCTTCCGGGTCGCGGGCGGCGGCGAGGCGCGCCTGCAGCACGGCGTCGGCGAAGTGGGCGCGCGGCAGGGCGCCGGCGATCATCGGCTCCACGATACCCTGGGCGATCCGCTGCCAGTTGGCGAGCCCGCGCTTGTAGGTGTCGGCATAGCCGCGCACGAGAGCCGCACTCGCCACCACCTCGCGGGCGGCGGTGGGGTCGAGGGCAAGCGTGCGCTCCACCAGCGCCAGCCAGCGCTCCACCCAGGCCTCCTCCTCGGCAAAGCGCAGCGTTCGCGGCCGCCAGGGCCGCAGTCCCGCCAGGGCCTTGAGGCGCAGGAAGCCCCAGAGGCGCGTGGTCGTCACCTCCAGCGCCCAGGCGCGGTCGCGGCGCACGCGCGCCAGCGCCCAGCGGCCGAGCCGCGGCGGCAGCAGCCCCAGGATCTCCTCCGGCCCGGGCTTCAGGTACTCGGTGACGTCCACGATGTCGCCGGGGCGCGCCCTGGCCTCGCGGGCGACGCGGGCGAGGCGGGAGGCGCGCAGCTTGAGCTGGGCGACGCGGATCACGTCCTCCACGCTCATGCGCAGCGCGAGCTGGCGGGCGAGCTCGGCGATGAAGGCGGCGTCGGCGCCCGGCACGCCGACGAAGCGGTGGACGCGGGCGAGATAGCGCCAGGCCCAGGCGCGGCCCTGGTAGTCGGTGAGCCGGGCCACGCCCTGGGCGAGGACGGGGCGGGCCTCGGCAGGAAAAGCCGCAAGCCGCGCATCCTCGCCCGGGTCGTCCTGCGGGCCTTCCGCAGCGGCCGCCGGCGCCGGTGCGGGCCCCTCCTCCATGCCGCCCGCGGCGCCTGCCGCCGCCCCCGCCTCGAAGCCGCGCAGGTTGGCCTCCACCGCCTTGCCCTCGGCGCGGATGGCATCGCGGAAGGCCTCGGCCGGGATCGGCAGGGCCCCGCTGGCGGCGATGGCGCCCAGCAGCACGGCGTTGAGCGGGCTCTCCGCGCGCGCGGCGATGGCGGCGAGGTCGGCGATCAGCGCGCGGCGGGAGAAGCGGCGGGCGAGGGTCAGCATGCGCTCCGCATCGAAGCGGCCGTCGCCGGCCGCCATCCTCTCCTCGACGGTGAAGACGCGCGCCGAGGAGGCGAGAAGGACGGTGCGGTCCGGCGTGACGTAGCCGGCGGCGACGGCGCGGGCGGCCTCGAGCAGCTCGCTGGCCACCACCAGGTCGACCTCGCCGGGGGCGGCGTTGAGGGCGAGCACCGGGCGCCCGGCGGCGGCGCGGTGGCGCTCGCCCGCCCCCGGCACGATCTCGAGGTAATAGGTGGTGGCGCCGGTGCGCTGGGCCACGCCCGGGATGGAGGTGCCCTGCACGAAGTGGCCGCTGGCGACGGCCGCCGCATGCAGCCAGGCGGCGAGCACGCCGCCGCCCTCGCCGCCGAGCGCGGCGATCAGCACGGTGATGGGTTCGCTCGCGGCCACGCCGTCACTCCGCCGGCGCCAGGGACGTGCGGCGCGGGGCCGCGCTGCCGCCGAGCGCACGGATGAGGGCCGCCGACAGCCGCCGCCGCAAGCGGTCCCACGGACCCGGGTTCTGGACGATGTCGATGCGGGCGAAGGAGGGGCAGAGCTGGGCGGCGTGCGCCACCTCCCCGCACAGGCCGCAGCCGACGCAGTCGTTGTTGACGTGGGTGACGGGGTCGGGCCGCAGCGGGTCCTCGCTCGGCTTGACGGTGAGGGAGGGGCAGCCGGAGAGGCGGATGCAGGAGTGGTCGCCGGTGCACACCTCGGGGTCGACCCAGAAGCGGGTGCGCACCACCCGCCTGCCGGCCGCCAGCAGGCCTGCGAGCTGCGGGCGGATGCGGCGCTGGCGGGCGAGCTGGCACTCCCCGTCGGCGACGATCACTTTGAGGCCGCGCTCGCGCTTGCCGAGCGCCTCGCGCAGGGTGGCGACCATGCCGGCGACGCCGTAGGTGCGCACGCGCCGTACCCACGACACGCCGAGGCTCCTCAGCGCCGCCTCGATGTCCAGGCCGCGGCCGCGCCCGCCCTCCTCGGCCGTGGAGGAGACGATGTCCTGCTGGCCGGTGGCGCTCGAGTAGCCGTTGTTCATGACGATCAGCACCGAGTCGTCCCGGTTGAAGACGGCGCCGGCAACTCCGGTGATGAGCCCGTTGTGCCAGAGCCCGCCGTCGCCCATCACGCTGATCGGCCGGAGGCGCTGCGTCCCGGACACGGCGGCGGCGGAGGCCAGCGACATGCCGTAGCCCAGGATCGAGTTGCCCTGGCTGAAGGGCGGAAAGGTCGCGAACGAGTGGCAGCCGATGTCGGCGGCCACGTGCACCGGGCCGATCTCGCGGCGCAGGAGCTTCATGGCCGAGAACACCGGCCGCTCCGGGCAGCCGGTGCAGAAGGAGGGCGGGCGCGGCGGCAGGGGCGCCCCGAGCGCCCCCTCCACCTGCGCCCTGTGCGCCTCCACGCCGTCGATCCAGCGCTCGAGCGCCGGCGCGCCGGCCCCGTAGCGGGCGAGAAAGGCGGCGAGCCCCTTGCCCACCACCAGCGGCGTGTACTCGCCCGCCATGGCCAGCAGGTCCTTGCCGTGCAGCCGGGTCTGCAGGTCGGCCTTGCGCAGGATCTGGCCGATCGCCTGCTCGAGGAAGTCGGGCGCGCCCTCCTCCACCACCAGCACCGCGCGCTTGCCGGCGCAGAAGCCAGCGATCTCGTCGGGCACCAGCGGGTGCACGACGTTGAGCACCAGGGTCGGCAAGGCGACCGCTCCGTCCGCGTCGCTCAGGCCCGCGCGCGCGAGCCGCCCGTTGAGCACATTGAAGAGCCCGCCCTGCACGATGATGCCGAGCTCGCCCTCGGCCGGGCCCAGGCGCTCGTTGAGGCGCTGCTCCCGGATGAAGCGCTGGGCGGCTGGCAGCCGGCGCGCCACCTTGTCTGCCTCCTGGCGGAAGGTGGCGGGGGGATGGCTCAGCCGGTCGTAGTCGAAGCGTGCCGGGGCCAGCCGCTCCCTGGCCGAGAAGGGTGCGGCCACGTTGTCCTTGGCGGGGAAGCTGCCGAACATGTGGCATGCGCGGATCCGCAGCTCGAGCATCACCGGCGTGCCGGACGCCTCCGACAGCTCGAAGCCCTTCTCCACCGCGCGTACCAGGGTCGGCAGGTCGGGCCGCGGGTCGATCAGCCACAGCGACGACTTGACGGCAAAGGCGTGCGTGCGCTCCTGGATGACGCTCGCGCCCTCGCCGTAGTCCTCGCCGACAATGACGAGGGCGCCGCCCTTGACCCCGGGGGAGGCGAGATTGGAGAGGGCGTCGGCGGCCACGTTGGTGCCGACGATCGACTTCCAGGTCACGGCCCCGCGCAGGGGATAGTTGATGGAGGCGGCGAGCATGGCGGCGGCGGCCGCCTCGTTGGTGCAGGTCTCGAGGTGGATGCCGAGGTCGGCGAGCAGGTCCTCGGCCTCGACCAGCACGTCGAGGAGGTGGCTCACCGGAGCCCCCTGATAGCCGCCGACATAGGCCACGCCCGACTGCAGCAGCGCCTTGGTGACGGCCAGGATGCCCTCGCCGTAGAAGGTGTCGCCGGCGCCCAGCCGCAGGCTCTCGATCTCCTTGCGGAACGACACCTCAGCCATCGGCGCGGTCTCCTCGCCAGCCGGCGGGCATCAGCCGAGCTCCGCCATGATCCTGCGCAGGATGCGCAACAGCCGCGGCTTGTCGCGCGGGCCCACGATGCGATCGAGATTGCGGTCGTGGCGGGCGGCGCACTCCGTGAGGCGGCGCAGCATGGCCACGCCCGCCGGCGTCAGCGTGAGGTGGTAGCTGCGCCGGTCGCGGTCGAGCCGTTGCCGGTCGATGAGGCCGCGCCGCATCAGGTCGCGCAGCGCCGGCGTCAGCGTGGACTTGTCGCGGCCGGCGGCGCGGCTCAGCACCGTCTGGCTGATGCCGGGATTGCGGCCGATCAGGGTGAGCAGGGCGAAGCGGCCGGGCGGCAGGTCCACCTCGCCCACCTCGCGGGCGAAGGCCTGGAAGGAGGCGATCTGCGCCATGCGCAGGTGAAAGCCGATCCAGCCGGCGAGCGGCCCGTAGTCGATGCCCTCCACGAACGCGCCGGAGCCGCCGGGCTCGCGCGCGTCCGCGTCCGCGGGCTTGCGGCTCGGCGAAAGCGTGTGCACCACCTCTGCCATCCCATCCCTTCGGCCGGGCCCCACGCCCTCCGCCGACCAAGAATAGCGGAAATCGCCCGCCGTGGAGATTGAACGCGCAGATAGTTTTATTTCCGACCAATTGGCTTTACAAGCTCGCCCGCATGGGGCTCAATTGCCTCCCGCAGCGAACGGGCGCCGGGGCGCACAATCCGGTCCCGAGAAGGAGGAGCGCGAGGAGGACAAGATGGGCACGCGTCTGGCTCTTTTCAGGTCCGCCCTGCTCGCGGGTGCAGCCGCGGCCGCAGCGGCGGCCGGGGTCGCGGCCGCGCCGGCAGCGGCGCAAGACAAGCCGACCGAGATGAAGTTCGCCTTCTGGGTCCCCGCCGCCCATCCGCTGGCCAGGATCGGCTACCAGCCCTGGGCCAAGTCGGTGGAGACCGCCTCCAACGGCTCGATCAAGGTGCCCCTGTTCCCCGCCCAGCAGCTGGGCAAAGCGCCCGATCACTACGATATGGCGCGCGACGGCATCGCCGAGCTGACCTGGGTCAACCCCGGCTACCAGGCCGGCCGCTTCCCGATCTTCGCCGCCGGCGAGCTGCCCTTCCTCATGAGCGATCAGGGCGGCGGGTCGGCGGCCCTCGACGCCTGGTACCGCAAGTATGCGGCCAAGGAGATGGGCGACGTCCACTTCTGCTTCGCCCACCTGCACATCGGCACGCTCCACTCCAAGGTGCCGATCACCGATCCGGGCCAGATCAAGGGCATGAAGATCCGCCCGGCCAACGGCACGGTGGCGCAGCTCGTGACACTGCTCGGCGGCACCAACGTGCAGCTCTCCGCACCCGAGGCGCGCGACGCCCTCGAGAAGGGTCTGGCCGACGCCATCACCTTCCCGTGGAAGTCTATCGTCACGCCGTTCGGCATCGACAAGGTCGTCAAGTACCACGCCGACATGCAGCTCTATCAGGCCACGTTCGTGTGGGTCATCAACAAGGCCTGGTACGGCAAGCTCGGCCCCGGCCAGAAGAAGGTGATCGACGACCATTGCACCAACGAGTGGGCGCACAAGCTGGGCGTGGAGTGGGGGGCTGACGAGGATTCCGGCAAGGAGCCGCTGTCCAAAGACGGCCACACCATCGTCAAGCTCTCCCCCGAGCAGATGGCGGTGTGGCGGAGGGCGGCGGCCCCGGTCTACGACAAGTGGATCGCCGACGCCAACAAGGCCGGCTACGACGGCAAGGCGGTGCTCGAGGACCTGCGCGCGGAGCTCAAGAAGCGCAACGCCCTGCAATAGCCCCGCCGCGGTCCGTGCCATGACGGTCCTTCCCATTCGCCGGGCCTGCCGCCGCGGCCCGGCCCGTCGCGCCGAGCCGCGCGCATGAGCCGCCTCCTGCGCGCCTGCGAGAACCTGGCCGCCCTGTTCCTCCTGCTGATCGCCCTGCTGGTCGCCGGCAACGTCGTGCTGCGCTACGGCTTCAGCGTCCAGATCCCCGACTGGTTCGATCTGTCGCGGCAGCTGCAGGCGATCGCCCTCTTGTGGGGCATCGCCATCACCACCTACCGGGCCGGGCACATCTGCGTCGACATCGTCTGGGAGCATCTGGCGCCGGCCGGACGGCGCGCGCTCGACCTCCTCGCCACCATCGTCACGCTGCTCTTCCTGTCGCCCATGGCCTGGATGATCTGGGTCAAGGTTAGCGCCACGGGCACCCAGGCCACCAGCGATCTGCGGCTGCCGCTCATTCCCTTCTACGCGGTGTCCGCGCTCGGCGCCTCGGCCGCCGTCGTGCTCGCCGCGTGGCGCATCCGGGACCTGGCGCGCAGCCGGCCGCCCGGCCACGGGGACGGCCATGGACCGTGATACCGTCGCGCTCCTGGGCTTTGCCGGCATGTTCCTGCTCATGGCGCTGCGCGTGCCGATCGGCGTGGCAATGGGCCTCGTCGGCGTCGGCGGCTTCGCTGCGGTGTCGGGAGTCTGGCCCGGCCTCAACCTGCTCGCCAACGTGCCACTGTCGGTGCTGACCGACTACAATCTCAGCATCATCCCGATGTTCATCCTGATGGGCGCCTTCGCCACCCACGCCGGGATGAGCCGCGAGCTCTATGCCGCCGGCAACGCCTGGCTCGGCCATCGCACCGGCGGCCTGGCGCTGGCCACCATCGCCGCCTGCGGCGGCTTTGCCGCCATCAACGGCTCCTCCGTCGCCACGGCCGCGACCATGAGCCAGGTGGCGCTCCCCGAGATGCGCCGCTCCGGCTACGACCCCGGCCTGGCGGCGGGCGTCATCGCCGCCGGCGGCACGCTCGGCATCATGATCCCGCCGTCGGTCATCTTCGTGCTCTACAGCTTCATGACCGAGACCGACGTCAAGAAGCTCTTCTTCGCCGGCGTCGTGCCCGGGCTGCTCGGCATGGCCTGTTATGTGCTGGTGGTGCGCTATCTCGGCTGGCGCCGTCCCGAGATCATGCCGCGCGGGCCTGTCCACGACTGGCGCGAGCGCCTGGGCTCCCTGCGCGGGCTGTGGGCGGTCATCGCGCTCTTCCTGTTCGTGCTCGGCGGCCTGTATCTCGGCTGGTTCACGGTCAACGAGGCCGCCGGTTGCGGGGCGGTCGGCACGCTCGCCATCGGCGTGGTGCGCGGCCGGCTCGGTCCGCCGCAGATCAAGGCCGCGCTGATCGAGACCCTGCGGGTGTCCTCGGCCATCATGATGATCGTTATCGGCGCCTTCCTGTTCGGCTACTTCCTCACCATCACCCAGTTCACCCAGCACGCGGTCGCCTTCCTCACCGGCCTGCCCATCGGCGCCTACGGCGTGCTGGCGGTGGTCATGCTCGGATACTTCGTCCTCGGCGCGGTGATGGACGAGCTCGCCATGATCCTCCTCACCGTGCCGATCGTCTTCCCGGTGATGGTGCACCTGGGCTTCGACCCGGTGTGGTTCGGGGTCATCATCGTCATGGCGGTCACCTTCGGCCTGGTGTGTCCGCCGGTCGGCATGAACGTCTTCGTCATCAACTCCATCGCCCGCGACATCCCGCTGGGCAAGATCTACCGCGGCACCTTTCCCTTCATCGCCGCCGACATCGCCCGGCTCGTTCTGCTGTGCGCCTTCCCAGGCCTGTCGCTGTGGCTGCCGGGGCTCATCGACTAGACTGGCTGTCGCAGCCAAACGCGAGCGGGCCCGCCGCCGGGCCCGCTCCCGTCGTCGCCTTCGGCGGCTCAGCTGCGGTCCTTGCCGCCGGCCATGTCGGCGCGCTCCTCGGCGGTGAAGCCGCCGGACGCCGCCTCGGTGGCGGCGTCGCCGGCGTAGACATAGCTGCGCATGCGCCTGCCCATGGCCCCCGCGCTCGCGGACACGGCCGCCTTGGAGAATCGCGCCACGTTGCCGGCATAGAGGCCCATCGCGCGCGCCTGGGCCCAGGCGTCGTGATCGGCGCCCAGATAGAGCACGAGCCAGCCCTCCTCCTTCTGCTTGCGGTCGAGCAGGGCTTCGATCGTCTCCTTGGTGTACTCGCGCGAGGCGTTCTCCAGGCCGTCGGTCATGACGGCGAGGATGCACCGCTCCCCTGCCGTCTTGCGCTTGTCGAGCAGGGCCACGCCGTGCCCCACCGCGTCGAGCAGCGGCGTGGCGGCGCGCGGCTGGTACTCGGAGGCCGCCAGCTCCGCGCAGCTGCCAGCCGGCACCGCGTCGCGGATGACGTCGATGCCCTGCGAATCGAAGATCACGAGGCTGATGCGGGCCTCCATGCCCTGGTCGTCCTTCACCTGGCGCAAATAGCTGTTGACGGCACCGATCGCATCGGTGCGGCAATCCTCCATCGAGCCCGAACGGTCGAGCACGATGCCGACGTGAACTTTCTGAGCCACAATCTCGCTCCATGCTGAGAGGACCGGCGCGGCGGGCCGGCTGGCGCTGACGTGGGGAGCGACTTGGGCAATTGGGTGGCGGCAAGCCCAGGCGCGCCCTTGGCAGAGTGCCCGGCCGGCCCCATGTCTTGGCCCGCGCCGCCACGGCGCGTCGACAGCTCTGGAAGGACTGAACCATGTTGAGGAAGCTCGCCCTCGCGCTGCCGGTGGCCGCGCTCCTGGCGGCGCCGTCCGCGCTCGCCGCCGATCCGCCCAAGGCCGACCCCGATCTGGCCAAGTTCCGCGAGGCCTACACGGCCGGCTCGGGCCTCGCCTACGTCGTCATCGCCGACGAGAAGGGCGAGCGCGTCTACCGCTACGGCGACGCCTCGCGCCAGGCAGCGCAGAAGGACGCCCGCGGCTACATGCTGTTCACCTGCAACTCCCCACACGTGTTCGTCGTGCAGAACCCGCCCGACAAGGCGGCGTTGCTCAAGGCACGGGTAGTCAAGGCCGGCGACCCGGGCTTTGCCGAGCTCGACGCCAAATACGTTTCCGGCTGCAAGAACCCGTTCGTGAAGTCGGCCGTGCCCAAGAGCAAGTAGGCGTCCGGTCAGGCGCCCGGACGCCGGGTCTTCGGCGATACCCTCTACCAGCCTGCGCTCTCGCTCGGGACGCCGCAGTGGCAGGGGCTGTTCGATCAGGACAGGCCGCTGGCGGAGAAAGCGCGCCGCGCTCGCCGACCGCCCGGTCGCCGACAAGATCGTGGTCTCGGGCTACCACTTCCCCTGGCCCGGCGGCCCGCCGCCGCTACACCTCCATGCCGAACAGGCCACCGCCTTGGTGGCTGTCGCGGCCGAGAAGGAGGGGGCCTCGAACGGCGGGGACGAAATGCAGTCGCACTCGACCCAAGAGGCCGCCGCCGTTGGGCCCGGCCGAAATTTCCAGGATCTGGATTTCGGGGCGAGGCAAGCCGCGGCGGGAGCATTCCGTCACGAGGTCGCGTTCGAGAGCTTCCGCCGGGTCCTTGCGCCGGCCCGCGTGACGCGTCGCGCGGTAGAGTGTGCGACTTTGCCAGACCCGCGCGGGTCCGATCAGCGGATCATGGCCCGAGAGTGTGTGCGGCCGCCCGAGCGTGATCACGCCGAGGCGGCCGGTCCGTACGATCCTCAGTCGTGAAACGACTTCATCAAACATGGTTCGCATGTGCCTCTTCGCCGGCAGCGAGCGGTCGCAGGTCCACGGGGCGGCGACGATCAGCCGATCGATGCGTCCATCGCCGTCGTTGTCATCGGCTGCGAGAAAGATGTGCTCCTGGCGACCGGAGCTGGCGGGCCGTCCGTCGGGCTCGTGGCCGGAGAAGAGACGCGGTATGCGACCCTCGGAGTCGCGCGCGAACGCCATCAGCGCGCGCCGCGCGGCGCGCACCAGCAACGGCCCATCGACGACACCGATGTTTACGGCCTCTGGCACCGCGAACACCACAACATCGCGCGGGGTCTCGCGCCGCGGCGCCATGACGCCGAGGCCGAGGAAACGGCCGTCGCCGATGGCCAGTGGGCCGCTCGCCCGCTCCTCGAAGGCGATCTCGACGTGCCAAAGCCGCTCCTTTGCGAAGCGGGTGCCGGGTGCGAAGACCTCGGCACGCGCGCCGCGGCCCTCGAACGGCTCGCGCTGCACGCGGATTGTCTGCGCTCGCGCCCGGACCCCGGCATGGCGGAGCGCCTGTGCGACGGCAGAGATCGCGCGATGCTGCTCCGCCAGACGCTCGCGCCCTGGTTTGGCTTCCTTGAACTCGGTGTTGGAATTCTTGCGCGCCGCCGCCAGCTCCTCGCGCAGTTTGCCCGGAGCGATGCGCCGGCGTGCGGCTTGCTCCGGCAACGCCGCCGGCGTCACCGTTCGCCACACGCGATGTCCGGCGCCTCCGTCAGCGACGCCGTAATGGCGCAGCATCGATTCATCGTCCGCCGCCACGAGGATCGGCCTGGCCTGACCGGAGACTTCGCCGGTCTCGTAATCGACGTTCAGATCCAGGCCGGAAAATGCCCAGCCGACGTCCTCCGGCGCGAGGTTACAGTTGGGCGGCACCTCGACCAGCACGCGGCGGATCGCCCGCGCGACATGAGGCGAGCCGATCGACGGCAGCGGCACGATGCGGATGCGCGAGGCCTTGTCGGCTTCGGCCGCGTCGCGGCCGATGAACACGCGCTCGATTATCGACGCTTTTTCCGGCAACGCCTTCCTCAGTCTTGAAGCCGCACGGTCGCGAACGCTCTCGACGAGCTGCGCCGTCTGCGCCAGCGGCCACGGAGAGGACGACGAAGCATCCACCCCGTCACGCAACTCGAAGAGAAGCCGGCGCGGCGGGCTATTGTAAGAGACCGCCGCGAAGCGGGGCTTTGGCGCCTGGGAGAAGAGCTGCCGGACCTGCCGACCCGATTTGATCGTGCGGAAGCGCTGGCCGGTCTCCTCGAACCGCCTGCGCAGGCTATCGAGCGAACCTTTCTCCGGACAGAAGAGCACATGGCCCTCGCCGGACTTGGCCGGCCGATAGATGACTCGCCCCTCCTCGCGGAGCCGTTCTTCGAGTTCCCTTGCGTCGACGACCTCGCCCCACGCCCAGGCCATGTCGACGCCGCGGCCGAGCTGATAGAGCCGCTCGGCCATCGCGCAGATCGTCTTGGCGTGCTCCTCGTGCTTGTCGCCCGGTTCGAATTGCCACGCATAGAGCAGCGCAACGCGCGGGTCGAACAGGATCGGTTTGATGAGCTTGGGCGCCCTTATCTCGGGTATGCGGCGCGGATCGCCGCCGACCGCATCGAGGTCGTTGTTCGGCACATAGTTTGCGAAACCCGTTCCATCACGCGCCAGCGGAGCAGCAATGATGGGCGGTGCAACCTGTTCCAGCCATGCCATCGCAGCACTGTCTTCCGGACACAGTGCTGCTCCTTGCGCACCCCCGGCAATCAGCGCTTGGAACAGCCGCGCCGGGGATGGCGGCCATTCCGGCCGGCCGTGATACCGCCCGTCGTGAAAGCGGACAGAAAGGAGGAGAGTGCGGGCCATGGCTCACCTCAAGCAGCCTTGCCTTTTTTGTCCGCTTTCTTGGCGTCTTCCTTGGCGCGAGCCTTGTCGAACTTGACACGCCAATTCTTGCCCTTGCCGAACGCCTTTTCAGCCGCGGTCGCATAGTCCCGGACGACGCTTTCCGACATTTCGACCGTTGCGCGTTCGCCCTTCCGGTTCACGACCACCCATTGCGCCGGCGACGCTGGATCGGGAACCAGCAAACACCCCTGGCGCAAGAAGGCGTCCATCGGCTCGATTGCAGCGACCAGCGAGAGGCCGAGGATGTAATGTCGCAAGGCAGCACCGTTTTCTCCTCCAAGGCGCCGTGCCGCAATGAGGTTCACGGTCACACTTTGCTCAATGGCGCCGCGAGCCACGACGCCGCCAAGAACCCGCTCCTTGCGTGCGTCGTCTCGCCAGATCGCTGGCACATGGACGTAGCCACGTTTCGCCAATTGGCTCCCGGGCTTTCCTTCCTGCTCTTCCTTTTCCTTTTCGCTGAACACATCGAGTTCTGAGTAATCGACGGGTGGGACGTACTGCGCCGCTCGGTGCAAAACATCGACATCCCAAGCTCGCACCACTGACTGCACGATACGCGGCAGTTTTGCTTGCGTATCGCGCGAATCCCAAACACCGAACACCAGCGACGTCGGCGCGAGCTTCGCGATCTCCGATGCGTCGTTCGCATCAAGGAAGAGCTTGAACGCTTTCCGTGCCGGCTCTTGCAACTCAGTCGAACGGATGATCGCATCGCCGAGCCGGTGGCCGGCTTCGAGGATCGAAATGACTTTTTCGTTGCCGTACTCGATATCGATTTGCGGCACGAGATGTGCGAGATCGGCGCGCTTGAAGATCGGCTCCATGCGGTTGGCCTGGCTGCCGACGCTGTCGATGGTAGCGACCTTGGTGCCGTCCGAGAGTTCGTCGATGTTGTAGCCGATGTCCGCATAGGTCGGCGGGAAGATCACTCCGCCTTCCCCTTCGACAGGGATGAGTTTCTGCTTGAGATGCAGGGCAACCGGCCCGTCTGGATTATCGGCCCAGCCATTGATGATGGCGTGAGTCAGCGTGATCGGTCTAGTCATGAACGGGTCTCCTCAATCACGTCCGTGATACAGCGCGCCTGATTCTCTTGCCCCGGCCAGCCCAGCTTCATGCGGAACAAGCGACGCGGGAAGGGCAACTCCGAGCCGCCAAGTGCCGCGCGAAGGAAGATCGGGCCGACGAGACGATACGGATCGGGCGCCGCAACGACTCCATATTGATATTCTAGCTTGTTGATGCGCCTTGGACGCCCATTCGCTAGACCGATGGCGGCCAGTATCTCGACCAGCGGGAAACCGACCATCGTGAGCTCACCATGTTCGTTCGGCGAAAAGCCAACGTCCATCGGAATGTAGTCACGGCGCCAGTCAAAGCGGAAACTGCTGCTTTGTGGCGCTGCCAATGCAAACGGGTCATTGACCGCACCTTTCATCCGGTCACGGACAAGAGACAGCGCGTCGCGCATCAGGGCGGCGCCTGGGTATCCGCCCGAGCCCGCCCAAAACTTGACATTGTCGCGATTGGTCGAGTCGCCCCAGTGATCGACGGTGAGAACATTGTCACCCGCCACAAGCAATGCTGGCAGGGTGGCGGGACTTGGCGGAACAGCAATCGGGAACGGTTGCCCCTCATTGAGTGCTCTTGTCGGGATTTTCCACTTTTCGGTTCCCTGCTTCGAATGGGGGGGTGCGATAGTCGAAACCTCTGCATCGGTCAGAAACTCCAGCACCACCTCAAACGGATTTCGGTTACCCTTGGCCTGCAGTTTGAAAAGGGCGCTCGCCGGATCTGACCAATCAAATCCGCCCACGGCGTCGCCGAGCAGCACGTCGGCCGCTTCGAGGAAGCCGAGGCAGGCGAACACCTGGCCGGGGTTGTGAAGGTCGACGGGAATCGCGTGCTCAGCCATCGGCCATCCTCCCCGGCTTGGCGCTGCCGCCCTTGTCGCCGGCGCGTTCCTCGTTCTTGCGCGAAGCCTGTTGATCGGCCGCGCGCAGGAGCGCCTCCCACCACGCCAGCCCCCACGGCCCCCATTGCTTCTGCAATCGGGCGAAGCGCAACGCCACGTCGCGTGCGCGTTCTTCGAGCGCCGTGGGCGGCGCGTCTTCGCAGCTTCGGGTTTCGATCACCGGCCGCGCGCCGCCGTGATGGGCCGCGACGAGATGCAGCGCAAGGTCCTGCAAGTCCGGCGGCAAGGCCCTGAATGAGGCATCATTCTGGAGTGACGGCAGCGATCCAAACTCATGGCGGTAGCCGTCGAGCCGATTGAAATGAATGGGGCCCTTCGTCTTGGCGTAGGGCCGGCCTTGGCGCGGCGCGTTGAACGCGTCTTGCCAGCGTGATGCGCGCTTGCCCTCGTCGTGGAGCCGGGCCGCGATGACGAGCATCTCGCAGTACGGCGAAGGCAGCTTCAATGCCTTCGCAATGTCACCAGCGAGGCGCGTGGCGGCGCGTTGATGGTCCGCGAGCGTCTGCTCGAAGCGCGCGATCGCGCGATCGTCTTCGGACTGCGGCTGGTTCCGGCGCTCCTCGACGACGATCCAGCGGCCGTCCCCCCTTTCCTCGGCTTGATCGATCGCAAAGCGGCAGGTTTCTCGCCACTCTTCGTCCGCAGTGGCGGATGGCTCGCCGGTCTCGCGCACGCGGAACGGCCGCGGCTCCCATGCCTCATCGGCATCGATCGTGGGCGGCTCGCCGGCAAAGTCTTCGTCGAGCATGCCATCGTCGTTGAGCCCGCCGAGCAGGCTCGAAACCACCAGCGTGCGGCCGGCGAGACGATTCTTGAATGCGTCTTTCCCCTTGTTCTTTTCCTTGCGGCTGAGCTCGACCAGTTCATCGAGCGTCCATTGTCCGTTCGCCGCGTCCTTGTCGTCCAACTCACCTTTGGAATTCAGAACGAAGAGCACCGGGCTTTTCTCATCCAGCGAGCCCGAAGCGGCGACTCCGTTGGGCGGCTTAGCGGCTTTCCCGACCGCACCGACTCGAGCCAGCAGCCACTCGACGACCCGCCAAGTCTCCGTTTCGAGGCCTTCACTGGCTTGCGGTGGCGCTTCGTCGAAGAACTCGTCGATCGTCTTTTTGGTAAGTTTCGCGCCTCCGATACGGGCCGGCAGGAATTTGCGCCAGATGAGGGTGGCTTGCGGCTCATCGTCCTCCACCCAGCCGCGCAGCCAGGGCTCGATCTCGGGCCGGCCGGTGTGCTCCTCGAGCGAGGTCATCGACCAGGCATCGACGAGAGCGCGCGTGAGCGGAGGCCGCAACGGCGCCGGCGTGTGGGCCTTCTGCAGCGCCTCCTTCAAAGATTGATTTGCGTTGAGCGCTACGATGGCCCCTGGGCTGGCATCGCCGTTCAGCGCGTCGATCGGCCCGCGCAGACGTTTCAGACGCTCCGGCCAGGGCTCGACGCCCTTCACCTCCTTCCCAAGCGGGGCCGCGACAACCTCGATGACCGCAACGCGTCCATCGCCGCCGCGCCGGTTCACGCGGCCGAGCCGTTGCACCATGCGCTCCCATTCGACCAGGTCGCAGACCATGTGATCGGCGTCCATGTCGACGCCGACCTCGCCGGCCGACGTTGCTACGAGAAACGTCGGCTGCTCTGCCTCGCTTCTCTCGCCGACGAACCCGTGGGTCTCCAGCCACTCAGACAGCTTCTCCCGCTCGCGCACCCGCCGGCCGCCCACCAGCAGCTCGGACGAAATCGTAACCTTGTCCTTCTTTGCACGTGCGTCGATCGCGGCCTTGACCTTCAGCGCGCCGTCGTCGCGGCTGTTGCAATAGACCAGCACTCGCGCCGGCCGTGGCTCCGTCCCGAGTGCCCATGCACGCTCGGCCAGCTTCTTGACAAGTTCTTTGGCGTCTTTCGCCTCGCTCACCGTCAGTTTCTTCGCCGCTCCGAGCCGCTGTTGCACAATCGGATGCCGATCGTCCTCATCCGTCAGACGGAAGATCGTCGCGCCATCAGCCTCCTTGTCCTGCCGCCGGGTGGCCGACAGCGATATCAGATGCAGGCGGGGCGCGAGGTTGCTGTCGTCTCGCGGGCGAGGCCAGAGTTCATTTTTCGGATCGCACGCGATCGTCCTGAGCAGCGCCTCGAACGGGGGCACGAGATGCGCCTCGTCCAGCACCACGAGCGTACCGGCGCCCAGCAGCCCGGCGTGGAACGGCCGCATTCCGCGGGAGACACCGTAGCCCGAGAACAGGAGCCGGCTGCCGACCATGTTGACGGTGCCGACAATGATCGCGGGGCGCGCAGGGTCCGCCTGCCATTCGCGGTTGTCGACATGTTGGCCGCGCAGTGTGCTGATGGGGAGCGGCGAGGCGTCGTCGTCGGGATCAAGGCACAGGCTGCCCAATGCCTCGGCCGTTTGGCGACACGCGGCGCGCTGAGCGGGGCTCCAGCCCAGCACGACCGGATCGGCGCCGCCGTTGTCGTCTGCGACCGTCGCCTCCCTGCCCAGCGCGGCCCGCAGCCGCCGGCGCAGGCCCTCTGCGATGTCGGTGGCCTGGTCCACCACGGTGCGGCGGTCAACGACGTAGACGAGCCGGCGCGGGAGCTGGACACGCCCCCCCTCCGCCTGTCGTGCGAGCGCCAGCAGCCAGATGACAATGACCGAGGTCTTTCCCAGGCCCGTGGGAATGTCGCAGGCTTTCGGGATGGACCCATTGGACCCATCCAGCAGGCACTGGAAGAGCCGCCGTTGCCACGGGAAGGGCTCGCTCCCTGTAAGCGCGCGGAAGCAGTTAGCGAAATCGCCGCCCTTCGTGGCGCCCTCTCCGCAATAAGTCCGCACGCCACCTCCAGCAATGCTTCGTCTCTGGATGCTTGCGCTGTGAATAGCCCTGATCTTACTTTCTCGCCTACTGTCGTCCAGGACTTTCCTCTCATGGCAGCCTCGGATCCCGATAGGGCGGGCACCTCCTCCGATTTTCCGTCGTCAAGACCCACCCAGCTCACCCTCGAGCTCCCCGCGCCACCGGCCACCGGCGACACGCCGCTGGTGCCCGTGCGCATGGTCAACGAGTGGGTCTACTGTCCGCGCCTCGCCTTCCTCGAATGGGTCGACGGCGAATGGGCGGACTCCGGCGACACCGAGGAGGGTCGGCGCGTGCACGTGCGCGTCGATGCGGGTGGGGGCCGCCTGCCAGCTGCCGACGAAACCGACGAGAGACCCGACTTCGCCGCGCGCTCGGTGACGCTTGCCTCCGAGGCCCTCGGCATTATCGCCAGGATCGACCTCATCGAGGGCGAGGACGGCACGGTCACGCCCGTCGACACCAAGAAGGGCAAGCGCCCGCACGTCGCCGAGGGCGCCTACGAGCCGGAGCGCGTGCAGGTCTGCGCCCAGGCGCTGATCCTGGAGGATGCCGGCTACAAGGTCAGCGAAGGCGCGATCTGGTATGCGGGCTCGCGCGAGCGGGTTCGCATCGTGCTCGACGAGGCACTCAGGGCCAAGACGCGCGCCGCCGTTGTCGTCTGCGACCGTCGCCTCCCTGCCCAGCGCGGCCCGCAGCCGCCGGCGCAGGCCCTCTGCGATGTCGGTGGCCTGGTCCACCACGGTGCGGCGGTCAACGACGTAGACGAGCCGGCGCGGGAGCTGGACACGCCCCCCCTCCGCCTGTCGTGCGAGCGCCAGCAGCCAGATGACAATGACCGAGGTCTTTCCCAGGCCCGTGGGAATGTCGCAGGCTTTCGGGATGGACCCATTGGACCCATCCAGCAGGCACTGGAAGAGCCGCCGTTGCCACGGGAAGGGCTCGCTCCCTGTAAGCGCGCGGAAGCAGTTAGCGAAATCGCCGCCCTTCGTGGCGCCCTCTCCGCAATAAGTCCGCACGCCACCTCCAGCAATGCTTCGTCTCTGGATGCTTGCGCTGTGAATAGCCCTGATCTTACTTTCTCGCCTACTGTCGTCCAGGACTTTCCTCTCATGGCAGCCTCGGATCCCGATAGGGCGGGCACCTCCTCCGATTTTCCGTCGTCAAGACCCACCCAGCTCACCCTCGAGCTCCCCGCGCCACCGGCCACCGGCGACACGCCGCTGGTGCCCGTGCGCATGGTCAACGAGTGGGTCTACTGTCCGCGCCTCGCCTTCCTCGAATGGGTCGACGGCGAATGGGCGGACTCCGGCGACACCGAGGAGGGTCGGCGCGTGCACGTGCGCGTCGATGCGGGTGGGGGCCGCCTGCCAGCTGCCGACGAAACCGACGAGAGACCCGACTTCGCCGCGCGCTCGGTGACGCTTGCCTCCGAGGCCCTCGGCATTATCGCCAGGATCGACCTCATCGAGGGCGAGGACGGCACGGTCACGCCCGTCGACACCAAGAAGGGCAAGCGCCCGCACGTCGCCGAGGGCGCCTACGAGCCGGAGCGCGTGCAGGTCTGCGCCCAGGCGCTGATCCTGGAGGATGCCGGCTACAAGGTCAGCGAAGGCGCGATCTGGTATGCGGGCTCGCGCGAGCGGGTTCGCATCGTGCTCGACGAGGCACTCAGGGCCAAGACGCGCGCCGCCGTCTCCGAGCTCAGACTCACCGCCGCGGCCGGCCGCCTGCCGCCGCCGTTGGTCGACAGCCCCAAATGCGCCCGATGCTCGCTCGCCGGCATCTGCCTGCCCGACGAGGTCGCGTTCTTCCGCCGCGGCCTCGCACCGCGCCCGCTCAACCCGGCGGCCGACACCGCGCTGCCGCTTTACGTGCAGGAGCCGGGCGCGCGCATCTCCAAGTCGGGCGAGGTGCTGGTGATCGAGACCAAGGAGAGCAAGACCGAGGTCCCCATGGTCGATGTGTCCGAGCTGGTGCTGCACGGTCCCATCTCGCTGACGACACCGACCGTCTCGGCGCTGCTGCGCGAGGAAATCCCGGTCACCTGGGCCTCGACCGGGGGTTGGGTGCTCGGCCACACCGTTTCGACCGGGCACAAGAACGTCGCCATCCGCATGGCGCAATACCGCGCCGCCTTCGATGAGCGCCGCTGTCTTGCCTTCGCCCGCAGCCTGGTGGCGGCGAAGATCCGCAACGCGCGCGTGTTCCTGCGCCGCAACTTCAAGGCCGGTGACGAGGCCGAGCGCGACGCGGCGCTGCAGGCGCTTGCGCGGTTGGCGGAGCGGGCGGCGCATGCCGCGAGCGAGGCGGAGCTGCTCGGCCTCGAAGGCGAAGCGGCGGCGCGCTACTTCCGGCTGTTTGCCGCGATGTTCGGAGATGCGGCGCGCGACTTCCCTGCCTTCGGCTTCGACAAGCGCACCCGCCGCCCGCCGGCCGACCCGGTCAACGCCATGCTCTCGCTGGGCTACGCCCTGCTGACGCGCACCTGGCTCACCGTGCTGTCGGCGGTGGGCTTCGATCCCTATCTCGGCTTCTATCACAAGCCGCGCTTCGGCCGGCCGGCGCTGGCTCTCGATCTCATGGAGCCGTTCAGGCCGATCCTCGCCGACTCCACCGTCATCCAGGTGGTCAACAACGGTGAGGTGAAGGCCGGCGACTTCGTCGTCGCCGGGCCGGCCGTCAACCTCAAGCCGCACGCGCGGCGCGCTTTCATCTCCGCCTACGAGCGCCGCCTTGCGCAGGAGGTCACCCACCCCCTGTTCGGCTATCGCGTCTCCATGCGCCGCCTGCTCGAGGTGCAGGCGCGTCTGCTCGCGCGCCATCTGGGCGGCGAGATCGACGAGTATCCGCATTACCTCGTACGGTGACGGCCATGGTGGAAGAGCGCCTCTACATCGTCACCTACGACATTGCGGACGATCGGCGCTGGCGGCGCGTGTTCAAGATGATGAAGGGCTATGGCCGCTGGCTGCAGCTCTCCGTGTTCCAGTGCCGGCTCACCGCGCGGCGCCGGGCGGAAATGGCGCGCCGCCTCGAGGCGGCGATCCACGGCCGCGACGACCACGTGCTGATCCTCGACCTCGGCCCGGCCGACAAGGTGGACCCGCGCGTGGAGAGCCTGGGCAAAAGCTTTGCCCCGGTGACGCGGACGGCGATCGTGATATGATGCATGCGCATCCGCGGTGGGCCTGCCGCCCAGGCGGCGCGAGCGCTCTCGTGGCGAGCGCCGGGCGCACAGCGCGCGCGGCGACCCATTGTCGTTTGTTTTCAATGGGCTATTTGACATTGTTAGGGACTTGGAAACTCTCGCTGGGGCCTCCTCGCGTCGAGCATGACGGAGGCCTCGCAGCCGGCGGGAGTTCTCGTTCTCGGGCCACGG